>Ga0247727_10000155_pt1 | contig 153872 bp, 143 predicted proteins | sample WisWelCaveWW1625_FD_202498 | JGI IMG/M metagenome (GOLD analysis project Ga0247727, IMG submission 202498) | Biofilm microbial communities from Wishing Well Cave, Virginia, United States - WW16-25 | ecosystem: Environmental > Aquatic > Deep subsurface > Groundwater > Cave microbial mat... | reverse complement strand
TCCCGCTCGCTCAATCGGACCTCCGCGTTCTCGTCCATCGCCCCTCCCTGTTGGGGGGCCAACTCTAGCCACCGAACCGGACATTTCTACTTGGACAAGAACCGGACATAATCATTCAGCAACGACATACAGCATGGCAAAGGCTTGGCCAAGGTGGCCGGTTAGGAGAAGATCAGAGGTGCGTCTCGTAGGGGGCGCCGCATTTCCACAGCATCAGGGACACGGCCCCAAGCGTCACGCTTGCTCTGTGGCGCGGAGTCGAAGTGTGGTGCTTGCGGTGAGCGCTCCGCGATAGCGGAGCGTCGAACCGAGTAAGGCCCCGTGAGCGGGCCGCATCGAACCACGAGCACACGAACCAGTTCCGGGTTCTAGAATCATGCCGTGTCGGACTTCGGTGAGTTCCTCGTTTTTGCCTTCATAGTCGCCGCCTCCCGTTCTACCTACTTCAGGATCGTGGAACGAGGCCGTTGCGGGAGGGTCTTCACCATGGCCGCTGCCGACCTGCTCTTCTCCGCCATCCTCTGCGTCATGCTCGTCCCGCCGCCCGTCCCGGCCAGACCCGCGCAGGAGGACAAGACGATCCCCCAGCTCCTCGAGAAGCTGCGCTCCTCCGATCCCGCCGAACGCGAGGCCGGGCTCGGCGCCCTGAAGAAACTTCCGCTCGACAAGCTCCCGCTCCTCGAGCCCGCCCTTTCAAGCCCCGACCTGGAAGTCGCCACGGGCGCACGCAAGGCGATGTCGCACATCCTCAACGGCGCCTGCTCCCGGCCCGTTGACACGTTCGAGCTTCGGGCGGAGGCCGACGACGAGACCTTCAAGACCTGGCAGAAGGCGGGCTCCGACCGCGAGAAGCCGCCGGAGGGATATGAAGTCGTCGCGTCCGATGGCGACGTCGGCTTTTACCCGGCCGTGCTCCTCGTCCGCAAGAATCCCGTCATCGCCGCCGGCGATATCAAAGCGGCGGCCATGACCGGGGTCACGTTCAATGAAAACGCAGGCATGTACTTCATGGGCCTCGAGCTCCGCGAGGCCGGAACGAAGGCCTTCGAGACGCTCGCCGCCAATGACAACTTCAAGGGCGTCGTCGTCGTGGACGGCCGCGTGGCGGCGCTGGTCGGGATCGGGCGCGGGCGCACGCAGGTCGGGCTCGAGCTCCGCATGGGGAAGGGCCACGCGCCCGGCGAGGTCGCCTCCATCGCCGAGCTCCTCCAGGGGAAGAGCCACACCTTCGCGTTCGCCCTCGCTCCCTCCCCCGGGCCGGCGACGAACGCCGCCGACGCCGAGGTCGTCGCGAAGAAGGCGATGCCGTGGGCGACCTTCACCGCCGAGAAGACGCGACTTCTCGTCTCGATGCCGCGCCGCTCGTCGCTTGACCTCCTGGAACTCTGGCAGGCGATGAAAAAGGTCGGCTGGACCGTGCAGCCAAAATGAACCGATGAAGTTCACGGTGGCCGCGTACGCGAAGTGGACGCGGTAGTCCCTCTGTTGTGCCCCTTAGCGGAGCGTCGAACCGAGTAAGGCCCGCGTGAGCGGGCCGCCTCGAACCACACGAGCCCGGTCCGGGTTCCGGAATCACGCCGTGCGGCACACAAGCGGCCATTCGACTCGGCGGCGCGGGGCCAGAGCGCCGGAGGCTTGGCGAGACCTATTTTTCATGGCTTCGAGCGCACTCCTCACGCAATGGTGTTTAGATGGCGGGGGGGCATGCATCCATGAGCTCTCAGCTTCGTGTGCTTGTCGTGGACGACGATCCGCTCATTCTCATGCTCTTCCAATCCATGCTCTCCCGCTTCGGCGCCGAGGTGGGCTCGCCGATGGCGGTCCCGCCGCGCTTCGGCTCCTCGCGGAGCGCGAGTACGGCCTCGTCCTCTCCGATCTCCAGATGCCCAAGGTGGGCGGCCTCGAGGTGCTCTCCTTCGCCAAGCGTCGCTCCCCGCCGACGGTGCGCATCCTCATGTCGGGCGACCCTGGGGCGCTCGACGCAGCAGGGGATTCGGCCGCGGATCATCGGATGGCCAAGCCGGTCGATTCCGAGCGGCTCCGCGTCTTGATCCAGCTTGCCCACGTTGCGCAGCGCTATGCGGCATCCGCCGACGCCGTCTTCGTCAAGGAGACGCAGGGCCGGTACCTCCACATGAACCCGACCGGCGTCGCGCTCCTGAAGCGCGCTCCCGACGAGGTCATCGGCCGGCTTGACTCCGAGGTCTTCGACGAGGCGACGCTCCTGGAGGAAGTGCGCGGCTCGGATCACGAAGTCATCCGCACCGGACGACCCTACCTCTACGCCAACACGATGCGGACCACCGGGACGACGCGGACCTTCCTGAGCGTCAAACTCCCCCTCCGGAATCGGGACGGTGCCATGACCGCCATCGCCTGCCTGAGCAGGGATGTCACGGAAATCCTCGGCTACTCCCCCTTGCGCGCACGCCGCCGCGTCGCGGTGCTGCTGAACGACGTGGCCGAACTGGCGGCAATCGTTGGCGGTGAACCGCCGGCGATCGACCGCACCGACGTGGAACGCTGCCTCGAGCTTCCCGTGCGCGTGCCTCATCGCATCCTGGTCGTGCAGGCCGTCCCCACGCTCGCCGGCTCGCTTCGCAGCGCGGGGCACGACGTGCTCGCGGCCGCCGACGCTGCGGAGGCATGGAGACTGCTCCTTCAGGAGGGCGACGCCATCGACGCGATCGTCACCGACATCCCGGCGTTCAGCGAGGGCGTGCGCGCCCGCTGGCCGGGGATCGGCGTTCTCGCCGCGGAGGGTCCCGAGACCATCGAGAAACTGGCGGCGCTGTTGAAGTGATCAGGGCCGCTACCCCTCCTGGAGCGCCCGCAGTTCCGTGTCCGCCCGTCTCAGCCGCAGCGATACCGTCCTCGCCAGACCCTCCAGCAGCTGCATCGCCAGCCGCTTGTGCTCCGCCGCCAGCCCGTCGAACCGCGCCCGCGAGAGCACCAGCAGCTCGACGTCCGTGAACGCAACGGCGTCCGCCGATCGCGGTTCGCGATCGAGGAACGTCATCTCACCGAAGAAGCTGCCGCGCCCGAACGTCGCCAGGTGGTAGAACTGTCCGCTCTCCAGCGGCATCACGATCCGCACGGCCCCGCGGCGGATCAGGAAGAGCTCGTCGCCACCGTCGCCGCGTGCGAAGATCCGCTCGCCCGCCTTGCAGATCCGGCTCTCCATGCAGGCCTCGAGCGCCGCCAGCGTCTCCTCCTTGCGGCCTTCGAAGAGGTCCATCTCGCGCAAGTCGAGCGGCTTCTCCGCGGCCCGCTCCAGCCGCTCCTCCGCGAGAATCCGGTCCTCGATCCACTCGAGCGCTTCGTTGCGCTGGTCGAAAATGCGGATGCGGTGCTCGGGACTGACCAGTCCGACCTCGTCGAAGTACTTCACGAGGTCGCGCCCGCTGGGAATCTTGTGCGGGAAGTGGCTGAAGACGAGGAACGCCTCGCGCTCGCGCAGCGTGTCCTCGATCTGCTCGAGGATGTGGGCCGCCGTGAAATCGACGGACTGCACGCGCCGCATGTCGAGAACGACGTACGTCCGCGTCTTCAGCTCGGGCTCGAGAGCGGCGTACAGCTGGTCGGCGGTTCCAAAAAAGAGGCTGCCCTGGAGCTCGTAGATCACCGTGCGGTCGCCGCGCTTCTCGAGAATCGCCATTTCCTCCGGCAGCCGCACGCGCTTCGAGAACATCTGGTTGCCGTAGATCTTGCGGCGGACGATCGATCCGCCGATCTGCTCGCGGATGAAGAGCAGGACCGCGAGGCCGATTCCGACTCCGGAGGCGGCAATCAGGCTCACCGTCGCGGCGACGACGACGACGGCAAGGATCACGAAGAAATCGAAGAGGGTCGATCGCGACCGCAGAAGGTGGAACGTATGGACATCGATCATGCGCGCGCCGACGACGATGAGAATGCCGGCGAGAGCGGCGATCGGGACCCACGCGATGAGCTTCGAGAGCAGCAGGAACGCGAGAAGGGCGAAGATGCCCTCGAGAAGTCCCGAGAGCCGCGTCTGGCCGCCGCTGGAGATGTTGACGAGCGTCGCGCCCATCTGGCCGGCGCCTGGCACGCCGCCGATCACGGTCGACGTGAGGTTGGCGAGGCCCTGACCGACCAGCTCACGGTTCGAGTCGTGGCGCGTGCGCGTCAGCGCATCGAGGACGACGCACGTCTTGAGCGTGTCGATGGAGAGGAGGACCGCGAGCGTCAGCGCGGGCATGATGAGCATGGCGAGGTCGGCCGGCGTGACCGCGGCCGCGCCCTTAACGCGCCCGACGAGCGAGTCGAGGAACCCTCCGCCGGCGCCGCCGATCGGACCGATGACGAGCTTGTTGCCGGCGAGCACCAGGAGGGAACGGTCAGCGAGGCCGAGTCCGAAGTACGTCACGACGCCAGCGGCGAGGCCGAGAATCGCGGCGGGCACGGCCTTTGTCAGTTTCGGTGCGACCACCATGACGGTCATCGTGACGCCGCCGACGACCATGCCCTGCCAGCCCCACGCACGCGGAGCGACAAGGCCGTGAAGGAGCGTGACGCCGCCGGGCAGGCCCATCAGCTTGGGCAACTGGCTGAGGATGATGATCAGGCCGACCCCGCCGAGGTAGCCGCTGACCACCGGGTAGGGCATGTACTTGATCAGGCGGCCGAGACGGACGAGGCCGAAACCGATTTGCAGAAGGCCGCACATCAGGCCGACGAGGGCGAGCATGAGGAGGGCCGGACCGGGAGCGATGCCCCGGTGTGCCAGGTTGAGGGCCAGGGCCGCGAGGACGGCGGCGGCCGGCGCGCACGGCGCCGTGATCAACCGCCGGGTTCCGCCGCATGCCGGTGCGACGACGCCGAGCGCCGTGGCACCCAGCAGCCCTGCGATCGCGCCCTGGGCGGCGCTGGCGGCGCCGAGGGGGGCGAAGATCGTGACGCCGAACGCGATGGCGGAGGGCAGCGCCACCAGCATCGCCGCGAACCCGCCCCAGAATTCCGAACTCACGCCGGCGGGCTTGTCCGATTTCACGGCACGATCTTAACGGATTGCGTTCGTGCCGCCGCCGGGCGGCCGGGTTGCAGAAATACCCGCTGTCCACGGCGCCTCGCCGTCGTCCAATTGCGCGGAGCGGGGCGCGGGGTCCACGTATAATTGTGGTGAGCATCCGCACGCGGAGCGTTCGGACTGTCGAACCACGGATCGAAACTCGGAGATCACCCCATGCCCAAGGCAATCGTCGATCCCGGCGAACTCCGCCAGTTCACCGCTGAACTGAAGCGCTTCAACAACGACCTCAAGGAGCGCGCCTCCTCCATCCACCACCGTTTCATCAAGCTCGGCGAAACGTGGCAGGACCAGGAACACGCGAAGTTCGCCGAGGTCTTCGGACAGATGGTCCACGCCCTCACCGCCTTCGCCGACGCCGCGGACAAGCACATCCCGTTCCTCCTTCGCAAGGCCGAGAAGATCCAGGAGTACCTCGACCAGAGGTGATCCATGGCCAAGCACGCGCGCATCGACTCGCCCGACGTCCTCAAGGAGCTCCGCGTCCAGTTCGTCAAGTTCTCCCAGGCGTGCCACCAGGCGCTTTCGGCCGTCGACTCCGACGTGAAGTCGACCGACATGTGGCTGACGCACGAGCAGCGGCTCTTCCTGAAGATGCAGCTCCGCAAGGCCGACGAGGCCGTGACCGCCGCGCAGCGCGACTATTCCACGGCGCGCTGGGGCGCCACCGACCTCAACCGCTCCAGCGGCAGCGAGGAGAAGCGTGTGCTCGACCGCGCCAAGCGCCGCAAGGAGGAAGTCGAACTGAAATGTAACGCGGTGCAGCGCTGGAGCGTCCACCTGGACGACCAGGTCGGCAAGCTGCGGCGGCCCTGCATCGCCCTGTCGAACCTGCTCGATCACACGACGCCGCGCGCGCTCGCCGCCATCGATCGCATGCTCGACAGCCTCGAGGAATACTTGCGGCCGCCGCCGCCGCCGGGGGAGTCATGAAGGCAAGCGGCGGAAACGGCGCGGCGCTCCAGGGCGCGCTCAAGGACCTCAATGCCTACTGGGATCTGACGTCGTCGACCTGGAAGGACTCCGCCCGCGACCAGTTCGAGGCGGAGTATCTCCGCCACCTCTCGGAATCGGTCCGGGCCGCCTCGACCGCGATCGGCCAGATCGAACTTCTTCTCCAGCAAGTGCGAAAGGAATGCAGCTGACCACCTACCGGGTTGATGTCGTGCGCGACCGGGTCGACGCACTGCGGGCGAAGCTCAAGGAGATCCTGGGCGCGCGCGAGTCCGCCGACCGCCGGCTGACCGCCCAGCGTGACGAGTCGGAGGCGGCGCTGAGCAAGGTGACCGAGGCGGCGCAGCGGGAGCTCGACGCCGGCGGCAAGAAGCTGGCGGAGCAGTCGGAGCGAGAGCGCGAGCAGATCGAAGCACGCCATGCGCGCAACCTCGAGCGGGTTGAAGCGGCGTACACCCGCGCCACGGCGAGAGCCGACGACGTCCTCGCGGGCGAGCGGGCGAAAGTCGACGAGGAGGTCCGGCGGGCGCGCGAAGGCGCCGGGCGGTCGGGCAGCGCCGGCCGCGCGCTGGAGGAAGTCGCCGAGCTTCTCGACGCGGCGGAAAAACTGCACAAGGAGATCGAGGAGTTCGCCGCCAGTGCGAGAGTCGCGCTTCCCGACCACTCCGAGAAGGGTCCCCCCGTCGGCATTGCTCCCGCGAAGGTGGCCGAGACGGCGCGGCGCCGGATCGAGGCGGCGACCGGGCTCGTCGCGGTCCGCCGGAAAGAGCTCCGGGCACGGCTCGCGCGCGTTCCGTGTCGGACGATCTTCGGCCTGATCGTCATCGCCGTCCATTCGGCCGCTTTCTACATCATCAAGCAGCGTCAGCCGGAGGAGAACGAGACGGCGCTCCTGATCGTGCTGGTCAGCGGCGTCGGCTTTCTGCTCGCGGCCATCGTCTTCGGCACGTGGATGAAGATGCGCGTCGCCGGCGCGATCGAGGATCTCCACGCGGACATCTCGGAAGTCGAAGCTCTCCTCCGGCAGCGCGAGACGCGGCTCAAGGAGGGAAAAGTCCGGCAGGACGAGGAACTCGAGCTGGCGCGGTCACGCGCGCAGTCCGAAGCCGAGGAGAAGCGCTCCTCGCAGCAGCAGCAGGCACGGCAGGCGTTCGACACGCGCATGGGCAACTTTGGCGACCAGAAGGAGCAGGCGATCGGACGGAGCGCGGGCCATCGCGACCGCCGGCTCGCGGCGTGCGAGAACCGCCTGGCGACCGAGACCGCGCACCTCAAGGAGTTCCACGCCCGCGCCCTCGCGCGGCAGCAGGCGGTGCAGGCAGCGCGGCTCAAGGAGGTCGCCGATCGTGCGCAGCGTGAGCTCGACGATCTGGGCGTGAAGTGGACCGCCGCAGTCGGCGAGTTCACCCGGATGGCGGCGCAGGCCCGGCAGGAAAGCCGGACCGCCAACCCGGCGTGGGGCGATGCGCGCTGGCACGAAGCGGCGATGTCACAGCTCTTCCCGGAGGGAATCCGTCTCGGCGAACTGCGGTTCGACCTGAAGGCACTGGCACCGCCGCCCGACGACGGGCGGTTCACCTATCCCGACGACGGCATCGTCGGCGTGCCGCTCGACATGACGTTCCCGGGTCTCGGCCGGCTGGTCTTCAACGCGGACGGCGACACGCGCGATCGGACGCTGGGCGCCCTTTTCAACACCGTGCTGCGGATCCTCTGCTCGCTGCCGCCGGGCAAGGCGAAGTTCACCCTGATCGACCCCGTCGGCCTGGGGCAGAGCTTCTCGGCGCTGATGCACCTCGCCGACTTCGATGAATCGCTCGTCGGCGCGCGCATCTGGACGGAGCCCGCCCACATCGAGAAGCGGCTCGCCGAGCTGACGGAGCACATCGAGAAGGTGATCCAGAAGTACCTGCGCAACCGCTATCACACGATCGACGAGTACAACCGCGAGGTCGGCCCGATGGCCGAGGCCTACCGGTTCCTCGTCGTCGCCGATTTCCCGACGGGATTCAGCGAGCTGGCGCTGGAGCGCCTGGCGAGCATCGCGCGCAGCGGGGCCCGATGCGGCGTGATCCTCCTCCTCCTGCGCGACACCCGGCAGAAGCTGCCGGCGGCCGCCGACCGGGCGACGCTCGAGAGCGGCGGGCTGACGATCGAGGCGGTGGCGGACGGATTCGTCGCGCGCGACAAGACCGTGAGCGAGGGCGTGCTCGCCATCGATCCGCCGCCGCCGCCCGAGCCGCTGAACGCCCTGCTTCGCACCGTGGGCCGTCAATGTGCCGACGCGAAACGGGTCGAGATCCCGTTCGAGATCATCGCGCCGAAGCCGGACGACGTCTGGAGCCTGAGCGCGGAGCACGGCGTCCGGCTGCCGCTCGGGCGCGCCGGCGCCGACCGGCTGCAGCATCTCGATCTCGGCCGGGGCACGGCGCAGCATGCGCTCATCGCCGGGCGGACGGGGTCGGGCAAGTCGACGCTCTTCCACGTGATGATCTCGAACGCCGCGCTGTGGTATTCGCCGCGCGAGGTGGAGCTCTACCTCATCGACTTCAAGAAGGGCGTTGAGTTCAAGACCTACGCCGTGAACGCGCTTCCGCAGGCGCGCGTGATCGCCATCGAGAGCGACCGCGAGTTCGGCGTGAGCGTGCTGCGCCGCGTCTACAACGAGCTCGGCATGCGGGCGGAGAAGTTCCGCGCGCTCGGCGTGCAGGACTTTGCCGGGTGCCGCCGGGCGGCGGCCGGGGAGCGGATGCCGCGGACGCTGCTGATGATCGACGAATTCCAGGAGTTCTTCACCGAGGAGGACGCCATCGCCCAGGAGGCGGCGCTCCTGCTCGACCGCATCGTGCGGCAGGGCCGTGCGTTCGGCGTCCATGTCGTCCTCGGCTCGCAGACGCTGGGCGGCTCGTACACGCTGGCGAAGAGCACGCTCGGGCAGATGGCGATCCGCATCGCGCTGCCGTGCAGCGAGGCCGATTCCTATCTCATCCTGAGCGACGACAATGCCGCGGCGCGGCTGCTGTCGCGGCCCGGCGAGGCGATCTACAACGACAAGTCGGGCGCGATCGAGGGCAACGACCCGTTCCAGATCGCGTGGCTGCCCGACGAGGTTCGCGACGAGAAGCTGCGCATCGTGCGCGAGCGGGAGCAGACGCCGAACCCGGAGCCGACCACGGTGTTCGAGGGGAACGTGCCCGCGGACATCCGGAAGAACTCGCTGCTGGCGGAGCGGCTCGCGCATCCCGGCGGAGGCGCGCTCGCGTGGATCGGCGAGGCGAACGCCATCAAGGGTCCGACGGAGGTCCGTTTCAAGAGCCAGCGCGGGAGCAACCTCCTGATCGTGGGCCAGCAGCGCGAATCGGCGCTCTCGATCGCGTGCTCGGCGATCGTGAGCCTCGCGGGCGGCCATGCGCCGGCCGGGGCGCGGTTCGTGGTCCTCGACGGAAGCCCGCCGGAGCTCGCACACGGCCGCCACTTCGCGGAGCTGGCGCAGGCGCTGACTCACCGCACCGAGGTCGTCGATTTCGCGCGGCTCCCGGGGGTGATGGAGGAGCTTGACGCCGAAGTGACGGCGCGACTGGAGGGAACGCGCGGCACGGAGCCGCGGATTTTCCTAGTGATCCACGACCTCCAGACCTTCCGCAAGCTGCGGCAGGGGGACGAGCTCGACTTCTCATCGGGCGAAGAGAAGAAGCGCGGACCGGACAAGTGCTTCTCGAACGTGCTGAGCGAGGGGCCCGCGCTGGGGATCCACACGATCGCGTGGTGCGATTCCCTGAGCAACGTCAACCGGATGCTGACGCGCCGGTTGATGAAGGAATTCGACGTGCGGGTGCTCTTCCAGATGAGCGCGACCGATTCGTCGGAGCTGATCGACTCGCCGGCGGCGGGAAAGCTGGGCCTGTACCGCGGCCTGCTCTTCCTGGAGGAGGAGGGGACGATCGAGAAGTTCCGTCCCTACGGCCTGCCCGACCTCGAGACGCTGAAGGGATTCGGGCAGGTGATGCGGGGGGCGGCGGCGAGGTAGGGCGGCGGTCCTGCACGCGAGGCTCGGCCTTCTTACTTCCGCAGGGACTGGACGAACGCGACGATCGACCACCGCTTCTCCTCGCTGTGGAAGAGCGGCCCGTACGCCGGCATCGGCGAGCCGCCGCGCCCGAGAAAGAGCGATCGGTAAAGATCCCGCGGCGACGAGCCCGACTTGAAAACGCCGCGCGTGAGATCGGCCGACCGCGGGAAGGGCCGTTCCGCCTCGTCGGTCCAGTTGAAGCGGCCTTCCCGTTCGCGGCCGGCAAAGTCGTCGCCATGGCAGATCCGGCAGTCGACTTGCATCGTCAGCCGGCGGCCGTACTCGATGCGCTCCGGCGTTGGCGGAAGCGGCTCCCCCACCACGACCGGCTCGCGGGCACGGCGATCAAACGGGTTGAACGAGCCGTTCCACGCCAGGCTCTTGACGTGGTCGACGAGGTGCCAGCGGTCATCGTCGGGGAGCCCTGCATGCGGCGCCATCGCCGAGCCGAACATGCCGCGCGTGATCGTGCGGAAGAGATCCTCGTCGAGCGGCAGGTCGTCGGTGCTGCGGGTCCGGTACATCGCGCGGGTGAGATCGCGCGGAGCGACTTCGGTCTCGAAGCAGGAGGCCGCCGGGCCGTCGCCCCGGCCGGAGGTCCCGTGGCACGAGGTGCAGTGCATCGCGTAGAGCGCGGCGCCTCGCGAGGCGTCCCGCACGGGCCGCATCGGAAGATCAACGTCACGTTCGACGCGCGGCCTCATATCGCGAAACTGGCGCAGGTAGGGCACGATCTCCGCGTCGACGCGCGAGTGCGTCGTGCCGGGCCCAAAGACAAGGGCCGGGTCCTTCGCGAGCGCCCGGTACCAGCCGTCGGAGACGAGGGCTCCGTCCCGCGTGAAGTCGTGGCAGGCCCAGCAGCGGTCTCGCACGAAGGCGTCCCGCCCCCGGCCGGCAGGCAGTTCGGGCGGGAGCACGGGTGCCGCACAGCAGGCGACGGAGAGAGTCGCCGCCAGGAGTGCCCAGAAACGGCCGAGACGCGGTCTGTTCAACCGCGTCTCTGCCTCGAAACCGTTTTTCAGGCTGCTACTTCGACTCTTTCTTGAGCTGGAAGTTCGCCTCGACTTTGCCCCCGTCGGTGATCTCGATTTCCTTCTCGAGCGTGCCCAGCTTCTCGTGCCACACGCGCAGCTTGTACTTGCCGGGCGGCACGTCCTTGATCTCGTAGGTGCCCTTGTCTCCCGTCGTCGCGTTGTATCGGCACGTCGTCACGACAACCCACGCGCTCATCCAGGAATGGACATCGCAGGCGACCTTCACCTTCTCGGCGATCTCGAACGTCTTCGTGCTCGTCTTTCCGGCGGGGATGCCCTCGTTGAAGGCCGGGTTCATCGTCGGCGAGCACCGGACGTTGTGGAGGATCTCGTCGCTGTTCTTGAGCACGATTTCGGCGCCCGGGGGAACGATGAGGATGTGCGGGCTGAACACGCACCCCTTCTGATCGATCTCGAACTTCAGGCCCTTGCCGGCCCACGCCTCGCCGCACGCGAGGATCTCGATGACCACGTTGGCGATCCCTTTTGAATCCTTGTCGATCTTCAACTCGGCGAGTTCGATCTCCTTGCACTTGCACCCGGCGGAGTTCTCCTCATCGAGCTTCTTGATCTTCGTCTTCGGCACGTCGCCGTCGAACGTAACCGTGCCGCTCACCGTGCCGCCCTGCTTGGGGGCCGCCGTTGCCGCCGGCATTCCGCAGAGGGCGAACGCGAGCGCGACGGCGAGCATTCTCAACATCGTGTGCTTCATCTCGTTGTCTCCTCTTCTTTCATGCGAACTCGGGTGACATATGCAAACGGCATGCCGGGGGCGCGTCCCGCCAACCGGCGTAGCGACGGGCGACGGCCTGCGGAAATTTCCCCAGCCCGTTGGGGAATCGCCCCGAACCGGGGCGGAATTTGATCAATTTCAGGCACTCTCCAGGATCGGCCCGACACGCTCTCCCCCCGACAGCCACCAGCGTGCCCCGACCCGCGGCCCGTGGGGCCCCTCGCTGGCGAAATCGACCGTGAAGTGAAACGGCCGCGTGACGGAGCGGAGATCGACCTGATGCGGACGCGCCGCGCCCTGGACGGTGCGGAGAACGGGATCGGCGCCGCCCCTTTCGACCCACACTCCGGCGACCGGGTCGGCGTACTCCAGGTGCAGCGCTTCGGCGTGCTCCGGCCTGGGCGAGGTGAGGGCAAAGCGGTTCATGAGGCTGGAGGTTCGGCTGTGATCCAGCGGTGCTCCCTGCTCGTCGAGCCATTCAAAGAGAAGGCCTGCCGCCAGGTTGATGCGTCGGCCATCGACGGAGAGCCTCACCGTCGCGCCGGGCGCCACGTTCATGCGGATCGCGTGCCGGGTGCTCCGCGTTTGCTGCCTGCGCTCGTCGCTCACGACTTCCAGCGATCCGGCCGTCGACCGCACCGTCGGCGGCGCGGGTGGTGTTTCCCCCTTGAACATCTGGCGGATTTCGACAACGAATCCGCCGGCTGGACGGGCGGTCCAGTTCAGATAGACGACGTCGTAGCGTTCGACGTCGTCTATCGACGCCGGCGGTGCGGCACAAGCGGCAAGGACAAGGAGGCACGCCCCCGCTATTTGAGATCGAGCTTCTGCCACACGGTCACGCTCTTCTGCCCGTCGCGATCGCGGGCGGTCCCATCCCAGATCGCAAGGGCGACGTCGACCGTTGATCCCGGCGACAGCTTGACGTCCTTCTCTCCTTTCGCCGCGAGCGTGCGGACGAAGACGACTCTCCAGCGCCCCATGCTCCAGACACCGCGTCCCGTGACGTTCTGGTCCTCCGTCTTCTGCGGCTCGAGGGTGCCGAAGCCCACGGCGTTCAGGTCCTGCACCGCGGTCGTCTTGTTCGGGTTCGACGCGGGGTTGCCCGCCGCCCAACCCGAGAGGAATTCCTTCGACTGCGACTGCGCGGGCTTCACGGTCGAATCGGGCGGCCAGCCCTCCATCCTCTTGCCGTAGTCGTGTTCGAACGGATAGCCGTCGCTGACCATGCCGGGGAAGTAGTCCTCCAGGTCGATGTGCTTCGCGATGTCCATCTGCCGGTCCATCCGCCAGTGCCAGATGTTCACGGACTTGTTTTTCTCGCCCATCGCGAAGTGTCCCCGCTCCGGCGTGAGGGCGAACTGCACCGCGCACGCGTCGGCGAAGTCCTGGGGGCGGAGCACGAACGTGTCGCAGGTCGGATCGTTCCACTCCAGCATGAGCGCGAAGGAGGTCCCGTCGTGCGCGGCGCGGACGGTGACCGAGTCGAGCTTGTCCTGGCGCTGCCACGCGAGCATCGTGGCGACCGCGACCCCCGTGATCTTGTCCCACCCGGGGTCGAACGGATTCTCGGCGATGCGGTCGACGCGGACCGCTTCGAGCTTCCCCTCGGTGCTCTGCTTCGCGACGCTCGATCCGGCCAGCGACCTCACGTAGGCGACGAGTGCCCAGCGCTCCTCGTCGCTGAGGTGCTTCGCGAACGACGGCATCGGCGTGCCGTTCATGCCGGTGCTGAAGCGGAGGTAGACATCGCGATCGGTGCCGCCGCCCTTGTAGATCCCGCGCGTGAAATTGTTGGGCGGGGTGGGATAGCCCCAGTCGTCCCGCAGCGTCTTCGCGGAGGAGCCGTCGCCCTCGCCCCCGGCGCCGTGGCACGTCGCGCACTGCATGCGCAGGTACGCGCCCGCGCCTTTCGCGAGGAGTTCCCGCGTCATGGCAGGCTGCGCGCCGACGACGATGGGTCGGGGCTCGCCGCGCAGTTCCCAGAGGTTGACTTTCTTCCCGTCCTCGTTGGTGACGACGGCCAGCGACCGGAGATGCGCAACCAGCTCCTTGCGGTCGGACTCCGGGAGCCAGCCGAACGAGGCCATCGCCGAGCCGGGCATGCCGTTGGAGATCGCGGCCAGGAGGTCGGCGTCCGCCGGCAGAGCGCCGGTCTCCGTCGAGCGGATCTTGTACAGGCCCTTCGTGAAGTCGCGCGGCTTCGGGAAGAGATAGCGCGCCGCCGGGCCGTCACCGAGGCCGGCGGTGCCATGGCAGGTCGCGCAGTGCGTGGCGTAGAGCTGCTCTCGGCGCGAGCCCTGCGCCATGGGTGCCGTCGTGCCGTCGTCGCGCGGCGGCGCCGCCGAGTCGCTGCCGCATCCCGCCAGGATCAGTGCCGCGAGCAGGAGGGGCCGGGGGCCGAATCGGGGAATCATGGCTTCGCTCCCTGATTGAAGAACGTGTCGGGAATGTCGCCCATGCCGCAGGTCGAGCAGTCGCTCGTCTCGGGATCGAAGGAGGGCGGCTTGAGATCGAGCGTGCGCAGGTCGCCGGGATCGATGCCGTGGTGCTTCATCTCGGCGCTCATCCACGCCTTGAGCAGCCGCGCGAGCTGCTCGTACAGGCCGCCCTCCGCACGTCTGGCGAGGCGCGCACAGAACGCGGGGGTCCAGTGGCCGAGATGGTCCCGCAGGAACTTTGCCGAGGCGTCGCGGCAGATGTCGGCGCCCTCGCCCGGGAACACGGACTCCTTGGCGGCGAGGAAGGCCATGAACTCGAGCTCGAAGCCGAGCTGATCGGGACGCTCATGCGCGAGCGCGTGGGGCGAGAGCCCGAAGGCCCGGTAGAAGCCCTGGATGTCGCCGAGGTCGGCCGTCTGCATGAAGACATGCGCCTCGCCGTACTCGGTCTCGTACGGCGGGCACTCCTTCGAGATCGAGTGGGTGAAGACGCGGACGTACTCCTCGCGCAGCGCGGACGCGTCGAGCTCGAGATGGCGGGAGTCGATGCCGGGCAGGCCGAAGGAGCGCGCGAGCTCGTCGAGACGGCGCAGGGCCGACGCCGTGTCCGCCGGCGCGAGGCCGTCGGGCGTCGGCTGGTAGAAGAGCCTGGCGAGCAGGTCGTATACCTCGGCGCGCTCGAGAGGCGCGGGGCCGCGTCCCAGGTCGGGCTCGTTGCAGGGCAGCTTGATCATGGTGCGCGTCTTTAAATGGAGTTCATGTGCTTGGCGGGGCGGTCGTGGATCGGCTCTTCGATCGTGGTGCGGAACATCTCCTTGCCGTGCTGGTCGAGCGCGACGATCGTGTCGTTGAAGAGCTCGAATTTCTTCCCGTGGAACATCGTCTCGTAGACCTTCGGGCCGGCCTCGAGGCGGTACTGGAAGATGATGTTCTGGCTCTTGCGGAAGAGGTTCATGACGGCGAGCGTCTCGCGGTCGGGGCACATGTAGGCGTCGATCGCCGCATCGACGCCGGGGCCGAACATCTGGCGCAGGTAGTCGCGCGGCACCCAGCGCGGCGGGATGTAGAAGCCGTTGGGCTCGGTGCCGAACTTCGGGTAGAGCGGGAGCGCGATCTTCTTCACCTTCACGAGGTAGTAGAGCGGGTTGTAGCGGTCCTCCTTCCACTGCCCGTCCTTGTCGATGTCGACGAGGCCCTGGAGGCGGATCTGGCCGACGCAGGCGACCATGCAGCGCGTCTCCATCGGCTCGCCGTCGGAGAGCGGGTCCTTGCCCTCGATGCGCGGGTAGCAGCCGATGCACTTCTCGCTCACGCGCGTCGTACCGCGGAACATCGACTTCTTGTAGGGGCACGCCTCGACGCACTTCTTGTAGCCGCGGCAGCGCTCCTGGTCGATGAGCACGATGCCGTCTTCGGGGCGCTTGTAGATCGCCTTGCGCGGGCAGGCCGCCAGGCACGCGGGATAGGTGCAGTGGTTGCAGATGCGCTGTAGGTAGAAGAACCAGCTCTTGTGCTCAGGGAGCGAGGCGCCCTCCTTGGAGAGGCCGAACGCGCCGCCGTCGTACTTCGTGGAGGTGTCCTCCCAGATGTTGGGGGCGGTCCACTCCCGGTCGCTGGGGATGTAGCCGAGCGCGACACGGGCTTCATCGCCGGGGTTCTTGGCCGCGGCTTCGAAGATGGTCATGCCCTCGAACTTCCCGTAGGGCGCCTTCGCGTTCGGGTTCGCCGGGTCCCACGTCTGACCATCCGGGTTCGCCTTCTCGAGCATCTCGAGGATCTTCGCGTCCCAGTTGTGGGGATAGCCGCCGTACGGCTTCGTCTCGACGTTGTTCCACCACATGTACTCCTGGCCCTTCGAGAAGGTCCAGGTCGACTTGCACGCCATCGTGCAGGACTGGCAGGCGATGCAGCGGTTGATGTTGAAGACGAAGGCGAACTGCCGGTTGGGGTGATGCTCCTCGAAGGGGAAGAGCATCTTGCGGCCGAGCTGCCAGTTGAATACGTCGGGCATAAGACCTCCGTCTCGGGTGTCAGACTTCAAAGCGTACGGGCGTCTCCGTCACGGTCACCTTCACTTGCGGCGTGCCCTCGTGGACGCGCCGGATCAGATCTCTCACCCACGGCTCGCCCTTCGTCCGCCAGACCAGGTGGGGGGCCATGTAGAAGCGGTCCTGGAAGAGCGCGAGGAGCTCGTCGTCGCCGTAGCCCATGAGGAGGTACTCCTCGACGAACGCCTCGGCCATCGCCTCGGTGGTGTCGCCGGGGAGGGCAACGCCCATGCACTCCAGCGGATCGTCGTGATCGAGTTCATCCTTCGGCATGTGAGTCCCCTAGTCCTTGTTCTTCGTCAGGTCGCCGGCCAGGTAGCGGGTGAAGAGCTCGTTCTCGTTGCCCGGGGTGCGGCCGGTCTTGGCGACTTCCCACGCGCCGACGCCGCCCATGCCGCCGTCCTCGGCCTTGGTCACCTTGACGAGCGTCTCCTTCGGCACCGTGTTGATCATGTGGTTGTCGGACTCGCCGCCGAAAATGAAGAACATGCCGATCTTCGCCTTGTGGAAGAGGCTGTCGGTCTGGTGCATCGGCATGAGCCAGCTGCGGGTGCACGATTGCTGCGAGCCGTAGCGCAGGTTGGACTGGTAGCCGGTCCCTTCGGAGAGGGCGCGTCCGTCTGGCCGCGTCTCGTGCGCCTTCACGCTGCGTTCGGTCGCCATGTACGGCGCGTGCTTGGCCATGATGCAGCTGTAGGGATAGGCCGGGTTGTACTTCACGCGCAGCATCAGGCGCGCGACCTTGTAGAACGGATCGTCGGGCTTCCAGCCGATGTACGGGCGGTCGGCCGGGTTCGCGTCCACGTAGACATAGTCGCCGTCCTTGATGCCGAGGTCGCGTGCCGCCTGCGGGTTCATGTGGACCTGGTGCTCGCCGGTCCCCGGGAGCCGCTTGTCCGCGCGGTAGGGGTCGCCGAAGTTGGAGTCCCAGATCTGGTGCCAGTCCACGGAGCTCCACTGCGAGTGCACCCGGTGGCGGGTCTTGGGCGTCAGGAAGAAGAAGTGATAGCCCTTCTCCCACAGCGGGTTCTTCGTCGCCTTCACCTCGCGCCAGGGCTTCTTCACGTTGCGGACGTGGCGCGCGTCCCAGTGCATCTCGGTCTCGGCGATGCCGTAGTCGTCGGGTCGGATGTAGGGGTTCGACGAGACGATGACATTGGGGAGGTACGGCGTGGCCTCGGGCCCTTCGCGGTGGACGATGAAGTTCTCGCCGTACTCGATCACCTCGGGCTCGTCGTTGTAGGCCTGGAGGCGCCCCGTCGGCGTGAAGAAGGGCCAGCTCTCCTTGAGCATCTCCCAGAACGGCATGCGCGGGTACGTGCGGTAGTTCATGAGCGCCGCACCGGGTTCGCCGTACTTGCCGGCCATGATGTCGGTGAGCTTGTAGCCCCGCGTCGTGGAGGAGGCGTCGAGGATGCGCTGGACATGGACGTCGACCTTGCCCTCGAGCACGAACTTCCAGTACTCCGCGAAACGCTTGTCGCCGGTGACCTCGCCGAGCGCCTTCGCCATCGTCGCCAGGATCATCACATCGTCGCGCGTGTTGTAGAGGGGCTTGAGGCCGGTGCCGCCCCAGATCTGCAGGAACGGGTTCGAGCACGAGCAGGTCATCTCGAGCTGCTGCTGCTCGACCCACGAGTTGGCCGGCCAGGCGAAGTCGCTGTACTCGATCGAGGCGGTCATCTCGATGTCGGTCGACATGATGAGGTCGATCTTGGGGTCTACGTTCTTGATCATCTCGTACGCCCACTTCGCGTTGTTGATCAGGTTCACGTTGGTGAACCAGATCGCCTTCGTGGGCGACGGCATGTGGGTCTTGCCGGTGAAGACCTTGCGCCCGTACTTCGGCGTGTCCCAGATCAGCGGCTTGTCGCCGTGGTTCCAGTAGGCGACCGCCTCGTCGCGCGTCTTCGGGTGCGCGTGAATCTCCTTGCCGTCGATGTTCGGATCGAGGCTCGGATCGAAGGGGTCTTCGCCGATCCAGACCTTGAACCCGTCGCCGCTCCAGGCGGAGGCCTGGAAGTTCGCCATCTTGTAGTTCCCGGCCCAGGTGTGCGAACCGCCGCCGGGGATGCCGATGTTGCCCGTGAGCATCAGCGGCAGGTAGGTCGAGCGGTTGACCTCCGTCGCGTGGAACCAGTGGTTGATGCCCTCGCCCACGTGGATGGCGCAGGGCTTGATCGTGGCGATGTCCTTCGCGAGCTGCTCGATCAGGTTCCTGGGCGCGTTGGTGATCTCGGCCACCGAGTCGAGGTCGTAGTCCTTCAGGTGCAGCTTGTAGAGTTCGAAGAGCGGCTTGACCTCGACCTCCTTGCCTTCAACGTTGACCTTGAACGTGCCTTCCAGCGCCGGCTCCACGCCGAGCTTCTTGAAGTGGTCGCCGACCTCGTCCCTCGAAATCGTGACCGGCTGGTTCGTCTTCGAATCCCACACCACGAAGTCGCCGACCGCCTTGCGCTGGTCGGGCTTGAGCCCGTGGACCGTGACGCTGGCGCCCGCCGTGATGTCCTTGATCGCGACGCCGAGGTCCTTCGCCTGGAGCCGCTTGAGCGTATCGGTGCGCACGAGCAGCGGCAGGTCGGTGTACTTGAGGACGTACTCCTTGTCGACGAGGTTGTTGTCGATGATGTACTTCGCGATGCCCAGGAAGAGCGCCGCGTCGGTCTGGGGGCGGATCGGGAGCCAGTGGTCGGCCTTCGTCGAGGGGGGCGCGTACTCGGGCGAGATGTTCCAGATCTTTGCTCCGCGCTCCATCGACTCGATGAACCAGTGCGAGTCGGGCATCTTGTTCTCGACCAGGTTCTTGCCCGCGTGGACGTGGAGCTTGGTGAAGCGGAGCTCGTTCATGTCGACGTCGCTGGTCTGGAGCCCGTGGACGAAGGGGTGGCCGGGCGCCTGGTCGCCGTGCCACGTGTAGTTGTCCCAGTTGCGGCCGCCGAGCGCGTGCTCCTTGTCGACGCCGCGAACGATCGAGTCGAGGATCGCCATCGTGTTTGAGAAGCGGTACATCCCGTACTTGCCCATCGCGCCGAGCAGGCCCATGCCGCCGCGGAACTTCATGCAGCGCACGCCGGATCCCTCGGTGGCGGCGACCATCTCGGGCGCGTAGCCCTCGTCGAGGAGGCGCTTCTTGCCCCCCTCACCGGAGTAGTGCTTCGCGATGGCGACGAAGCCGAGGGCGGCGTAGTTCTGCGCCTCGTCCCATGACATGGTCATGAAGTCGTCTGTGCCGCGGCTGTCGAACTTGTACTTCGTGCGCAGTTCGGCGGTCAGGTACGGGAAGCCGTCGTCGGCCCAGCGCTTCCAGCCCTTGCGGATCAGCGGGTAACGGAGGCGGTAGGGCCCGTACATGCGGCGGTGGAAGGTGTAGCCCTTGAGGCACATGCGCGGGTTCCAGTTCGCCGTCGCCTTGTTGCCGTAGAGGTCGGTGTAGCGGCCGAGGTCGTAGTTCGGCTCGCAGCGCTGCATGACGCCGTTGCGGACGAAGGCGCGGACGCGGCACGCATGGGTGTCGTTGGGCGAGCAGACGTAGGTGAAACTCGAGTCGTATTTGTACTGGTCGCGGTAGACCTTCTCCCAGCCGCGGCTCGGGTAGGCCGCGAGCGGGTTCGGGATCTCCTCCTGGAAGAGGCGGAAGTTGAACGCGACGCCGGCGCTGCCCGCGCCCACGGCGCTCGCCCGCAAGAAGTCACGGCGTGAGAAGTCCATGGTGCTCCTCCAGCTACGAAGCCCGCACCCACCAGGTGCCGGCGTTGAGTTCGGCCAGTTCGGTGCAACGGTCGCAGAGCCCCTGTTCGGGACGCCAGCGCGGGTAGTCACGCTGGACGAGGGCGGCCAGCGTCGGGGTCAGGCGCGGGCCGGGCAGGACCCATGCATGGGTCGGGAAGGCGCAGAGCGGACAGGGGCCGCCGGGCGCTGGCCCGTTCGAGGCGACCCCGGCGATCGGATCGGCGGCGAGCGTCATCAACTGCGAGTGGGTCCAGCGGGGGCGGGTCCAGACGGCGCGGAAGGCAACGGCGCGGTCCGCGACGCCCAGCTTGCGGTAACCCTCTTCAAACCGCTGGAAGATGGCGATGCGCTCGGCGTCACCCGCCCGCTTCTCGCGGACCAGCCGCGCGATGCAGGCAACCGACCACAAGAGGGCGAAGCGCTCCCGGATGATGCCGGCGTCCGGACCGGCGACAGGCTCCTCGCGATAGCCAAAGGCCGGATCGAGGATGTCCTCGAGATGAGCGAGTTCGTGGCGAAGCCAGCGGCGCGTGGCCTCCGCGTCGCTGAACCGCTCGGGCCTCATCTGGATCAGGAGAGTCCGGTGGTCAGGCGAGGCGTAGGCGCCCTCCTCGCCTTGGGTTTCGCAGACCAGCGTCGGAAGGCTGAGAGAGGGGGACTCGGCAAGAAGCGGGGGGACGAGGTCTGCGAACCCAAGACGCTGAAAGAAGTACTGATGGAGCGATTCAAGCGACCGCGACCGCTCGGAGCGGTCCAGGTCGTGAATCTGCTCCTGGAGCGCGTGGTACTCGTTGAAGGGGCGTGACTCGCCCTGCGCCCGGCGCCGCTCGAGATCGCGCACTACGGCGCGTTCCACCAAGGCAGGCTGCACGGTCACGCTCGGGCCTGAAGCCGTGGGCATGGAGGTTGACGGAGCAATTGCATTGCCAAGCCCGCCCGGGGGCGGCGCTGGGCGCAGCGCTAGGGGACTATTCCCCGATCACTGCGTGAAATCGGGTATAGTTAACCACGGACACAATGAACGACGACCTGCTCTACCGCCTCCTCCGGGACTCCCACACCTTCGGCGCCCTCGTGCGGTCGCTCCTCGAGGAGCGGTATCTGCGCGAGGCCGTCGGGCGGGAAGTCACCTTCACACAGCTGAGCGTGCTGCGCATGGTGGCGGGTGCCGGGCGCCACCACATCGGCGACGTGGCGCATTTCCTGGACGCTTCCTACCCGGCGGCGAGCAAGCTCGTCGATCGCATGAAGCTGCGCAAGCTGCTCAAGGGCACGCCGTTCCCGGGGGACCGGCGGGCGGAAACGCTCGAGGTCACGCCCAAGGGCCGGAGCGTCATTGAGCGGTACGACCGTCTGAAGATCGCCCGCGTGCGCGAGACCCTCCAGGGCGTCCCCCCCGCGGAACTGGAGTCGGTGTGCACGGGAATCGAGACGCTCATCACGCATCTGCTCACCGGCAAGGATCTCGCCGAGCGCGCGTGCCTGCGCTGCGACGCGTACTACACCACCGCCTGTATGATCCACGAGAAGGGCGTCGAGTGCCCCTATCGCAAGGGACGCGTGGCCACGAAGATCTCCAAGCGCCTGCTGAACGTCTGAGCCGCGACAGAAACGCGCTCCAAGGAAACGAGCGTGAACCCACCCAGATAAGACGGCGCCACACCCGTTTCAAGGCGTGGCACGGTGGTTGCACGTCCTCCCGGATTCGATGGGGAGGATTCCATGCATCTCGCGCTCGCCTTCTGCCTGCTGATCCAAACGCCCGAGCCTCCGAAGGAAGAGACGACGCTCAAGGTCCCGCTCGTGGAGCAGGCCACGCTCGGCGGCCAGATCCGCATCAGGGGTGAGTACAAGGACCCGGCCGACTACCGCCTGCCCGGCACCAACGGACGACCCGCCTCGGAATCGGTTCACGACGGCGACGAGTACCTGCTGCTGCGCATCCGTCTGAACCTCGACGTCGACATCCTCAAGGATCTGAAGGCAAGCGTGCAGCTCCAGGACTCGCGCATGTTCGGCGAGGAGGGCTCGGTGCTCACCGACCTCGAGTCGACCGACGTGCACCAGGGCTGGGTGCGGATGTCGAACCTCTTCGAGCAGCCGGTGGCGCTTCAGCTCGGACGCATGGAGCTGCCGACGCTCGGCGACGGGCGGCTCATCAGTCCGGGCGACTGGCACAACGTCGGCCGCACCTGGGACGGGCTTTCGGCGACGTGGACGCCCGAGGGCTTCTGGGTCCACGGCTTCGCGACCCTGCTGAGCGAGGATGCCGGCACGGACGGCCGCGACCAGTACTTCTACGGGCTCTACGGATCGTATCGCGGCGTCGAGAAGCACGAGATTGACGCTTACGTCTTCGTGCGCGACTTCCGCAACAAGCCGGCGACCGGCGAAGACGGCATCACCGGCGATATCTCCGACTTCACGGCTGGCGTCCGCATGAAGGGTGCCATCGCGGGATTCGACTACACCGGCGAGATCGACCTCCAGCGCGGCGACTTCGCCAACGACCGCGAGACGGCGATGGCCATCGCGTTGCTCGCGGGCTACACCTTCGACATCGCGTGGAAGCCGCGACTTGGCGTGGAGGTGACGCGGGCGTCCGGCGACGACGACCCGGTGGACGGCGACCACGGCACGTTCGACCCGCTCTTCCCCTTCGCGCACTACTTCCATGGCTTCTTCGACCTGGTCGGCTGGCGAAACGTCCGCACGATGATGGTGTCGGTGCGCGTCCAGCCGTCTGAGTGGCTTGCCGCACAACTCGACGCCCACGTTTTCACCCTCGATGAGAAGAAGGACGCGTGGTACGGCATCACCGGTGCCACGCGGCGCGACGCGACGGGCAGTTCGCCAGGGGGCGTCGGGAAGGAGCTCGACCTCAGCGGAAAGATCAAGTGCAACGACCGGATGGACATCTCGCTGGGCTTGTCGGTTTTCCAGGCCGGCCGGTTCGTGGAGGAGACGGGGCCGTCGCCGGACGGGATCTGGGGGTGGCTGCAGACGTCGGTGAAGTTCTAAGTGTCGTTCGTCATCGTCACGATGTTACGGAGCCCCGCGCCCGCCCGCAGCGCATCGAACGCGTCGTTGATCTGTTCGAGCGGAAAGCGTCCCGTCACGAGCGGCGCGATCCGCACGCGCCCCGCTAGCGCCATCTCGATGATGCGGGGATAGTCCACCGGCCGGCAGCCGAGCGATCCGATGATCTCCTGCTCGTAGAACATGAGCCGCCCGGCGTTGAGCTCGACCGGCTTGTCGCAAAAGCCGACGATGCAGGTGCGCCCGCCGCGGCGGACGGAGTCCATCGCCTGCTTGATGGTCACCGCGCTGCCGATGCACTCGAACGCGACGTCGGCGCCCCCGGAGGTGAGCGCGCGGAGCTTCTTGACGACGTCCTTCTCCTCGCCGGCGTTGACGACATCGCCGGCGCCGAACTCCCTGGCGTACTCGAGCTTCCGCTGCGCGAGATCGACGGCGATCACGCGGGCGCCCGCTGCGGCCGCGAACTGGACCGTGTTGATGCCGACGCCGCCGCAGCCGAAAACGACCACGCGCTCGCCGGGACGGACCTTCGCCCGGTGGGTCACGGCGTGGTACGGCGTCGATCCCGCATCGGCGATGACGCACGCTTCACGAAGCGGGAGCCCGGCCGGCAACGCGATCACGTCCTTGGCCGGCGCCTTCACGTACTCCGCGAAGGCTCCCTCGATGTGGTTGCCGAACATCGCCATGTTCAGGCAGATGTTCTCGCGGCCGATCCGGCACATCTCGCAGAATCCGCACGTGAGCACGGCGGGCAGGAGCACGCGGTCGCCGGGCTTCCACGCCGTCACCTGCGGGCCGACCTCGTCCACGAGGCCGGAAGCTTCATGGCCGAGGATGATGGGCGGCTTCTTCGCGGTCGGCACGCCGTGGTCCGTGTAGTGCAGATCGGTGTGACAAACGCCGCACGCGACGACCTTCACGACGATTTCACCCGGGCCGGGGACGGGCTTCGGAGCGTCGACGAGTTCGAGCACGCGGCGGCCGGTGTAGAGCGCGGCTCTCATGCGTCACCGATCCTGAAACGCGGGTGGGCGCTTCTCGAGGAACGCCTTGAGTCCTTCGACGGGGTCGCGCGCCGTCATGAGCTCGTCGAGGTAGATGCCGACCGCTTCGCGCAGCGCGACATCGAAACTGCGCGCCCGGCCCTTGGCAATAGCGCGCTTCGTCGCCACGAGGGCGGGGCGGCTCCGCTGCAGGAGCCCTGCGACGATCGTTTCGAACGCCGCCTCGTCCACGATGTCGTTGACGATGCCCCACGCCTTCGCCTCCTCCGCCGTGATCGTCCGGCCCGAGAGCAGGAGGTCGTTGGTGCGCCGCAGGCCGATCTGGCTGGGAAGGTAGGCGGCGGAGAGCGGCGCCATCACGCCGAGCGCGATCTCCGGCTGGCCGAGCTTCGTGCCGGGCGCGACGTAGACCAGGTCGGCCACGAGCGCCATCTCCAGCCCCGCGCCGAGCGCCGTGCCGTGCGCGTAGACGATGCTGGGGATCTCGAGCGAGGCGAGCCCCATGCCGACGTGGCGCAGACGGTCCAGCAGCGACGAGACGTCGGGCGGCAGGTGCTCAGCCACGTCGGCGCCGGCCGAGAAGACCCTGCCATTGCCCCGGAGCACGAGCAGCTTCGCCGCGCTTTTCGCCACCGTGCCGAGCGCGTCGATGAGCTCGACCATCATCGCGCCGTTGATGACGTTGAGCGGCGGGCGCGCGAGCGTGATGGTCGCCCGCGGTCCGTCGATGACGAGCCTAACTGAGCTGGCCACCGTCGACCCGGATGGTTTCTCCTGTGACATGGCGTGCATCCTCGCTGCAGAGAAAGAAAATGACGGCGGCGATATCGTCGGGCTGCGCGATCCGTCCAAGGCACGTTTCGTCGCGGAGCCGCTGACGGATCTCCTCTGCCACACCGCGGGTGAGCGGCGTGTCGACGAGGCCCGGAGCGACGCAGTTGACGTTCACGCCGGCATGACCCAGATCACGCGCCGCCGCGCGCGCCAGTCCCGCGACGCCCGCCTTGGCCGCCACGTAGTTCGCGAGGCCGCGTCTCGCGCGCATCGCGACGGTCGACGAGACGAGCACGATCTTCCCCCCGCCCTGCCGCTTGAAGCCGGGAGCGCAGGCGGCGACGTAGTTGAACGTGCCGGTGAGGTCGACGTCGATGACCTCCTGCCACGTTGCGGCGTCCATGCGGTCGATGGTGGCGTCGCGCGACAGGCCCGCGCAGGCGATGAGGGCCCGGATCTCACCGACCTGCTTGACGATCGCGTCAGCCCGGGCGCGATCGCGGACGTCGGCTTCGTGGCAGGTTCCGACGGCGCGAGCCTCGTCGTTGAACGCGCGGTCGACGAGATGGCACGTCCAGCCCGCGTTCTTGAACCGCCTTGCAGCGGCCAGTCCGATGCCGCTCGCACCGCCGGTGACCAGGGCGACGCTCACAGCCGCGCCCCGCAAAGCCCGCAGTGCGAGAAGGCGGAGGGCAGCCCTTTCGCTCCGCACGTCGCGCACGCCTTCGTGTACGGGCCGTGGAGGAACTCGGTGGACTCCCCCGCGGCGAGCTTCGCACGGATCCCGGCGAAGTCGACCTTGCGCTTCTCGACGAACGCGCTCATGCCCTCGTAGGGCTCGACGGAGGCGAAGTGGAGAGCCAGCCAGTCCTGGGCGTGGCCGACGGTGGTGTTCCAGGCGAAGTCCTTGAGCACGTTGGTCTGCGTCTTCGTGTAGCGGGTGCACTCCGGAAACTTGTCCTTCAGGTTCTTCGCGTACGACGCGACGACCTCGTCGAGCCTCGAGGTGTCGATGCGGTAGCCGTCGGCGCCGTTCTGCGCTTTCTCGACGATGTCGGGCGCGGGGTCCTCAATCCACTGGTCGTTCAGCCGCACGGTCGCCGCGACGGCGTTGACGAGGCCCCATTCGAGCGCCTTCTTCGCGGGGATGCGCGGGTTCATGAGGACCATCTCACGGGCGCGCTTGTCGCCGACCACCAACGGCAGCCACTGCGTCGCGCCGCCGCACGCGACGGAGCCGACGCTCGTCCCGACCTGGCCGACGTAGGCGTGCTCCGCCATGACGGTGAGGTCGCATGCCAGCTGACTCTCGTTGCCGCCGCCGACGGCCATCCCGTTCAGCCGCGCGATGACCGGCTTGCCGCCGTGCAGGATCGATTCAAGGTAGCCGCGGAAGAGGCCCATGTACTTCCAGTAGTCATGGGGCCGCTTCGTGTACTTCTCCTCGTACTCCTTCACATCGCCGCCGGTGCAGAAGGCGCGGGTTCCGGCCCCCGTGTAGACAATGACCTGGACGGCGTCGTCCCACGATGCCGCCTGGAACGCGGCGGTCAATTCCTTGAGCGTGCGCGTGGAATAGGAGTTGTAGACCTTCGGACGGTTGAGCGTGATGGTGGCGATGCCGTCCTTCGCGCTGTAGAGGATGTCTTCGAAGCCGCCGGCAGCGGGCGTGAAATCTCCCATGGCGGGGGAATAGTGCAAGCGTCGTGCCCGTCGTCCGGCCGCGGGAGAACGCCCCACTGTGCGTCAGATTCCTCCGGATGTGCGCTATTTGGCCCACGCCTTCCAAGCGGTCTCGAGGTCGGCCACAGACTTCGGCAGTCCTTGCGCCCCCATGGCCGTGTCCATCGACTTTCCCTCCTTCAGCGTGGCCACGAGGTGGCGCATCGCCTTGGCGCCGTAACGCTCCAGCAGGAACGCGGTGACGCTCCAGCTTTCTGCATAGAACAGCCAGCGCTCCTTGGCCTTGGGCTTCGATGACTTCTCGCGGCTGTCGGGGTGAAGGCAGCCGAACAGGTCCTTGAGAGGCAGGTGGGTTTCCGCGGCGATCCGCTTGCGCATTTCAGCGGCATAGCCCTTGTGGCCGGCGGCGCACTCCAGGAGGCTGGCGACGCCCTCATCGAGCCAGTCGGGCAGCAGGCTCCCGTACTGGGGCGCGGGCGGCGTCGTGCCGTGGATCCAGAAGATCAGGAAGAGGTGGCCGAGTTCATGCGCCATCGTCTCGTCCGGCTCGGCGCCCTTCTTCGCCTCCCAGCGCCAGATCCACTTCGCGCCGTTCTTCGCGTAGGCAAGGTCCTTCGTCCGGTCCTTCGCAGGCTTGCCGTCCGTCGTGAGGACGATCGCACCCCGGAGCGGCGCGACGCCGAAGATCTCCTTGAACCGCGCCGCGGCGGCGTCCGCCTCCTTCACGGCCTTCCCTGCCGCCTCCATTTCGCCGAAGACGTCCATGAACTCGCCGGCGGCCTGCTGGAGCAGGAGGGCAAGGAGGAGCGATCCCATCACAGGGACCGTACCGCCTTTTGATTAACTACATTAACAAAATATGCCGGATGACCTCCCCCGCCGAATACGAGTCCTCCCCCGGCTGGAGGAACCGCCCCAGCTGCGCGAGGTCGTCGCCCGACGTCACCAGCGGCGGCTCGACGTACCCGGAGCCGCGGACCTGCGGGAGGCCGATGTTGGCGGTGAGCGCGTTGCAAAGGCACTTGCGGCCGCTCGTCTCCTCGGCGCCGCCGCCCTTGCGGAGGTAGGGCTCGACGGGCTCCGCCGGGCAGCGGTAGGCGAGCGTGCCGTCGGGCTTCTTGTACGGGCGCCGGAGGTAGCCGAGATCGCAGACCCGCGGCCGCGCATCGAACACGTCGCGCTCCGACAGCGTTCCTTCGAGGCGGGCGACCTTGAACGGGAAGCCGGTCGGCGACGCCGACGGATCGGTGAAAACGGCGGCTTCGCCGCGCCTCGCCTTGAGCAGGAGCGCGTGCCGGATCCCCTCGTCGAGTCCCGATTCGCGCGAGAAGGCGAACGCGGTGCCGACCTGGATTCCCTGCGCACCGCGTTCGACCGCCTCGCGAAGCCGCCCAGCGGTTGCATAGCCGCCGGCAAGCCAGAACGGCACGCCAAGCGCGCGGATGGCGTCGAGATCGACTTCGTCCCGCGGTCCGTAGACGGGCTCGCCGTGCCCGTTCAGGGTGAGCGGGCCGCGGGGCGGCGCATTGTGGCCCCCCGCCGTGGGACCTTCGATGACGAGACCGTCCACGCGTCCCGTGGCCTTCCGGACCATCGTCGTTGCCAGCACGTTGGACGCAACGATCGCGAAGAAGCTCGGCCGGCGAAGCGGGACCGAAGCGCCGATCGTCCGCGGATCGAACCGAAGCCGGAAGTCGTCGCCGGGCGCGGCTCCCTCGACGTGAAGAGCGATCGAGACGGCCTCCTGCCGGGCGAGCTGGTCGAGGACGCCGGGGATCTCGCGCGGAATGCCGGCACCCATCAGGACGACGTCGACGCCCGCGAGCATCGCGCCGTAGAGCGATGGCAGGACCGGCAGCTGCATCTTCTCGAGGTGGTTGACGCCGACGAGGCCGTCGTGGCCTTCCTTCGCCAGCCAGACTTCGCAAAAGTTGGCGGCGACGGTGAGTTCGAGGAGGGAGGCGGAGTCGTCGGCCGTGTGCATCGGAATCGCCCTGAACGGCGCCCGCCCCTGCCTGAAGTGGTCGTGCAGGATGCGCTCGGCGATGACCGCGACGGGAAAGTGTGCGAGGGCCCGCCGCCAATGGCCGCCCGGGTCGCCCGATTGGAGGCGACGGGAGAGAAGAAGCGGAAGTCCGACCCCGCTGACGACGCCGATCTGCCCGGCCCGCGAAACGGCCCGCGCCAGCTGCCAGGAGGAGACACCGGCGCCCATGCCGCCCTGGATGATCCGGGGCAGCGTCACACGTTGATGCTCGATGGTTGGGAGCCTAGTGCAAGCGGCGTGCCCGGCGGGGAGGTGGCAACAGCGCGGCGGCGGAGCGTTGGATTCCGCTGGTCGTGGGCCATTTTTCTCAACGGACGCGATGGTGCGAGGGTCCATGGGCTGGCCGCGGCTTTGCATTGAGATCCTCGAAACCTGCTGGGGTGTCTTGTGGCGCTGAAGATCGATCCCGATCAGTGTGTCGATTGCGCGGCGTGTGCCGAACCCTGTCCCAACCAGGCGATCCGGCAGGGCGGCGAGGAGTACACCGTCGAGGGAGAGGGGCGGCCGGCGCTCTCGGAGAAGTTCTTCATCATCCCCGAGTTCTGCACGCAATGCGTGGGCTACTACGAGAAGCCCCAGTGCGTCAACGCGTGCCCGGTGGACTGCATTGCGCATGACCCGGACCGCGTGGAGACGACGGAGCAGCTGCAGGCCAAGGCGCGCGAGCTCAAACTCGGAGAGTAGGGCCATCCCGGGCTATTAGTTGATGTGACTATATTATTTTCCGCGCGACGGCAACCAGATGCCCGTCGGGGTCTTCGAAGTAGGCCGCACGGTCGCCCCAGTCCCGGTCCGAAATCGGACTCGTGCAGCGCGCCCCCGCCTTCACGAGGCGGCGAACCGCCTCGTCGACGTCGTCCAACCGCAGGTAGAGCTCCGCCCGGAGGCCGTGCCCAGCAGGGGCCCCCGCCAGGATCTTCGCGGCACCCTCGTTGATGAGACCCAGTACCGCCGAGCCGCATTCCAGTTCACAGTACCCGTCGGCGACGAGCGTGGGCTTGAGTCCCAGCGCCGACTCGTAGAAGGCGCGGGAGCGCTCGGGATCGCGAACGTAGAGAACGAATATCGGCGCCTGGGTGATCTGCATGGCGAGATCCTGATGGGCGAAGCTCACGATTGCAAGCACCTCCTGCGGGTCCTTCCGCGCGGTGCGGGTCATCCTCCGCAGCGGAACGGCCTGAAAAGCGCCCCGACGTGCTGGGCTCGCGATTTGCTGCTACCTACCGACCAGTCGGTATTCATTTGGATGGTTGAACAAATCGTCCGCTCCGAAGGCACGATCGGCCGGATCCTGGCCGCGGCGCAGGCCCTCTTCCTCGACCGCCCCTTCGCCAACGTCACCATGGATGACATCGCCGAGGGAGCCAGCGCCACCAAGGGCGCGCTCTATCACCACTTCAAGGGCAAGGAAGAGCTCTACGCGGCGATGATGGCCGCCGATCTGGAGGAGAAGCGCGCGCTCTTCAACCGCGCCGTCGATTCGGTCGAAGGCGCACGGAACCGCCTCCGCGCCCTGACCGCCGCCTACTTCGCGCTCCCCCTCGAGAAGCGCGATCTCATCCACCTCATGCGGCGCAACAGCGACTGCTTCGGCGGCGTCCGCCGCGCCAGCCTTGTCCGCGCCTACCAGCAGGCTCTCCCCGAGCCGGTCGAGCGTGTCCTCCGCGACGCCATCCGAGACGGTGAGATCCGCCGCGGCGATCCCCGCCTCCTCTCCTGGCACTTCATCTCCATCGTCGAGATCACGCTCAACCGCTACGCGGACAGCCTCTTCAAGGACGACGAGGCGCGGCTGGACCATGTCATCGACCTCTTTTTCCGGGGCGTAAACCCATGACGGTCTTCACGGAGTGGCGCGGCAAGGGCCTCGACGAGACCCTCTTCGAATGCCGCGAGCTGGCGGAAAACACCAAGTACCCGACCGTGAACCGCTGGCGCGAGCAGGGCGGAAAGGTCGTCGGCCACTTCCAAGTCTACTTCCCCGAGGAGATCGCCCACGCCGCGGGCATGCTCCCCTTCAAAGTGCGCGGCGCGCCACTTGAACCGACGAAGGCCGATTCACACTTCGGTTCCTATCTCTGCTCCATCCTCAAGACGTCGCTGGAGATCGGCCTCAACGGCACCGTCAAGCTCGACCTCTTCGTCTCCCACCCGATCTGCGACGCCGCCCGCAATCTCGCCGCGATCTGGGGCCGGAACTTCTCCTACCCCTGCCACATCCTCTACCTCCCCCAGAATCCCAACTCGTCGCACTCCGTCCCGTACCTCCGCGACGAGTACGGCCGCATCAGGCGCCTGGTCGAGTCGATCGCCGGCCGCGAAGTCTCCGACGACGACCTTCGCCGGTCCGTCGGCGTCTTCAACGAGAACCGACGGCTCCTCCGGGAGCTCTACACGATCAAGCGGGAGAGTCCGTGGCTGATCGCCGCGGAAGACGCGTACGCCCTTCTCGCGATCGGCGGAATGATCCCACGGGAGGAGCACAACGATGTGCTCCGCGCCGTCCTGCCGCTCGTCCGAGCGCGTCAGGCCCGAACCGAGGACCGCGTTCGCGTCGTCTTCGAGGGCGGCTTCTGCGAACAGCCCCCGCTCGACCTCATCCGTGTCCTCGGCCGCATGTGCTACCTCGTCGACGACGACTTCCTCATCGGACTTCGCTTCATCGTCGACGATGTCCCCGTCGCCGGCGACCCGCTCAAGAACCTGGCCGAGTCCTACATCGAGCGCTCCTCCTACAGCCCCGTCCAGCACGACTTGCGCAAGCCGAAAGAGAAGATGCTCCTGCAGCGCATCGACCGCTCCCGCGCGGGCGCCGTCATCATCGCCGCCGCCAAGATGTGCGAGCCCGGCCTCGAAGAACAGGTCGCCTACTGCAAGGCCCTCGACGCCAGGGGCCTGCCCTACTTCGTCACCGAGTTCGAGGAGAACATGACCTCGTTCGAGGGGGTCGAACTCCAGATCGAGACGTTCCTCGAGAACCTCCTGTTCGCCTAGGAGATGCCATGAGCGAAATCGTCGGACGCGCCAACCGCGACGGCGCCAACCTCGTGCGCGACTGGTACGCCGAACTCACCGAGGCCGCCAACCGCGGCGATAGCTGCGCCTATGTCTTCGTCATGGGCAGCCTCAACGAGGTTCTCAAGACGTTCGACTTCCCGGTCGTCTTCCCTGAAATCAACTCCCTCCAGACCGCCGTTCGTCGCGTCGCCCACGAATACCTCGCGCAGGCCGAGGACTACGGCTACTCGCCCGACATCTGCGGGTATGTCAAGGCCGACGTCGCCGTGCAGCTGCGCAACGGCGACCACCCCATGGGCCGGATCCCCAAGCCCGGCATCGCGGTCCTGACGAACGCCTGCAACACCTACATCAAGTGGGCCGAGATCTGGGAGCGCCTCCACCACACGCCCGTCTTCACGCTGGACGTCCCGGGGACGCGCACCGGCGGCGGCCAGACCTGGCAGGGCAACCAGGACTTCGAAAACGACCGCCGCTACGTCGAAGGTCAGCTCCGCGAGCTCATCGCTCTCTGCGAGAAGGTCTCCGCGAAGAAGTTCGACATCGACAAGCTGCGCACGATCCTCGGCCATGCCAATGTAATGAGCGAGTGCTGGAAGAAGGCCCTCGCCTGCAACCGGTCCAGGCCTTCCGTCTTCAACGCCCTCACCGACGGCACGATCTACCTCGGCGTCGCCAACGGGCTGCGAGGCACGGCGAAAGGCGCGCAGTACTTCACCGACCTCGTCGAGGAACTCGCGTACAAGTCGAGCCAGGGCATCGGGACCCTCACCGACGAGAAGTGGCGCCTCTCCTTCGTGGGCGTTCCGTGCTACCCCATTTTCCGCCGATTCAACGAACTCTTCACGCAGGCGGGCGGCACGTTCGTCAACTCCACCTACCTTTGGTTCGCATCCGGCGGCACCAACCGCGGATTCCAGTACGACCTCTCCAGGCCTATCGAGAGCCTCGCTGAAGGGGTCCTCATCAGCGTCCGGGACGCGATGGACTCCATGTTCCACCCCGACCGTGTTCTCACGGAAACCGTCACGGAGTTCCAGATCGACGGCGTCGTCTTCCACCCCATCAAGAGCTGCCGCACGACGTCCACGGGTCTCGCCGATAGTCGTCGCGCCTTCGCGAAGGAACACGATATCCCCAGCCTTTTCCTCGAATCGGACATGATGGACCGCCGGGTTGTCGCGGAGGCCCCGATGAAGAATCGCGTCGACGCATTCTTCGAGGGGCTCGTGTCGCGGCGCCGCCAGGCGGCCATCGCGCCGTAAGGAGCCCCCATGGCCCATGCCGCCGGAGTCGATGTCGGATCGACCCAGACCAAGGCCGTGGTCATCGACGAACAGCGCCGCATCGTCGCCCGTTTCCTGATCGACACGGGCGCCAACGTGACGCAGGCCGCCGAGAGCGCGTACAACGAAGCGCTCAAGAGCGGCGGCCTCTCTGAACGCGATGTCGAGTACGTCATCGGCACCGGATACGGCCGCTACAAGGTCACGTTCGGCGACGCGCAGGTCACCGAGATCTCCTGCCACGGCCGCGGCGCGGTCCACATGTTTCCCGGCACCCGCACGGTCGTCGACATGGGCGGCCAGGATACGAAAGCCATCCGCGTCAGCCCGAAGGGCGACATCATCGACTTCTGCATGAACGACAAATGCGCCGCCGGTACCGGCCGCTTTCTCGGCGCGGCGGCCGTCGCCCTCGCGATCCCGCTGGACAGCCTCGGGCCCACCGCGCTCCGCAGCGAGCGCCCCGTCCGCATCTCCACGACCTGCACCGTCTTCGCCGAATCGGAGGTCCTTTCCTGGCTCGGCAAGGGCAAGAAGATCGAGGACATCCTCTGGGGCGTGCACCAGTCCATCGCCGTCCGCTCCGCCGGCCTGATCCGCCGCGTCGGGATCGAGCCCGAGCTCACCTTCACCGGCGGCGTCACGCGCAACATCGCGATGATCCGCGCCCTCGAGGAGAAGGTGGAGATGAAAGTCAACGTCAGCGAGGACTCCCACTACATGGGCGCGCTCGGCGCCGCTCTCTTTGCGCTCGACCACATCCTCGCTTCCCGCGCCCCCAAGACCCACACGACGCGGAGGACCGTATGACCATCGCCGCCGGCATCGACGTGGGGTCGACCTACATCAAGGTCATCCTCCTCGACGAACGCTGCACCGTCGTCGCACGCTGCATGAAGCCGACAGGGTTCAAGCTCGCCGAAACCGCCCGCGCCGCTTACGAGGAAGCGCTCGTCTCCGCAGGCCTGGGCGAGAGCGAGGTCGCCTACGTCATCTCGACAGGGATTGGCCGCCACCAGGTTCCCTTCAAGAACGTGCACGTCACCGATCTCACGGCGAGCGCCCGAGGCGCCGTGCATCTCTTCCCCGGGACGCGCACCGTGCTCGACGTCGGCGGCCAGACGATGAAGGTCACGCGGCTCGACGAGAACGGCAGAGTCGCCTCCTTCCGGCTCAACGACAAGTGCGCCGCCGGCACCGGCGCCTTCATCGAGAAGACCGCGCGCTACATGGGGTACGGAACGGCCGAGATTGGACCGCTCATGTCGACGTCCAAGGCGCCCGTCCCGATTTCGGGCGTCTGCGCGGTCTTCGCCGAATCGGAGGTCATCAACCACCTGTCCCTCGGGACGGCCCCCGCCGAGATCATGCAGGGCGCTGTCGAGTCGCTGACGACCCGCTGCATCCAGCTCATCCGCCGGCTCAACGGTGTTCCGGAGTACACCCTCATCGGCGGAATCCTCCGGTTCGAGACGATGGGCCGGGCGGTGCGCGAACAGCTCAAGTGCAGCGCCAACGTGCCGGCGCCCGACACCGTGCAGTTCGTCCCCGCCCTCGGCGCGGCGATCCTCGCCCATCGGCGGCTCGCGCGCCTGCAGGCTGAGAGGCGCTAGAGATGGAGCCAAACTGTCCGCCCAACGAGATCGGGATGAACGGCGCCATCGCGCCCGACGCCGCGCTCGTTGCCGCCGGCTGGACGCAGCGATTCTTGACCGACCCGGCTCGTGCCGACGAGCTCGCGGAGCTCTATCGGCGCATGGGCTTCGAGGTCTCGCTCCACCAGCCGAAGCCTGCTGACTTCGATGCCCGCTGCGGCGATTGCCCTGCGGTCGTGTGCAGGACGTACGTGATGGTCTACACCTGGCGCGCGCCGAATTCCCCCCCCGATCGGGTGAAAGTGCGCGGCCGTTGCGCGGAAATTCGCCATGGAAGCGGCGGCGTGCGATTTGCTCCCTCTTCCTGCCATGACAGAGTTCCCCCTCGAGATGTACCGCATCAAGATGATCGAGCGCGTGCGGCCGACCACGCGGGATGAGCGGCTGCGCGCGTTGGCCGCGGCGGGCTACAACCTCTTCCGCCTGCCGGCGGAGCTTGTCTTCATCGATTTCCTTACCGACAGCGGGACGGCGGCGATGAGCGATGCGCAGTGGGCGGCGATGATGACGGGGGACGAAAGCTACGCGGGAAGCCGGAGCTTCGACCGGTTCGAGCGGACGGTCCGAGGGCTCTTCGGCTTCGAGCATGTCATTCCCACCCACCAGGGCCGCGCCGCCGAGCATATCCTCTGCGAGGTGATGCTCAAGCCCGGCGACGCGGTCACGAACAACAGCCACTTCGACACGACGCGCGCCCACGTCGAGCACGCGAAGGCGACGGCCATCGATTGCGTCAGCGACTGCGCCTACATCAGCGATCGCGAGTGCCCCTTCAAAGGCAGCATTGATCTCGCGAAGCTGAAGACCGCCCTCGATTGCCACCGCGTGCCGTTCGGGATGATCACGGTCACCAACAACTCCGGCGGGGGCCAGCCCGTCTCGCTCAAGAACCTGCGCGACGTTGCCGCGATGCTCCACGACCGCGGCACACCCTTGTTCATCGACGCCTGCCGCTTCGCCGAAAACGCGTGGTTCATCCACGAGCGGGAGGAGAAGCGTCCGATCCGCGACATCGTTCGCGACATGTTCGCCGTCGCCGACGGCTGCACGATGAGCGCGAAGAAGGACGGCCTCGCGAACATCGGCGGGTTCTTCGCCTGCCGCGACGCGTCGCTGGCGGAGGAATACAAGCAGCTCCTGATCCTCTACGAGGGCTTCCCGACCTACGGCGGGCTCGCGGGCCGCGACCTCGAGGCGATCGCGGTCGGCCTTGAAGAGGCGGTCGACGAGGACTACCTGCGCGGCCGCGTCGGCCAGGTGAAGTGGCTCGCGGAGCGGCTCTCGGCGGCCGGCGTTCCGGTCGTGAAGCCCGCGGGGGGCCACGCCGTCTTCCTCGACGCGCGAAAGTTCCTGCCTCACATCCCGACGGAGGCACTCCCCGCGCAGGCGCTCGCTTGCGAGCTCTACGTGGAAGGGGGCGTGCGTGCCTGTGAGATCGGGGGCCTGATGTTCCCTGGGACGAGCGCCATGGACCTCGTGCGACTCGCCATTCCGCGGCGCGTCTACACCCTCTCCCACCTGGACTACGCGGCCGAGACCGTCCTGCGCGTCTTCCGGCGGCGCGCGTCGATGAAGGGGATGCGCATCGTCAAGGAGGCCCCGGTCCTTCGCCACTTCACCGCCGAGCTGGCGCCCCTGACGTAGGGCGCGGCATCTTGACGCCGATGGCAGGGTTGCCGGAGACTGATGAGCATGAAGAGCGTCACCGCCCTCGCGATCCTCGTCCTGACCGGCTGCGCCAGCGAATCCGCATCCGCCGGCCCGTCATGGACCGGCGGCTCCCCCTTCAGCGACGGCGCGGTCACGCCGCCCGGCGAGATCCTGCGGGACGGCGAGCGCCTCGCCGCCAACCGTGCGTACGTGCGCGTCGAAGGGCGCGTCACGAAGGTCTGCCAGGGCGCGGGCTGCTGGGTGGAGATCAGTGACGGCGCCTCCGTCATCATCGCCAGGAGCCTCGATCACGACGTGCTCTTTCCGAAGGACTGTGCCGGCAGGAAGGTGCTTGTCTACGGACCCGTCCGGTTCAAGCCGCCGCTCAGCGGAGGCGACGACTGCCCGAAGCCCGAGATCCTCGTCGAGGTGATGGGCGCACGACTCTACTGAGTACACGACCACGCAAGTTCGTACCCCTCCAGGAAGGGGCTACGAAGCGGCCCGCCACCGGGCCGACTGAAGGGACAGGAAAGTGCGTGGTCGTGTACGGAGCCCTCGCTTCACAGCCGGGCCGGCGCCCCTGTCTTGAACGCCTCCAGCAGCGCCCGACGCTCCTCTTCGCCCAGCTGCAGGTCGATGGCGCGGTAGGCTCCGAGCTCCTCGTCGTCGTTGTGGCCGATCAGCCGGACGCGCAGCGCCTCGAGTTCGTCCAGCGCCTCCGCGAACCGCTCCTCCGCGAGCAGGTCGCGGCTCGCGGCAAGGTGGCTGCGGATGAAGTCATGATCGATCGTCAGGGATTCGACATGCTTGCGCCGGTCGCCGTAGAGCGCGAGCACCGCGGGGAAAAGATGACGCTCCTCCCACGCCATGTGATGCGTGAGCTCCCGCTCGACCAGGTCGAGCAGTCGGTGGGCGGCGCCGTCGTGCGCCTTGGCAGCGTGCACGAGCTGCTCGAAAATCGAATCGAGCCGGACGTGGTCGGCGGAAAGCGAATCCTGGATGGAAGTCATACAAGGGCCCTCACTCGCGCGAGCAGGGCTCGCGCCTCGAACGGCGACAACACCTGGTCGGCCATCGGGTAGTAGATCACCTCTTCCTTGCGGTTGTGGTCGAGCAGGACGGCCAGCGTGCTCGCGAGGGCCTGCGCCGCCTCCTCGTAATCGCCTGGCCCCGCGACGGGGTTGTGCAGGATCGTCTCGGCCAGCGCCTTCAGCCGCCGGATCTCCTCGTGCTCCTGGCGCATCACGCGGCCGGGGCCCGCGCCCAGCGTCGGCACCTTCGCCTCGACGGCCGGGAAGAGGATCTCCTCCTCCCAGCGGATGTGGCGCTCGAGGCGCGAGTTGAAGTCGTCGTAAATCGCCGCGGCGGGGCGCCGCGCGGCGACGTCGGCACGAAGCAGGACGAAGAGCGTGTCGATCTCTGCATGGTCGCGCTCAAAGAAGGCGCTGACCACGACTTCCGAGTCCTTCGGCGCGAGCTTCATGATCTCCGTCTTGAAGCCGATGAGCGGCACCCAGAGGAAGATCCCGGGCCGCTCCGCGCGCAGCTGGTAGTAGAGGGGCCGCGCTTCGTGGTCGGCGATCAGCACAAACGAGCCGCCCTGCGGCAGCTCGTCGAAGGTCTTGAAGACGAGGGCGTGTCGCTCGGCGGGCGGGAACGGCCGGACGTCGAGTTCACGGACAGTCGAGATCATGTCATACCTCAAACGAAGCAGGGAGATGGACCGCGCGGTTGAGCGCGGAGAGGAAGTCGTCGAGCTTCACGCTCTTGAGCTGGCACGCGCCCCGCAGCGTGATCTGCCGGCCGAGCGTGGCGCGCAGGATGGGATTCCGCAGCATGCCGAAGCCGAACTGCTCAAAGACGGCCATCGTCGCCGGATGCCGCGCGAGCACGTCGGCGGGATGCATCCCGGCGTGAATGCCGTCGCCCGGCGGAGCGGCATCGTCGACGCGGCGCCCCAGGAGCTCCCACAGGTGAAGCGCCCAGAGGAAGTAACCGGCGGCAAGCAGCGGGCCGCTCAGCGCCATCAGCGACGCGACGCCGGCGATCTCGGCGCCGACGCGGAGAGCGTTGCCGGTGTTGAGCAGCACGAAGGGGAGCCAGAGCGAGGGCAGGCCGGCGAGATCGATGCCCCTCAGGATCGGCACGACCTTCGAACTGACGCCGACGATCAGGAGCGAGAGGAAGCCGACGCCGATCGCGTGGCGGAAGGCCGAGTGGTAGGCGGCCGTGGCGAACCAGGGCTCGACGGCGTGCAACGCGACGCCCGCGATGAGCCAGCCATACGCGGCGCGGATGAACTTCGTCGAGCGGCCCGCGTCGCCCGCCGTCAACGCGCGGAACTGCCACGCCAGCCACACGGCGCCGGCAGCGAAGAGAATCCCGCCCTGCGGCATCAACGCGAGTCCAGCCAGCAGCAGCGCCAGCGGCGCCGCCGTGTTCGTGACGTCCCGGAAGCCGAACGCGACGGGGAGGATCCGCTGGCTCACGCCGAGAGCGACGAGCACGCCGAAGCCGAGCAGCTCGAGATCGCGCAGCGGCAGCCACGGCATCGGGCGGATCATCGTGATGGGATCGAGCACGGCGGTGACGACGAAGACGACGAGCCCCGCCGCGACGTAGCCATCCCACGCATCGCGCTGGGTTCCGCGCAGCGTGCCGATCATCACCGCCAGGAAGAGCAGCGCCGCCATGGCTTGGAGCGCCCCGCCCGCCACGGCGATCCATCGTCCGCCCGGGATGGCGATGGCCAGGTGGAGCGCAACGCCCGCGATCATCAGCAGAAAGGCCGCGTTGGCGAGGCGGGGCCGCCAGAGCTGGACGTACTTGAATCGCGGCAGCCCCTGGCAGGCGAAGCCCATCACGAAAAGGCCGATGAAGCCGAAAAGCTGCGCGTTGCCGTGCGCCTGGACAACCCCGGCCAGGTCGAGCGTGATGCCGAGGACAGGTGCGGTGATCGCGAGGACACCCAGCGCAACCCCTGCGAAGAGCAGGATCGCGAGTGCGCCGCGGAAGAACCGGCGGTAGAGAATGTCCCCGAGATCCTCCGTGTAGCCCGGGGGCGCCGCTTCGGACGTCGCCGTCTCGAGATCGCCGAGCAGCTGATCGAGATCGACCTTGTGGACGCGCGCGAAGAACTCGACGCTCTCACGCGGGCCGAGCGCGCCGCCGCACCCCTTGAGCCCCGCGGCATCGAAGACGCGCCGCGTGGCGGGCCAGCGCCCGATGACCTCCGGGAGCAGCGCGTCCTTGTTGATCATGCGCTCTTCGCGAACGCCGCGGCCTCCAGTTCGGTGATGAGTCTGGCGAGATCGAGGTGGTGCTTCTCGGCGACAAACGCCAGTGCGTACTTCCCGCCGCAACAGAGATCGATCCGGTGCCTGGCCAGGACCCGTCCGGTTTCGGGCCAGCGCTTCGCGATCTCGGCAACGGTCATGGTTGGATCGATCTTCATGCGGTCAACCAGCGCAAAGCGCAGGCCAAACCCAGGAGGGGCGGTCCTTTCACGCTCGGTGCGGAAGGTTCCTCACACATGGAGCTTCGCGGGCGTGTAGACGCAGTACGGCTCCTCGGCCATGAAGTCGCCGTGCTCGTGGTAGGCACGCGCCCGGCACCCCATGCAGATCCGCTTGTACTCGCAGACTCCGCACTTGCCGCCGAGATTGTCGTCGTCCCGAAGCCGCGCGAAGGTGGGGCTCGTCTCCCAGATCTTCCGGAACGGTGCGACGCGGACATTCCCCGCGGGCACCGGCAGGTAGCCGCACGGGAAAACGTCGCCCTTGTGGCTCACGAAGCAGACCGATTGGCCCGCAAGGCAGCCCTTGGTGTTGGCGGCGAGCGCGGCGTGGCCAGGGTGATGGCCGTCCACAGCCTTGGCTTTCGCGCCGGAGAGACCCGCCGCCTTCCGCTCCTGCGCGGCGATCCGGAAGTAGTGGGGCGCACACGTCGCCTTCATCTGGAGCCGCCCTTCCAGCGTCCGGTGGTACATCCACCGCAGCACGGCCTCGTACTCCTCCGCGGGCAGCATGTTCGACTCGGCGATGGTGACCCCGCAGCCGACGGGAACGAGCATGAAGAGGTGCATTGCCTCGGCCCCGAGGTCGAGGGCGAGGCGGTAGAGGTCGTCGACCTGGTGGCGGTTGTGCCTCGTGATCGTGCAGTTGATTTGCATCGAGACGCCCCGCGTGCGAAGCCGCCGGAAGCCCTCGAGGGCCGCCGCGAGGGCGCCCGGTTGCTTGCGAAAGTTGTCGTGCGTGGTCGCGTCGGCGCCGTCGATCGAGATGGCGACGCGGGCCATGCCCGATTCGACGATGCGGTCAGCGATCTCGTCGTCGACGAGCGTTCCGTTGGTGGCGAGCGAGACGATGAGCCCTTTGGATCGGCCGTACGCCGCGAGGTCGAAGATGTCGGGGCGGAAGAGCGGCTCGCCGCCCGAGAGGACGAGGATGAGCGGGCCGTTCGCCGGCCTGCACTCGGCGACGGAGTCGAGGAACCGGCGAGACTCATCAAGGCCGAGATCGTCCTTCATGAGCGTCCGGGCGATGTCGAGTCGCCGGCAGTGGATGCAGGCGAGGTTGCATCCCGCGGTCGTCTCCCAGAAGAGGAGTCGGAGGTCGGGCATGGTCACCTCTTCACGAGGCTCCAGTAGAACGTGTTCATGATCGCCTTCTTGAACCGGTTGAAGCGCGTCAGCTTCGGCGGCTTGGGCGCATGGTCGTAGTCGAACGTCAGGTACGCGGCGTGGGAACGGTCGGACTCGAGGAAGCAGCCGACCCGGCCGTCGTAGTCGGCGGAGGGCACGTTGCCGTCGATCTCATCGGCGATGTTGCGCGCGACAACCGGCGCCTGGAAGTGGGCCGCCGCGCCGCTCTTCGGCACCGACAGATCGGCCGAATCGCCGACGACGAAGCCCCGGCCGCGAACGCGCAGCGTGTGGGGGTCGCAGGGGACGAAGCCGCTCGGACCGGCGAGCGGCGAGCCGCGCAGGTAGGGAGCGCCGCGGTGGGGCGGGACCATGATGAGCAGGTCGTGGTCGAGCCGCCGGCCTGCATGCGACGTGACGGCCTGCGCCTCGATCACGGCGGGGACAAAACTGGTTTCGATCCGGATGTTCCGTTCGGTGAGCCACTGACGGACGGCAGGCGCGACTTCCGCCTTCGGGAAGACGTCGGCGAGCGGATAGGTGAAGGTGATGTCGGTGCGGTCGCGCAGGCCGCGGAGGCGGAGCCACTCGTCGAAGAGCAGGGCGAACTCGATGATCGACGGCGGGCACTTGTAGGGCAGCGCCGAGGCGCCGATGACGACGCGGCCGCCTGTGAACGACGCGAGCCGCTCGCGCAGGCGCATCGAGGCGTGGGCGCAGTGGAAGTGCAACCCGTGCTCCTTGAGGCCCGGCATCGAGTCGTCGTGGTAGACGCGCGACCCTGTCGCGATCACGAGCCAGTCGTAGGCGACCTCGTCGTTCCCTTCGAGCTTGATGCGCCGCATTTCGGGGTCGACGGCCAGGACCCGGCCGACGCGCAGCGCGACGCTGCGGCGGAGCAGCGTCGATTCGTCGCGTTCCCAGTCGGAGGGGGTCCGCCCGTTGAGGGGAACGTAAAGAAGGCCGGGCTGGTAGAGGTGACGCCCGTGGTTGTCGATGACGGTCACCTCCACGTCGTGACGGCGGGCGAGGCGGTTGGCGATCGTCGTGCCGCCGACGCCGCCGCCAAGAATGACGACGCGAGCGACCATGGTCACCTCACCCAGATGGAAAGGAGCACGAGCGATGCGGCCAAGGTGCTGAAGGCGAGTTCGACCTTCCCGACCCGGCGCGCATCGATGCGCTCGGGAGTCGGGCGAAAGAGCCAGGCGCGGAGGGCCAGCGGCGCGAAGGCTGCCGCGATCAGCCAGTGGAGGGCGAAGGAGGCGACCAGGGCCACGGCCGCCAGTGCGCGAGCGGCCCAAAGGGCGCGGGAGGAGTGGCGCAGGCGGGCCATGATGAAGACGGCGCCGACGAGGTAGTAGCCGGCGAGCGCGCCCCAGAGGAGGGCGGAGATGCGGTCGAAGCGGCCCGAAGCGAGCGCGTGCGTGGCCGGCGCGATGGCCGAGAAGGCGAGCACCGCGATGATGCGGGCGACAGGATGGCGTTCGGCCTTCGCGAGCAGGAACGGCGCGTACAGGAGCGCGGGCGCCGCGACGGCCGCGATCCATGCGGCGTCGCGCAGGTGGACGATCATCAGGACGAGAAGGACCAGCGGCGCGAGTGCGAGGACGGCCGCGATGACGAGACTGGAGCGGGCCGACGCGGGCTCGATGGTCCTCAGCCGCAACGCGCGCCGGGTCGATTGAGCGGCGGCAAAGAGCGCCAGGGCTGCAACGGCGACGGCCAGGGGCTCCCACGCGATCCGTGCGGCGGCCGCCCAGCCCGCCAACCAGCAGGTCAGGGCCATCCACCAGGCGCCATCTTCACGAGGCACGCGCGCAAGGATGCAAAGACGGGGCCCACGCTTGAGCGTCCGCAGAAGGGCCGCGCGCTGCGCGATTCTCCGCAGTTGATGCGGGCCTCGACCCAACGCGACGTGACGAGGCAGGCGGACGAAACCGCGAAACTTCCTAACACTTAATGGTGTTATCTAAATGCGCGCCGCCGCTTCACGAAAGGGACCTCATGAATGTCAGCAAGTGGGTCGACCAGCGGAAGCACTGGTGGAAGATCTTCGTCCTGATCTTCGCCGTCAGCATCGCGGTCGTCGGCTACATCGGCTGGAAGACCTACGAGTACGCGCCGCCGATGTGCGACTTCGTCTCCGAGGATGGCCAGGTCGTCTTCACCTCTGACGACATCGCCAAGGGGCAGCAGGTCTTCTTCCGCAAGGGCCTCATGGAGTACGGGAGCTTCCTGGGCGACGGGGCGATGCGCGGGCCCGATTTCACCGGCGAAGCCCTCAACCTGACGGCGCGGTGGATGATCGAAGGCTACGACGCGCAATGGAGGGAGCGGATCCCGCAGGACGAGCTGCGCAAACCGGTCGTCCAGTCGCTCGTCCAGGCGGAGCTCAAGAAAAACCGCTACGACGCCGCCTACCGCAGCGGAAGCCGCTACGACCCGGGCGCCGTGGTCCTCAGTGCCGGGCAGGCCGGCGCCTTCCGCAAACTGGTCGAGTACAACACGCAGAGGTTCGGCGACGGCGGCGACCTCGTTGGGATCGAGCAGTTCAAGCCGGCCAACTACATCACCGACCGCGAGCAGGTACGCCAGCTCACCGCCTTCTTCTATTGGGGCGGCTGGCTCTGCGCCGTCCAGAAGCCGGGTCTCGCCTACAGCTACACGCACAACTGGCCGTACGACCCCGTCGCCGGCAACATCCCGCATGGCGGCCTCGTGCTCTGGAGCGTGATCGGCGTTCTCGTCGTCATCCTCACCATCGGCGTGATCTTCTACTACTACGGGAAGATGGACCGCCAGGCGGTCCTCGAGCAGCAGCAGGCGCGCATGCCGCCACTGGCGACGACCGACCTCGTCGATCGCTCCAGGCCGACGCCCACGCAGCGGGCGACCTACAAGTTCTTCGCCGTCGCCGCGATCCTCTTCCTCGTCCAGGTCTCCGCGGGACTCCTCGCCATCGGCGACTTTCTGGGGCTCTTCAAGGCGATCGGCGTCAACCTCGATCAGCTCCTGCCGGTGACCATCACGCGGGCGTGGCACTCGCAGATCTCGGTGCTCTGGATCTCGGTCTGCTGGTTCGCCGCCACGATCTGGGTCCTGCCGCTCATCTGCCGGCCCGAGCCGGGCGGGCAGCTCGCGTGGGTCAACGGCCTCTTCTGGATGCTCGTCTTCGTCGCGGCGGGCGCCGCGTTCGGCATCCCGATGGGCATCAAGGGCATGCTGAGCGAGACCAACACCCGCTGGTTCGGCCTGCAAGGGATGGAGTTCATGCAGATCGGCCGGGCCTACCACGTCGTCCTCTACGCGTCGTTCGTGGTGTGGCTCATCATCGTTGCGCGCGGCCTCTGGCCGGCGCTCAGGCAGAAGCAGTCCTGGTCGCTTCCGAACTGGATGGTCTATGCGATCGCCGGCATCATCTTCATGTTCAGCGCGTCGTGGGTGGCGAAGCCCGACACCAACTTCGTCATCGCCGACTTCTGGCGCTGGTGCACGATCCACATGTGGGTCGAGGCGTTCTTCGAGCTCTTCACGACGATCATCGTCGCCTACTTTCTTTACTTGATGGGCTTCGTGAGCCATCTCGTCGCCGCGCGCGTCGTCTACCTCGGCGCGGTCCTTTTCCTCGGCTCGGGGCTCATCGGCATCGCCCACAACTTCTACTGGAACGCGAAGTCGATCGAGACCGTCGCGCTCGGCGGCGTCCTCTCGAGTCTCCAGGTCGCCCCGCTCGTGCTGCTGACCATCGAAGCGTGGCGGTTCCGCCATCTTCCGCAGACGACCCTCGCGCGGCTGCGCGAGAAGGAGGGCTCGACGGCGACGTTCGGCCTCAGCGAGGCGTTCCTCTTCCTCGTCGGCGTCAACTTCTGGAACTTCATGGGCGCCGGCGTCTTCGGCTTCATGATCAACCTGCCGATCGTCAACTACTACCAGCACGGCACCTACCTGACCGTGAACCACGGCCACGCGGCGCTCATGGGCGTCTACGGCAACCTCGCCATCGCCGCGATGCTCTTCTGCGGCCGCTGGGTCATCGCGCCGTCGCGGTGGAATCCGAAGCTGCTCAAGACGGTCTTCTGGTCGCTGAACATCGGGCTGGCGTTGATGGTCGTCATCGACCTCTTCCCCGTCGGCGTCCATCAGCTCGCGGTGGCGATGACCGACGGCTACGCCTACGCGCGGTCGCAGGCCTACATCCGCGGGACGGTCTTCCAGACGCTCACGTGGGCGCGCGGCATCGGCGTCGCGATCTTCGTCCTCGGCGGCGTCATCCCGCTCACCTGGTTCATGGTCAGCCGGTGGTTCAACCTGCGTCCGGCGCAGACGCCGGAGGAGCAGTTCGTGGTTCCTGCCTCCGTGCTCGCGGTCGCGGGAGCCCCCGCCCAGACGTTGAACGAACCTGTGGAGATCCGATGAGTGATTCGAAGTGGCTGCCGGTCATCGATCGCGACTACTGCAACGGCTGCAACGCGTGCGTCGAGGCGTGCGACCACCACTGCCTCGGCCTGGTCTGGGACTTCGCGACGCTCCTGCGCGCCGACGCATGCGGCAGCGAGGGGACCTGCATCGCGGCCTGCCCCGAGGGCCTCATTCGCATGGAATGGGTTCCCATCACGGGGGACCCAAAGAACGGGCGGTGGCTCGTGCCGGGGTGAGCGACGCGCGGGCCCTGCTCGGCGCCATGATTGGCTGCATCCGGCGAGGCGGCGATACGCCGCTCCAGTTCGGAATCGACAGTGCGGCCATCGTGCGCGCCTGTCTCGAAGGCGGCCGCTGCGGTCCGGCCGCGCTCGATGCGGTCGTCTCCGATTTGCTGGAGAGCCCGTGGTCGGCCGGCGCCACGTCAATCGAATCCTGGCTTCTCCGCTTCTACGCCGCCGCCCGGACCGTCGATCCGCAGGCGATGGGAATCGTCGGCCTCCGGCTTGACGGCTTCGATGACCGCGAGATCGCCGAGCGCCTGTCGCTCGGGCCCCGGCTTGTGAGGCAGATTCTCAGGGACATCGCATGCTCCTCCCCCTGATCTCGCGACACGCCGAGAGCGCCGAACGCGACGTGCCCCGGTATGCCGCGTGGGCCAATGCGCTGCGCCACGGAAGCCTGGAGTTCGTTCCAACGGAACAGCGCGCGGAGGCGCGGCTCGATCTCGTCTGGCTCCGGCTCAGGGAGCCCGCGGCGAGAGTCGAGGACTTCGGACTCGCCGAGGTGCCGGCCGATCTCGTCGAAGAGGAATTCATCGCGCGCCATCGGAACGGTGAGACGCCGTCGATCGAGGAGTACGCGCGCCGCTTCCCCGATGCGGTCGGTCTTCTGAGGCGCCGCATCGTCGGCGGCCGCTACGTGAAGCTCCGCCGGCTCGGGCGCGGAGCGATGGGAGAAGTCTGGGAGGCGGCCGACCGGAAGATGCCGCGGCACGTCGCGCTCAAGCTGCCGACGGCGTCGCCTTCGCGCTTCCGCGAAGAGATGCGGCTGCTGGGCCGGCTGTCGCACTCAGGCATCGTCACGATCCATGACGCCGCCAGCGGGGAATCGCCGTTCTACGCCATGCGCCTCGTAGACGGGCCGACGCTGGCCGAGCGGATCCGGGGCGCGCCGCGCCGCGAGCTCCTCCAGCGCTTCGTGCAGCTCTGCGAGGCCGTGGCGCATGCGCACTCGCGCGGCGTGCTTCATCGCGACCTCAAGCCCGGCAACGTCATCGCGGGCGACCAGACGGTGCTGATCGACTGGGGCATGGCGTGCGGGATCGGCGAGCTGTCGTGCGAGGTTGCGGGCACGCCAGAGTACATGGCGCCCGAGCAGTCGGAGGGGTGCTCGGACGAACGAAGCGACGTCTTCGGCCTCGGCGCGATTCTCTACGAGATCCTGACCGGTCGGCCACCGCTGAAGCGCGGCGACCGCGGGCAGCGAATCGACCCGCCGCGGCGCGTCCCTCGGGCCCTCCGCCAGATCTGCCTCAAGGCCCTGGCCCGAGAGGCCGCCGCGCGCCACGCGGGCGCCTCGGATCTCGCCGCCGACGTGCGCCGGTTTCTCGCCGCGCCGCTGGCAGCGAGGATCTGGCACGCCGTCACGTCGCTGGCATGACGCGGTTTCCGCCAACCCCGGCGGCGTGACGGCGTCAAATACCTAGGGAATCTAGGTATGGATCTGCGGCCGCTCGTCCTGGCGCTTCTCGAGGCCGAACCGCTCTACGGCTACCGGCTTGTTCAGAGGGCCAAGGCGAAGGGGGCGCTCGACTGGGAGGAGGGGACGGTTTATCCCCTCCTTCACGGCCTGGAGCGCGAAGGACTGGTCAAGGCACACTGGCGGCGCGCCGAAACGGGCCGCCGGCGAAGGTATTACGAACTGACGGCCGCGGGACGGCGCCGATTGAAGTCGGCGCGCACGGAGTGGCGGCAGCAGGTGCGGACCGTTTCATCCGTTCTTCTGGGAGGACGCCATGGGTTCGAGGGAGCAGGCGCTTCGTAGTCTCGTGCAGGGCACGGCCGCGGGCCGGCTGACCGTGGAGCAGCGGCAGGAGCTCGTCGACCACCTCGAGGACGCCGTCGAGGCGAAGGTCGCCGCCGGGGCGGGCGAACTCGACGCCGTTGCCGCCGCTTTCCGCGAGCTCGGCGATCTGAAGGCCATCGGCTCCGCCTACCCGAGGGCCTGGTCGCCGGCGGCGCTGACCTCCGGCATCTTCGGCTACGCGGCGATGCTCGCTCTCCTGTTCTTCGCGATCTTTGTGACCCCGCGCGCCTTCCAGGCGGCGCACGGGCGCCACGTGCCGGCCGTGCTCGACGTTCTGCTCCTCGTGGGCGCGCCCGTTGCGCGCTATTGGCTGCTCTTCATGATCGCTCCCCTCGCGGCGGGAGCGCTCGCGTGGAGGTGCGGCGGCGCCCGCCTCCAGCGGGTCGCATCGTTCGGCTTTTCGGCCGTGATGATGGTCGCCCTCGTGGCGCACCTGTTCGGCGTCTCGGTCACGCTGGCGCTGAGATAGCAGATCAGACGGGTGCCCGACGGAGCGCCGTTGACGGCGGGAGTGCTGCTGGGCTGGCGCCACGCCTTCCGCTCCATGGCGTTAGAACAAGCCCTTCACGGCGGCCGCCTTGTAGTCCGGGAAGAAGTCCTTCGGCGGATCGAATTTCATGTGGTTCCGCAACGCGTCCGCGAAGACGTTGCGGAAGTCGGTGGTGACCGGCAGATCGCGCCCTTCGTAGAGCGCCTTGTCCTCGAGCCCGCGCCATTCGCCGTGGACCTTGCCACCCTTCACCGCGCCGCCCAGCAGCAGCATCACGCTGCCATGGCCGTGGTCGGTTCCGCTGTTGCCGTTCTCCTTGCAGGTGCGGCCGAACTCGGTCATGACGACGACCAGCACCTGGTCGAGGCGCTTGCCAAGGTCGTCGGCGAACGCGGCGAGCGAATCGGAGCCTTCCTTGAGCATGTTCGCGATCGTGCCCTGGTCGTCGCCCTCGTTCGCGTGGTGGTCCCACCCGCCGATGTCGATGCAGGCGACCTCGAGCCCGGCGTCGGCGTGGATGACGCTCGCGATGTCCTTCAACTTGCTTCCAAGGCGCCCGTTGGCGTAGTTCGTCTTGCGCGTCTTGCCCTTCGCCTCGATCTCCTTGTAGCGCTTCAGCGTCTCGAGGGTGTCGCGGCCGGTGGCGACGACGGGATCGTCCTCGCGCTTGTCCATCTTGTCCCCGTCCTTGCCGTAGATGTCCTCGAAGGTTTCGAGCACCTTGCTGTTGTCGAGCACGTTGCGTTCGGGAACGGCGAGCGCGGGGCATTCGCCGCGGAGGGCGCGCGGGAGCAGGCCCTGCATCGCCAGCGCCCGAAGGACGACCCCCTCGGTCTTCGCCGGCTTCGTGGCGGCCAGGTAGCGGTTCAGCCAGCCAGCCTTCAGGGTCCGCATCCCCGGCGCCGCGTACTCCATGAAGTCCTGCGCATCGAAGTGGCTGCGCGTGTTGTGCGGCGAGCCGGTGCAGACGACCGGGGCGAACCGCTTGTCGTCATAGAGCGGCTTGAGCGCCTTCATCGACGGGTGGAGTCCGAAGGTGTCGTCGAGGGCGATGACGCCCTTCGCGTCCTCCGTGTCCTTGGCGAGGATGCCGATCGTCGGCCGCAGGTCCTTGTAGTGCTTGTCGCCGAATGGCACGAGCACGTTCAGCGCGTCCTGTCCGCCGCGGAGGTAGATCGCGACGAGGACAGGCTTCGCGGCCTGGCCGGCCTTCGTATCCTGCGCGAAGAGCTGCCCGCCAGGAAGGAAGCCGGCGGCCGCGCCCGCGCCGGTGATTCTCAGGAAGTCTCGGCGTCCGAAGTCAGTCATCGTCTGCTCCTCTATTACTGTTTCTGGAAGTCGGGCGAGCCGAGCAGCACGCCCACGATCATGGGTCCACTCGGCTTCCGGGCGCGCGATACGAGCGCGTCCAGGTTCTGGCTGGTCTGGGTGCCGATGCCGGCGACGGGCAGGATCCGGCGCGCGAGCTCGGTCTTCATCCCGGCGGCGTCGGCCGGCACGTCTGCGTAGAACGATGCCGGGATCTTCGCGCCCGCGATCCGGCCGGCGACGAGGTCGCTGCAGAAGGCCCAGCGGATCGCCATGGAGCCCGGATCGCGCCACGCCTCCGCCTGGTCGTAATACCCCGTCGGATCGGCGCAGCGGTAGAGCGGCTCATTCATCGCCTCGAGCGCCGCGCCGATGCCGTCGAACGACGTGACCTCCGCCTTCGTCGCGCGCAGCGCGCTGACGACAAACTCCCACGGCCGCTTGTACTTGGCGCGGAAGTGGCCCCGCTTGAAGAAGTCGGGATCTTCGACGATCGCGGTCAAGGTCTTCGGAAGATCGCCGACCGACTGGTTGAAGACCTTCGCGACGCGCATCACCATCTTCTCGTCGGGGTCGTCGCTGACGAGCCAGCGGCACAGCTTCGCCGCCACGAAGAGCGCCGTGCCCTTGTGGCGCGAGAGAACCTCGAGCACCCACTCGCCCTCGGACGGGTCGCGCTTGCCCTTCACCTCCGCGCCGAGGAACGTCTTGTTCTCCGTCGAATGGACGTCGACGTTGAATTCGAAATCGCCCCACTGCTCGGGCCTGCGGCAGATCGTCCAGCCCGTGAGGCACCGGGCGACCATGAGCACGTCGCCCTGCGTGTAATGGCGGTCGACCCCGAGCGTGTGCAGTTCGAGCAGCTCGCGGGCGTAGTTCTCGTTCAGCCCCCGCTGCCTGGCGATCTCGACCGCCTCGCGGCCCCGCTCCTTCGATTTCGTCGTGCGCCGCGCCTCCGACTCGATCATCTGGAGCTCCGACTTGGTCGGCGGCCGCCGCGAGAGATGGTTGTCGAGGTAGAAGAGCATCGCCGCGTGATGTGCCGTGGCCTTCAGCAGGTCGCCGAAGTTCCCCAGCGCATGGCGGCGGATGACGCGCCGGTCCCAGTCGGTCACCAGGAAGCGCACCTCGTCCTTGTCGATCGAGACCGAGAAGTGGTTCCGGAAGAAGTCGCAGCTCATTTCGAGGACCGGGTTCGCGCCGTAGAGGGCCCGCAGCAGGATCGCCGTGCAAAGCTCACGCGCCGGGACGATCTTGAGCGCTTCGAGCTTGCGCCGCTCCGGCTCGGCGGTGCCATCCGGAATCGGCTTGTCGTACGTGTCGTGGATCTCCTTGCAGTCGCGCCCGAGGGAGTCCAGGTTTCTGAGGGCGGCCGCAAGGAGTTCGGGCTCCCTCGCGTCGCCCTTGAGCTGGCGGGCGAACCATCCCTTCAGCCCCTCCTTGCGGACCTCGTTGACGAGGTCGGACGTCGCGCCGGGCGTGAGCCGGTTGAGAACGTGGACGATCTTCTCGTCGTCGGAGAGCGTCTCCTGGCTCATTGTCTCTGGAACTCCGGCGAGCCCAGCAGCATGGCGACAATCGACGCGCCCAGTTTCGCGGGCGTGGCCTTCGGGTTCTTCTGCAGCTCGGCGGCAACCAGCCGGTCGATGCTGGCGGAGGTCGCCTCGCTGATCCCGCCGATGGGGAGGATCTTCTTCACGAGGATCGCCTTCCATTCGCGCGGCTTGTCGAGCGGCAGTCCGTCGTAGAGGGACGAGGGCACCCGGACGCCGCCGATGCGGCCCGAGACGAGGTCGGTGGCGAAGCTCCAGCGGGTCGCCATCGCGCCCGGGTCGCGCCAGGCCTCGGCCTGGTCGTAGTAGCCGGTCGGATCGGCGCACTTGTAGAGCGGCTCGTTCATCGACTGGAGCGCGTTCTCCAGGCCGGCGAGGCGCGACGCGTCGGCGTGGGTCACGCGCAGCGCGCTGATGACGAATTCCCACGGGCGCTTGAACTTCGCCTGGAAGTTCTCGCGCGTGAAGAACAGCGGATCGTCGACGATCGCGCGGTAGACCTTCGGCAAGTCACCGTTCGTGCCGCTGAAGACCTTGGCGACACGCTGCACCATCGCCTCGTCGGGCGAGTCGTTGACGAACCACCGGCAGAGCTTCCAGGCGATGAACTTCGCGGTCCGCTCGCCCGCGACGAGGCGGCGCATGACCTCCTCGCCCTCCTCGACCCCCCCGGCCTTGATCACCTGGCCGAGGACGGTCTTGTCGCCGCCGCAGTGCATGCTTCGGTCGAAAACGAACGCCGGCTCCACGCGGCAGCGGATGGTCCAGCCGGTGAGGCACTTGGCCAGCTCGATCACGTCCTGCTGCGTGTAGCCGTTGTCGACGCCGAGGGTGTGGAGCTCCAGGAGCTCGCGGGCGTAGTTCTCGTTCAGGCCGCGCTGCCTGGCGATGTCGACCGCTTCGTCGGCGCGCTCCTCGGAGCCGGTGCGCTTGCGGGTGCGGGTCTCGATGGCCTTGAGCTCCTCGGGAGTCGGCGGCCGACGCGAGAGGAAGTTGTCAAGGTAGAAGAGCATCGCCGGGTGCTTGGCGCTGGCGGCGAGGATGTCGCCGAAGTTCGTGAGGGCGCGGCGGAAGATCACCTGCCGCTCCCAGTCGACGATGAGGAAGCGCACCTCGCCCTTGTCGATCGAGACGGAGAGGTGGTTTCGGAAGAAGTCGCAGGAGGACTCCAGGAGGACGTTGTTGCTGTAGACCGCGCGGGTCATGATCCACGCGAGCGTCTCCCGCGGCGGGATGGCGGCGCGCCGGCGTGCCTCGCGCTTCTCGGCCTCGGTCGCGTCCTTGCCGACCCGTTCGGTGTACTTCTCGAAAAGATCCTTCATCGGAAGGCCGATCGTCTCGAACTCGAGGATCCGCTGGTTGTAGGACTCGGACTCCTTGAGGTCGGCCTTGAGCTGCCCGTCGAACCACGCGCTCCAGCCGGTCTTGCGCACCTCGTCGACCAGCTCGGGCGTGGCGCCGGGGGTGAAGCGGCTGAGAACCAGGAGGATCTTCTCCTCCTCGGAGAGGGGCTTGGAAGCGGTCGTGCGGCCCTCCTGCGCGCCCCGAACTCGCGCTTCGAAGGGCAGGCCCTCCTGCGCGGCGCCGATCGGCGCCACCGCGGCGAAGGCCAGGACGGCGGAAACCAGGCGGCGCATGAGACCTCAAGTAGTTATCGTTGTTAAGTAAACACGGGGCCGCCGCGCAGGTTTCGCTAAATAGTTAACATGGTTGAAACCGAGGCGGGGGCGGCGGGTAGAGGGAGTGGAGGTGATCCATGATCGTGGTCCTTCTGGCCGCGCTGCTCCAGGAGCCGTGGGAGTTTCGCGACGACACGGCCGTTCCCGAGTCGGAGCTCCGGCTCGAAGCGATCTCCGCGATCGACCTTGCCGATGCCGTGAAGCTCGACCGGCGGCAGTGCGCCGCCGCGGCGGCGCTCGCGACGGAAGCCGGTCGAAAGCGCGCCGCCTTTCTCGAAGGGGCGTCGTCGGTCCGGAAGGAGCTCGCCGCGGCCCTCGAGGCGCTCGAAGCCGCGCTCGCCCGCTGCGGACACGCGGACGAGGCGCGCCGGAAGGCGGCCGACGTGCAGGCGAAGCTGGCGGCCATCGAGAGCGATCATCAAGCCGCCCTCAAGGAGCTCGAACGGCGCCTGGGCGCGCTCATGACGCCGCTCCAGCGGCGCGCCGCGGTCGCGCACCGTTCGCAGCTGGCCGCGCGGCCGAAGCCGGCCGCCCGGCCGGCGGAGGAGATCGATGAGCACCTTGAGGGTCTCCGCAACCTGCCGGACGCCGTCTTCGCGCGCATCATCGAGCCGCTGCTCGACCTCGTCTTCGCCGAGCACGAGCCGTGGCGGGACCTGGGCGAAGAGGACCGCCGAAGCGAACGCGCACGGATCCGCAAGCTCCTCGAACGGGCGCGCGCGATGGGCGGCCTCGAATTCGAAATCGCCAAGGCCGACATCGCCGCCGAGGTCGCGGAGCCGCGGCCGCAGGGCCCCGCGAAACCGTCGACGCTCACGCCTGCGGGACGGATCCTGCTCAACCCGCGCGCCGCCGCCATCCTCAAGGCGCGGGCCGACGTGGCGCCGTGCGATGTCTGCAGGAAGGAGCCGCGCCGCGAGAAGCTGTCGGGCAAGAAGCCGGAGTTCGACGAGTTCGCGGAGTGGATGGAGCTCGACGGCACCCAGCGCGACGCGGCGCTGGCCGCGATCGGCAGGGCCCAGGCGGAACTGCTCGACACGCTCAGCGGCAAAGACGCGAAGGACCGCGTTCCGCTCATCGAGATGTTCCGTCTCGGGATCGACGGCGAAGGCGACTTCGGCGAGGTCATGGGCGGGACGATTCCGGGAACGCGCCAGACCTACTTCCAGCGGGCAATGACCATCAAGGGACGACTCGACGGCGAGCTGCGCAAGGTGCTCTCCGCGAAGCAGTTCACCCGCTACTCATCGGCGGACCTCGACGTCTTCGGCATCAAGGTGGGGGATCTGAGGCCGTACGCGAAGTAAGGCGGACTACCGGTACAGCGCGAACATCGCCGCCATCGCCGCGACTTCGCCGAGCCGCGGAAGGACGAGCCGGATCCGCTCGCGATGAGTGCGCAGGGTCTCGGCAATGCGCTCAGCGGCTTCGCGCTCCAACCGCGCCAGCGCCTCGAGATCGAGCACGACGCGCTCGCGCCGCCGGTCAAGCGCGCGGAGCAGGGCGTCGGCGAGCCGCCCCGCGCCGGCGGCCGCGAGATCGCCCTTGACGCGCACCCAGATCGTGGACGGCGCGCGGCGCTCGACCTCGACATGGTGGCCGTCGGGATCCTCGCCGTGGAGCCGCCGCCACGCGCGGGCGACGCGGGAGCCCGGCATCCGGAAGGTGTGTCGGATCGTCGGCGGATGCTGGAAGAGGCCGAGTTTGAGCGTTACGCCGGTCCAGGCGGCAAGTCCGAGCGCGCCGACCGACAGCGCACGCTCCCCAAGCGACGCCTTCCCCAGCGACGCCTCGATCTCTGCCTGGAGCCGCCCGATCCATGCGCGCATCTCCGACGTCGGACCGAGCACGCGCCCGGCGAGGAAGATTGGGTACGCGTGCCGGATCTCCTTCGCGAACCGCTCCGCTTTCGCGCGCAAGTGGGGATGTGGGGAGTCCTTGAGCTTCTTCCAGCCGAGGAACCAGGTCTCGATGGAGCGGAAGACCGACGGCCCGAGGCGGTGGAAGTCCTCCTCGAAGCAGCGGCGCTGCTGCGCCTCGATCTGGGCCGCCGTCATGGCGGGGTGCTTCACGAGCGAGTAGAAGCCGCTGCCCTTGCGGCAGAATCGCTCGGGATCGTCGGCGACCTCGTCGATGAGAAGCCGCTCGCGCTTCACCTTTTCGAAGAAGGGCGTGCCCGGGCTGGGGCCGTAGATCATGAACTGCGAAAAGGTGGGCCTCAGGGCGAGCAGGCCGGAGAGCTCCTCCTCGATGATCTCGGGGGTCTGGTAGGGAAAGCCGACGATCATGGAGGCGAGGATCGAAATGCCGTGGTCTCGAAGGTCGCGGAAGAGCTCGTCGGCCGGGCGCCCCGCCTGCTTCGCGTAGCCCGAGCGCGTCCCTTCGTAGCCGATCCAGAGACCGTCGATCCCCATCTCCAGGATCTCGGTGACCTGGTACTGGCTCAGGGCCTTGATGCTCGCGAACGCGAAGATCGACAGGGTCTTGCCGGAGCGCACGACGCAGTCGCGGAATTCCATCGCGCGCTTCCGGTTGAGCAGGAAGTCCTCGTCGAGGATGAGGATCGCGATCCCGGGATCGATCTCGAGGTAGCGCTCGATGACCGCCATGATGTCGGCGCCGGTCGGGAGCAGGCGGATGTGCCTGCGCTTGAAGAAGTGGGAGGTGGAGCAGAAATCGCAGCCGTTGGGGCAGCCGAGCCCCGCGAAGACGATCCCGGTCTGGGAGACCTTGACGCCGAAGACGCGCAGTGGGTTCACGATCATCGGGTGGCGGTAGGGCATCTCGCGCGGAGGCTCTCCGAGGAGGCGGCGCATGAAGGCGACACCCTCCTCGCGGCAGATGTGGTCGCCGTAAGGCGCGATGAACGACTCTTCCAGGGCCGTGCCGTAGCCGCCGAGGACGATCTGGGCGCCCGGTGCGTGCAGGCGGATGAGGGCGACGACTTCCTTCATGCGGTGGAAGATGGCGGGCAGGAAGGAGACGCCGACGACGTCGTAACCACGCCGCAGCTCGCGTACGAGTTCGGCCGTCGTCGGGTACTGGAGGACGGTCGTGGGCGCGTCCAGGTTCTCCGCGATGTACTCGAGGGAGAAGTGGACGTGGTGGGAGCGCGGGCTGAAGAGGCCCTGGGCCCGCGTGATCTGTTCGTAGAGGAGTTCGTAGCCGACGCTGGGGGCGTCGCCGTAGCGCACCCCCAGCGGCCGGCACACACTCGTGAGGAGGACTCTCTTCAGACTATTAGTTTACCATGGAATACAAAAGAGGGCAAGCTTTCAGCGCGGCGCCCCCAGGCTATGCCTGCGAACCGGCCGCGGGCGTCGGCCGGGAAGCGACCCTGGAGGGCTGGCTCTCCTCCCGCGCGATCGCCTTGCGCATCCTCGACGCAACGTCCTTGGCGAACGCGCCGAAGTGCAGGTAGAGCGCCATCAGCGACGTCGCGTAGCGGAGCGCCCCCGGGTTCCTCCGCAGGACGTGCAGCAGGCCCCACCAGAAATGGCCGCGCGCCGGATGGCGAAGACCGAGCCGGAGAATGAGGCGCATGAATCCCTTCAGTTCCCGCAGCCACTGCCACAGGCCCGGCTTGAAGCGCCGCTTCCCGCTGCCCAGGATCTCCGCGACCCGGCGCACGCGGCCGAAGTAGCTTGCCGGGGCATAAACGGCTTCGACGACCTCGAGGTAGTCCCGCAGAATGTCCGCTCGCGGCCGGCACGGGACGAAGTTGATGCCCGTCGTGCACTGATCGCCCTCTCCCTGGGGCGCCACGTCGAAGTCCTCGGCGAGCCGTCCCGCCGCGGCAAGACGCCGCGTGAGCTGCGTCGTCGGGAGCGCGTAGAGCAGTCCGACCATGTTGACGGGGATGGCCGTGCGGTCGATGCAGTCGATGATGCTCCGCGCCACCGAGCCTCGCTCAGAGTCGAACCCGATGATGTAGCCGGCGTTCACGAACATCCCGTGACGGTGGATCTTCTCGATGCTCTCCGCCACGGACCGGCGGATGTTCTGCCGTTTCTGCATGGCGATCAGCGTCGCTTCGTCCGGGTTCTCGATCCCGACGAAGATGGCGAAGAAGCCGACGTCCTCCATCAGCGACATCAGCGATTCATCGTCCGCCAGGTTGATCGACGCCTCCGTCGTGAACTCGAAGGGCCAGCGATGGGCCTCCAGCCACCCCTTCAGCACCGGGAGGAACTGCTTCACCAGTTTCTTGTTGCCGATGAAGTTGTCGTCGACCAGGTCGACGTGGCCGCGGTAGCCGAGGTCGTACAGGGCCTGCAGCTCCGCGAGGATCTGCGCCGGCGTCTTCGACCGGGGAATCCGGCCGAAGAGCTCGATGATGTCGCAGAACTCGCAGTTGAAGGGACAGCCTCGACACCACTGGATCCCGACGTGGTTGTACCGAGTGAACTTGAGCAGGTCGAAGCGCGGCGTGGGCGAAAGCGTCACGTCCGCCCGGCGTTCGTCCTGGTAGACCTTCTGTGCGCGCCCTTCCTTGAAGTCTGCCAGGAAGGCCGGCAGCGTGACCTCGCCCTCGCCCAGGACCAGGTGGCTTGCCTCCGCGTAGCGGTGCGGGCTCGAGGTGGCGTCGGGTCCTCCGACAACGACCGTCTTACCCATCGCGCGCACGGTGCGAATCAGCTCCAGGCAGTCCCCCTGCTGGGGCATCATCCCTCCGGTGAGGACGATGTCGGCCCACTTCAGCTGGCTCGGGACGAGCCGCTCGACGTTGCGATCCACCAGTCGCACCTCCCAGTCGGCAGGCAGCATCGCCGCCACCGTGCACAGGCCGAGGGGCGCCGCCGGGTAGCGGGCATCGACCAGTTCGCAGACTTCGCGGTAGGCCCAGAAGGAGGCCGTCTGGAATTCGGGATAGACGAGGAGCGCGCGCATGACGTCCGCGGAAGATACGCGCCTTGGCGCCTTCGTGTCTATAGAGAACCAAATTAAGTAATAAAAAAAGGGCGCGTGCGCCGGCTCCCCGCCTGCTCCGGGTGGCTTGAATCCCCCAGCCGTGCGCAGGGCGACGCTCTCGCACGGCTCGATGCAGCTCCCGGTTCGTGGCCGACGGGTTGCGGGAAGGCGGGTGTGACGCCATGTTCAAGCGAATCCTGGTCCCGGTCGACCTGACGGCGAAGAACCATCGCGCACTCGATATCGCCGCCGAGTGCGCCGGAGCCGAGCACGGACAGGTCACGTTGCTCCACGTCATCGAGCGGATCAACCACCTGCCGTTCGCGAAGCTGAGGCGGTTCTATGAGACGCTGGAGCGGAGCGCCCGGCGCAAAATGGCGCGCATGGCGAACCGGCTCGCCAGGGCCGGGGTCGATGTGCGCCTGGTGATCCTCCGGGGCAACCGCGCGGCGGACATCGTGACCCACGCCATTGTCACCGGCGTCGACCTGATCGTCGTCAGCTCGCACGCACCGACGTCGAGGACCGCCGTCGAGAACTGGGGCACCATCAGCTACAAGGTGGCCCTCCTGGCGCCCTGTCCGGTGCTGCTGGTGAAGTAGGAAACGCGACGGTTTTTCGTTCGTCTTGGGCCAGCGGACGGCGGTAGGGAGATTTCCGCAGAAGGAGCGGAAACTCCCGCACCCCGCCGCGAAAAAACCCATGAAACGGCCCGGCACTCGGGTTGCTTCTCCTTCACCGATTCTTGAAGGAGATGACATGAGCGTTGAAGTCATGACTCGCACGCGGCCCGCTGCCGAGGCGGCCGACCCTGCTCCGGCTCCGATGGCCGCTCCCGTCGCGCACGCCGCCCCGAACGAAAACCCTCCCCGCCTCCGCTCGGTCGTGACGGGGATGATCTGCGGACTCGTCGGCGCCGTCCTTGCCACGGGTGCCTTCTCGACAGGGCTCCTCTACGACGACATGACCAGCGTCTTCGCGGTCATGCCGCTGATCGCCACCCTCATCGCCATCGTCTGCTCCCTCGTCGCCGCCATCAGCGACCTGATTGAATGAGGTGATCCATGTTCGTTCGCAGCTGGATGTCCGCGCCCGCCGTGGTCATCGCGCCGACCGAGACGGTCCGCGCCGCTGACGTCGTAATGGACCTCCACAAGGTCCGACGGCTCTTGGTCGTGGAGAACGGGCGGCTCGTCGGCATCGTGACGCGCACCGATCTGGCCGCGGCCGGGAACCGCGAAAAGCGCGTTGGCGATGTCATGGCGCAGAGCCCGTACCAGGTCGCGCCCGACGAGACGCTCGAAGGCGCGGCGAAGCTGATGTTCGCCAACAAGATCTCAGGACTGCCGGTCGTCGAAGAGGGCCACGTGAAGGGCGTCATCACGGAGTCCGACGTCTTTCGCGCGCTCGTTTCGATGATGGGGTTCGGTGAGCCCGGCGCGCGGGTGAGCCTCACGGTCCCCGAGGGCGAGGACGTGATTGCTGTCATCGCGCGCAAAGTCGAGGGGCGGCAGCTGCGCAGCCTGGTGACGTGGCACGATGGCCCGAACAACCAGTGGCAGGTGACGATCCGGATGCGCGGCAAGGAGGCCGACGAGCGGAAGCGGAAGGCGTCGAGGCAGCGCGATCGCGAGGTCGCAAGCCCGGAGTAGGGTCGCGTCACGCGTCGTGGCGCGGCGCTCACCTCGGTCTCTGTCGGAGCCTCCGCCAGGCGAGGAAGAACACGGCGATCACGAACGGCGTGATGTAGAGAACCCACGCTCCCTGTCGGATTCCGGCCGCGTACGCGAGAGCCTCCGGCTCATCTCCGGCATCTTTTCATCAGCTCTGCGCCAGGAGCAGCATCCAGTTCATGGCGTCTTGAAAAGCACCGTCGCATCCCAGGCAAGCAGCGCGAAGAGGACGCCGAGCGTCAGCATCGTGCAGGCGATCACCACCACGGCGAGGCTGATTCGCTCGAATTTCAGGTGCATGAACCAGAGCGAGATGATCGTCGCCTTGATCGCGATCCCGGCGACGATCACCGTCGGATTCGTGATGGAGACCATCGCGACCGTCAGGAGCAGCAGGAGGACCCAGGCGATCCAGTAGCCCCGGTAGCCGATCGCGCCATGTGCCGTCGCTGCTTCGCTCATGTGTTGCCCTAGATCAGGTAGAAGCACCCGAAGACGAAGACCCAGACCAGGTCGACGAAGTGCCAGTAGAGACCGGCCAGCTCGACGCCTTCGGCCGTCGCCTTCCTCATGCTGGAGCGGATGGCCGTGATCGCGAGGATGATGACGCCGATGAGGACGTGCGTGCCGTGGAAGCCGGTGATCATGAAGAAGTAGGCCGAGAACGCCGCCGGGCCCCACGGGTTCGTGTTCATCCGCGCGCCCTGGTGAATGAGGCCGGCCCACTCGTACGCCTGGCAGCCGAGGAACACTAGTCCGCCGAGCACGGTGAGCCAGACGAAGCGCCCGGCGTTCGCAAGGTCACCCTTGCGCGCCGCGCCGACGGCGGTGGCCATCGTGGCCGACGACGTGATCAGTGTGAACGTCATCGCGGTGATGAAGTTCATGTGGAAGACGTGGGTCCGGTCGGGCCACGCCTCGCCGGCGATGCGCTGCCAGCCGTAGCAGGGGAGGAAGGTCCCGAAGAGGAGCGCGTCGCCGATGATGAAGATCCACATCATCAGCTTCTGCCAGCTGGTGTCGAAGAGCGCGGCCTGGTGCCGGTCCGGGCGGTCGAGTATCGCTTCCATCAGAGCGCCTTCAGCATGAAGAGCACGTAGATCCAGAGCCCGCCGACGAAGTGCCACCACGCGGCGACCAGCCCGACGCGCGCACGGCCGGCCGCCGCCGCGCACAGCGCGAGGAGTCCGCCGAGCACGTGGACGGCGTGGACGCCGGTGAGCATGATGAAGAACGAGCCGTGCGGACTCGTGGCGAGGTAGACGCCCGCCTGCGCGAGCTGCCGGAAGGCGATGGCCTGCACGACAGCAAAGAGCACGCCCAGCGCGATCGTGACCTTGAGGCGCTTGACGTGCAGCGTCACGCTGGAGAGCACGAGCAGGCCGGCCGCGATGAACGCCGCCGTCGGCAGCGGGACCGGGGTCCAGTCGGGTCCGGCGCGCCGGATGAGGTACGCCGCCGTGAAGGTCGCGAAGAGCATCGCCGCGCCGGCAAGCAGGAAGAAGAGCAGGGTCTCCGCGGCGGACTGCCGTTGCTCGCGGTCGTCGATGGCGGCGTAGTGGACGATCATTTCGTGGCCTTCTGCGGCTCGGCCCACTGGGGCTGGAAGTCCGTTTCGCCCTCGGTGCCGTAGACGTACGGATCGCGCGGCGCCTCGGGGAGCTCACCCGGCCAGTTGAGGTGCGGCGGCGGCGAGGGCGCGCTCCACTCGAGCGTCGTGGCCTGCCATGGATTCTCCTCCGACTTCGCGCCGCGGAAGATGCTCGAGAAGAAGTTCACGAAGAAGAGGATCTGCGCCGCGAACGCCACCATCGCCAGGATGCTGATGACCGGATTGAGCCCCTGCACCGGCTGCACGTAGACCTGGGTGTTCTCGTAGTACCGGCGCATCATTCCGCCGAGCCCCTGGAAGTGCATGAGCGTGAAGATCAGCATGGCGGGCACGATCGTGCCCCAGAAATGGACCCGGCCCAGCGGCTCGTTCATCCGGCGGCCGAACATCTTTGGGAACCAGTGGTAGATCGCCGCAAAGGTGCCGAGCATCGTGACGACGCCGATCATCAGGTGGAAGTGACCGACGACGAAGTACGAGTCATGGAAGTGGATGTCCGCCGCGGCATTGCCGAGATAGAGGCCGCCCAGTCCGCCCGTGCCGATCGCGGAGATGAGTCCGAGCGCGAAGAGCATCGCCGTGTTGATGCGCAGCTTCGCCTTCCACAGGCTCGCGACCAGGTTCACGCCGAGCGCCGCGAACGGGAAGGTGATCGTCAGGGTCGCGACGGTGAAGTACTTGCCGAGGTACGGGTTCATCCCGCTCGTGAACATGTGGTGGCCCCAGACGATCATGCCGAGGACGGCGATGACGATCAGCGCGTAGACCGAGATGCGGTAGCCGTGCGGCGGGCGCCGGGTGTTCGCGGCAATCACGTCGAAGGCGATTCCGATCGCGGGCAGCACGAGGACGTAGACCTCCGGGTGGCCGAGGAACCAGAACAGGTGCTGGAAGAGGAGCGGCGTGCCCCCCGCGTACGACAGCGGCTTGCCGCTGACCACGAGCCCCGCCGGCATGTAGAAGCTCGTCCCGCCGTGCCGGTCGAGCAGCAGCATGATCGCCGCCGCCGTCAGCGCGGGGAAAGAGAGCAGGCCGATGACCGACGCGACGAGGTACGACCATGCCGTCAGCGGCATTCTCATCAGCGTCATGCCGCGCGCGCGCAGGTTGAAGATCGTCGTGACCACGTTCAGGCTGCTCATCGTGAAGGAGGCGATGAAGAGCGCCATGGCCAGGAGCCACATCGTCATTCCGAACGGGGCAATGACCGAAAGCGGTGGATAGGCGGTCCAGCCGCCTCCCGCGGCGCCGCCCTGGACGAAGAACGACGCGAGCATGAGCAGGCAGGCGGGAACAACCGTCCAGTACGAGAGCATGTTGAGGAAGGGATAGGCCATGTCGCGTGCGCCGACCTGGAGCGGCACGAGAAAGTTCGCGAAGCCGCTCGAGAGCGCCAGCGAAACGACGAAGAAGATCATGATCGTGCCGTGCATCGTGACAAAGCTCAGGTACTGCTCGGGGGATAGCCCCGCCGTCCCGGGCCATGCCAGCTGCACGCGGAACCAGACGGACAGGCCGGCCCCCACGATCCCCATGACCATCGCCGTGACCAGGTACTGGATGCCGATCACCTTGTGGTCCTGGCTGAAGATGTACCTGGACCAGAACGACGGCGGCGCGTGCGCGTGATCCATGGTCATTCCGGGCGCGCGACCTTGAAGCGCCCGCTCTTTTTCAGTTTTTCCACCAGCGCGTCGTAGTCGTCCTGCGATTCCATCGCCGTCTTGAATTCGGCCTCCGGGACCACGGCGACGAACGCGCGCATCTTGTAATGGCCCAGGCCGCAGATCTCGGCGCAGACGACCTCGTACGTGCCCTCCCGCGTCGGCTTGACCTGGGTGCGGGTCGGCATCCCCGGCACCGCGTCCTGCTTCGTCCGCCACATCGGAACCGTGAAGCTGTGGAGCACGTCCATCGAACGGATCTGGATCTGAACGGTCCGTCCGAGCGGCACGATGATGACGCCGGGCGCGACGATGTCGTCGCTGTAGTCCGCGTCCTTGATACCGATCGGGTTGAGCGCGCCGTCGACCTCCTTGGGGTCGTACTCGGACCACTTCCCGTCCGGGCCGCAATAGTGCGCGACCCATTCGAACTGCTTGCCGACGATGCGGATCCTGACCGCGTCGGGGTCGTTGGCGGCGATTTGCGCCCACACCGGCATGCCGATCGTGAGCACGCCGGCCTCGGCGGCGATGACGACGATGAGGATGGGAACGAGCGTCGCGGTCCACTCGGCCCGGGGGCTCGGCGCGCGGAACGACCCCTCGCGCCGCGATCCGACGAGGAACCACGCCGTCACCGCGTGGCCCGCCACGAACATGACGCCCGTCGCGATGAGGAGAAACAGGATCATGTTGTCCACGCCCTTGCCGTGTTCGCTCGCGACCTCCATCTTCCAATGGATCGCCCAGAAGCCGCCGACGGTCGCGGCCATGAAGGCGAGATAGAAGAGGGCCACGCCCCAGGGTCGCGCCGGCTTGTGCGTGGTCTCCATCATTTCGCGGGCTTGAAAGTGAAGTTCACGTCCTTCGACTCCTTGTCGCCGATCTTCACCGTCGCGCTCTGCACGCCGAGCTTCTCGTGCCACGCCTCGACCTCGTACTCGCCGGCGGGCAGTCCCTGGATGGCGAACAAGCCGTCGGCGCCGGTCACGGCGAAGTACGGGTGGGGGATGACGGCCACCCAGGCGCTCATCCAGCCGTGCACGTCGCACTTGATCTTGATGAACTCGGCGCTGGCGAAAACCTTGTCCTCCTCGCCGCCCTTCTTCGCCTGGCCGAAGTTGAACTCAGGGTTCACCGTCCCCAGCCCGTGGACGTTGTGCATCGTGTCGTCGCTGTTTCGGATCTTCAGCGTCTGGCCGACCATGAGGGGGAGCACGTGCGGCGAGTAGCGGCAGCTCTTCTGGTCGAGAACGGCGGCCTCCTTCGGCGCGTCGTACTTCTTGTCCGGGAGGCCCTTCTTGACCCAGACGACGATGTTCGCCATCTCGCCGCTCTTGCCGATCACGTAGACCTCGGTCTTCATCGGATCCGCGTTGGCTTGCGTGCAGTAGGGATCGGCGTCGAGCGCGATCTTCTTGTCCCGGGGGGCGGTCCCCTCGAACACGACCTTGCCCTTCACGACGGCACCGTCCCACGCCGGTACGAAGAGGTCTGATTTCGGCTGAACCGACGCGGTCGACGCGTGGCTGACCGCCGGGGCGGCGGCCTGGGGGGCTTCCTGGCTGCACGCGACGAGCGACAGGGCGGCAAAGAGAGTGACGGCAGGCTTCATGGGAGTCCTTTCATGATGTCTTCGGCCATGCAGAGCAACCCGTTTGCCACAGCTGCGTCCTCGGGGAATGCGTGACAGGCGCGAAGAATCACGCAACTCCTGCGGAAAAGTCCCGCTACTTCCGCCGCGATCTCACGCCCTTCGCCGAAAGCAGTGCCGCCATGCCGCCCAGCTCGAGAAGCCAGCCGGTTGCCGCGGGGAGGTAGGTGATCGCCAGCGGCGGATGGCGCAGCCCGTGCGTGACCAGCTCCTGCACCAGCGACGTGGCCACCGGTTCGGCCGGACAACTCAAGCACTTCCGCGGCATTCCCTCGTAGCGCCGGCCGCAGTCCGGGCAGACGACGCCCGGCACCGGCCCATCCGCCGAGACGTACGCGCGCGCCACGTGTCCGGTCGCGAGATGCTCGAGGACATCGCGAGGTCCGAGCGCCACGAGTTTCCCCTGCTTCCAGCGCTCATGGAATTCGCCGACCTCGCGCGCCGACCGCTCGTGCGACAGCCGCTCCATGCGCCGCCGGACATCGTCGGGCGCCGCCTCGACGAGAGGTTCGAGCTCCTTGGGAAGCGCTTTCCGGAATCCGGCGATACGCTCGGCGGGTCCCGAGACGAGAATCGCCTCCGCCGGCGCCTTGTTGTGCAGAGCCGCGGTCGTGGCGGCGGCAGCGCGGAGCGTGGCCTTCGAGACTTCGAGCGTCGACTGCTGGTAACGGTCGCGTGCACTGCTGCCGCCGGGACCGACGCTCGCGCCGGTCCGGACACGAACGCGCCGCGAAGGCTTCACGTGTTCGACGTTGGACTCGAGCTCCTCCGAATGGAGGACGGCCTCCTCCCGTTCCTCACCGAGGGCCCATTCGGCGACGCGTGCCTCGTTCGCATCGAGTTGCACGAGCAGGGCGCGCGGCGCCCGTTGCACCGCCTCAAGGAGCGGAGCGAGATACGGGGCACGGCCGACCGTGACGAAGTTCCGCAGCGGGACGCGGAGCTCGATCGCCTCCCACACGTCCCTGCCGGCGACGAGGAAGAGCCCGTCGGTCTCCGGCCGCACTTCCTTCGTCACGAACTCCTCGATGCGGCGCCAGACTCGCTTCAGCGTCTCTTGAGCGTCGAGGGGCCGGGCCGTCCAGTGCAGGGCCCGCGCGACCTGGTCCTTCAGGAAGATCCGGGTGGCGGGTGGCACGATGCCCGAGCCCGCGAGATCGAGCGTCACCGTCGCCACCGTTCCGGCGGGCTCGACGATCGACGAAAGCCGACGCAGCGGTTCGATGAGGTTCATGGTCTACCGCACTTTCCTGAGAAGCACCGGCACCGGCGAGCGGCGAAGAACACCTTCGGCGACGCTCCCGGCGAGCGCCCGCTCCAATCCGTCCGGAGCGTGGGTCGACATCGCGATCAGCCCCGCGCCGAGCTTCTTCGCGGTCGCGAGGATCTGCTTGACGGGATCGCCCTCAGCGACGGCGGTGGTCGCGGCGATTCCCTTTTCGTCGAGCGCATCCGCCATCTTCTGCAGCGCCCGCTCCGGATGCTGCCACGCGAGTTTCGTGACATCATCGGCGAACTGCGGCATGGGATCGCCGCCCTCGTCGACGACGTGGAGCAAGCCGAGTCGGGCGCCGGCGGCGGCCGCAAGGGGTCGGACATCGTCCAGGATCGCCGCGGACCGACGGGTCCCGTCGACGGCGACGAGGATGTACCTCAGCGCCCCCTTCGGCACCGCCGCGCCCTTCGGCACGAGCAGCACGGGGACGCCGGCGGCGCGCACGACCTTGTCGGCGACACTGCCCATCACCCAGCGCGCCGGCGCGGTTCGCGCGTGGGTTCCCATCGCGATGACGTGGACGGAGAGCTTGAGCGCGGTCTGTGTGATGGCGTGCGCGGCGTCGCCCTCCTGGACGAGGTCGCCGCCGTCGAGTGCGCGGAGCCGGGCGCGCACTTCTTTGAGATAGCCCCTCGCGCGATCGTGGAGGACGAGGTGGTATTCGGGCTCGAGGCCGACCGGCGTGGCGAACGAAGGGATGACGTGGAGGAGGTGGACGTTGTCGACTTCGCGGGCGAGCGGCTGCACGGCGCGAAGCGCCGCTTCGGCGAGCGCCGAGCCGTCGAGGGCGACCAGGAAGCGGGTGTTCATGCGGGTGGCAGTGCAAGCAGCGTGCCGAGCGCTCCCCGCCCGACGACGGCGCACGCACCGGGGAGTCCTCCGCAAAGCTGCGTGGTTTGCCCCCGTCAACGAACGCGCTCGGGGGGTTGCCCGGGGTGGCAGCGGTTTTGCAACGGGACGGACGCATGAGTCGAGGAACGCTTCCGCGCGTCATTCGCCTTCTGGAATCGGCGGCGGCGGCGATCCGGTCGTCCGATGCGGCGCACGCCGCGCGCTCGCTGGAGGAGGCGGGACGGATCCTGGTCAGGGGAGCGCTGGACGCGGGTGATCGGCTGGTCATCTCGCGGCCGCTCGATCGGCTGCGGCTGACGCCCTCCCCGAGCCCGTTGTTTCAGGCGGCCCTGGCGTCCTTCGAAATGTCCATCCGGTAGTTTCCTACAGGCCCAACCGCGTCTCCAGCATGTCCTTCACCAGCTCGATCTCGAATGGCTTGCGGATGTAGCCGTCGACGTCGAGCTGGAAGAGCCGGTCGATGACATCGTCCGAGCCGTACGCGCTGATCACGAAGACCTTCACGTCGGGCTGGCGCTGTCGGAGCGCCTCGACGAGCTGCATGCCGTTCCCGCCCGGCATTCGCAGGTCCGTGACAACGGCGTGCACGGTTTCCGCCTGGAGCAGCGCGAGCGCCTCGGCGACCGCCCCGGCGGTCAGGACCCGGAAGTGGTCCTTCAGACCCTCCTTGAGCGACCAGCGGATCAGGTACTCGTCATCGACGATCAGGACAGTCTTCATCGCGACCGGGCGGGCGCGCCGCGCGGGGTCCACTTGTCTGTGAATGGTCATGAGAACCTCCCACGGGCGGCCGCACCCGCCACTCCCTACTTCAGTTTCATCGGCTCGACGAGAACTTGATCGACCACCACGTGGCCTGCGATGTCGATGGCGCCCGCGGTCCGCTTCACGAGCAGCGGGAGCTTCGCCTGCTTGAGGATCTTCTCGGTCACCGACCCGAAGGTCTTCCGGTCTTTCCCGGACCGGCCGTGGGTCGAAATCGCGATGAGGTCGGCCTTGCGGTTCGCCGCCGTCGCGAGGATCGCCTCGGCCGGTTTCGCGTCAAGGGAGACCGCCTCAGCGGCCACGCCTGCGTCGACGGCGCGACCGCAGGCGTCCTGGAGGTGCTGGGTCGCGCGCTTCACGCCGGCGGCGAGGAAGACCAGGGAGCCGGCCGACGCCTTCCCAAGTTCGATCACGAGGGGCAGGATCATCTCGGACCGCTTGGATCCATCCAGCGGCACGAGGATCGTCTTGTACTCACCGACCGGGGCGTCGGGCCGCGCGAGCAGCAGCGGCACCGGGGAACTGGCCAGCAGGTCGTCCGCCACGCTGCCATAGAGCATCTTCGAGAGGCCAGACCGGCCGTGCGTCGTCATGGCAATCAGGTCGAACTTGCCTTTCACGGCGGCCTGAATGATGCGCGGTCCGACTTCACCCAGGACGAGGGTCGGGGTCACGACGGGGAACTGATCGGCGAGGCGCTCCGTGAGGTCCTCGAGGTATTCGTGGCCGGACCTCTGCTCGCGGGCCGATTTCGTGCAGACGTGAATCAGCGTGAGGTCGGCGTCGACCCGCTTCAGCAGCGATCGCAGGTGCGGGAAGATCGCCTCCGAGGTATCCGAGCCGTCCACCGGAACCAGGATTCTCTTCACCATGGCGGGCTCCTTTCGTCCCAGCAGGAGAGCAAGGCCGGTGCCATGGGCTGGCGGCGCGGCTGTGCGGGAGGAGCGCGAGAGAGTCCGCAGGATGGCGTGATTTCACGCGGTCGTGCCCGCCTCACGGGAGGTTCGCACGCAGTTTCGCCCCGCCTCCTTGGCGCGATACATGGCCTCGTCGGCCCGCCTCAGGAGCGAGTCGGCGTCGCCGGCATCGTTCGGAAACTCCGCGATCCCGATCGTGGCGGAGAGGCGCGCGAGCTCGACGGTGCCCTTGACGACGAATCCGCTTCCCGCGATCGCCTGGCGTGCCCGGTCGGCCGCCGCCACGGCGTCCTGCTGCGCGGTGTTCGGGCAGATCAGGACGAACTCGTCGCCCCCGAAGCGGGCGAGAACGTCGTAGCTGCGCCGCGCGGCGTCGAGGCGTCGGGCCGCCTCGCGGAGGATCTCGTCGCCGGCGAGGTGGCCGAGCTGGTCGTTCACCGGTTTGAAGTGGTCGAGGTCGATCATGGCGACGGCGAGGGGCTGACCGGTGCGGCGCGCACGGGTCAGCTCCACGTCAAGCCGGCGCATGCAGGCGCGGCGGTTGACGAGTCCGGTGAGCATGTCGGTGTCGGCGTTCCGCTGGAGCTCCTCCTCCTTCCAGCGGCGCATCGTTCCCATCGCGCCGAAGACGACGAGGAAGAGAAGGGGGTGCAGCGCGAAGGCGGCGTGGACAGGCCAGGCGTCGAAGATCGCGCGTGCGTTGCCGCCGAGCCACGTGTGCAGGCTGATCGAGAAGACGGGGATCGGCAGGCCCCAAAGGAATCCGAAGGCGGCGTACACGTTGCGCGGCGGCCAATAGGTTCGCGGGTCGCGGAGGGCCCGGAGGAAGTCGTCAATGATGGTCATGGCCGCCGGAGCGCATCACGAGCTCGCGACGCGCCCCGGAATCCCGTGTTTTTCCATCCGGTAGCGGAGCTGGTCGCGCGAGATGCCGAGCAGCTCCGCGGCGCGGGTCTGGTTGCCGCCGGTGCGGTCAAGCGCCTGGCGGACGAAGTCCTTCTCCACCTCTTCGAGCACGAGGCCGTTGGGCGGGAGCCTGAAGGCCGCCTTCTCCTCGGCGGCGGCGGTCGGCGAGTAGGTGCCGCGGCCCAGCAGCAGGTCGTCGGCCTGGACCTCGTCACCGCTGGCGAGCAGGCAGGCGCGCTCCATGACGTTGCGCAGCTCGCGGATGTTGCCGGGCCACTCGTACGAGGCGAGTTTCGAGACCCCCTCGCGGGTGACGCCCTTGAAGCCGCGCTTGAACTCCCGGTTGTAGTGGCGGACGAAGTGGTCCGCGAGCGGGGCGATGTCTTCGCGGCGTTCGCGCAACGGCGGCAGCACAATGGGGATGATGTTGAGCCGGTAGTAGAGATCCTCGCGAAAGGCCCGGTCCTGGATCGCCTTCTCGAGGTCGCGGTTGGTCGCCGCGATCACGCGGACGTCCACCTTGATGTCCTGCGTCCCGCCGACGCGGCGGAAGCTCTTCTCTTCGAGGACGCGCAGGAGCTTCGCCTGGAGGTTGGGACTCATGTCTCCGATCTCGTCGAGGAAGACGGAGCCACCCTCGGCCATCTCGAAGAGGCCTTTCTTCTGCATCTTCGCGTCGGTGAACGCCCCCTTCTCGTGGCCGAAGAGCTCGCTTTCGAGCAGCGTGTCGGGGAGCGCCGTGCAGGTGATGTTCATGAAGGGCTTGTCGGCGCGGAGCGATTCATAGTGGATCGCGCGCGCGATCACGTCCTTGCCGGTGCCGCTCTCGCCGCGCAGCAGGACCGTGGAAGCCTCGCTGCGGGCGACCTTCCTCACGAGTCCGGCGATTTCGTTCATGCGCTTGGAGGTGCCGATCAGGTTCTGCAGGCCGTACCGCTCCTTCGCCTCCTTCAGGCGGCCGCTCGCCTGCTGCCGCAGCGACGTCGCCTCGATCGCGCGGCGAACCGTGATCGTCAGTTCGTCCATGTTGAACGGCTTGGTGAGGTAGTCGTACGCGCCCTGCTTCATCGCCTCGACGGCCGTGTCCACGGAGGAGTACGCGGTGATGATGATCACGGGCGTGTCGGGCGATGCTGCCTGGAACTGCTTCAGAAGCGACAGCCCGTCGGTGTCGGGCAGCTTCATGTCGAGCAGGACGAGATCGAGCGGATTGGCGCCGAACGCGGCGGTCGCCGCGGCGCCATCGCCGGCTTCGACGGTTTCGAAGCCTTCCTTCTTCAGCCGCTCCGTCAGCGACCAGCGGATCAGCTTTTCGTCGTCAACGACCAGGACTCTACGGGCCATGGCGATGCTCCTTCGGCAAGACAATCCGGACTTCGGTCCCGCGGCCGACCTCGCTGTCGATGTCGATCCGCCCACCGTGACCTTCGATGATCTTCTTCGAAATCGCCAGGCCGAGCCCCGTCCCCCGGGTCTTCGTCGTGAAGAACGGGCGGAAGAGCCTCGCCTGCTGCTCCGGCGGGATTCCGGCACCCGTGTCGATGACGCGCAGGATGACATGGCCGTCCATCGCCTCGCCGACGACGCGGACGCAGCCACCCGACGGCATTGCGTCCGCCGCGTTGTGGAGCAGGTTCAGCAGGACCTCCTGGAGGAGGCGCGCGTCGCCATCGAGCGGGATGGAGGCAGGCGTTTCGCGCCGGACCAGCAGGCCCTTTCGGTTCGGTTCGTTGCGCACCTGGCCGGCCACGCGCTCGATGAGGTCGACGAGGTCGGTCGGCTGGAGGTCGGGCTTCCATGGCTTCGCGAAGACGAGGAGGTCGCGGACCGTGTCGTCGAGGCGGTGGATCTGCGCGAGGATTTCGGCGGCGATCTCGCGACGCGCGTCGCCGGCCGGGATGCTCTCGACGATGACCTGGATCGCGCCGCTGATGCCGGCGAGCGGGTTCTTGATCTCGTGCGCCACGCTGGCGGCGAGTTCGCCGACGGCGGCGAGACTCTGCGAGCGCGCGAGCTCCTCCTGCATCCGGCGGAGCCCCGTCATGTCCCGCACGATGGTCGACCGCCCTACGATGCGGCCGTTGCGGTCGTGGATGGCGGTGGCGGTGATGTTCACGATGACGTGCCGCCCATCGCGGGTGAGGTGCTCCGTTTCGTAGCCGGTCACGAAGCCGTCGCGCGTCACGAGTTCCCGGAGACGCGCCGGCTCGCCGCGCTCCACGAGGCGCTTGGGCACGAGGATGTCGTACGGGCGGCCGACCATCTCATGCGAAGGCCAGCCGAACATCCGCTCCGCGCCGCGGTTCCACTGGCGGATCCGGTCGTCCATGTCGATCACGATGATCGCGTCCGCCGATGTCTGGAGGATCGTCTCGAGGAACTCCTTGTTGGTGCGCAGTTCGTCGAGCAACATCGACCGCTCGAGGGCGATCGAGATGTGGCCGGCGACGAGCTTCGTGAGCGCGGCGTGCGCCGGGGTATAGGCGCTGCGGGCGCGGGCGCTGAAGAAGAGGACGCCGATCGGCGTGCCGCGCGCCACCAGCGGGAGCGACAGACTTGATTTCATTCCTTCCTTGAGGACCATCGCGGTGGAGGCCGAGGCCGGCTTGGTCTTGAGGTAGTCCTCAAGGTCGTTGATGATCCTCGGCTCGCCGGTTCGCAGGACCTCCTCGAGGCTCGACCCCTTCAGGGCGGCGCTGAAGCCCTCCTTCAGCACGATGGGGCCATCCGATTTGCACGTGTGCAGGGTGAGCCGGTCGGTGGCGCGATCGTAGAGAGCGACCGCCAGGCGGTTGCAGGGGACCTGGTGCTGAAGGCGCGCGTGCAACCCCTCCACGATTTCACGGAAATCGCGGCCGGCATTGAGATCTTCAACGATCTCGCGGGGCAGATGGGAATCCTTCACCTCCAGTCAACTGGCAAAGATCAAGCCATGCGCATTTTCCACACTAGTTGAGGAGAGAGTGCGTGAAATCACACACTGATGCGTAAAATCACGCAGTTTGGCGTCGTATGGCTCAGGGAAGAGCGGGGCGCCTCGTTTGCTATCCGCAGGGAGCATGCCTCCTGAAGCCCTGAGTGTCGATGCGTACAAACCTGCCGAGATGGCCGAACGCGTTGAGCAAGCCGGGGTGGCGAAGGCGGGGCTGTCGGCATCAAGCCTGCTGACGCTCGCTCTCCTGGCGGGCGCGTTCATCTCACTCGGGGCGGCGTTCTCCACGGTCGCGGTCACCGACTCGACGCTGTCGTTCGGGCTGACGCGCGTCGTGGCCGGAGTGACCTTCAGCCTCGGACTGATTCTCGTGGTGATCGCGGGCGCGGAGCTCTTCACCGGCAACCTGTTGATCGTGATGGCGTGGGCGTCGCGGCGGGTCACCACCATCGGTCTGCTTCGCAACTGGGTGCTGGCCTACATCGGCAACCTGTTTGGCGCGATGGCGACGGCGGGCGTGATGTACATGGCCCACGCGTGGACGTTCGGGGGAGGCAGTGTTGGGGCGACGGCGCTCAAGATCGCGGCGGCGAAGGCAGCGCTGCCATTTGGTGAGGCGCTGCTGCTGGGGGTGCTCTGCAACGCGCTCGTCTGTCTCGCCGTGTGGCTCTGCTTCAGCGCGCGCAGCACGACCGACAAGATCCTCTCGATTCTCTTCCCGATCACGGCGTTCGTGGCGATGGGCTTCGAGCACTCGATCGCCAACATGTACTTCATCCCGATGGGGCTGCTGCTGAAGGCCGAGCCGTCGGTGGTCGCGGCATCGGGGCTCTCGCCCGCGCAGCTCGCGCCGCTGACGGTGTCGGGCTACGCGGCGAATCTCATTCCTGTCACGATCGGGAACATGATCGGCGGCGGTGTGATGGTGGCGGCGGTCTACTGGTTTGTCTACCTCAGGAAAAAGTAGGAAGAAGAAAGACGGAAGGCGGAGGGAAGGGCGGAAGAGGGAAGGCGGAGGAAGGAAGGACCGGAAGGACCGGAAGGACCGGAAGGACCGGAGCTTCGTACCTGGTACGTCGTGCCCCTGCGCGGTGCGCTCAGGGGCCTTCAGACCGCGCGAGTCAACCGCCGGGTCCTGGGCCGCTTCGGAAGGCGGAGCACCGCGTCGGCTCCATTGCGCGCGGCGAGATCGTCGTCCTCCTCGGCCGAATCTCCGGAGGCGAGCACGGAGCGGCCGCCGGACTGTCGTGCCAGCCTGAAGAGCTGCGACGTCTCGTTCTCGGCGAACGCCGCCTCGCAGATTACCGCGCCGAACGGGCCGTAGCGGGCGATCATCTCCGCGGCGTCCACCGGATTGAACGCGCGCAGGACCTCGCCGTCGGTCGGGATCTCATCGACCATCCGGCTGGCGAAGGGCGCGATGACGAGCACTTTCATGGGTCTTCTCGTTGCAAACTGCCGGCCAGCGTCGGTGCGGCCACAGGCCGTCGCTCGGTGCGTGAGGTTCCGCGGCGGCTGCGCCAAAAACTCCTCATTTCCAGATCAGCACGGGAACGGGCGCCGCGTGAACGACTTTCTCGGCGACGCTGCCGAAGATCCACCGCTTGACCCCGCCGCGGCCGTGCGTGGTCATGGCGATCATCTGCGCTCTTGCGGAGGCCTTCACGATGTGCTCGGCTGCGTCGCCGACCTCGGCGCGGAACGAGGCGCGCACGCCGTTGCGCTTCAGCCGCGCGGAGAGCGCCACGATGCGCCGCAGGAGACGCGAGAACTCGGCTTCGTAGGCGTTGGACTTCCGGCCCGGCGGGCAGACGTGGAGGAAGAGCATGGCGCATTTCAGCTGTCGTGCGATGAGCGCCAGCGCCGGGATGGCCGCCTCGGCGCGGGCGGAGCCGTCGACAGGAACCAGCATCCGGTGGATGCGCCGTGGCGACTTCCCGCGAACCAGCAGGACCGGCACCTCGCTCAGGCGCATCACTTGTTCCGCCGTGCCGCCGACCAGCCACCGCGTGACCTTTGATCCGCCGCGCGCCGTCATGACGATGGCGTCGCCGCGGCTCTCTTCGCAGACCCGCAGGATGCCGGGGGTGGCGGCGCCCGATCGTGCGATGATCTTCGCCGGAATCCCGGCGTAGTTCAGCTCGCGCTCCATCCCCTGGAGGTAGTTCCGCGCTTCTTCCACGGAACGGGCCACCGATTCGGCGTCTTGCGGAACGGGCCACGCCGCCATTCGCACGAGCGTGACCAGGGGCCGGTCGCGCGCGGCGATCTTCTTGACCCAGTCGATCGCCGCCTCGGCCTGCTCCGAGCCGTCGAGCGGCACCAGGATGCGTTTGAACATGTCATGCCTTCGCGCTCACGACCAGCATCGGGACCGGCGCGGCGCGAAGGACTTTCTCCGTTACGCTGCCGAGGATCCAGCGCGGCACGCCGCGGCGGCCGTGGGTGGTCATCGCGATCAGATCGGCGTCCTCCTCCTTCGCGGCGGCGAGGATCTCCCTGGCCGCCTCTCCCTTTCGAAAGACCGTCTGGCACGGAATCGTGGCGGTGCTCAGGCGGTCGGCCGCCAGCTTGAGCTCGCCCGACGGGAAGTTCCAGTGCGGATTCAGCGGGTTGTCCTCGACGACGTGCAGCAGGAGGACCCGCGCGTCGTGGGGCCGCGCGAACTCCTTGACCACGTCGAGCACCTTCAGCGAGAGCTCTCCGGCCCCGACAGGCACGAGGATGCGCCCGAAGAGCCGCCCCTTGACGGGAGGCGGAGCACCTTCCGTCGTTCGGACGAGGAAGACGGGGCACTTGGCGCGGCGCAGCACCAGCTCGGTGACGCTGCCGAAGAGGAGACGGGCGAGGCCGGTCCGGCCGTGAGTGCCCATCACGATCATCGAGGCCTTGTCGGTCTGGGCGACCTCGGTGATGACGTCGGCGGGAGGTCCCTGCATCGCGACGGAGCGAACCCGCAGCCCTTCCGCGCGGAGCCGCTTCTCGATGGTGCCGAGGTACTTCTCGGCCTGCTCCTGGAGTTCGGCGACGAGGAGTCCGTAGTCGACGTCGGTCGCGGGAATGAGATGAACGGCGCGGACGAGGATGAGCTCGGCGTCGCGCTTCTCCAGCAGCCGCTGGGCCTGGGGGAGGATCGACTCCGCCATGGGGGAGCCGTCGAGTGGGAGCAGGATTCGGTCAGCCATGAGCGCCTCCTTCTGGTCCCTGAAATGCAAAGGACAGGCCAGCGATTGGTGTGGGGCGAAAAGGGGGCTGGGTGTGGAAAAGTCCGCAGATTTGGGTCGAAGTCCCCCCGCTCCGAGGCCCTGCTTGCGCTGGAAGAACCTCCCCCGGCGACGTGTCCCACGGACCAGGGGTCAGGGGACGTCCCCTGACCGTCGCTCTCCGGCAAACTGCCGCACTTCGGCTCCGGCTGGCTCCAGCCAATCACGCCCAGCGCTTGCGCCTGGAAGAACACCCCCAGGGAGAGGTGTCCCACGGATCAGGGTTCAGGGGACGTGCCCTGACCGTGGCTCTCCGGCAATTGCCGCACTTCGGCTCCGGCTGGCTCCAGCCAACCACGCCCAGCGCTTGCGCCTGGAGGAACATCCCCAAGGAGACGTGTCCCAACGGATCCGGATTCAGGGGACGTCCCCAGCAAATTACGGCAGCCCGTGGGGCACGCCGTAGTGGTCGACGTGCCAGCGCGAGCCGAAAAGGCTCACGTCACGCTCGGAGAAATGGCCCAGGAGGCCGAAGCCGACGGCGAGCACGATCGCCGCGATCCCGACAGCTATGCTCACCTTTCGAAGCCGGGGGCGGCGCTCGGGGCTCCGGTCGAGCAGCGGCCAGATCACCAGGAGCAGCGGCGGCACGAATGCAATCAGCAGGCCAAGCAGCGCCGGGAAGTACTTCAGCAGCTGGTAGGTCGGCAGGAAATACCACTCCGGCTTGATGCCCGCCGGCGTCACCAGGGGATCGGCCTTCTCACCGACCTCGGGTGGCCAGAGGATCACAAAGGTCAGGAGCCCGCCGAGGGAGAAGGCAAAGACCATGAGCTCCTTCAGCACGTGATGCGGGAAGAACGGCCGCCAGCCGGGCGTCCCGGGCGGCGGATGGGGATCGACGCGCTCCATCGTCGCGAGCCCCTGCGTCCGAACGAGCGCAAGATGCAGCGCCACGAGCATGCAGATCGTCCACGGCAGGATGACGACATGCATGACGTAGAAGCGCTGGAGCGTCTCCTGCGAGACGGCGTCGCCGCCGAGCAGGAACTGCTTGAGCATGGGTCCGACCAGGGGGATCGAGCCGGCGCTCTCGGTGCCGACGGTCGTGGCCCAATACGAGAGCTGGTTCCACGGCAGGAGGTATCCGGTGAAGCAGAAGGTGAGCGTGATGCCGAAGATGATGGCGCCGATGATCCACGTCAGCTCGCGCGGCTTCTTGAAGGCTCCCATGAAGAAGGTCCGCGCCATGTGCAGCAGGAGCATCAGGACCATCGCGGTCGCGCCCCAGGCGTGCAAGCCCCGGATCAGCCAGCCGAACGCGACCTTCGCCGAAATGAACCGGACGCTTTCCCACGCGTGGTCGGTCGTCGGCCGGTAATAGACCATCAGCAGGATCCCGGTGACGATCTGGTTGACGACGAGGAAGAGCGAGATGCTCCCGAACGTGTGGAACCACGACGTGTGCGGCGGGAGGGGCTTCGCGGCCTGCGCGGCGGCGAAGTCGCGGACGGCGCCGGTCGGCAGCCGCTCCGACAGCCACTTCATCAGCCGTGCTCTCACACCTTCACCTTCAGTTCGTCGCCGGCGCGGATGACCTCGTACTCGACCAGCGGCCGCGGCGGCGGACCGCTGATCACCTTGCCGTCGGAGCCGAAGACGGCGGCATGGCAGGGGCATTGGATCGTGCCCGAGCCGCCGTCCCACTTCACGATGCAGCCGAGATGGGTGCAGATCGCGGAGAAGGCCCGGAACCGGTCCTTGGCCTCCGCGATGACGATGATCGGACGGCCCTCGTTCTGCACGAGCCGCGCGGTGCCGGGCTCGAAGTCGCCGGCCGTTCCCGCGGAGATCGTGATGTCCTTCGGCCCGCGCGACCGCGCCGGCAGCAGGTAGAGCGTGGCGGGCACCGCCATGCCGGCGGCGCCGAGGACCACGCCGGCGGCGATCGCGTGATCCAGGAATTCACGGCGCGTTTCATCGGCCATCGGACGCCTCCAGGTTCCGCCGCTTCTTCCAGAAGAGCGCGGCCATGGCGATCAGGAAGATCCAGATAGGGAGGAGCGCCCAGCGGCGAAGGCGGTGGCTCCGCTCCTTCCCGTCGAGTCCTGCATCGACGGCGGCGAGCGCCGTCCGCGTCTCGGCGGCGACGGCGTCGAGCTTCGCCCGGTCGAGCTCGTGGAACGTCGCGGGGATCTGGAGCAGCGACGTGTGCGCGGCCTCGAGCTTGAGCTGCTCCTCGTCGACCGATTCGCCGGTGCGGGCGGCGGCCGCCAGTCGCGCGGCGGTGCGCTCGTAGGCGGCGCGCGGCGCTTCGGCGGCGGCGGCGAGCGCCATCGCCGTTTTCATCTCGGGGTCCTTCGCCTCGTGGCATGGGGAGCAGCGGCGGAAGACGGCCGGGATCTCGCGCACGACCTCGTGGTTCCCGTGGCAGGCGACGCAGCCCTTGAAGCTGCCGTCTTTCGCATAGAAGGCGTGGGGGCTCTTGTCGAAAGCCTCGAGCTGGCGGACGTGGCACTTGCCGCAGACGTGGCCGACCTCGGCGAAACCGGGCGGCGCCGCGCCGTGGTTGCCGTGGCAGGTCGCGCAGTGGGGCGCGGCGCGGTCACCGGCCATGAGGAGCCGCGCGTGGGCGCTCTGGGCGTAGAGGGCCGGCGCGGTCGCCGGAAGGTTGTGCCGCTTCATGACGGTGTCGTCGTCGTGACAGCGTCCGCAGGTCGCCGGGATGTTCGCGGCGGCGACGGGGCTGAGCGGATCGCGGGCGCGGCGGATGCCGTGAGCCTGGTGGCAGTCGGAGCAGACGGCGGCGTCGGTCTTGCCCTTCGCCAGCGCCTCTCCGTGCTTGGAGGTCAGGTACTGCGCGTGCTGATCGGTCGCGATGCCGTACGAGTTCATGCGGCGCGGGTCGGAGTGGCAGCGGCCGCAGAGTGTCGGAACGGCAGGGCGCCTCGCGTCGCGCATCCCCGCGTGGGACTTCTCCTTGATCACCGCCTTGTCATCGCCGCCGTGGCAATCGGCGCAGGCTCCGGCGTGCACGTCGCCATCCGCGGCGCGGGCCTGGCTCTCGTGGCAGGACGAGCAGGAGTCCAGGGGCGTCCATGCTTCGCGCCCGGGGGTGGCGCTTCGCAGGACAGGCCGGCCGGGCGGGTCGGTCCCCGATCGCGCGATCAGCGCGGCGGGAAGCACGGCGAGGAGTGCCGCTCCGAACGCGAGCAGGCGATGCATCACAGCACCTTGCGCTTCTTGAGGTCCGCGAAAATCGTGATGGCGTAGAGCACCATGGCCACGCCGAAGGCGCCCTGGCCGAGCGTCATGAAGAGGGCGAACATCAGCGGGCTCGGCCACACGAGGTGCACGAGCGATACTCCGAGCCCCAGCAGCGCGGAGAGGCACGCACCCGTAACGAGGCGAATGCGCCAGCTGCGCTGCACGTGCGTTTCGGTCCCGCCCGTGGCAGACGGTGCCGGCGACGTCGGAAGCTGCTCGTTCATTTCGACTCGCGGCGCTTTCTCGCCGCCCGCTCAATACAGGTCATTTCTTCTTCGTCCGATGGGCCGATTCGTGGCATTCGAGGCACGAGACGTCGCCCGAGAGGATCTTCGGCTTCAGTTCGGGATCCTCGTGCACGTCAACCTTCCTGAAGCTCTCGGTGTTCGCGTGGCACTGCAGGCAGGTCGCGATCGACACCGGCTTCTTGACCGCGCGCGGATGCGGTGAGTCGTGGCATTCCAGGCAGGAGATCTCGCCCGACAGGATCTTCGGCTTCATCCGGGGATCCTCGTGGAGAGAGACCTTCTTGAAACCCACCGCCTCGACGTGGCAGTGGAGGCACGTCGCGTTGGGGAAGGGCGCGTGGATCTTGATCTCCTTGGGAACCCCCGTGACGTAGTAGTGCGTCACGTGGCGGAGGCCGCCGATCTTCGCCTCGATATTGCCGCCGAGGCCGTAGCCGGTGTGGCAGGTATAGCACTGGGTCTCGTTGATCCATCGGTTCTGGTAGTGCTTCGCGGCGAGCGTCGTGCTCTTCGAGTCCTTCATGTCGGAGATCCATGGGTCCATGGTGTGGCACTCGCCGCAGGAGCGCGGGACGTTGTGAAAGCCGACGACGTTGGACATGAGCATCGTGGAGGCGGGCAGCAGGAAGAGGCCGACCATGAGCGTCCATTTCGCCGCGATCGTGATCCGCCAGGCGCGGTTCCTGGCGAGGACGGCGATCAGCAGCACGATGGCTCCGAGCGCCAGGACGATCGCGCCGATGCTGACCCAGCGCATGACGTTTTCGGTGTCGCCGGAGAACGGTCCTGTCTGAGTCATGTGCTATCCGCCTTCGCTTTGCGTCTCGCCGTTCCGGCGAGCCGGCCCTTCGGGCGAGCTACGGCGTGATGAGGCGTTCCGCTTGCTGCGCCCGCGGATCGCCTCATTTCCCACCATGCTTGTGATCGCATGCGTGGTCGACTTTCATCTTGACCACCTCGTGCGTGTCCTTGCCGACCTTCTCCTCGAACTTGAACTCCTTGAAGGTCGGGCTCTCCTTGCTGTGGCATGCCTGGCACGTCTTCTCGTCCGCATGGACAGCGCCGAGCTTGGCGATGTCGGCCCACTTGTAGTCCTTGTTGTCCTTCTTGTAGGGCGAGCTCTTCTCGCCGGGGCCGTGGCAGCTTTCGCATCCCACGCCTTCGAAGAGCGGCGCGCGCTCCTTCTCCGCGGCGGTCCACTCCTTGTCGGTGATCGCGGGGTAGCCGCCTGGCTTGCCGTAGCCGGTCGTGTGGCAGGCGACGCACTTCGCGTCCTTCGTGTAGTCCTTGTCGGGATCGAGATTGACTTTTTTCTTCTCGTCCGCCTTCGCCCCGGCCTTCAGGATGTCGAAGGCCTTCGCCATCGCGGTCTTTGCCCAGCTCGTGTACTCCTTGTAATGGCACTTCTGGCACGACTTGGAGCCGACGAATGAGGGATCGTCGCCGCGGACGCAGAGGATGAGGGACGGCGGCGCGCCCGGGACGCCGGCAGGGCGTGACTCCCGAAGCGCGGTCCCTGCTTCGCGCCCGTGGCCGGCGCTTCGCAGGGCAAGCAGTGCCGGCAGCGCGGCGAGCAGAAGGGCGGCGATTCTCATGGGGTCCTCCAGGGTCGCACGGTCAGCGTCGGCATCAGGGCGTGTCTCAGTACTTTCTCTGCCACGCTCCCGAGTGTCCAGCGCGAAAGCCCCGACCGCCCGTGGGTCGCCATCGCGATGACGTCGCAGAGGTGCTCGTGCGCATAGTCAAGGATGGCGGCCGCCGCGTTGCCTCTCAAGTGAGTGAGCGTCGTCCGGACGTCCGCCTCGGCGAATCGCTCGGAGGCGTACTGCAGCATTTCCTCCACCGATGGATTCCGCGGAAGCTGCCGGTCGAGATCAGGGCGGTCGAACACCTCGCCGCTGACGGCGCCGGCGACAAGCCGCGAGAGTTCCGTCACGTGCAGGACCACGATCTGCGCGCGGCAGTCGCGCGCCAGCGACACGGCGTACGGGATGATTCCCAGCGACGTGTCGCTCCCGTCCATGGGGACGAGGATGCGGCGGATGCTGAAGTCCTTCGGCGCAGGGCGCTGCGTTCTCAGCATCATCACCGGCAGATGGCCCGCGCGGGCGACTTTCTCCGCCACGCTTCCGAAGGCGAATCGCGCCAGACCGCTCCGGCCGTGCGTCCCCATCAGGATCATCGTCGCGAAGATCTCGTCCGCCGCCGCGAGGATGGCGTCCGCCGGCGAGCCCTCGCGCACGATGGCGCGCGTCTTGAGGCCGGTGAGGAAGCGGGCCTGCGCGGCAACGTAGCGGTTCGCCTCCTCGTCGGCCGCGCGACCCGCGGCGCGCATGAGGATGACCTCGCGCGGCTTCAGGCTCCGCGCCAGCGGCATGACGGCCTGCGCCGTCTCCGAGCCGTCCAGCGCCACCAGCACTCGTTCCAGCATGGCTATAGCCTCTGCTCTCGCGTCCGGACCACGAGCAGCGGCACCCGGGCCGCACGCACGACCTTCTCCGTCACGCTTCCGAGCATCCACCGCAGCGGTCCGCCGCGGCCGTGCGTCGCCATGGCGATCGCGTCGACGCTCCGGCGCCGCGCGACGTCGAGGATGGCCGACGCGGCGTCGCCCTCCACGACTTCGCCGTCCGCGGGATTGCCGACGGCAACGAACATTCCCACGGTTCGCTGCACGACGTCGTCGATGTCCTCTCCGCTGTCGTTCGCGGTGACCACGAGGATGCGCGCGCCGTACGTCCGGGCGAATTCCGACGCGATCGGAAGGACCTCGATGGAGCGCTCGCTGCCGTCCACCGGCACGAGGAGGGTCTTGAAGTCGAGCTCGTGCGGAGTCGGCGTCTCGGAGCGGATCACCAGGACCGGCACCGGGCTGGCGCGAAGGACCTTCTCGGCCACGCTGCCCAGCGTGAACCGCAGCAGCCCGGACCTGCCGTGAGTCGTCATCGCGATGAGCGAGGCTTTCTGGTCCGCGGCGGTGGCAATGATTTCGGCGGCGGTGGCTCCGCCCGCGATGAGACCGCGGACCCGGACGCCCTCTCGTTCGAGCCGCTCGGCCGTTTCGCGGATGTACGCCTGCGCGAGCTTGGGAAGCTCCTCGGCGAGGCGCCGGCTCTCGGCCGTTGGCAGCCAGTCGGTCTCCGCCACGCGCAGGAGGAGCACTTCGGCGTCCTTCCGCTTGAGCAGGCGGCGCACCTGGATCAGAACGGCTTCCGCCGTCTCGGAGCCGTCGAGCGGTACGAGAATGCGCTCAAGCATGGAGGACTCCTTCCCGGACCGGCCTGGCGCGCTGGACCACGACGGGCACGGGAGCCCGACGGACGACGCCCTCCGCGACACTGCCGAGCACGAGGCGGGAGAGGCCTGTGCGACCGTGCGATTCCATGACGATGAGGTCTGCGGAGTGGTCGGCGGCCGCGGCGAGGATGCCGTCCGCCGCGTCACCCTCGAGGAAGTCGGGGTGCACGTCGAAGCCGTCACGGCGAAGCAGCTGCGTCGCGTGGTCGAGAGGGCGAGGCGGTTGAGCCAGCTCGTTGGGGTGCTTCCGCTTCTTGAAGACGTGGATCAGGTCGATGCGCGCGCCGAACTGCTTCGCGAGGCCTGCCGCGACCGGCACCGCTTCGTCCGAGAGCGGGCTGCCGTCGAGCGGGACGAGGATGGCGTGGATGGCGCGTGGCGTCGCCTGCTCCGGCCGGGCGAGCCAGACCGGCACATCGGCGCGCCGGAGAACCTCCTCGGCGACGCTTCCGAGCGCCAGCCGCGCGATTTCGGAGCGGCCACTGGTGCACATCGCGATCAGGTCGACCTTCTCGGTCGCTGCAGCGCGAAGGATGGAGACGGCGGGATTTCCGAATTCCGCAAGAGCCTTCGCGTCGATGCTGGCGGCGGTCAGCCTCTCGACCACGCTCTGCACGTAGCGGTCGGCGACGGCGACCCGCTCGGCGACCGAGAGGTTGACGTGGATGTCCTGCACGGGGAGCGGAACGGCTCGCAGCAGCACGATCTGGCCGCCCGGTCTCACCATCGGCTCAATGCGCTCGAGGATCAGCTCCGAGGATGGAGAGCCGTCGAGAGGAACGAGGATTCTCTTCATGGCGTTCCTCACGGGAAGGGGACGAACGGCGCCCCGATCGTCGTTCCCGTGACCTCCTTGTAGGCGGACTGGAGCAGGTTCACCGCGTAGCCGGTGTTGTGAATGCCCTCGCTCTTGTCGTTGGCGACGAATGCGTTGTTGTAGGCCGCGCGGTAGAGCGCCTCCCACTGCGCCTGCTGGGTCGGAGTGAGGCTGCTCCACGCGATGTCGGGGTTGTCGCTGCTGGTCGTGCCGGGTCCGGGGAAGGTGCGGAGCGTTCCGGTTCCTCCCTTGTTGTACTTCACGCGGCCGCTGCCGTAGGTCACGGTTGTCGCGGCGACGCCGGTGTAGGCGACGAGCTTCGCATTGATGGCGGCGACGAGTGCCGCCTCGAGTCCGGCGATCTCGTCCTGCACGACCTCCACGCTGCCGTCGCCGTCGTAGTCGGCGCGCGCGACGTCGCGGAAGTCGACCGCCGTCGTGTGGCACTGCGTGCAGGCGGCGACGTTGTACTTCTTGACGCTCGTCACCGTCCACGCGGTGACGGCGCCGCCGGCGAAGCTTGCGGCCCCGCCGGAGAGCGTGACCTGTCGCGCGTTGTCGACGCTGGAGACCGTGTAGGTTCCGATGTCGGCCCCTGCCGTGATGACGAGCGTGTCGCCCGTGAAGGCGGCCTTGAGGAGCGACGCTCCGCTCGCGACGGTGAACTTCTTGGTGCCCGTCAGGGTCGCCGCGCCGGGGTGCGTGGCGTCGCTGAAGAGCAGCGCACCGGTGCCCTGGGTCATGTTGAAGCTGTGGCCGCCGAGGGCGTTGTAGCCGAGCGCGCCGGAGCCCGGCGAGACGTCGGCGTGGCAGCTGAGGCACTGCCTTACTTCCGTCTGGCCGCCCTTCAGGAACTTCGAGGGGATTCCGTGCGGCGAGGCGTTGTAGCTCCATCCGGTGAACTGGTGGGCGTTTGCGCCCGCGAGCATTTCGGCGGCCGTCGAGTCGTGCGGTGGGCGGCGGACGTTCATGTCGCCGGAGCCCATCGTCGTGTCGGTGCGGCTCTGGTGGCACATGTAGCAGACCGCCGCGTCGCCGGCGAACGAAGTGGCGCCGTTGCGGAACGTCACGTTGCCGTAGGCGCGGAGCTGGGGCTCGGTCGCGCCGGCGGGCCGGCCGACCGTCTTCTTGTGCGGATCGTGGCAGGCCTGGCAGCTGGTGCCGCGCCGGTCCTCGGCCGGGATCACCGGGCGGTTCAGGTTCGAGTAGGCGTAGAGGACGGGGTGCGGGTCGGACGTCTCCTGCGCCCGCATCTCGACGATGAACCCCTGCGCGGTGTGGCAGCCGTTGCAGGAGGCGCTGCCGGTGATGACCGGCAGGCCGTGGCTGCTGGCCTCCCAGAGGTCCTGCTTGCGCGAGTGGCAGCGGCCGCAGAGCGTCGAGTCGTAGCTCTTGCGGATGCCGGTCGTGTCGCCCGCGTGCTCGCTGCCGGGCCCATGGCACGATTCGCACTGGACGTTCGACCGCCCCGCTGTCTGCGGGTGCTTCCGCTTCATCTCGTCCCACGTCGTGCCCTTCAGGCAGTAGCCTTCGGCGACCGCCTTCTGCGCCCAGCCGCCGTTGTCGGAGACCGCGGTCATCAGGCTCCAGCCGACCGTCCGAGAGTCGATGCCGTAGTTCGAGCCGAAGTTGAACGCGTCCTTCCACTGGACCTTCGCCTGGACCGCCCCGTAGTAGGGGTTCGTCGAGTCGAGGATGCGCGAGTACATCGTGGCGTGGCCGGTCTGGAGCCACGGATTCGCGAAGTCGGCGAGGAAGCCGAGCTGCCCCGCGTGGCAGGCGGCGCATTCACCGATGAACGGATCGGGAGTCTTGCCCAGGAGATTGCCGATGCCGAGGTACTTGCCGCAGGTGATCGTCACCACCTTCACGACCGCGCCGGGATTCTGCACGAGGATGATCTCGTACGGCCCGACCACCGTCGGGACGAAATAGACGAAGCGCTGGTCGGTCGCCGCGGCGAGCGCCGTCTTGTTCGGCTTCAGGAAACTGATCGCCGAGCCGTCGGGCTTCGTCCCCGTCCAAGACCAGTTCGTGATGGCGCCCGACGTCGTCGTGGCGCCGCCGTTGAGGAAGACGGGCTCGCCCAGCGCGACGTTCTCGTTCGCGACGCTGTCGGCGAAGGGCCCCGCGCTCAGGTTGACGGTGTCGGTGTCGGTCGCGCCCAGCGAGTCGGTCACCGTCACCGTCAGCTGGAGCCGCCCCTGGGTGGTCCGCTGGAAGAGCGCGACTTCGGTGCGATCGGGGAAGTTCTGGAAGTCGGTGAGCGGCGGCATCGTGTAGGAGAGGGTCTGCGTCGCCGCTCCGGAGGCCGTCAGCCAGGGATCGATGCCGCTCCACGCGAAGGTGTAGGGGCCGGTGCCGCCCGTGACGGACGCCATCATCGTGCCGGGATTGCCGTAGCCCGCGAACCAGACATCGGCCGCGCCGCAGACGAGCGTTTTCACATGCACCGTGATCGGCGTGGTGTCGCTGCCGGACGGGCCGGTCACCGCGAGCAGGAAGACGAGATCGGTCGCCGCGGCGGGCGCGGTGAATGTCGGAGCGGTCGCGGTTGCGCTCGACAGCGTCACCGAGGCTCCGCCGGTCTGCGTCCAGAGCACGGAGGTGATCGCGCCGGCAGGATCGCTGCTCCGGGCGGAGGTCAGAGCGACCGCCGATCCGACGACGACTTCGAAGTCGCATCCGGGTTCGACCCAGACGGCCGAGAGCGCCGTCACGGTACCGTCGAGGGAGGTGTCGGCCTTGTTGTCGAGGTAGGTCGTCTCCGTGTTGTTGGCGAGGACGGCGAGGAGCTTGTAGGTCGTGCTGCCCACGGGCGTCCGCCAGAGCCGACGCGCCGTGACGATGCCGGTCGGTCCGACGGGAATCGCGGAGAGCTGCACCTGGCCGTCGATCGTCTTGTTCACGACCGTGATCGGGAAGGGCGCGCCGATGGCGGTTTCGCCGAGCTCGGTCTGGAACGAGACCTTGTAGTTGTGCGCCCCGTTGTCGACGTTGCCCACGCCGATGCCCGCGAGCGCGGCGGCGGGCGCGGCAGGCGCAGCGATTTCAAGTCCCGTGATGGCGGCCGGAGTCGCGGGAGCGGCCGTCGAACCGAAGTTGTTATCGCTGCTTTTCTTGCACGAGATGATGAGCAGGAGGCAGAGATAGGTGAGTTTTCTCATGGCCTCTCGGTTGCAATCGGCCTGCCACCGCCCGCACGGGCTGGGGGCGGCGTGTATTAGCGGAAGATCACGCAATGAAGGGTCATATTCCACAATTCTCGGGCTCCTCCTTCTCCATGTCACGTTGGCTCCGTCTTTGCAATGGCTTGGGGAATGCTCCTGGCTCTTCTCGTCTGCCTCGTTCAGGAGACCCCGGTCAAGGCCACGCCGGCCACTCAGAGCCTCGACCACTGGTTCGTCGAGGACGTGCACGGAGATCTCAGCGCCCGATACCGCGGTCGATGGACTTCTGCGGACGCTGACCAGGATCTCTACCAGTTCCTGAATGCGCACTACGGCGCGCCGAAGGCGGAGTTCTCGATGGTCGCGACGCTCCGGCTATCGGAGGACCTCGACGGTTCGCGCGACGTGCAGGGCGCCTACGTCTTCGACTCCAAGGAGGACACCTTTCAACGCGCATGGAACACGAGGGTTTACTCGCTCTATGCGCAATGGCACCTGCCGGGCGCGCGTCTGCGCTTCGGTCGGCAGAGGGCTGACGAGCTGCCCGAAGCGCTGCCGTTCGACGGGATCTCGTGCGCCGCCGAGATTGCGACAGGAGTGCGCGCCGGCGTCTTCGGCGGCATGCCTGTGAATCTCTACGAATCACAGAGCGTCGGCGACCTCACCGCCGGAGGCTGGCTCTCCGTGGAGCCATGGGGCGGCGCGACGGCGCGGTTCGAGTACCTGCGGCTCCAGGACGAGAATCAGTTCGGCCTCTTCCGCGACGATCTCGTGGCGGTGAGCCTGGAGCAGTGGTGGGGCGCGGTGAGAGCGTGGGGCCGCGCGACGCTGCTCGAGGCTGAGCCGCGCGATGCCGCCGCGCGCGTGACCGCCACGACGCCAGATCTCATCGTCGACCTCCAGGCGACCTATCTCTTCGAACGGATCCAGGCGCTGTCGTACGGCATCGATCCGTACTCGATCTTCCTGCTGCCGCTGGAGCCGTACGTCGAAGCGACCCTGCGCCTTTCGAAGCCGCTGGGCGAGCGGTTCGGCGTCGATTGCTCTGCCTCGGTTCGCCGGCTCACCGCGAAGGGGGACGAAGGCGACTACAACCACGAGTTCGCGCGTGTCGGCATCACGCCGCACGCGAGCGGCTGGCCGGCGGCTTCGATCGGATGGTCGCTCACGGCCGACTGGTGGTCGTCGTCGGCGGACGACGTCTGGACGCTGGGCGGCGACGTCACCTGGCGCGCGCACCGGGCCGTCACCGTCGGTGCGGGATCGTCGTTCGCCCTCTGGACGTTCGACGAGCTGACGGGCGAGGAGCGCGACCGCGTGCGGATCGTCCATGCATGGGCGAAGTGGAAGACGGCGAAGGACCTCGTGATCGATGCGAAGGCGTCCGTCGAGCGGTCATCGATCGACACCTTCACGACGGTCACAGTCGGGGTGAAGCGTGACTTCTGACGCTCTCGGTCGTCGCTCGCTCCTGGTGGGCGGTGCCGTGCTGGCGCTGGTCTGGCTCGGGTCGGCGTCGTGCGCGCTCGTGCGCTCGTTCGCCCCGGCGGCTTCGGCGCCGCCGCGTCCGTTCAACCACGTCGCCCACGCTGACCGCGGCGTTGACTGCCTCGCGTGCCACGAGACCGCGGACAAGGGTGAAGCGGCGGGGATGCCGGCGAAGGACGTCTGCTACGGCTGCCATGCCGACATCGACAAGGAGCCGGGGAAGAAGCTCGAACAGACGGTCGCGTGGTTCCTCGACGGGCAGGGAAACCCGGCGTGGAGCGCGTTCACGCGACAAACCAGCGAGATCAAGTTCTCGCACGGCGCGCACAAGGCCGCCTGCATCGTCTGCCACCAGGGGATCGACAAGGACACGGGGCTGACGCCCGAGGGCAAATTCCAGCGGATGGAGTCGTGCGTCGCCTGCCACGCCGCCCGCGCATCGACGAAGAACGACTGCGCGACGTGTCACGAACAGCTCGATCGAAGCCGTGCGCCCGTCAGCCATGCCAACGGCTGGAAGGCCCTGCACGGTGTCTGCTCGAAGAGCGGACGGAGCGCGTCGACGGCGAACGACTGCGCGATGTGCCATCACAAGAACGAGTGCCAGTCGTGCCACGTGAACGAGGCGCCATCGGACCACACGAACTTCTGGCGCATGCGCGGCCACGGCGCCGCCGCCGGCATGAGCCGCGAGCGGTGCGAGACCTGCCACGCCTCGGATGCGTGCGTGCGGTGCCACCAGGAATCGGCGCCTCGCTCGCACGCGTCGGGCTGGACCGGGCCGTCGGCGCGCCACTGCAATGGCTGCCACGTGCCGCTCCAGGCGAGCAAGAGCTGCTTCGTCTGCCACAAGGAGACGCCCGGCCACGCGTCGGCGCCGGCGAAGCCCTCGTGGCACAACCCGGCGATGAACTGCCGGTCGTGCCACGCCCAGAGCCTGACCCACCCGGACAACGGCGACAACTGCAATTCCTGTCATCAATGATGAAAGTGACGACGGACGTTCTCGTGCCGCTCGACGGCTCGGCGCTCGCTGAGCGGGCGCTCGATGCTGCCATGGCGATTGCCGGCTGTGGCTCCATCGCGCTGATCCACGTGGTCCAGCCGACCGAGTGGTTCGCGATGCCGGCCGATGCGCTGGTCGCCCGCGAGCGCAAGCAGGCGGCGGCGCATCTCGAGCGCCTGGCGGCAAGGCTCGGGAAGGCAGGCGTCACGGTCGCCGCCCACGTCGTGACCGGCGAGCCGTCGGCCTGTATCGCCTCCGCCGCCCGCCGCGCAGGGGTCATCGTGATGGCCAGCCACGGACGGACGCGCACGCGCGAGTGGGCGTTCGGCAGCGTCGCCGAACGGATCCTCCGTCGGGCGAAGGCGCCGGTGCTCGTGATTCGCGGCAGGGTCCGCTCGCCGTTCGCGATCCGCAAGATCCTCGTGCCGGTCGACGAATCGGGCCGCGAGCGCGCGATCATGCACGTCGTCCAGTTGCTCGCGAACCGGCTTGGTGCGGAGGTGGTCTTCCTCCACGTCGCCGCGCGCGCGGCGCAGCGCGTCAGCGGGCCGTTCCTCGTTCGCGAAGGGGATCCCGCGGAGACCATCGTCCGGACGGCCGCCGAGGAGTCAGCCGATCTGATCGCGCTCACCGTGGCGCCGAAGAGCGAGGGGCGCTACGTGATGTTCGGACGGGTGGCGGAGGCCGTGCTGCGACGTGCGGACCGGCCGGTGCTGGTCGTGAGAGAGTGAGGCGACGTACGTCACGTTCCCCGCCCGCGTGGCCGCCACCGCCCGCGCCCACATGTCGCCGTTCGGCTCGATTCCGATGACACGCCGTGCGACCGCCGCCCACGGCCGAGTCGACAGCCCCGTGCCCGACCCGAGATCGACGACGAGCGCCGCTCGCTTCACGCCCGCGAGCCGGGGAAGCAGTTCCAGTAGGATGCGCGGGGGCGACGGGCGGTTGTTGTCGTAGAGCGCCGTAGCGCCGCAGAACCGCGTGGCGTTCGCCAGCGTGTGACGCTTCACGCGGACACTATACGGCCGCGAGGGCGTCGGCGAGTTTCGACGTCAGCGTCTCGGCGGAAAACGGCTTCTGCACGAACAAGGCCCCGCTCTGGAGGATCGCGACGATGCCCGCGTGGTCCGTGTGGCCCGACATGTAGACGACCCGGATTTGCGGCTTCAGCTTGCGGAGCCGTTCCACGAAATCGATCCCCGTCATCCCGGGCATCACGACGTCGGTCAGGACCGCGTCGATCGTGCCGCGTTCACGCACGCAGCGGTCGAGCGCCTCGGCGCCGTTCCGCGCCTCGATCACGCGATATCCCCGCGCCTCGAGGATCGAGCGGACAAGGCCTCGCAGCGCATCCTCGTCCTCGGCCAGCAGCACGGTCCCCTGCGACGACGAGGCTTCGGAGGCGGGCGCCGCGTCGACCGGTTCGTCCGAGGGGGTGCAGCGCGGCAGCAGGATTCGGAACGTGCTTCCCTGCCCCCGCGCGCTGATGACCTGGATCGTGCCGCCGGTCTGCTGGATGATCCCGTAGGCCGTCGAGAGCCCGAGGCCCGTGCCCTTCCCCGGCTCCTTCGTCGTGAAGAACGGCTCGAAGAGGTGCGACTGAACCTCCGGATCCATGCCGCAGCCCGAATCGCTCACCTCGATCACCACCTGTCCGTCGGGCGCGCTCGACGTGCTGATATTCAGCCGGCCGCCGTTCGGCATGGCGTCCCTCGCGTTCAACACCAGGTTCATGATGACCTGTTCGAGCTGCCCCGGGTCGGCCAGGACCGTGGCGTCGCCGGCCTGGAGCGTCGATGTGAATTCGATGTCCTCGCTGAGCAGCCGCTGGAGGAGCTGCTTGAACGTCTGCACGAGCGGGTCGATCTCCACCCGGCGCGGCTGCATCACCTGCTTGCGGCTGAAGGCGAGCAGCTGCCGCGTCAGGCCGGCCGCGCGGAGCCCGGCGTTCTTGATCTGCTGGACATCCCCGAGGCGGGGGTCGTTCGGACCGACGCTGCCCATCAGGAAGTCGCTGTAGCCGTTGATGACCGTGAGCAGGTTGTTGAAGTCGTGCGCGATCCCGCCCGCCAGGCGGCCCACGGCGTCCATCTTCTGCGCCTGGAGCACCTGCCGCTCCAGCTCCTTGCGGCGCGTGATGTCGAAGAAGAAGACGCACAGGTACTCCCGGCCCCGGTACTCGACGTAATGGACGCTCGCCTCCACGGGGAGCATCGCTCCCGACCGCCGGCGGTAGGAGGTCTCGAGCGTGAAGGACCCCGTGCGCTTCGCGCGCTCCCAAACCTGGGTCCACCCGTCGCCCGATGCGTCGACGTCGCCGAGCGAGTGTTGCAGCAGCTCGCTCCGGTCGAACTCCAGGAGCCGGCACGCGACGTCGTTCGCGTAGAAGAACTTCCCGCGCTCGTCGAGCCAGTACGCCGCCTCCATGGCACGGTCGAGCGAGAACTGGCTGAGCCGGGCCACCGACTCCTCGGCATTCCGCCGCGACGTGATGTCGCGAAAGCTCCAGACGCGCCCGACCGGACGCCCGTCCAGGATCTGCGGGATCGAGGTGCGCTCGATGACGCGGCCGTCCTTCAGCTCGAGAACATCGACCGCGTCCTCCGTCGGCCGGGACGTGATGTCGCGCACGCGGTCCCGGAACGCCTTCGGATCCTCGACCAGTTCAAGCGCGCGTCCCAGGGACTCCCGGCTGTCCGCCGTTGCGAGCAGCTCCACCGGAATGTCCCACATCCGCGCGAACCGCTGGTTGTAAAGCACGACGCGCCAGTTCTGGTCCACGACCAGGATGCCGTCGCCCGTCGACTCCAGCGTCGACTGAAGCAGCGACATGGTCTGCTTGATCGCGAACTCCGCCTTCGAGCGGTGCTCCAGCTCGGACTTCAGGCTTTCGTTCGCGTGCGTGAGTTCCGCGGAGGCCAGGTCCATCGACCGTTCGAGCAGCACCCGGTCCGAATCCGACTGGTCGAAACACTGGCTCACCGCCTCCATCAGCGCGCGGACGTTGGCGGGGAGCGACTCCGCCGCCACCCCGTTCCGTCGCATCAGCCGCTCGAGAAGCTTGTGCATCAGGGCGCCTCCGAGAGCGACGTGACGGTCATCGTCTGGTTGTGAAGTTCGCACCGCTCGTAGGCTCCGAAGGGACCGATCTCGCCGTAGGAATAGAAGCCCGTGGTGAACGCGGCGGGGCCTAGGACCTCGCGCACTCCCTCGACTTCCTCCTCGATGCGCTGCTTGAGCAGCAGCTTGCGTCCGACGCAGCTGACGAGCAGCCCCAGCTCGGTGACGGGCCAGGATTTCTCGCCGAGGGCCGCGCGCGCCGCCCCGGTCGCTCCGTCGATCAGCCGGTCGAAATTCGCGTGCATCAGGCGCGCGCGGGCGCCCTCGGGCACGTCCCCGGCGAACGTCACGGTCTGCTCCTTGTCGTCGACGGCGAGCAGCGTGCGCACGAGCGGAACGTCCTGCCCCGGGACGCGCACGCTCAGCGGGAAGAGCAGGCCCGTCGCCGGAAGCCCCGCCGCGTGCTCGCCGAGGTACCGGCGGTAAAGCCCGAGCGCGGACCGGCCGTCGAGCTCGTGGAGGACGTTCCCGACGGAACGCGTGACGACGCGCTCCGGCCCGAACGGGTCCCATCCGCCCAGGGAGCCGTAGCCGACCCGGAATTGCGAGCCGTAGAATCCGAGCGCGCCGACCACCCCCTCGCGCACCTGGCCGTCGAGCGCCACGAGCGTCCGCGCGAATCGCGAACCATCGCCCGCCAGTCCGCCCGTGACGGCGACGGAAGCAGGCAGGTGATCGCGCAGCCCCTGGACCAGTTCGCTGCCGTTGACCTTCAGTCCGTCGGAAAGCACGAAGATGTGGGCGAGACCGTCCCCCATGAGGGCCTTCGCGAGGGCCGCGCCCGCCGGGCGGCATTGCCCGGTCGTCACGATGGGTTGCAGCACGCCCCTCACCCGGCCCCTCGAAAACCGGACCAGCGTCGCGACCGCCGTGTCATCGGTCACGCTCGAACCGAGAATCTCACCCGCGGTCGAGCAGCCGAAGAGTGTCGCCTCCGGGCAGGCGGCGCGCAGGTCGCGCTGTGCGGTGCCCTCCTCCAGCAGCGCTGTCGACGCGAACAGAAGGGCCAGGTGGCAATCGGCGGCGGCCTGAAGCGCCGGCTGCCAGGACCCCGCCCTCCATCGAGACTGCGTTATCCTCATGGTGCCAAGCCCATGAATCATACACCGCGACTTGCGCGGAGTATTGCCGTTTTTCCGATTTGCGGCATCTAATCTCCATGCACAGAAGGTGATTCGCCTGCTCGGAGACGACGTCGGCGTGGCCGTCGCCGTTGGCGTCCATCACCGCTTGAGAGTCCTGCGGCGCCAAGTTCGACGACCAGGTCGTGGGGAGACCGAAGGTGCCGTCGCCGAGATTCAGGAGCTGGGGGAATTCGGGGCTGCTCACGGAGAGATCGGGCCACCCGTCCTCATTGACATCGGCCGCCGCCACCGTGAGAAACGACATGTCGATTTCGTAGACCTCGGGGGCGACGAATGTGCCGTCACTCTGCATGCGCCACACGAAGACCGCACGCTGCCAGGTGATCGTGTGGGCCGCGGCGACAAGGTCGCGCAGCCCGTCCACGTCGATATCGGCCACCGTGACCCCCATCGCGCCATTGCCGGCCGGCAGGGTTGAGCCGGCGACGAAGCTCCCGTCGCCCACGCCCAGGAGAATCAAGACGTGCTTCGACGTGTCGGCCATGACCAGATCGATGAACCCATCCTGGTTCATGTCAGCTGTTGCGAGGTCGTGGGAGCCGTTGAGCGCGGGCAGAGTGGCGGGGGGCGAGAGCGAACCGCCCGTGTTGAGGGGAGTCACGCCGGGAACGCTGGCCACATAGGCGAAGCAGGTTGTTGCGGTGGCGGGGGGCGTGAAGCAGCACCTGATGAGCGAGTCCTCGGCCCAGGCGTCTGGCCCTCTTGAAATCTGTTCGGAAGTTCCTTCCGCGAGTTTGCCCGAAAGCCAGTCAGCGTTCGCGCATGCGGTAGACTTGAACGGCACAAACGAGAATGGAGATTTCATGAATCGACTCCAGCGCACCGCGTTCATCCTCTCGTGCCTCGCGGCGTCGTTCGCCGGCAGTCTCGCGGTCAGCCTCTTCACGGGACGGGCGGAGGCAAGCCAGGAGAAGGAGACCGTCGTGAAGGCACAGGGGTTCGAGCTGGTCGACAAGAACGGCAAGAAGCGCGCGTCGCTGACGCTCGACCAGGACGCGCGGCCGATGATGCGATTCCTGGACGGCGACGGCAACGTGCGCGGCGTGATGCGGATGGACAAGGACGGCAACGCAAGCCTCAACTTCTACGACAAGGACGACAAGTGGCTCCTCTGGCTCGGGGAGAACAACACCGGGACGGGGCTGGGCCTCGCTCCGCCGACCGACGAGAAGAACCGCATCAATGTCTACGTCACCAAGGACGAGAAGGGCCTGATCGAGTGCCTCGACAAGGAAGGCGTCCGGCGCGCCACGCTCACGACGGCCGCGGACGGGTCACCGAGTCTGACCCTGACGGATGACAAAGGGGCGAAGGTCTGGGGAGGACCGTGAGCCGGCGATCGCGCCGGCCGATGCGGACCTGACGGAACGGGAGACTCAGTCAACGACACGCGCTCCGGCGCACGAAGGCCTTTGCCAGCTCCAACACCGGAATCACGCTCGCGGCCGCCGCCGCGACGATCGCCCAATCGACCAGGGAGAGCGGGTGAGTGCCGAACGGGTGATGGAGCGCCGGCACGTAGACCACCAGCACCAGCAGTGCCAGCTCCCAGAGAATCGCGCGATTGAGCCAGCGGTTCGCGAAGGGTGCGCGCACGATCGACTCGCGTTCGGAACGGAAGCAGTAGGCCTTGCAGAACTGGATCAGGACCAGCGAGACGAAGACCATCGTCATCGCCTCTCCGACCGGCCGGCCCGACCCGCGCGTCCACGCGAAGAGCGCGAGGTTCACGATCATCGACCAGAGACCGCCGATGGTGATGAGGGCGATGACCGCTGGCGCGAAAATGCCCGCCCCCGGTTTGTGCGGCCGGCGTTTCATCAGGTCGGTGGAGGCCGGGTCGAACGCCAACGCGAGCGCGGGCAGGCCGTCGGTCGCCAGGTTGACGTAGAGAATCTGCACGGCCGTCAGCGGCAGCGGCAGTCCCGCGGCCATGGCGGCGGCCATCAGCGCAATCTCGCCGATGTTCGACGAGAGCAGGTACATCAGGTATTTCTTGATGTTGTCGAAGATCGCGCGCCCCTCGGCGACCGCCGCGACGATCGACGCGAAGTTGTCGTCGGTCAGCGTCATCGCCGCCGCCTCCTTGGCGACGGGAGTCCCGCTGATGCCCATCGCGATGCCGACGTCGGCGCGCTTGAGCGCAGGTGCGTCGTTCACCCCGTCGCCGGTCATCGCGACGATTTCGCCGCGCCGCTGGAGCGACTCGACGACCCGCAGCTTGTGCGCCGGCGAGACGCGGGCGAAGACGTCGATCGTGCGGCGGTCGAGTTCGTCATCGGTGAGGGCGTCGAGCTCCGCGCCGGTGACCGCGTGGTCGGCGGCGAATCCGAGTTCAGCGGCGATCGCGCGCGCCGTGAGCGGGTGGTCCCCGGTGATCATCACGGGGCGGATGCCGGCGTCGTGGCAGCGGGAGATGGCCTCCCTCGCCTCGGGACGGGGCGGGTCGATGAGCCCCACCAGGCCGAGAAGCGTCATGCCGCATTCGGCCTCCTCGAGCGTCGCCCCGGACTTCGTCGCGATCGCGAGCACTCGCATCGCCTGCGCGGCCATGCGCTGTGCTTCCGGGAGCAGGTCGGCGCGCCCGCAGGACTCGAGAATGACTTCCGGAGCGCCCTTGGAGAAGGCGATGCCGCCGGCGTGAAGGGTTGTCATCCGCTTCCGCTCGGCGGTGAAGGCGAGTTCGCCGACGCGCGGCTGCTCGCTGTCGAGCCGCGCGCGAGAGAGACCGAGCTTCGCCGCGGCGACGACGAGGGCGCCCTCCGTGGGATCGCCCTGGACTCTCCAGCGACGGTCGATTCGGATGAGGTGCGCGTCGGAGCAAAGCACTCCGGCGCGGAGGAGGGCGAGCACCCCTGCATCGGCGGAGTCGGAGAGCGTGCCGACCGGTTCGTATCCGGCGCCGGAGAAGGTGAGCCGCCGCCCGCCGACGACCAGCTCCCGCACGGTCATCTCGCCCGCCGTAAGCGTGCCGGTCTTGTCGGAGCAGATGACCGTCGTGCTGCCGAGCGTCTCGACCGTCGGCAGGCGGCGGATGAGCGCGTGGCGCTTCGCCATCCGCTGCGCGCCGATCGCGAGCGAGATCGTGACGACGGCGGGGAGCGCCTCGGGAACGACGGCGACCGCGAGGGCGATGCCGAAGACCACCATCTCGAGGAGCGGCTGCCCGCGGAACAGGCCCAGCACGACGACGCCGAGCACGACCACGAGCGCCGCCCGCGCGAGCCACGCGCCGATGCGGTCGAGATGGCGTTCGAGCGGCGTCCGCTGCGCGGTGACGGCGCGAAGCAGCGTGCCGATGCGGCCGACCTCGGTGGCATCGCCGGTCGCGGTGACGATCGCGCGTCCACGGCCGACCGTGATCGCCGTTCCGCTGAAGATCATGGTGAGCCGGTCGGCGAGGGACGTCTCCTCCGCGAGGGCGGCGTCGCGCTGCTTCTCGACCGCCGCGGACTCGCCGGTGAGATGCGCCTCGTTCGCCTGGAGGTTGACCGCGTCGAGCAGTCTCGCGTCGGCCGGCACGAGGTCGCCGGCGACGAGGGAGACGATGTCGCCGGGGACAAGTTCGCGGGCGGGGATCGCCCGTTCCTCGCCGTCTCGCAGGACGGTCGCGGTCGGAGCGGTCAGGCGACGCAGCGCCTCCAGCGCGCGCTCCGCTCGGAACTCCTGGATGAAGCCCAGCACGACGGTGAAGAGCGTGATGACCGCGATCGCGAGAGCTTCGATGTGCTCGCCCAGCGCCATCGAGAGCCCGATCGCCACGAGGAGGATCACGACGAGGACGTTCTTGAACTGCGAGAGGAGCATGGACCCCGGCGAGGGCGGCGCAGCGGACGGCAGTTCATTGGGTCCCGTCTCGGCGAGCCGGCGCTCAGCCTCCGCGGATGACAGGCCCGAGGCGGGGTCGACGCCAAGCCGCGCCGCGGCATCGACGGCATTGATGGAATGCCAGGGCGCCGCGGCGCCGGTTGCCACCTTCACGGCATCGAGCGAGCAAGGGCTGTGCCGCGCCCGCCGCTGACGGCTGCTCGAGAACGCCGCGAAAAGTCCCCCAAGATGGCGTGGGAATCCGCACGTCGGATCTCCGGGACCGTCCGCCGGACGCGGGCCCAGGACTTGCAGGAGTGTGGAATGGAGGTGCCGCATGACCACGATGATCACCCTCACGGAAGAGGAGCGGAGGATCCTGCTCCAGCTGCTGGAAGAGCAGATCCGGGAGCTCCACACCGAGATCCACCATACGGACCTCGGCGACGCGAAGAAGTTCCTGAAGGAGCGGCTTGCGCTGGTCGAGCAGCTTCGAAAGGAAGTGGAGAACGCCGAAGAGTGCGCGGCCGCGTGGCCGACCTAGTGGTCCGTCAACCTTGAATCTGTGAGTGCACAGTCTCCTTCGCGGCGGCACGGTGCTCTTCGAGCCATTAACGCGGAGTGGCAGAGGAGGCAGAGAGCGCGGAGCGATTTGCTGCAAGCGGAACGTCCCTGTCGGACAAGCGGTGGCCTGCGGCCCTGGCACGGCTGACCGGAAGGACCCCAGGAAAGGCGTCTTCCTCTGCGGGCTCTGCCCCTCTGCGTCTCTGCGTTTGCCAGGAGGGCACACCCCCGCCGATCGAAGACGGTGGGGTACTCACAGATTCAAAGTTGACGGACCACTAGTCGTTAGAGAGTGGCAGAGTGATAGCGTGAGAAAGTCCTCCCACTCTCCAACTCTCAACTCTCCAACTCCCTAACTCTCCTGGCGATCGCGGCCACCACGCCATCGAGCGGCTGGGCCGTGTCAACGAGCGCGTACTCGGCCTCCCCGAACTCCGCCACCGGTTCGAACTCGCGCCGGACACGCTCCAGGATGCGGACGTCCGCGTCGGAAACCGAGGGCCCGCCCGATCGTGCACGGAGACGCCCGTGAAGCGTCGCGTCGTCGCACTTCGCCTCGACGAAGAGGAACTGACGTCCCAGGCGGGCGGCAAGGTCGCGCGCCCGCGCCCGCAGCTCACGCGAGCGGAACGTCGCGTCCAGGATCACGCCGCGTCCTGAGCGCATCACGACCGCTGCACGGCGGAAGAGCTCCTCGAACGTGCGCCGCGAAAAAGCCGGCGAGTAGGCCTCGTCCGGGGCGCGCTCCATCGATGGAATCCCCGCGAGGTGCTTGCGGGTGCGGTCGGAGGAGATGACGGGGTAGCCGGTTGCGATGGAGAGAGCCTCCGCGACCGTACTTTTTCCAGCGCCGGTGAGTCCCCCGACGACGAGCAGCGCACCCGCGGCGCGATCGGCAAGGAACCGCGTGCCGAGCTCGAAGAGGCGGCGTGCCTCCTCCTCCTTGCGCCGCACCTTCTCGCGAGGGGTCGCAGGGTCCAGGGCGAGGAAGCAGGCGATCTTGCCGCGCACCCACGCCCGGTAGGCCAGGTAGAAGTCGACGACGCTGTAGAGATCGAAGTCGTTCGACGCCGACGCGAACTGTGTCAGGAACCACGCGGCGAGATCCGGACGCGAGCGCGCCTCGAACTCCATGGCGAGGAACGCGACGTCCGACGCCGCGTCCAGCATGCGGAACCGCTCGTTGAACTCGATCCCGTCGATGATGACGGGATCGGGGCTCTCGAAGTAGACATGCTCAAGGCGGAGGTCGCCGTGCCCCTCGCGGATCCGCTTTCGCTCGACCCGCTCGCGGAAGTTCGCTGCGCGGCTCTCGAGGAAGGCCGTCTGACGCTGCTCGGCGTCATCAAACGTCGCCTTCGGAACGAATCGCCCGATGCAGGGCCGCACCTGGTCGAAATTCTCGGCCATGTTCCTCCGCGCGAGCTCGAGAGAGCCGAACGCCGGGGTCTCGCGGGAGCGTTCGTAGAAGCGGGCGAGTGTCGAGGCGAGGCGGGCGACGTGATCGTGCGTGAGCGCTCCGCGTCGGAGCAGCGCCTCCGCGGAGACCGATTCGGAGAGGCGCCGCATCCGGACCGCGTAGTCGACGATAGGACCGTCGGCGGCGAAGCTGTGTGCGCCGCTCTTCCGGACGGGCACGACGCCCAGGTAGACGTCGGGAGCGAGGCGCCGATTGAGGCGAACCTCTTCATGGCAGAAGAAGCGGCGGAGCTCGGGAGTCGTGTAGTCGAGGAAGCCGTAGTCGACGGGGCGCTTCAGTTTCCACGCCTCGTGATCGGTCAGCAAGACCCACGAGATGTGCGTGGTCACGAGCTCGACCCTCGAGGGCGGCGGCGGGGGATAGGCCTCCGGCCGCTGGAGATCGACGATCATGCTGCGCGTCGCGGCCTTCACGGGATCCCCAGTCGAAGCGACGTGCCTTCGAACGCGGGCACATGGGGGTGGGAAAGGCGGGCGCGGCAGACGAGGATCGGCACCGCGGCGCGGGCGAGCAGCTTCTCGGCGACGCTTCCGTAGATCGCGCGGGGCAGGCCGGTGCGGCCGTGCGTGGTCAGCGCGATGCTGTCGAGGCCGCGTTCGTGCAGGCAGTCGAGCACTTCGCTCGCCGGCTCGCCGGCCCGGACTTCGGGAGCCGCCTCGATGCCGAGCGAGTCGAGAATGCGGCACCACCGGAGAAGCGCCGTTTCGGCGGTGCGGCGGTGTCCACCCTCCTCGGCGCCGCCCGGAACGATGGTGAGGAGATGGACGTGCGAGCGCATGGCCCGGGCGAGCTTCTCCACCGCGGGGATGATCTCCTCCGCGGTCTCCGATCCGTCGAGCGGGACAAGGATGTTCTGGAACTTCGCCGCGTCGGTCCGCTCCGATGCGGAGAGGGAGCCATCGGGCTTGAGGAGTGGCCGTGCGAGCAGCAGCGGGATCGGCGAGGCCTGGAGGACCTTGAGTGAGACGCTGCCGAAGAGGATGCGGTCCAGCCCCGTGCGGCCGTGAGTCGCCATCGCGATGAGGTCGTAGCCGCCGACCGCGGCCTCGCGGAGGATTTCCGTGGCGGGGTCACCGAAGACGATGCTCGCCGCGGCTTCCACGCCCTCCATCAGCAGCCGGTCCTTCATCGCGCGGATCGCGTCATGCATCGGCTTGTGGCGCGGATCCACCGCGGATGCCGGATCGCCCGCGGGTGGAGCGACGCCGAGGATCGTGACCGAGAGCTGGGGCAGGGAGAGCAGCCGCCGCGTTCGATCGAGGATCCACGGTGATGAGCTCGATCCGTCGACCGGCAGCAGAATTTTTTTGAAGCCCATGGAGTCCGTGAAAGCAAGCGCTGTGCCGTGTTGGAAATCGCTGCAACTACGCCGCGGCCTGCGTGAGATTGCGCCGGGAAATGCGAAGGCCCGCACCTCTGAGTGCGGGCCTTGTCGGGACAGAAAACCGTTGCGCGTTCCGCGGGCGATCGGGGCGACCTCCGTGGCCCCGAGAGACCGAACAGGACACCGACAGGACACGGACACCGACAGGACACGCCGTGGACCGCAGCATGACAGGGACGCGCAACCTTGCCCTCCCGGGATCCGCCTTCCGTCATGCCCGTGGCAGGCGGCGAGAGCTCCATCTACGCCAGAGACCGATGGAGAGGTCCCGCGGCCGCTCTTACCTCGGAAGCCTCGCGGCGTCGCATTTGCCGTGCGACTCCGGTAGTCGACGGCGTTTTTCGGGTTGAGGCCCGATACCTTTTGCCGTTCAGGGGTCCGTTTCGAGCGGCCAATTGTGCTGTTGCAACAACCGTGCCAGCGACGGGAGTGCATGGATCGCGTTCCGGGTGCGGATGAGTCCCCAAGCCACGCTTGAGGTTGCGGCTTTCCCCGACTACCATGCGCCCCGTGTTTCGCATCGGGAATTTCATCCTGACCCAGGCCGAGGTCGACAAGCGCAAGGCGTATCTCGGCATCACCGCGGCCGATGAGCAGCGCCTGCGCGAAGCGCACCCGGTCCTGAAGACGCACGCGGGCGAGGTCATCGAGCGGTTCTACGACTTCCTGCTTTCCCACGATCACACGAAGAGGATGCTCTCGGCGCCCGGCCTGATCGAGCGGCTCAAGGGGTATCAGCAGACGTACTTCGAGGAGCTCACGGCCGGCGACTACGGCATCGCCTATTTCGAAAACCGGCTGCGCGTGGGTCAGACGCACGAGCGCGTGGGGCTCTCGCCCGAGTGGTATCTCGGCGCCTACAACCAGTACCTCCAGATCGTGCTGGAGATCCTGGGCCGGGAGTTCGGGAAGCGGACGAAGGAGCTGATCCTCTCCATCACGTCGCTGGCCAAGGTCATCCACCTCGACATGTCGCTCTCGCTGGATGCCTACATCTTCAGCGCGCAAGAGTCGCTGGAGCGGAAGAACGTCGCCCTCGAGGAGTCCTACACGCGGGAGAAGAAGCTGCGCGAGGCCAAGCAGCAGCTGACCGACATGATCGTGCACGACCTCCAGAACCCGATGGCGGGGCTCCAGGCGTTCCTGCAGGTGTTGTCGACCCGGCGGGAGCGGCTGGAGGCGGGCGAGCGGGAGGCGCTCGACGAGGCGCTCCAGCGGTGCTCCGACCTGTCGCAGATGGTGATGAACGTGCTCCAGGTGAGCCGTGCCGAGGCGGGGCGGCTCGAGATCTACACCGAGGATGTCGACCTGACGGTCATCGCGCGGAGCACGCTGGCGATGTTCGAGGGCGTGGCGAAGCGGGACGGACGGACGCTGCGGGTCGAGGCGCCGGCGACGGTCCCGACGCGGACCGACCAGGCGCTCCTGCGACGGATGGCCGCCAACCTGGTGCGTAATGCCCTGCGCCACACGCCGGCCGGCACGAGCGTGGTGATTCGGGCGGAGAGCGGCGCCGGGGGCGCGATCCTGAGCGTGATCGACGACGGCCCGGGCATTCCGCCGGAACTGCATCCGCTGCTGTTTCAGCCGTTCGGCGCGCCGACGCTTCGCGAGCACGGGCTGCGCGTCGACAGCGGGCTCGGCCTGGCGTTCTGCAAGTCGGCCGCGGACGCGGTCGGCGCGACGCTGATCGTGGAGAGCGACGGGAAGCGGGGCACGCGGTTTTCGATCGTGCTGAAGACGTGAGCAACTGAAGCGAACGTCCCCTTCGCGGCGGCACGGTGCTCTTCGAGCCATTAACGCAGAGTGGCAGAGGAAGCAGAGAGCGCGGAGCGGTCTGGCTGCAAGCGGAACGCATAGGCCGCGATGGGCCGTCGCCTTCGGCCTCCGTACAGGGAGGACCCCCCGCCGTGGAGCCGCCTACGGCTTCACGGTCCGTCCATCGAGCACATCCCGCATTCGCCGCAGTGGCATTTCGGGCGTGAACGGCTTGGTGAGCACGATCGAATCGTCCGGGATTCTCCCGACCTTCGAACGGTCGCTGTAACTGCTTTAATATTGTATACCTAGTGAATGCCCGCCCGCATCCTGGTGGTGGAGGACGAGCCCGCCATCCGTGCCGTGCTTCAGGTCAATCTCTCGAAGAACGGCTACGAGGTCCGCTGCGTCGCGAGCGTGCAGGAGGCGCTTGCCGTGGTGGGGAGCTTCCAGCCGCAGGTCGTCCTCGCCGACGGCGGCCTGCCCGACGCGAGCGGGATCGCGCTCGCCGGTTTCCTGCGCCGGACGGAAGGCTATCGCGGGATCCGGATCATCGCGATGTCAGGCGACCCCGAGCAGGAGGAGCTCTTCCGCGCCATGCCCGGCGAGTACGACGCCTACCTGCAGAAGCCGTTCACGACCCGCGATCTCATCGAGATCCTGGAGCGGCTGCTCGATCGTCCGTGAGCTGAAGTCGCCGCTGGAGAAGGTCGGCGATGAGCCGCGGCTTGGCGCCCGTGATGCTCAGGCAGAGTTCCGGGCGCAGGCGGATGAACGCGGCGCCGTCGGGAGTCGCCGTCAGCCGCGCGCGGGCGCGGGTGACCGGCTCGATCCCGGCGCACCACGTGCGGACGGTCTGGAGCGTCAGGGGGACTCCGGCGGCGCTGAGGGTCCGCGCCGTGGAGCGCATCGAAACGCCGGCGGCCACGATGGCACGAACGAGCGCGACGACCCGGTCCGAGAAGCGCGAGCGCGGCGTGATGCCCGCCGGAACCGTCGTGAACGTGACGCCGCAGCAGCGAAGCCGCAGGCACTCCGCCACCGTCGCCTCCCAGTCGTGCACGGCGCGCGTGATGTAGCCGTGGATGGCCGCGGACTCGCCGCAGCGGATGCAGGCGCGCGGCGCCCGCCCCCGGATTCCCGGAAGCACGATCTCCAACATATCTTGATATATCAACACGCCGAGGGTGGACGGCTGTACGTAATTCGCCGGTGGGCCGTGGCAGGTTGGCCGTGCTGGGGCCCGATCGGGCGGCGCGGGAGGCAGGGCGCGGAACGGCGGAAGGTCGCGGACTATTCCGGCGGGTTTGATACCATGTCGCGCCCCCCTGTTTTCAGGAACCCCGGATGCACCAGCAGCCCAACAACCGCAAGTCTCTCTTCGAGAGTCTGACGGCGATCCAGCCCAACGAACGGCTCAAGCTCGAGACGACGCCGGCCGAGCTCTCGATGCGCGTGCTCGACATGATCGCGCCGATCGGCAAGGGCCAGCGCGGCCTCATCGTCGCGCCGCCGCGCACCGGCAAGACCGTCCTCCTCCAGAAGATCGCCCAGTCGGTCGTGAAGAACCACCCCGAGTGCACCGTCCTCATCCTCCTCGTCGACGAGCGGCCCGAGGAGGTCACCGACTTCAAGATGACCCTCGGCAAGTCGGTCGAGATCATCGCCTCCAACAACGACAACCCGCCCAAGCAGCACATCCACGTCACCGAGACGACGCTCGAGAAGGCCAAGCGGCTCGTCGAGCAGAAGAAGGACGTCGTCCTGCTCTTCGACTCGCTCACCCGGATGTCGCGCGCCTACAACAACCAGATGCCCTCCCGCGGGCGGACGATGACCGGCGGCATCGATGCCGCGGCGCTCCAGGGGCCGCGCGCCTTCTTCGGCGCCGCCCGGAAGGCGCAGGAGGGCGGCTCGCTCACGATCCTCGGGACCGTCCTCGTCGACACCGGCTCGCGCATGGACCAGATCATCTTTGAGGAATTCAAGGGCACCGGCAACATGGAGCTGCTGCTCAGCCGCGAGCTCGCCGACCGCCGCATCTTCCCGGCATTCGACCTCGTCAAGTCGGGCACCCGCAAGGAGGAGCTGCTCCTCGGCGAGGAGGAGATCAAGAAGGTCTGGCGCCTTCGCCGCACGATCGCCGACATGAAGCCGGTCGAGGCGATGGAGTCGCTCCTCGAGAACCTGTCGAAGCACCCGACGAACGCCGAGTTCCTGAAATCGATGGGTTAACGCGTGTCCCTGATTTCGGGCTCTGGTCTCGGCAAGCACTACGGCACTCAAGTCTGCTTTGAGGGCGCGTCGTTCGCCCTCGCCGAAGGGGAGCGCGTCGGGCTGATCGGCGCGAACGGGACCGGCAAGACGACGCTCTTCCGGATCATCCTCGGCCTCGTGGAGCATGACGGCACCCTCAACCGCAAGAAAGACCTCCGCATCGCCACGCTCGACCAGGACCCGCACTTCGATGCAGGCCTGACCGTCCGCGAAGCCGTGCTCAGCGCCGTCGGCAGCATCGTCGCGATGGAGCGCCAGATGCACGAGATTCACGAGAAGCTCGCCGAGGGCGGCGACACGGAGAAGCTCCTCGCGAAGCTCACCGATCTCGAACACTCGTTCGAGTCCCTCGGCGGATACGAGCTCGAGAACCGCGCCGACCGCGTGCTCGACGGCGTCGGCTTCCCGGAGGAGCGGCACGCGGCGCTCGTCGACACGCTCAGCGGGGGCGAGCGGAATCGCGTCGCGCTGGCGCGGCTGCTGATGACGGAGCCCGAGGTCTGGCTGCTCGACGAGCCGACGAACCACCTCGACCTCGACGGCATCTTCTTCCTCGAGCAGCTGCTGACCGAGAGCAAGGCGAGCGCGATCATCATCTCGCATGACCGGCGGTTCCTCGACGACGTGACGACGCGGACCTGGGAGATCGAAGGCGAGAAGCTCTGGAGCTACCCCGGCGCCTACACGAGGGCTCGGGAGCTGCGCGACCACCGGATCAAGTCGGAGTCGCGCGCGTTCGACCGCCAGCAGGATGAGATCGAAAAGCAGCAGGAGTTCATCCGCCGTTACCAGGCGGGGCAGCGCGCGGCGCAGGCGATCGGCCGGCGCAAGCGGCTCGACCGGCTCGAGCGACTCCAGCGCCCCGCGGACCAGGTGCGCGTGATGGGGCTCGGCCTGCCGACGACGGACAAGAGCGCGCTGCGGACGCTTCGGTCGAAGGGGCTGTCGACGGTGTATGGTGAGCGGACGCTTTTCCGCGACCTCGAGCTCAACATCGAGCGCGGTGAAGTGATCGGAATCGTCGGGCCCAACGGCGCGGGCAAGACGACCCTGCTCAACCTGCTGCGCGAGGGCAAGCCGGGCCCCTCCTCCGCGCCCGTGGGTGGCGCTGCTGAGGGCAGGGTCGTGTGGGGCGAGCGCGCGAAGCTCGGCGTCCTGACCCAGCACGAGGAGTTCGCCGACGAGAAGCTGACGCCGTTCAGCTTCATCCGCGCGTGCCAGCCCTATCGCAAGGACCAGGAGATCCGCAACACGCTCGCGGCGATGCTCTTCCGTGCCGAGGAGGTCGAGAAGCCGGTGAGCGTGCTGTCGGGCGGCGAGCGCAAGCGGCTCATGCTCACTCGCCTGTTGATGGAGGGGAACAACGTCCTCCTGCTCGACGAGCCGACGAACCATCTCGATCTGCCGAGCCGGGAAGCGATGGAGCTCGCGCTCGCGGCGTTCGAGGGGACCGTCATCGCCGTCAGCCACGATCGCTACTTCCTCGACCGGCTCGCCGACCGCGTGATGTGGATTGAGGAGGGCGAGTGGACGATCACCGAGGGCGGCTTTACCGAGGCGCTCGATGCGCGGGGGCGCCGCCGAAAAGCGAAGATCGCCTCTTCACGCCCCGCGCCGCCACCGCCGCCGAAGCTGCCCAAAGCGTCGAAGGGCCCTGCCCTGCGAAGCGCGACCCCCGAGCGCGAAGCAGGGCCGTACGCGAAGCTGAAAGTCACCGAACTCGAGGAGCGCATCATGGACGGCGAAGGCAAGCTCCACGATCTTCAGCTCCGCTTCAGCAATCCGAAGATCTTCAAGCAGAACGAGGAACTCGCCGCGCTGAAGAAGGAGATCGCGAACGTGGAGAAGGAGTTGGCCGCGTTGAACGAGGAGTACGCGAAGCGGTAAGCGGCCGCGCGGAACCAACCTGGGCATTTCCCGCGATCGTCGCCGTGGTCTTGAAAGATGTAATAATAGATGTAATATTAGGGCATGAGGTCCTTTCGAAACGGCCGCCTCGCCGCGTTCCGGCCGCCCAGCTCCACCGTCTGGCTCCTGACCGACATCGCGGAGGAAAAAGGTCGCCAGGACCTCTACAAGCGACAGGCGCCGCAGGCGCTCAAGGCGCTTCAGGAAGCGGCAATTGTCAGCAGCTCGGAGTCATCCAACCGCATCGAGGGCGTCGTGGTCGATCCCGCGCGCCTGCGGCCCCTCGTGCTCGGCGGCGCCAGGCCCCAGAGCCGGCCGGAGGAGGAGATCCAGAACTACCGCAAGGCGCTCGCGCTGATTCACACGAAGCATGGTCGGCTCGAGATGAGCGCTGCGGTCTGCCGCCAGCTTCATCGCACGATTCAGGACGGCTCCGGTGACGCGGGCGACTTCAAGCGCCTCGACAACGTCATCACCGAACGTAGGGCCGGCGAGGCGGCCTCGCTGCGGTTCCAGCCGGTCGCCGCGAACGAGACGCCCGCCGCGATGAAGGAGCTCTGCGGGCTCTATCGCCAGGCGCTCGATCTGGAACACGTTCATCCCCTCGTGGCGGACGCCTGCTTTGTGCTCGACTTTCTGTGCATTCACCCGTTCCGCGACGGAAACGGGCGGGTCTCCCGCCTGCTGACCCTGCTGGCAACGTACCAGCATGGCCTGGAGGTCGGCCGGTTCATCAGCCTGGAGCGGCTCGTCGAGGAATCGAAGGAAGACTACTACGACACGCTGCGCCGCAGTTCAGATGGATGGCACACCGCAAAACACGAAATCGTGCCGTGGCTCAATCACTACCTCGCGGTCATTCGCCGTGCCTACGGCCTCTTCAAGGAGCGGGTCGGCGATCTCCAATCCGTCCGGGGATCGAAGACCGCCATGGTCGACGCGGCCATCGCGGCTTCGGAGGAGCCCTTCACGCTCGCGTCCCTGGAAGCAGCCTGCCCCGGCGTCAGCCGCGACATGATTCGGCGGCTCTTGTGGATGCGGCGCAAGGAGGGACGAGTCGCCTGCCTGGGGCGCGGACCCAAGGCCAGATGGAAGAAGATGTAGTACACTCTTGATAGTGTAATAGAAGATGTAATTGTAGGACCGTCGGTTCCCTGACCCGTTCCGCAGGTTGCGCGCGCTGCTCATCGACCCGCAGGTTTCAGCCCGTCACTTCCCGTCCGAGTTCTGCGCCTCCGCCTCGCGCAGCGTGCGCCGGCGTGCATAGCCGTTCTTGACCAATCCCACCATCACGAGCGCCATGGGTAGCGGGCATAGCCGCCAGAGTTTGTCCTGCATCTCTTCTGGCTTCACGAGCGGTATCGCAATGACACACACGCCGAGCATTATTAGGGGAACCGCGATCATCAGCCCGATCGCCACCCGCCAGTTGCGTCGTGCATCATCAGGCGTCGTCATGGCCGGCTCGCCTGCGCAACCGGCCCACCCTCCGCCCCGGGCTTGCTGAGCTTCCCGCACTTCGAGCAGGCATAGGAGGAGCCCATCCGGTCCCCCTCCTTCAACGGCGTGCCGCAGGCGCAGTTCATACGGCTCCTTCGTCCGAGATTCGATTCGCCCGCGGACTCGACAGGTCTAAGACTATTTCCGCTTGATGGTCGTCTCGACCTTCGCCGCCGCCTTCGTCGCCGCCTCGGTCCCCAGCGCCTTCAGCGCGTCGACGCTCTGGGGCCACGCGACCATCTGGAGCGCGCGCGTGATGATCTCCGTCTCCTCGGGCCGTTCTTTCATCGCGCCCACGAGCACGTCGGCGCAGCCCTGGCGGACCTGGTCGGCCAGCGTCTTCATCGACGCGCCGCGCGACTCCCAGGCCCACGACGAGCCGAGGTTGCCGAGCGCCGTCAGCAGCGCGCGGATCACCGCGGGATCCTGGCCCCGGGCGGCGAGGCGGGTCTTGATCGCGTCGAGCGCCGTCGCGTCGGCGTACCGGCCGAGGCCGAGCGAGCAGCCCTCGCGCAGGAGCAGCGGCGTGCGGTTGTCGTCGATGATGGCGGTGAGCGTTCCCATCGCGCCGCCGACCATGCCGAAGCTCACCGCGGCCGCGCCGCGAAGCTCCGCCGAGAGGTTGGCGTCGCCGATCACGCCCGCGAGGAACCACGTGGCCCGCGAGTCGTTCACCTGCCCGGCCGTGTCGACGATGGCGCGATCGAAAACGCTGCGCTCCTCCTTGCCGTCGTCGCCGGCCGAGAAGCGGAAGTCGCTCATCGTCCAGCGCCACCGCTCGATGAGGAGGGGAACGCATTCCTTGCCGCGGTGAACGAAGTCGCGGAGGCACAGGGGCATCGGCTTGCGGAAGGTCTTGTAGGTCGCCGGATCGAGCCCCGACGGCGCGTCGATCTCGGCGGCGAGCGCCGCGTTCGTGAGGCGCAGGCGGCACGACTCGGCCGCGCACGAGCGCACCCAGCCTGTCTCCGACCAGTCGGTCGTGCGGTCCTTCAGCATCGGCACGACGGCGTCGCCCATCGCCAGCACTTTCGCGCGGGCGGTGGTATAGCTCGCGGCATCCTTGGCCGCGGCCATTTCATCCAGCGCGGCGTCGAGCGCCTTCGCATCCTGGAGACAGCAAACGAGCAGCAGGGTCATCATGGCTATTTGTCCCACCAATCCATCGCCGGCGGAGTTCGCACGGTGTTCGTTCCGCAATGGCATTCGCCCAGCAGCGTGTGGTAGCTGAAAAAGACGTCGACGTAGTAGAGCGTCACGGGCTTCGCTGCCGTGCCCAGCGCCTGGAGTTTCGGCGTGATGTCCGCCTGCCAAACGTCCGTCGGGCCATCCGGCCCCTCCGGATCAGGAATGACCAGGTGCATCGCGCCGCTCGCGGTGACCAGCGGCATGATGTTCGCCACGCCCGGGTTGTACGCCGCCGCATTGGCGGAGCCAACATCCTCGTACAGCGTCGGGATGTCGATGATCTCGGAGTCGACGAGGCCGACGTTTGTCTTGAGATAGCTCCGGATCTCGTCGAGGCGGAGCTGCACTTCCTGGTTGTAGGTCATCAGCGCTGTGTCGGCGAGGATCGCGTTGACGGTCGTCTGCCAGCCGGTGCGGCCCGTGAAGACCGTGTTGCCTCCGCCGCCCGCGGTTTGCAGGTTCTGGAGAATCGTCTTGGCCAGCGCGGTGGACGAGAGGACGACCACCCAGCCGCGGGCGGTGTTCGGTGCCGGCAGGAAGCAGAGCACCTCATCCACGTGGCCGACCGCCAGCCACTCCGTGTGGATCTGGAGGTGCGAGCCCTGGTATTTCAGCGCGTTGTAGTACTCCCGGTACTCGACGGCATGCAAGCGTGTGACCGGCGTGGCCGTTCCGATCTTGTTCGAAGTCCCGCCGCCGACGATGATCCGCCCCCAATCGTGCGCAACGCTGCCCGGGTCGGTGTGCGGCGGGACGACCTCGAGGTTTCCGCCGTAGTTCATCGATGAGCTGTTGGCCGAGAATACCTCGACGAAGTCGAAGTCGGGATTGAAGAGCACGTCCTTGCACCACGCGTCGACCGGGCGCCACCGCGCGAGCTGCAGGACGTCGTCGACGCGCCGCCGCCCGCTCGCGGACGGGAGGTAGACGATGCCGGGCTCGTGGGAATCCTGGATCCACCGGTCGTTCGCATAGGTCGAGCCCGGGGCCTCGGCATAGCTGACCCCCGCCGCGGAACACGCGCCCTGGAGCTGGGTCCGGAACGTCCCGTTGGCTGAGCCGCCGCCGATGATGCTGACGACGACGCACTGGTCGGTCTTCCACAGGTTCGTCGCCATCAGGAACGGGGCGCAATGGAGCACGACCAGGTCGCTGCTCTGCAGCACGCCGCCGCTGTTGCGCAGCTCGAGGGTCAGGGTCACCGAGCCGTCCCACGTCGCCTGGATCCGCTTCTGCGCCTCGATGCCGAGTTCGATGTCGGCGGTCGTGATGTCGACGACCGGGACCGTGAACGACGCGCCCGACGTGTAGACCTGCGACCACGCGGCGCCGCTGTAGCGGTGGATTTTTACCGAGCCTTGCGCGGCCGCCGGGCCGACCAGCACCGTCACCGTGCCGCCGGTGATGTCGGCGCCGCCCGCGTACATCCGCAGCCAGACGCGCGCGAGGTCCGTCGCGTCGTTGGCGCCGTTGACGGTTGCGTCCTTGTAGTCCTCGACCTTGTTGAAGTCCTCGTCGTCGATGTTGTAGTAGTAGACCGCGCCCTTCGATGTTGACCAGGCGTCTTCGCTCAGATCGTCGGTGTCGGTGTTGTCGACGGAACCGTCGCGGTTGGAATCGACGTCGATGTCGGCGACGTTGCTGGGGTTCGTCCCGCCGCCTCCGCCGCCGCCGCCCGGATCGCCGCCTCCGCCGCCGCCCTTGCCGCCGCAGCCTCCGCAGCCATTAAGAGGCGCGACCAGGACCAACACGAGAAGCCATCGAAATGACGATGCCTTCATGCCATCCTCCCCTGGACGGAAACCACCACCAACCTTCGACTGGGGCGCCAGGCCCCTCGCTCAAGACAACCACCGCATCCCAAGAGTTCTGTCGAGGGCCTGGCCCTGCGAAGCGCCACCCACGGCGCGAAGCAGGGTTACGTCGTAGACACCGTGAAGCGGGCCATATCGTACCAAACGTATACTAGGCCGGTGCGGTCACTCGACACGAGCATGGGGGGCGATCATCGCGGCTTTCCCCCCACGCCCGAGGCGCTCCGGCAGGCCGGTCCATCCTGGGCAGGTGCGCTCGACCTCCTCTCCCGGACCTACTGGAAGCCCGTCTATCTGTACATCCGCATGGTCTGGAAGATTCCGAACGAGGACGCGAAAGACCTCGCGCAGCAGTTCTTCCTCCACCTGATGAAGAACCAGGCGGTGGAGCGCTACCGGCCGACGCGCGCGTCGTTTCGGGCCTACATCAAGAGTTGCCTGAAGAACTTCCTGCTCGACGACCGGCGCCGGCACGGGAGCCAGAAAAGCGGCGGCGATGTCAGCGAAATCCCGCTCGACGCGCTCGGCGAAGGGCCCGAGGCGGAGCAGCAATTCGATCGCGCGTGGGTGCGGAGCGTCGTCGAGGCGGCGCTCGACTCGGTCCGACGGGAGCTCGAGTCCTCCGGCCACGCGGCGTCATGGAAGCTCTTCGAGGCGTACGACCTGCGCGCGCCCGAAGCGGCGAAGGTGACCTATGTCGAGCTCGGTGCGACGCACGCCATGTCGGAAGCCGACGTCCGCAACGCGCTGGCGTTCGTCCGCGGCCGCCTTCGCGACGCCGTGGTTGCGCAGGTGAAGCAGATCGTCAGCGACCCGGAGCAGCTGGCCGAGGAGCTCGGGGCGCTGAAGCTGCTATGACGGAACTCCCGGACGGTATCGCGGACCGCCTGCGTGAGACGGTCCTCGAGGAGCTCCAGGCGCAGATGGGCGACGGCTGCGTTCAGCGCGGCTTCGCGACGCCCGAGCAGGTGAGGCGGGCGGTGGAGGAGCAGCTGAAGCTCCGCGTCGCCGGCGAGCCGCTGAGCCTGCTGCAAGTTCTCCTCCGCATGCGGTTTCTCACGACGCAGCAGTACCTCGGCATGGCGGAGGGGCTCGGCGGAGCGGAGCCGCAGCAGCGGCTCGGCCGCTACGACCTGCTCAAGGTCATCGGCAAGGGCGGCATCGGCACGGTCTACAAGGCCAACGACACGCAGCTCCGCCGCGTCGTCGCGCTCAAGACGCTGCGCACCGACATTGCGCCGGCCGGCGTCGTCGCCAGCCGGCTGATCCGCGAGGCGCAGGCCACCGCGCGGCTCCGCCACCCGAACATCGTCATCGTCCACGATGCGGGCGAGATCGACGGGACTCCGTACATCGCGATGGAGTTCGTCGACGGGAGGCCTCTCGCCGACATCCTGCGGTCGAAGGCGATGGCGATCGACGCCGTCGTCGCCGTGGTCGCGAAGGCGGCGCATGCCGTCTCGTACGCGCACTCGCAGGGCATCGTCCACCGCGACCTGAAGCCGGGCAACATCATCGTCCGTCCAAACGGCGAGCCGAGCGTCATCGACTTCGGCCTTGCGAAACTGGCCGACCCGGGCGAAGCGAAGGCGCTCACCCAGTCGGCGATCGGCACGCCGTTCTACATGTCGCCGGAGCAGGTGCGCGACTCGAAGAGCGCCGGCCCGCCGACCGACATCTACGCGCTCGGCGTCACGCTCTACGAGGCGATGGCCGGCAAGCCGCCGTTCGACGGAGTCTCGCACTTCGAGCTCTTTCAGCGGATCCTGACGGAGGATCCCGTTCCGCCGCGGGCCCTGCGCCCCGGCCTCTCGGCGGACTTGGAGACCATCTGCCTGGTCGCCATGGCGAAAGAACCTGGAGAGCGCTACGCGACGGCGTCGGAGTTCGCGGCCGATTTGGAGCGCTACCTGCGGCACGAGCCGATCGCCGCGAAGCCGCCGTCGATGATCGAGCGGGTCGGGCGCCGCCTCGGCCGCCACTGGATCAAGATCGCGGCGGTCGCGGCCGTCGCCATCCTCGCGGTTGCCGCGTGGTCGATGCGTCCGCGCACGCCGGTCGATCCGCCGAAAGCGGAAGGCCCGCGGGATCTCGCGAAGGAAGCGGAGCTGCTCCGCCTCAATCGCTACCGGGCGCTCCAGGAGAAGATCAAGCCGCTCGACACCGTCATCCGCGAAACGCGGACCGTCTTCTACATCCCCGATGCCGACATTCGCGCGAGGCTCACGAAGCTCGAGGAGGTCCTCGTCGAGCTCGAGAAGCTCGCGGCGGAGTACTCCGAGTTCCCGGACGGGTGGGCGGCGGTCGGGGTCGGCTGGTACCTCGTAGGCGAGCTCGATCGAGCGGCGACGGCACTGTTGAAGGCGGAGCGGCTTGCTCCCGCGGATGCCGCGGTGAACTCGACGCTCGGGCGAATCTGCCTCGAACGCGCGATGGCGGAGCTCTTCGTTGACGAGGGTGTCTCGACGGAGGCCCGGCGCGCGCGGTCGGTCGCGCTGAACCTGCGGGCGAAGCAGTACTTCGAAGCGGCGTCGACGGGGTGGGGAGCCTCCCCGGAGGTCGATCGCAAGGTCGCCCAGGCCTGCCTCGCCCTCGCGAACGGGCATTTGACGGAGGCGGAGAAGATCTGCAACGAGGGGATCCGGCTCTACAAGGAGGAATTCGGCGTCGAGGAGTTCTGGTACCTGCTGACCTGGATGTGTTCGGGTGACGAGCGGATGCGCTGCTTCAGCGAGGCGCTGAAGAAACGGCCGCACCACGCGTGGGTGCGGCTGCTGCGCGGCAACGCGCGTCGCGAAGCCTGGGACTTGAAGGGCGCGATCGAGGACTACACGGCGGCGCTCGCGGCGAATCCGCGGCTCGCCTTCGCGTTCAACAACCGCGGGGTCGTGCGGTGGGCGAGGGGTGAGCTCGATCTTGCGCTGGACGACTACACGGCGGCGATCAAGCTCGATCCCGAGAACGCGACCGCCTACTCGAACCGCGCGATGGTGAAGCACGCGCGGGGGAAATACGACGACGCGCTCGCGGACTGCGACAAGGCGATCTCGCTGAACGCGAACCTCGCGGGAGCTCACGCGAACCGGGGAACGATCCGTGCGGCGAAGGGCGATCTTGACGGCGCGATGGCCGATTTCACGAAGTCGCTCGACATCAATCCCCGAAATGTCGGGACGTGGGTGGGGCGCGCGACCGTGAAGAGGACGCGCGGCGATGAGGCCGGCGCGCTGGCCGATCTCGAGCAGGCGATGAAGATCGACCCCGGGTCGGCCGCCCCGTACATCGAGAGGGCGACGCTCCGTCTGTCGCGCGGCGACCTCGACGGTGCGCTTCACGATTTTTCCGCCGCCATCGAACGCGAGGCGGGGAACGCGCAGGTCTACGCGGCGCGCGCGGGACTCCTCCGGAGCAAGGGCGATCTGCCGGGGTCGTTTCGCGACTGCGACGAGGCGATCCGCCTGAATCCGGCGATGGCCGACGCGTACGGAGAGCGCGGCTTCACGAAGGCGGCGATCGGTGACTTCCTGGCGGCCGCCCGCGACGAGGGGGCGAGGGCCGAGTACGAGGGTGCGATGAACGATTGGAACGCCGCCGTCGCGCTCAACGAGAAGCACGCTCGGAGCTATTTCGGGCGGGGTGCGCTCCTGGCGCAGTTCCAGCGCGAGGCCGAGGCGCTCGTCGAAGTGACGAAAGCCATCGACTGCAACCCCGCGTTGATCGAGGCGCTCGTGCTGCGAGGGATCCTGAGGGAGGAGAAGGACTTCGACGGCGCGATGGAGGATTACAACCGCGCACTCGACGTGAATCCGCGGTCCGCCGACGCGCTCTTCAATCGCGGGATGGCGCATCTCGGCAAGAAGCGGATGCGGGAGGCGGCGAAGGACCTGGAGCAGGCGCTGAAGTACGCGCCGGCGAAGTGGAACAACCGGCCGCTGGCGGAGCAGGGGCTGAGGCAGGCGCGGGAGGAGTGATGCGATTCCGCGCCTTCGTGCTGCTCCCCGCCGCCGGATGCAGCGCCCGGACATAACCAACCCTATGGGACGTTGCCGCACCGTTTGGGCCGCTGGAACTTCCTACGCTCGGTTCGTGACCTTCGTTACCTTCCGCGCCGCGGCGCCGGCCGGCGGTCGAGCCACGCCCAGACCCCCGAGCCCGCGAGCACGATGGCGAAGAACAGCGTCCAGCCCCATGCGGTCCCCGACCAGGCCACGGTCGCGATGATCGCGGAGATGACGGTGACCAGCAGCAATGCAATGGAGACGCGGCTCCGGAAGCAGTTCAGGAATTCGACGAACCAGTGACGAGTCACAACCACCTGGGCCACGAGACACCTCCGTTGTTTGAAAACTACCGCCGCCCCAACCGCTCATGCCGCTGCGTCCACGTGCTCAGCGGCGTCCGCAGCACTTCGTCCGCCCCGTACCGCGCCGCAAGGTCCGCATCCTCCTCCGCCGAGTGGGGCGCCAGCACGACTGTCCGCACGCCGCGCGCGCGAATCGGCCCCAGCAGCGCCTGCACCTCCCGCGGCGCGAAGCTCGCGTCGCACAGCACGAACGTGAACCCGACCCGCTCCGCCTGCACCCGCGCCTCGGTCAGACGGAAGACGCGGTCGACCTGGAATCCCGCCGATTGCAGTCCTGCCGAGATCCCGCCGTCCGCCGGCGCAACCAGCAGCGCAAGTCGTCCGTCGATGCGCTTCATGCGACTCTCCCCCGGACTCGCCGCCTAAATCGCGACGAGGATTCCGCCGATCTCCTGCTTCAACGCCCCCCGGACCCGCGCCACCGCCGCCGCGCCGATCAGCTCCGCCTCGGCGATCGCCGCCCGGCCTGCCGCCGTCGCGGCCTGCGGCCGCTCGACGCCCGTCGTCTTCGCGCTCGCGATGGCCCCCAGGACCAGCCCCTTGGTCGATTCGCCCACGTCGCCGTGCATCTCCGACGTGTGGCGCACGACGGCACGCGCGGTCTGTGACAACGTCGTCATCGCGGCCGTTCCCGTCTCGCCTGTCCCCCGGAGAATCGCCATCACGATGGCCTTGGTCCCAATCGCGAGATCGCGGGCGCCCAACGCCTCGCTGACCGCATGGCGAACGTCTTCGGTGATGGGCACATGCACGGGACTGGCCCCCTTCAGCACTTCCGTGTTGACCGCCGGTTCGTCACTCATGGCTTGTTCTCCAAACGAGGTCTGCCTTCGTACGTCGAACTTCATAGTTCGCACTTCCAGTTCTTCACAACTCGTTCGCCCGGTCGCGCGCCGCCTGCACGACCCGCTTCGCCAGCTTGCCGAGATCGAACGGCTTGCGCACAACCTCGACGGCTCCCGCTTCGTACGCCTCCTGCACGACCTTCCATTCAGGATAGGCTGTGATGAGGATGACGCGCGGCGGCCGGGATCGACCCTGGAGGCTCCGCGACAGCGCGATCCCGCTCATGCCCGGCAGGCGAATGTCGCTCACGACGACGTCATACGGCACCCGCAGACCGTGAGCCGACGCGTCCACGCCATCCATCGCCGTATCCACGCTCATGCCGTGCAGCTCGAACATCTCCCGCAGGGCCACGCGCATGTCGTGGTCGTCCTCGACGACGAGAACGCGCACGCCGGAGGCGCCCGGGACGACGGGCGCTTCGAAATCAGTCGCCACCCGGGTTGTCGCGTCGATCTCGCGCCGCTCGACCTCCAGGGTCGGCCGTTGAATTCTCATGCTTCTCCGCCATAGTCGCGGTCATCGACGGCGGCGCGCGGCTCCACCAGCTGCTCCACGGCTTCCGCGAGCGTCGCCAGCGTGATCGGCTTCGTCATGACCATCGAGGCGCCGGCCGCCCGCGCCTCCTGGCAGACCTTCCACTCCGGGAATGCCGTGATGACGATCACCTTCGAACTCGGACGCCTCGCCAGGATCCGGCGCGTCAGGTCGATCCCCGTGATCCCCGGCATGCGAACGTCGGTGACGACGACGTCGTAGTCGTCCACGGCCGCCAGGTTGAGCGCGGCCTGTCCGTCGCCCGCGGTGTTCACCGCGAAGCCGCGCATCTGGAAGACTTCGCGGATCGCGCGGCGCATGTCGACGTCGTCTTCGACCACCAGCACGCGTACGTGGCCGACATTGACCGTCGCGTTCATGACACCTGCATGGCAAACGACCGGCCATGCCGCGCCGCCGCGAAGGCTCTGAATCTTCTTGGAATCGCGAACTCGATTCTCGAAATCGCCTATTTCGAGGCCTCCCGCCCTATTCCCCGGCGCACCGAGGCGCTTCTGCTACGATCAGGTCTCCCTGGCAGGGCGACGCGCGCGTCTCCTCCACGTCCAGTCTCGGATGGGGGTTGTCAGACGCCGCTCCTTGTCGGGCGGGATGGCCGCGTCATGCGCCGCTTCTTTCACAGCCTGCGATTCCATCTTGCCCTGCTGCTGCTGGCGCTGGCGGCGCCGATGGCGGGCCTGCTGATCTACATCGCCTACGCGGAGGCGCAGCCCCGCGCGCTCCTTCGCAATCTCGCGGCGCTCGGCGTCATGACGCTGCTCGCCGTTCTCTTCGCCTGGATCGTCAGCGAACGCCTGATCCTCCGCCGCGTCCAGGCGCTCGCGAAAACCGCGCAGCGATTCGGCGCTGGACAGCTCGCGGAGCGGAGCGCCATCGTCGGGCAGGACGAGATCGGCGTGCTCGCCGCCGCCTTCAACGAGATGGGAGATCGGATCGTGCAGATGCTCGCGACGGAGACCAACGCGAGGCAGCAGATGCAGACGCTGCTGAGCATTCTACCCGAGGGCGTCGCGCTGCTCGACGGCAGGGGCGCGGTCGTCTTGTCGAACCCCGTCGCCCTGTCGATTCTCCGCAGCGGCAACGGCATGATGGAGGGCGTCAATCTCGCGGCGCGCGTCGAGCATCGCGACCAGCCGGTCCAGGAGTTCGAGACGCGGTACGACGGGCGCGTCTTCGAACACGCGCTGGCGCGCGCCTCCGCCGCCGGCCCCGTGGTCTGGGTCTTTCGCGAGCTGACCGAGCGCCACCGGCTCATGGCCCAGGTCCTGCACCGCTCCAAGATGGCGGACCTCGGCCTCCTCGCGGCCGGCATTGCGCACGAGATCGGGAATCCGCTCTCGTCGATGTCCGCGATCATCCAGGTCCTCGAGCACCGCAAGACGACGCCGGAAGTCGTCGAGCGACTGAAGTCGCTCGAGGCGCACATCGTCCGCATCGACAAGATCGTCCACCAGATCACCGACTTCGCCAGGCCGTCGAAGGAGACGCCGACCCGCCTCTCCACGTCGTCGCTCATTCAGAAGGCGGCCGAGATTTTCCACCTGCACGCCCGGAGCCGCGAGACCGAGGTGCGCCTCCCGCCGACGTCGCAGTCGTTCGATATCGACGCCATCGAGGATCAGCTCGTCCAGGTGCTCCTGAATCTCCTTCTCAACGCCGCCGATGCGACCGATGAAGCGGGGTCGATCCAGATCAACGTCACGCAGACTCATGCCGAGACGCGGATCGCCATCGTCGACTCCGGCCGGGGGATGTCGGAGGAGACGCGCGTGCATCTGTTCACGTCGTTCTTCACGACGAAGAAGGCGGGGCGCGGCGTCGGCCTCGGCCTCTTCGTCAGCGAGGCCATCGTGCGATCCCACGGCGGCCGCATCGACGTCGAATCGGAGACGCGCCGGGGATCGACCTTCACCGTCTGCCTGCCGCGGCTGGCGGGGAGCGCCTAGCGATGCCGCGCATCCTGGTCGTCGACGATGAACGGGATCTGCGCCTGTCGGTGGCGGAGGTTCTGCGGGATCACGGTCTGGATGTCGTGGAGTGCGGCACCGCGAAGGAGGCGATGGACCGGCTGACCGCGGAGACCTTCGACGCCGTCCTGACCGATCTGCGGATGCCGGGCGCGAGCGGGCTGGAGCTCCTGAAGCTCGCGGCGGCTCGGATGCCGGACTGCATCCTGATCGTCCTCACCGCGTACGGCTCGATGGAGTCGGTCATCGAAGCGCTGCGGCTCGGGGCGCACGACTTCCTGCTGAAGCCCGTCGAGCTCGAAGGGCTCGTGCGCAAGGTCGACCTGCTTCTCAAGCACCAGGCGACGCTGGCGGAGAATCGAGTCCTCCGCGGCGCGCTGGAGCGGGTGATCCCCTCCACCGGGCTTGTCGGCCGCAGCAGGGCGCTGCTGGGCGTGCAGGCGCTCGTCGCGCGCGCGGGGCCGACCGACTCGACGATCCTGATCACCGGCGAGACCGGGACCGGGAAGGAGCTGGTGGCGCGGGCGATTCACCAGTCGGGCCCGAGGCGCGACGCTCCGTTCGTCGCCATCAACTGCGGGTCGATTCCGGAGATGCTCCTGGAGAGCGAGCTCTTCGGACACGTTCGCGGAGCGTTCACGGGCGCGGAGCGGGACAAGCGCGGGCTCTTCGAGGTCGCAGGGGCGGGGACGATCTTCCTCGACGAGATCGGGGAGATGCCACTGAGCGTCCAGCCGAAGCTGTTGCGCGCCCTGGAGAGCCGCGAGATCCTGCGCGTCGGCTCGACGACGCCGCTGAAGTTCGCGGCGCGCATCGTGGCGGCGACGCATCGCGACCTGGCGAAGCGCGTGGCGCAGGCCGGCTTCCGGGCGGACCTCTACTACCGGATCAACGTCGTCGAGATTGCCATTCCGCCGCTGCGGGATCACGCCGAGGACATCCAGCCGATCGCGACGCACCTCGTGGAGCGGCTCTGCGGGCGCATGAACCGGCCGGTGGCCGTGCTGGAGGCGGAGGCGCTGCGGGCCCTGGAGCAGTATCGGTGGCCCGGCAACGTGCGCGAGCTCGCCAACGTGCTCGAACGGGCGCTGATCCTGACGGACCAGGCGCGGATCGGGCTGGAGGATCTGCCGGGACTGCTGACCGCCGGGCCAATCTGCACCGACGATGACCTCAAGCGGGCGCGCCAGTCGTTCGAGCGCGGCCACATGCTCCGCGTCATCGAGAAATGCGACGGCGACAAGCGCCGGGCCGCGGAGGCGATGGGAATCGACTTGTCGTCGCTCTACCGGAAGCTGGAGGAGTAACGGTCACTCTTCCTGCTTGGCGATCGCCTGCGCCCAGTCCGCGAGGGCGACCGCCTCACCCGGCTCACGAACCCAGCCGGGCGGGAAGTCATCCACGTCGCCGATCTCTCCTTCATGTAGCGGACGAGCCCGCCGGGATCTATGAGCCGGGCGGGGTCGGAGTCCGGGTTCGTGGGGTAGAATTCGCCCGTGGCGGTCGATCCGGCGGTGAGGGGCAGGTCCGGGCTCCTGGAACCAGGGAACATGACCGGGCCTTATGGGACGTTGCCGCGCCGTTTGGGCCGCTGGAATTTCCTACGCTCTCGTGGTGATTCCGACAGGCTCCTAGCGGGGCAGGCCTTCTCCCAGCATCTCCTGTCTTACCTGATCTTGCTCCGACTTCGACTTGAACTCGCTTCGAGACAATCCGCTCCATCATCACGCCAATCGACGGTGCAGGTCCCAGTAATTCTGGCACCTGTTTTCCGGAAACTCTGGCACCCATGATGGCCGCCGCCGTTCTGCTGGTCTGCACAGCGTACACAATGGGGCGCCTCAGCACCGACGGCACGTTCGACAGCGTCATTCACGAGGCGCCGCCCAGCGAGCCGCACGACGCGCCCCCGCCCCTCCAGGAGCCGTAGGTTCCGTATCATGGAGCCGTGTCCAAGGAACGGGAGTGGCTCCAACTTGCCCTCGAAAAGGGCTGGCTGACGCCCGCCCAGGTCGCCCGTCTCGCCGACGAGGCGCGCCACCGCGAGGCGGCCGCGAAGACCGCCCCCCAGCGCGGGAGTTCCACCACGGCCGCTCCCTCTCGCGCGCTGCCCGACGACGTCCGCGAGGCCGCCCTCGACCCCGCGAAGCAGTTCGGCAAGTACATCCTCCTCAAGGAACTCGGCCGCGGCGGCTTCGGCGCCGTCTTCAAGGCGTGGCAGATCGACCTCGGCCGCTACGTCGCCCTCAAGTTCCTGCACAGCGAGAGCGAGGAGGACCTGCGCCGCTTTCTCCGTGAGGCCCAGACCGCGGCGGCCCTGTCGCATCCGCACATCGTCCCCATCCACGAGGTCGGCGAGACGAACGGGCGCAGCTACATCGCGATGAAGTACATCGACGGGACGACTCTCTCGCAGCGCCGGCTTCCCCCGCGCGAGGCGGCCGCCGTCATCCGCGACGCCGCCGGCGCGCTCGAATACGCGCACTCGCAGGGCGTCATCCACCGCGACCTCAAGCCGATGAACATCATGCTCGACGAGGCCGGACGGCCGTGGGTCATGGACTTCGGCCTCGCGCGACAGATCAAGGGCGGGACGACGCTCACGGTGAGCGGCATGATGGTGGGCACGCCCGCGTACATGTCGCCCGAACAGGCGCGTGGCGAACTCCATACTCTCACGCCCCGCACCGACGTCTACGCGCTCGGCGCGACGCTTTACGAGCTTCTCACGCACAGGCCGCCGTTCGAGGGCTCTCACGCCGTCGACATCGCGATGCAGGTCGTGACGGCGGATCCTGCCGTGCCGCGCCGGCTCAACCCGGCCGTGGAGGCGGAACTCGAGACGATCGTGCTGAAGGCGATGGACAAGGAGCCTGCGCGCCGCTACGCGAGCGCCCGCGAGTTCGCCGACGACCTTGGCCGCTACCTCATGGGAGAGCCGATCTCGGCGCATCCCCCGACGGTCTGGTACCGGCTGCGGAAGGCGGCGAAGCGGCATCTGGCGGCGGCGATGACGCTCGCGACCGCGCTGGCGGCCTGCCTCGCGGCAGGAGCCTACTTTCTCGGACCCTCGTGGGTGCTGGTGCACGGCGAACGCCGGCTCGCCTGGCCTCCGGGCGCTCATGAATTCGATGTGGTCCGGGAGGGGTTCGAACCCCAGCGTGCCAGGGTCGTCACGCGCCCGTGGGGCGAGATCGAATGGAGCGTCCCCCTCGTGCCGGATCACGGGTTCATTGAGCTTCACACGGCGCCCCCCGGCGCCGAGGCCGTCTTTCTGAAAGAGGACCGCGAAGTCGCGCGCGCGAAGGCTGACGGCGGCCCGATCCGGCTCCCGCGCGGCACGCTCGCCCTGCGCCTCACGCTTCCGGACTACGAGCCCGCGGAGCTTCCGGTGGACGTTCCGCCGGGTCGCACGGCGCCGTACACCTTCACGCTGGCGCACAACGTCGGATACCTCAACGTCACGTGCGAGCCCGACGGCGTACGCATGCACATCGGCGACCAGATCGTCGCGCTGCCGGTCGACCTTCTCCCGATGCCGACGGGGACGTACGACGTGCTCTTCGAGCGGGAGAACTGCTTCGCGCGCCGGGTCCGCGTGACGGTGGTGAAAGCACCGCGGCCCGCCGCGACGCCGCGCGCGCAGACCGGCCTCCAGTGGGCGCGGCCGCCGGGCGTGACATGCCTGCATGCGTGGATCGAGCCGATGGAAGCGTGGTCGGCGCGGATCGGAAGCTCGGTCAGCGGCGGGGCGGCGGCCGACATCGACCTCGACGGCGTCGCCGACGCGGTCATCGCGGATGGGCTGGGGAATGTCCACGTCTTCACCGGCGTGTCCGGTGATTTGCGCTGGCGCGTCACCTCGGGAGGCGTGATCGAGGGGGTGCCGGCCGTAGACGACCTCGACCGCGACGGGTATCCCGACGTCGTCGTGGCGGCCTACGACGGGCGGATCATCGCGTTTCGTGGCGCCGACGGCGCTCGTCTGTGGACGCGGACGGTTGCCCCCGCGCCGGGATGGCCGGCCACCGGCGACGTGGACGGCGACGGTGTTCCCGACGTGGTCGTGCTCGCCGGACGTCGGGCGAACGCGCTCTCGGGCCGGGACGGGGCGGTGGTGTGGTCGGTCCCCCTCGGCGCGGAAGCACCCGGGCGGGCGGCGATGGGCGACGTCGACGGGGACGGCGCCGCCGACGTCTTCGTGACCACGGCCAGGGCGGTGATGGTGCTGGCCGGGAAGACGGGGAACGCGATCTGGACGCGGCCTCTTGACGATGGCGGTGCGCCCGTTGCCGTCGACCTCGATCGCGACGGCGTCCCGGACTGCGTCGTGGCGACCGCGTCATCGATGCACGGCTACGCGGGCCGGACCGGTGCGCCGCTGTGGGAGGCGTCCAAGGGGTCATTCGGTGTACCGGTGCTCGCCGACGTCAATGGCGACGGCGTTCCGGATGTGGCCGCTTCCGATGCCCGCCAGGACGTCCATGTGATCGACGGGCGGACGGGGGCCGTCATCTGGGTGCAGCGATCTCCGTGCGCGGTTCATCTCGGATCGCGGCTCGCCGATCTCGACGCCGACGGGAAGCCCGACGTGATCGTGGCAGCGGAGGACGGCGCTCTCACGGCCCTCTCCGGCGCGGACGGCTCGATCGTCTGGCGCGGCCGGGCGGCGGGCGAGATCCTCGGCGCCCCGCTTGTCGCCGACGTCACGGGGGACGGCGTCGACGACGTCCTCACGCCCAGCGGGGATGGCGTGCTGACGGCGCTATCCGGAGCTCCCCGGGCGGGCCTGCGCTGGGTCTCCCGGCCGCGAAGTCTCATGGACATTCCGATGGCCCGCGCCCGGCTGCGTACCGGCCGGCCGCCCGACATCCTCGTGCCGACCAACGACGGCCGCCTCGTGGCGCTCGCCGATGACGACGGGGCGCGGCTGTGGGAGTACGCCACGGGCGACTTGTTCGAACATCCGCCCCCGGTGGGCGACCTCGACGGCGACGGCCGTGACGAGATCGCCGCCATCCGCGACCGGAAGACGCTCGTCGTCCTCGACGGCACCGGCATCGAGCGGTGGAGCCGCACACTGGAGGAGGAGGGCGTGGCGGTCGTCTTCGCCGATCTCGAGGCGGCCGCCGGCCTCGACGTCGTCGTCGTCGCCGGCGGCCTTCACGCATTCGCGGGGCGCGACGGGCGGCCGCTGTGGAGCGCGAAGGTCGCGACGGGATCGAACGACGCTCCGCTGGCGGCGGATCTCGACGGAGACGGGACGGTCGACTTCATCCTGGCCGGCGGCGACGGGAACGCCGTCGCCATCTCGGGGCGGACCGGAGCGGTGATGTGGACGGCGAAGGTCGGGCGGGCCGCGAAGGCGCCGGCGCTGGCCGACGTCGACGGCGATGGCGTCGCCGACGCCGTCTTCGTGACGGATCCTCCCCGCGTCGTCGCTCTGGGCGGACGCAAGGGGAACCGCCTGTGGAGCGTGAAGCTGTCCGCGGTGGCGGCGGTGCCGGCGGGCGTGGGCGACGTGGACGGCGACGGCGCGGCGGACGCGATCGTGATCTGCGAGAACGGCGAGGCGGTCGCCCTCTCGGGCAAGTCGGGCCGGAAGCTCTGGACGGCGCCGGCGGATTCGCTTCCCGACGTCCCGGCGCTTCCCGTGGACCTCGACGGCGACGGCAGGCGGGAGGTCGTGCTGACGGACGCGGATGGCCGCTTCGTGGCGCTCGATGGAGCGACGGGCGAGCGACGGTGGGCGGTGAACCCCGACGGACCCGCGCGGTCGTGGTGGGCGGCCGATGTCGACGGGGACGGGGGGCAGGACGTGATCATCGTGTCGGGAGCGGAGGATCTCCTCCTGCTGCGGGGCCGCGACGGTGCGCTTCTCGAGTATTACGATCGCGGGCAGGCAGGGCTGATCGACAAGGATGTCGTCGTGCGCAGCACGGCGCAGGGCGGCCTGGTGCAGTCGGAGCGGCGCCGGTCCGCGCGCTCGGGGGCGGGCAATCTGGTCCTGCTCGAGGACTGGCCCTCGCTTCTCGAGTGTGTCGAGCGCGAGCTGAAGGGGGGAGCGCCGCGCCGCGACCTGTTGACGTACTGGCGCGGGCTCGCGCGCCTGGGAGGGGAGGAGCCGGAGCGCGCGCTCGAGGAGTTCGCGGAGGCGCGGCGGCTGGGGCTGCGGTCGCCGGAACTCGTTGTGAGCGCGATCGAGGCGTGTCTGATGGCGGACGAGGATCCGGCCGCGTGGCTGCGGGACGCGGGCCCGGATGCGGCGCTGCGGATTCTGGGCGAATTCTCGGAGGAGGCGCTGGAACTGCTGCGGCCGTCGGTGAAGGGGGATCTCCCCGCGCTGAAGCTGCTCGCCGGGAAGCCGGCGGAGGCGCTGGCGGGCCTGCCGAAGGGCGACGCGTGGGACTGGCGGGTGCTGGCGCTGCGAGCGATGGCGCGGCATGGGACGGGCGATGTCGAAGGTGCGCTGCGTGATCTGGACCAGGCGCTCGTGCAGAATCCGTGGAATACGGTGCTGAGGGGAATTCGCGCCGCGTGGCGGCGATGAGCCGCACCGTGACATATAGCGCGTCAGAAGGCAGGCCGGCGCCGCAAGCAGGTTTGAGGCCTGTGTGCCAATTCGACGACCTTCGCTTTGGCCTCGCCCTTGGTCAGTTTGGACGCATTGCGTTTGCTGTAGATCAAGGCTCCGAAGGGCTCCGTCTTCGCACTCGCGGGGGCACGACCAGCCGTCCAAGCGATGGTTCCTTCGCCCCACGCTTTTACCAAGAAAACCGTGCCGATGCGTGCAAGGACGCGAAGAAGAAACACCCTGAGACCTTACCAGATCCCACCAAGTCGAAGTACGTCGAAAACCCGGTGCAAAGGTGAAGATGTTGCTGATGGCATGCCTACCAATACTGCACCTCGGATGCGGAGCGCCAGCGCAGCAACGGGAGTTGGCCGCCATCGCTTACCTGTCGCAGGTTTCTGCGCAGTACGGAGAGGACTGCGCGGCAGCACAAGCACTAGTGTTGTGCGACTTCTACCTCAGGAAGGACGCGGACGATCCCGTCAGAAGGAGTCCCGTGCCGCCCGGCGCATTTCGAATGCTCACCGACAGTCAGCGTGAGGTCGTGGCAATTGCCAATGCGTTCCCAGAAGTCAGACGACTGCGCAAAGATGCGTTGGTGGCCTCCGGGGTTTGGGGTTACTTGAATGTGGCCGAGTAGATCCCTTCGACCGGCTCCGCACTGAGTCCCTCTTCGCGAACTCCCAAGAGTTCTTCCGGCATCGCACGTCTGTCTGCACTTCTCATGTAGGGGACGAACCCGGCCGGGATCTATGAGCCGGGCGGGGTTGGAGTCCGGATTCGTGGGGTAGAATTCGCCCGTGGCGGTCGATCCGGCGGTGGGGGGCAGGTCCGGGCTCCTGGAACCAGGGAACATCACCGGGCCTTATGGGACGTTGCCGCGCCGTTTGGGCCGCTGGAACTTCCTACGATCGACAAGCACGCCGAAAAAGTAAGATGCAACTGGTGTCGGACCTATTCGACTTTCGTTCGCGGCCCGGCGACGCTCCGGAAGCTCGGACCACTCGTGGTCGCGAGCTACTTCCATCGCACGTCATCGCGGCGGGATGGGAGTTGTTGCTGCCTGACACTCTGTTCAAGGGACGCCTGAGTGACCGAGCAATCGTAGTTGGTGTCGCGACGTGGAGTGACGCGGAAATGAACGCACTCGCAAGCCTCGCTGCCCGCAGGATTGGAGGCATACACGTCTTCGACGTAGACGTGTTTGGTGCGGGTGAGCTCATGGCGGAACTTCTTGGCGTCACCGAGCCGTTGATGCAGACGCCCTTCGTGAGCGAGTTCGCTGACGGCTCCCTAGTCAGGTACTCTGAGGGGGGGAAGGGTGTTCTTAGGCTGCTGCAACTCGCGGGAGTGTAGGTTCTCCTGCTATCCAAGATCGCGGAATCCTGCTGTGAAGAATCGTCCAGAGGCGGCATGGGTTCGAACTCGTGGATCTATAGGCGGGCAGGATGACGGCCGACACGCGACGCAACGTCTTCGTACTCGGGGCAGGCTTCTCGAAGCCCGCGAACGGGCTCATGTAGGGGACGAACCCGGCCGGGGTCTATGAGGCGGGCGGGGTCGGCGTCCGGGTTCATGGGGTAGAATTGGCCCGTGGCGGTCGATGGGGCGGCGGGAGGCGGTTCGGGGCTTCCGGAACCATGCAACATAACCGGGCCTTATGGGACGTTGCCGCGCCGTTTGGGCCGCTGGAATTTCCTACGCTCAGTCGCGGGGGGAGAAATGAACCGCGAATTGAAGGAGATCGTCTGGGGCCAGTTCGGGGCGGCAATCGACATGCTCGAGAACGCGATCGTCGCCTGCCCCGAGATGGTGTGGAGCGACCGGACGCGCAAGCCGGAGTTCTGGTACGTCGCCTATCACACGCTCTTCTTCCTGGATCTTTACCTGTCCGACTCGAGCGACGGATTCGCGCCTCCGTCGCCGTTCACGTTGAGCGAGATGGATCCATCCGGCCTGATGCCGCCGCGCGTCTACACAAAGGAGGAACTGCGCGCCTATCTCGCGCACGGCCGCCAGAAGTGCCGCACGGCGATCGCCACCCTGACTGACGAGAGTGCCCGGCGACACTGTGCGTACGGATCGATCCAGGGCACCACGCTGGAGAAGCACATCTACAGCGGACGGCATGTCCAGCATCACGCCGCGCAGCTCAATCTCATCTTGCGGCAGACGACCGACTCGGCCCCCGGATGGGTGGGGCGTGCATCGCCGCTCACCGACGCGCGATGAGGATCATCCCCAGGACCAGGATCACCTCGACGCCCAGGAGTCCGCACGCCGAGTGACCGGACCCTCCGCCCCCGGACGACGGCTCCGAAGCCGGAGGCGGGGGCGCGCTCCCGCCAGAGAACAGGTCGTTCATGTACTCTTCGATGTTGGTGTAGCCGTCGCCGTCCAGGTCGAGAATGGCATCGAGCGGGTTCGCAGGGTCGAGGCCGTTCGCCGTCTCCCACGCGTCGGGCATTCCGTCGCTGTCACCGTCGGGCAGCGGAGTCCCCGCCGCGAGAACGGGATATCCCCCGACCTGCGACGGATCATCGACCCACGCTCCCGTTCCGTTGATGACGTCGTTGACGACGCGGAGGTCGGCGGAGTCGCGCGTCGGCAGGGTCGCGCCCGCGCCCGCGAGCACCAGGTCGTAGGCTTCGAACGCCGTGTGCGTCGTCACCGGCGCGGTGGCGGCAGGAGTCGTGACGATGCTCGACATCACGATCGGATGGACGTCGGCTGTCTCCGGCAGGCTGTCGTTCGGCCGCCGGCCGCTGATGTTCCCCTTCACGTAGATGCTGCGGCCGAGTCCGGAGCCGGGGGGGACGTCGTTGTCGATCGCGTATTCGGATGCATTCGTGTTGGGCCCGTTCTTGTAGTAGTTGCCCTCGATGTTGGCGTAGGTCACGGCGTAGACATCGTTGACCTGCGTGGCGTGTCCGAAGTTGTAGATGACGTTGTTGCGGACGTCGATGAGGTCGACGCCGTTCGAGAGCGGATTGCGGTCGTCGTTGTGGGCGAAGAGGTTGTGGTGAACCGTGACCCGCTTCGTGAACCGGGCGTTGCCGCCGGTGCGCATGCCTTTGCTGTGCGCGCCTTCAGGGTTCGTGCTGGCGCGGAGCGCCTCCGAGATGACGCACCACTGGATGGTGAGGTCCCATGAATCGCGTTCGCCGATGTTCTCGTCCGTGGACCATGAGATCGAGCAGTGGTCGAGGATCACGCGATCGCCGTTGCTGAGGTTGACGGAGTCGATCGCGGCCGGACCGGTGCCGCCGGCGCGGAACCGCATTCCGCGGATGATCACGTCCGAGGTCTGGATCACGAAGGGATGGCCGGCGTGGCCCGGCGCGTTGCTGACGCAAATGCCGCCCCCCGGCGCCGTCTGTCCGGCGATTGTGATGTAAGGGTTGCGCAGGGAGATGGGAGAGGTGACCTGGATCGTGCCGCCGGTCTTGAAGATCACGGTTCGCGGCCCCGAGGCCTCGCACGCCGCGCGAAGCGAGCCGGCACCCGAGTCGTTGAGGTTGGTGACGAGGAGAATGGAACCGCCGCGGCCGCCCGGGGTCATCGCGGCGAACCCTTCCGCGCCGGGGAACGCCGGCACCATCGGAGACGGGGCGGAGAAGCCGGTGAGACACGCGACTGCCACGACGACCATCAGCATCCTTGTCATTTGCCGTCTCCTTTCCGAAACTCCCGCCCTATACTCGCGACAGAAGCCAGTAGGAAGGGCGGGACGGATCGTCCCCGAAAAAATGAGCGTTGCACCGGACACTTCCCTGGGAGGCGGCGCCCGCGACTTTCCCGTCACGACGTGGGGGCTCGTGTCGCGCGTCGGCGCCACGGGAGTGCCAGACGGCCTCGACGGGCTCTGCCGCCGGTATTGGAAGCCGATTTACCACTACGTCCGGACGGCGTGGGGGAAGTCGGTCGAGGACGCCAAGGACCTCAGCCAGGGCTTTTTCCTGTGGCTGGTGGAGGCCAATCCGCTCGCGGCCTACCGCGCGGAGAAGGGTTCATTCCGCGCCTTCGTGAAGGTCCTCCTGTGGAGATTCGTGAACGACCACCAGAAGGTCGCGCAGGCGCTCAAGCGGGGCGGAGCGGTGCAGCTGCAGAGCCTGGAGACGGTCACCGAGGATGGGCGCCGTGCGTGCGAGGCTGAGCTCGACCGGACCTGGGCGCTGGAGATGGCGCAGCGGGCCATCGAGCGGGTGAAGACGCGGCTCGCCGGCCGTGACGGCTGGTTCGCGGTCTACGAGGGATACGACCTGGCCGTCGCGGACCGTCCCACCTATGCGGCGATCGGCAAACGGCTCGGCATGGCGGAAGGGCGCGTCCGGAAGATCCTGAGCGCGGTGCGCCGGCTGGTCCGGCAGGAGATCCTCGACGAGCTCGAGTCGCAGGTGACTTCGCAGGATGAGCTGGCGGCGGAATGGAAACAGCTGTTCGGCGGACGCGTGTGATGAGTTCCGCGACGACCCGGCGCCGCCGCGTGTTATAGGAGCATGGGCGAAGCTGAAGCGGCTCCGTGGCTCGACTCATTCCGGCATGGCATGGCCGAGTTCGAGAGCGAGCACGGCACGCAGGACGTCGGCGCGTTTCGCGGAGACGGATGGCGCGTCGGCCGGCTTGCCGTCGAGCGCGGCCTGGTCACCTCCGAGCAGCTCGCGGAGTGTCTCGAGGAGCAGGCCCGATCGGGCGAGGAGATCGCGCTCGCGGCGCTCCTCGTGCGTCATCGCTACCTCAGCGCGTCGTCGCTCGCCTCGCTCTTGAACGATCAGGCGCCGGACGTCGCCGTACCGCCGCGGTATCGCATCGAATCCTCCCTCGGGCAGGGCGGCGCGGCCGTCGTCTATCGCGCGCGCGACACGCAGCTCGACCGCCCCGTCGCGCTCAAAGTGATGCGGCGGAGCGGCAACGCGAGCCTCAAGACGCGGTTCGAGCGGGAAGCCAGGGTCGTCGCCGGCCTCACCCATCCCAACGTCGTCGGGATCTACGACGTCGGCGAGGCGGGCGATCGGCCGTTCCTGGTCATGGAACTCGTCGAAGGACGCTCGCTCGCCGAGCTGATCGCCCAGAAGGCGCCGCTGGCGCAGCTCCTGACGCTTCTCGAACAGGCGGCCCTCGGCGTCGCGGCGGCGCACGCGAAGGGAATCGTCCATCGCGATTTGAAGCCGGGAAACATTCTCGTCACGTCGAAAGGCGAGGCGAAGGTTGCGGACTTCGGTCTCGCCTACGTAGCGGGCGGCGACGCTCGAATCACCGGCGAGGGCACCACGCTCGGGACGCCGCTCTACATGGCGCCCGAGCAGGCGGCGGGCGAAAGCGATCGCGTGACGCCGCGCACCGACGTTTATGCGCTCGGCGCGATCCTCTACGAAATGGTCGCGGGACGGGCGCCGCACGAAGCCGACACGGTGGCCGAACTCTTCGCGAGCATTCTCACGGCCGACGTCGTGCCGCCGAGCCGCCGGAATGCCGCCGTCTCGCCGCCGCTCGATGCGCTCTGCCTGCGCGCCCTCTCGCGAGATCCCAAGCAGCGCCCCGCGGACGCCGGGGAATTTGCCGCGGAACTGGTGCTGGCGCGGAACGGAGGCAGCCGCGTTCGTGCGCCGTGGCGCTCGATTCTCGCCGGAGGCGCGGTCGTGCTGGTCGGGATCGCCGCCTACGCCGTCACGCGCCCCGGGCCGGCGGCGCCGCCGGCCGAGCCGCCCGTGCAGCGCGTCGATCCGTTCGACGCGGGGATGGCGATCTTCACCAAGGTCGAGGGGCTGGCGTCGCAGCCGGACGCGGCGAGCGAGGAATTCGAGAAGCTCGCCGCGAGCTGCATCGCCGCCTTGAAGCAGGCGCCCGGCCGGGCGGCGGCTCATCTCGCCATCGCGCGCGTGCACCGGATGAAGGCGGAGTGGGATCCGGCCCTGGACCAGCTCTCCAAGGCACTCCAGGCCGATTCGCGTCTCGTCGACGCCGTTCGCGAGCGCGTGATCGTGCGCGTTGAGAAGACCCTCGCCGATCCTGCGAACTTCGGCGACAGCGCCAAGCTGCATCCGAAAGTCCGCGACGCGATGAAGGCGGCCGCGTCGGACGACCTCAAGATGCTTCGGCAGCTCAAAGACGATCGCTGGGCCGAGGCGGTGGAGCGGTTCCTCGCGGGGAGCTACGAGAAGGCCGCCCCGGAGCTCGCGGCCTGCGCCGCCAGCGAGCCCGCGCTGTGGATGTGGAGCGGACTGGCGGTGCAGCAGTCGCTCGTCGATCGCCGTCGGCCGACCGACGCGGAGCGCCAGGTGCTGGATCGTGTCATTGACGCTCATTCAAATGCGATCGCGATTCGTCCCCGGCACGTGGTCGCTCGGATCGCGCGGGGCATGGCCTACCTTGAGAAGGCATCCGACCGGACCGATCCCATCGTCGACCGGGCAATTGCCGATTTCTCGGAGGCGTTCCGGATCGATCCGCGCAACAAGTACGCCGTCTTCCATCGTGCGGAAGCGCGCGGGAAGAAGGGAGAGTGGGCGCTCGCGCGGGACGACGCCTCGATCGCGATCCAGCTCGACGGACAGTTCCGGGAGGCGTTTGCGCTTCGAGGCGACGCGGCGCTGCGCCTCGGGCAGCCGGCAGAAGCGGTGAAGGACTTGAACCGCGCATTCGAGCTCGGCGCGACCGACTCGGGACTCGCATGGAACCGCGCCCGCGCGCTCCTCCAGGCGAAGGAGTACGCCAAGTGCATCGCCGAGTGCGACCGCCTGCTGAAGCTCGATCCGAAGAATCCGGCGAGCGTGAACGATCTCAAACGCCAGGCCCAGGAGGCGATGAAGTAGAGGAAGAGCGCTCCAACCGGCTTCAGCTCTGATTCACCGGCGAAATCGTCGTCAGTCAGCAATCGCCTGTGTTCTGGAGATGGATGCGGCAACCCTCGAGGTCGAACTGCGGTGTTCGTTCTCCCGGACTCAACTCGCGGATTCGATCCCCCAGTAGTGCCCAGAACTCACTCGAGCGACTCGCAAGCAGCGGGCCGGTGACTGGAATCCCGTCCTTGGTGAGGAGCGCCCAAGGCAAACCACCGAGCTGCTCCTCCAGGAACTTGTCAAGGGAGTCCTCGCCCACAAGTTCAGGATACCCCGTCGAATCTCCTGACGCGACTGGGTTCGCGGGTACCCATATGGGTGGCGACTCGTGGGCGCGCTCCTTATTGCGCGTCAATGAGTTGCGTGCGGACGCCTGCGTCGTCATTCCCCATATGCATTTCCAAGCCGACGATCCCGGACCCGCTCCGTACTGGGGGCAGGGTTCGGAATCGTATGGGCCTGGAGGATTCATGGCTAACAAGTTCGTTCTCTCCCTCGCGTTCTCCCTCTTCTCTTTCTCGGCTGCTCTTCCGCTCTTCGCCCAAGTCACAACTCCCACCGGGTTGACGCCGGGGTCCTCATCGGGCCCCGGCCCAACTCTCACCTCGTCCCCCGTTTCGCTTTCGTGGGGCGCGGTGACCGGTGCGGCGTCATACGAAGTCGTCGTCGAGCGCAACGACACCTGGGGCTGGACCCAGGCCGGCACGACGACGGCCCTCACCGCCGGCTGGTCCTACCCCCCCGCGTTCTTCGGCCAGGACTACCGCTTCCGCGTCCGCGCCTACGACGGCTCCGGCTACTCCGCGTGGTCGGCCGACAGCTTCTTCCACCTCGACGCACCGGCCGTCGGCGGCGGCAGCGGACCGTCGACCCCGACCGGCCTCACGCCGGGCGGCGTTTCGACTCCGTCGACCATCTCGAACTCGCCGCTGACGCTCGCCTTCGATGCCGTCTCCGGCGCGGCGATCTACGAGATCGTGACCGAGTACGACAGCTCTGGCAGCTACGTCACCGACCAGACCTTCCAGACGGCGCAGACGTCCTGGGCCTACAACACCAACTCTCCGTTCTCGACCAATCGCTGGAAGGTCCGCGCCGGCAGCGCGAGCGGCTGGTCCGCCTTCAGCGTCTACAAGTACTGGACCCTCGGCAGCACGACCGGCGCGGCGAACATGACGGTCACGCCCGGCGGCGATCTCAACTCGACGGGCAACCCCGGCGGACCGTTCTCGCCCGCGTCGCAGAGCTACGTTGTCTCCAACATCGGCACCGCGTCGAGCAACTTCTACACGTCCGCGGCGCCGTCCTGGTACCGCATCACCCCCGAGACCGGCACGCTCGCCGGCGGCGAGAGCCGCTCCGTCACCGTGACGATCTCGAGCGATGCGAACACTCTCCCCGCGGGCACCTACAGCGCGGTCGTCACGTTCGGCATGTACTGGACGACGACCACCGCCACGCGCACCATCTCTCTGACGGTTGCCGGCTCGGGCCTCGTCGTCACGCCCGGCTCCGGCCTCTCGTCGAGCGGCGCCGCGGGCGGACCGTTCTCCCCGGCGAGCCAGGCCTACACGCTCTCGAACACGAGCGGGTCGTCCTTCAACTACACCGCGACGGTGAACCAGACCTGGGTCACGCTCTCCTCCGCGAGCGGGTCGATCGCGGCCTCCGGCACCGCGTCGGTCACCGCGTCGATCAACAGCGGCGCGAACTCGCTGACCGCGGGCATCTATTCCGCGACGATCACCTTCACGAACACGTCGACCGGCGCCGGCAGCACGACGCGCACGGTGAGCCTGACGGTCAATGCCTCCGGGACCGCGGGCCCGATGACGGTCTCGCCGGGCGGCGGACTCTCGTCGACCGGCCCGGTCGGCGGCCCCTTCACGCCGACGTCGATCGACTACGTCGTGACCAACACCGGCACCGCGCCGATGACGTGGTCGGCGTCGTGCAGCATGGCCTTCATCACGCTCTCGTCGACGGGCGGAACGCTCGCGGCGGGCGCCAACACGACCGTCACGGCGTCGCTCAACAGCACGGCGAACGGCTATCCCGCGGCGACGTGGAGCGGCTCGGTCATCTTCAACAACACGACGAACGCGAGCGGCGACACGACGCGGCCTGTCACGCTTGCCGTCGGCTCGGGCGGCGGCGGTGGAAGCGCGGCGATGAGCGTCACTCCGAATTCCGACCTCGCGTCGACCGGCCCGGTGGGCGGCCCGTTCACGCCGGGCAGCCTGAACTACACCATCGCGAACATCGGCACGGCCGACATGACCTTCACCGTCTCCGCCGACCAGACCTGGGTCAGCATCTTCGCGCCGACGGCCACGCTCAGCGCGGGCACGTCGTGGGGCACGATCGTCCAGTTCGACGCGAGCGCGAACTCGCTCGCGGCCGGCACCTACACCGCGAACGTCGCCTTCACGAACACGACCAACGGCGTCGGCAACGCGACGCACACCGTGACGCTGACCGTGACGGGCGGCGGCGGAAGCTCGGCCGCGATGACGGTCACGCCCGCGACGGGCATCAACGCATCAGGCCCCGTGGGCGGCCCGTTCACCAGCAGCAGCCAGAACTACACCATCACCAACAGCGGAACGGCGTCGCTTGACTGGACCGCCTCGGCCACCCAGGGCTGGATGACGGTCCTGCCGACGAGCGGCACGCTCGCGCCGGGCGCAAGCGCGACGGTCATCGTCTCCGTCAACGGCAACGCGATCCTCCTCGCCGCCGGCACCTACAACGACACTGTCACCTTCACGAACACGACGAACGGCGTCGGCAACACCACTCGCAGCGTCACGCTCACGCTCTCCGGTGGCGGCGGCGGCGGTGACGTAACGCCTCCGACGGTGACGATCGTCACGCCCGCGCCGCCGAGCGCGTCGACGTCGACGAGCCCGATCACGATCTCCGGCACGGCCAGCGACAGCGTCGGCGTGACGCAGGTGACCTGGTCGAACGCGACGACGGGCGGCACCGGCATCGCGTCGGGAACGACCTCGTGGAGCGCCTCGATTCCGCTCGCCAGCGGCAGCAACCTCATCACGATCACGGCGAAGGACGCGGCGAACAACGGCGGTTCGGCATCGATCACGATCCTCTACACGCCCGTGAGCGGCGACACGACTCCGCCGGTCGTCACCATCACGACGCCGTCGGCCGCACCGACCTTCAGCGCGTCGAGCTCGCCGGTCACGGTCGCCGGCACGGCCAGCGACAACGTCGCCGTCGCGACGGTGACGTGGTTCAACGCCGCCACGGGGATGTCCGGGACCGCGGCGGGGACGACATCGTGGAACATCTCGATCGTCCTGAACACGGGATCGAACGTCATCACGATCTCGGCGTTCGACGCCGCCGGAAACAGCAGCACCGACGTGATCACGATTGACCTGGGCGGGGGAAGCAGCAGTGGAGGAGGCGGTGGCAGCCGCGGCCACAAGAAGACCTGCGGCGGTTCGGCGGGGGCATTGAGCGGCAACGCGTTCTGGCTCCTGGCGGCCGTCGGCCTGGCCCTGGTGTTGGCCGCACGCAGATAAGGGCCCAGGCCCGCCTCGAGCGACTCATACCAAGCCAGCCTCGGGGGGCGACCCCCGGGGCTGTCTTGTTGAGAGAGAGAAAGAGGGAGAGAGCGAACGAGGAGGGTATGATCTCCGCGCGGAGGTCATGATGATGATGCGGACTGCTGCCATCCTGCTCGCGCTCACGTCGGCCGCGCTTGCCGACACCATCCACCTCTCCAACGGCGGAAAGCTCGAGGGCGTCATCCTCAAGGAGACCGAGACGCAGGTCGTCGTCCGCCTCAAGTACGCGACGGTGACGCTCGCGAAGTCGGACATCGACTCAATCGAGAAGTCGAAGCCCGAGGAGAGCAAGGACGCGGCGCAGCGGATGGCGCGCTGGGACAAGTGCATCGAGGCGCTCGCCGCACGCAAGTGGGGCGGGGATCTGCGCCAGATCGCGGCGCTCGTCGTCGACAAGGGCGTCTTCAAGAACGTGCCCTACATGTCGCACCGCGCCGGCGACTATGAATTCAACATCTACGGCGATCCCGATCATCCGGCGGGGATCGAGATCGGCGTCTACAAGGATCTCGTGAAGAGCGACAGCGTGAAGAAGGAATGCCTCGAGATCATGCTGGGCCTGCTGCGCGAGGCGAAGGACCAGGAGTTCCTCAAGGCGCTGAGCCTGAAGGTGGACAAGAAGGACCGCGAGGGGATCACGTTCGAAATCACGCCCGAGACCGCCGAGGATGCCTACGAGGGCTGGTGGATTTCGGTCTACGATGCCGCCGCGATCGAGAAAGAGCGCGCGACCGCCGAGGAGCTCGCCGAGCTCGCCGCGACGCGCGAGGAGCTCGAGAAGGAAGCCGCCGACAGGAAAAAGGCGGACGCCGAGGCGCGCCGGAAGGCCGACGAGGAGAAGAAGCGGCTCGCGAAGGAACGGGAGAAAAACCCGACCGCGAAGGCCGCTCCCGCGCACGACGACGACCTGGTGAACCGGTATCGATGGGAGCAGCGCGACCTGGAACTCGGCCGCCGCTGGGCGCTCAACAAGGTCACGACGAAGTACTGGCGGCGCGGCTACTTCAAGGTCGGGGGCAAGTTCAAGCCGGTCATCCGGAAATGACCTGTCCCGCCGAAGCCGGTGGACCCAATGACGGATGAGGCAGGTCGGCGGAGGCGGATCGTCATTGTCGGCGCCGGCGCCGCGGGACTCGCCACCGCCATCTTCGCCGCCCGCGCCAACCCGAAGCTCTCGATCGCGCTCCTCGACGGAGCCGAGAAGATCGGCGCAAAAATCCTCATCAGCGGCGGAGGCCGGTGCAACATCACCAACGTGAAGGTGACGCCCGAGGACTACTGGGGCGGCAGCCGCAACACGATCAAGCGGGTGCTCGCCGCGCTCTCGGAAGAGAAGACGGCGGCGTTCTTCCGCGAAATCGGCGTGCCGCTTCACGAGGAGCAGTGGGGGAAGCTCTTCCCCGATTCGAACCAGGCCCGCAGCGTGCTCGACGCCCTGGTGCGCGAGGCGAAGCACTGCGGGGTCGAGCTCAAGGCGGGCCACCGCGTGACGGCGATCGCGAAGGGATTCAAGGTCGCCACGTCGAAGGGGGAGCTCGAGGCGGAGCGGGTCGTCCTCGCGACGGGCGGACTGTCGATTCCGAAAACCGGCAGCGACGGGGGCGGCTACGCGCTCGCGAAGTCGCTCGGCCACTCGATCATCCCGACGACGCCCGCGCTCGCGCCGCTGACGATCGAACGGACGGCCGATCTCGCCGGCGTCACGCACGAAGTCGAGCTGACGGTGCGCGTCGATGGCGGGAAGGAGACGCTGCTCGGCTCCATGCTCTGGACCCATTTCGGCGTCAGCGGGCCGGTGGCGATGAACGCGTCGCGGGTCTGGCATCGCGCGAAGGTGGAGAATCGCCCCGTGACGGTGACGGCGAACTTTGCGCCCGGCGTCGACATCGAGGCCGAACTGCTCCGCTCGAAGGGCAAGGCGGCGAACGTCATCGCGAAGTGGATCCCGTCGAGGCTCGCCGAGAAGCTGGCGCCCGACGTGATGCTCTCGCACCTCACGAAGGAGCAGCGGCGCGATCTCGTCCGCGCGGTGACGGAGTTCCCGATGGGCGTCACCGGCACGAGGGGCTACAACTACGCCGAGGCGACGGCGGGCGGTGTCCCGCTCGACGAAATCGATCCGCGCACGATGGAGTCGCGCCTCTGCCCGGGGCTCCACTTCGTCGGCGAGATTCTCGACGTCGACGGTCGGATCGGCGGCTTCAATTTCCAGTGGGCGTGGTCGAGCGGATTCGTAGCGGGGAACGCGCTTGCCCGAACTCCCTGACATCGCGGCGTACATCCGTGCACTCGAAGTGCGGACGGTGGGTCGCACGCTGGAGCGCGTGCGGCTCGCGAATCCGTTCCTGCTGCGCACGGTTGATCCGCCGTTGAAGGAGTTCGAGGGGCGCCGCGTCGCGCGACTGCTTCGCATCGGAAAGCGCATCGTCTTCGACGTCGACGGCGTCTTTCTCGTGCTGCATCTCATGATCGCGGGGCGGCTGCATTGGAACCCTGCTTCGCGCCCGATGGAGGCGCTTCGCAGGGCAAGGGGCGGGGGGATTCGCGGGAAGATCGGGCTGGCGGCGTTCGACTTCGATTCCGGAACGCTGGAGCTGACCGAGGCGGGGACGAAGCGCCGCGCGTCGCTCCATGCCGTGCGCGATCTGAAAGGGATCGACCCTGGCGGGCTCGAGGTGCTCGACGCGACGCTCGATCAGTTCCGCGCCGCGCTGGTCCGGGAGAACCACACCGTCAAGCGGGCGCTCACCGATCCGCGCCTCTTCAGCGGAATCGGGAATGCGTACTCGGACGAGATTCTGCATCGGGCGCGGCTGTCGCCGCTCAAGCAGACGCTGCAGCTCTCGTCCGACGAGACGGAGCGGCTGTGGCGGGCGACGCAGGAGACGCTGCGTGACTGGATCGCGCGTTTGAGCACGGAGGACTTCCCCGAAGGCGTGACTGCGTTCCGCGAGGAGTTCGCGGTCCACGGGCGATTCAAGAAGCCGTGTCCCGACTGCGGCGCGCCGGTGCAGCGCATCCGTTACGCCGAGAACGAGCTGAACTACTGCGCGAAGTGCCAGTGCGGCGGACGGATCCTCGCCGACCGGTCGCTGTCGCGGCTGCTGAAGGACGACTTCCCTCGAAACATCGACGAGCTGGAGTGGTAAGGGGCGTCGTAGAATCGTCCTAGTTCCATGCGATTCATGCTCCTGCTGCTGCTCTGCCTGCCGCAGGACGACATCGGAAAGCTCATCGACCAGCTCTCGAGCGACAGCCCCGAGACGCGCGAGAAGGCGACGGCGGAGCTCATCAAGCGCGGCGCGGAGAAGGAGCTGAAGGCGCGGCTCGACGGCGCCGATGCGGAGACGCGGGGACGGATCGAGAAAGTGCTCGCCGGCCTCGAACGCCTCCGCTGGACGAAGTGGAAGCTCGTCCGCACGCTGGTGCCGCACGACGGCGTCATCTTCAACTTCGAATTCAGCCCGGACGGGACGAAGATCCTCACCGTCGGCGGCGACGAATTCGTGCGGGTGTGGGAGACGGCCTCTCGGACGGAGCTCTTCGCGGCGCGGCTGGAGCATCTGATGCTCGCGAAGTGGAGTCCGGACGGCGCGCGCATTGTCGGTGCCGGGGCGGCCAAGGCGGCGGCGTGGGACGTCGCGGCGAAGAAGCAGGTCGACGCCTGGGACCTGAAGGACTTCGGGGCGAAGGGGATTCTCCTCATCGACGATGGCGCGATCGTGCACGGTCTCAACGGCTATCTCTGCTCGCGGACGTTCGGCGGCGCGAGCGTGCTGATCGAGGCGCAGCGCTACGACCAGGTCCGTGTGATGGGGGATCGCGTCGTCCTGCTCGCCAAGACCGGGGCGGACGGCGGCGAGTGGATGAGGGAGGGCATCGACGTCTCGATCGTGGAGCTGAAGACAGGAAAGCTGCTCGCGCATGCGGCGATGGAGAAGAAGGGCGGACGCGGCGAACGCGATCTCTACGACAGTGAAGCGCTGCTGCCGGACGGCAAGCGGTTCATCTACCTGGAGAAGGGTGTCGCGACCGTTCATGACATCGCGACGGACAAGGTCGTCCGACGGTTCGGCGCGGGGATGGGACGCCTGCATCTCGCCTCCGATGGTGACATCGCCATCGCGGACAACGGCGGGGTCTGGGACGTGGAGAAAGGCGGGAAGATCGGGACCGTGGCGCCGGCGGAGACCCTGACGTGGTCGCGCGACCGGGCGGTGGCGTTCTCGCAGGATGACACGATTCTGGTTGATCCGCGCGTCGGGAAGGCGATTGCCTCCCTGTCCCCCGGCGACCGTGCACAGTTCAGTCCAGACGGAAAGTACGTCTACGTCTGGGAGGAGAACTCGGGGAAGGGCCGCCTCTTCGATGCCTCGAGCGGTGCAGAAATCGCGGCCCGACCGGCAAAGCAGACGTACGTGTTGAGCGCCGTCTATCCGGCCACCGCGCGCTTCGCCGGCTCCGTCTTCGCGTCGATCGTCGAGGGGCGGCTTGCGCTCTACGACGTGACGGCGAAGAAGGAGCTCGGCGAGATCCTCGGGCACCGCTCCGGCGCGTACGTCGTCGGCATGACGGCCGAGCACATCATCTCGCTCTCCAGCGCCTCCAGCGAGGCAGTCGTGATGGAGACCGTGACCGGCAAAGTCGTTGCGCGCGTGCCCGCCTCGAGCTGGGACTACGGCGCGTTCGTCGAGGGGGGCCGGCTCGTGACGCGGCCGAAGTCGGGGGACTGGATCGTGTGGGAGCTTCCCGGCTGCAAGAAGCTCTGCACCGTGCCCGCCAACGCGTCGCGACGCGTGAGCATCACTGGTGACGGAGCGTTCGCCGTCCATGCGCGCGACAGCGGCACGACGATCATCGACCTGGCCACCGGGAAGACGACGCTCACGATCGACAAGATGTCGAGGGCCGTCTGCTCTCCGAAGGGCGCGATGGTGGCCATGAGCGGCGCGGCCGGCCTGAAGCTCGTCGACGCCTCCACTGGAAAGGGCGAGACGATCGTGGCTCGCGAACTGCGGCCGCTGAAGTTCGATGCGACCGGCGCGTGCCTGCTCGTCGCAGAGGACAGCAACGTGCGAGGAGTGGTGAACGTGGCGGCGCGGACGTTCACGCCGCTTCCGGATGGCGTCATGATCGCCGACGATGTCGTCCAAGTCGACGTCGCGGCGGATGGCAGCGTCCTCGCGGTTGCCGACTGCAACCGCGGGGGCGGCGTCTACGACGTCGCAAAAGGGACGAAGCTCTTCTGGGACAAACGAGTGCGGGGCCACTTTGTCTTCGCGCGGCTCTCGCCCGACGGCCGGCGCGTTTTGCTGGGCGGCGAGCACAAGGACAAGGGGGTCTACTTCTACGATGTGGCCGGGCGATTGCTCGCGGAGTATGAGCGGGCGTCGACCGCGTTTGCGGCCTCCGGGCAGTTCTTCGCGGCACGTGGGACGAACGTCGAGGTCTGGACGACGGACGCGACGGAGCCGGTCCACCGGATCGATGCCGGCTGGCGCGTCGACCGCATCACCTCATCGGCCGACGGCAAGACCCTTCTCATCGCGGCCGGAATCGATCTGCAAATCTGGCGCCGCGAGTGACCCTTCGCGCATAGGAGTAGTCATGCGCTGGTTGCTGATCCTGCTCCTCCTCCTCCAGGATGACGACGTCCTCAAGTACAAGCCCGAGCTGACGCGGCCAAAGGATTTCGCCGACTTCTGGAAGTCGCAGCTCGACGCGCTCGCGAAGGAGACCGTCAAGAGCGAGCTGACGAAGACGAAGGACTCGACCGACAAGATCGACATCTACGAGCTGTCGTTCCCCAGCGCGGACGGCAGGACGAAGGTGCTCGGCTGGTTCAGCGCGCCGGTCGGGGCAAAGGGGCTGCCGGCCGTCGTTTCGATTCCCGCCTTCGGCGGCACGCGGGGGAAGGGACCGCCGCGCTATCCCGGCGCCTGCGGGCTTGTCATCGGATACCGGGGCGACGGCGACGAGCCGTGGCCGAAGGACTGGATTACGCGCGGGCTCGACAAGATCGAGGATTCCGTCTTCCGGATTCACTACCTGAATCTCGTGCGCGCCATCCGCATCCTCCAGGCGCGCGAGGAGGTCGACCCGAAGCGGATCCTCCTCACGGGCGGCAGCCTGGGCGGGGCGCTCTCGGTCGTCGTCGCGGGACTTCTAGGCAAGGAGATCGCCGGCATCCAGGCTTCGGCGCCGGGGATGGACTACTACTTCAACGCGGACGGCACGCCGGTCGACAGCAGCTTCAAACAGATGGAGAAGTACGTCGCCGACCATCCGAAGGAGAAGGCGCAGATCCTGAAGGTGCTCGCGTACTACGCTCCGGTCAACTTCGCGCCCGACGTGACCGGCGACGTGCTTTTCGCGTGCGGCGGCAAGGACACGCTCTGCACGCCGAAGATGGTCTACGCGGTCTACAACCATCTCGGGACGACGGCGAAGGAGATCAAGTTCTACGCCGACGCCGGGCACGGCGGCTTCCAGGGCGACTGGGGCGCCGTGAGCCGCGCTTGGATCGACAAGCGGCTCAAGTGAGACATCCCGCGGGCGGAGCCCGTGGAAGGTCTCATCACGCCGAAGCCCGCCCGAAGGGGCCGGCCCGCCGGAACGGCGGGACGTCAGGCGAAGGCGGATAGCTGCGGCAGCACCTCGCCCGCCTTGCCGCGAATCGAAATCACCGGGACGCCCGCCTCGATCGCGAGCGGGATCGGCCCCGCGGCGGGATAGACGACGGCGCTCGTCCCGATGACGAGAAAGAGCTCCGCGGCTTCCACGTCGCCGACGGCGCGGCGCATCGCGCCGTCGGGCAGCGCTTCGCCGAACCAGACGACGCCAGGCCGCTCGAGTCCGCCGCACGCGCAGCGGGGGGGGGATCGACGGCATCGGCGACGTGCGATCTTCTCGCTCGGCGCCGCAGTCGACGCAGCGGATCGTCCAGATCTCGCCATGCAGGAGCAGGATGTTGCGGCTGCCCGCGAGCTTGTGCAGCCCGTCGACGTTCTGCGTGATCAGCGTGAAGGGTTGCCCGCGGTTTTCGATCGCGACGAGCGCGTTGTGCGCGGCGTTCGGCTTGCACGTGCCGATCAGCCCGCGGCACCAGTCGTCCCACTCCCAGACGAGCTTCGGGTCGCGCTCGAAGGCGGGGGGCGTCGCGAGATCCTCGGCGCGGAAGTTGCGCCAGAGGCCGTCGGTCCCGCGGAACGTGGGGACGCCGCTTTCGCCCGAGATGCCCGCGCCGGTGAGGACCGCGATGCGTTGAGCGCAGGCGATGAGGGCGCGGGCTTGGCCGAGCATGCCAGGGGAGGATGCCCGAATCGCGGCGGACGCGGAGTTGCCCGCGGAGCGCGATCCCGTTAGAGTCACGGCGTGGCGAAGCCCAGGCGACGGAAGAAGCGGCCGCTGATCGACTTCGACTCGGATACGGATGCGTTCCGCAGCGACTGGCTCAAGCTCACGCCCGGCGAGCGTCTCCTGCACGCATGGCGCCAGAGGCGACGGATCAAGGATCTCGAAGCCGCCCACGATGCACAGTCTCTTCCGCGCCTTTAGGGCCCGCCGCGTCCGGCTGCTCGTGATCGGCGGGCAGGCCGCGATTCTCTACGGCGCCGCGCATTTCACCCAGGACCTGGACGTGTGGATTGATCCGGCGGACGCGAACGTGCGCCGCTTCCTGATCGCCCTGGCTGACAGGAAGTCCCGCGTTCACAAGCTGACGCCGCCCGTCCGCGCGCCCTTCGTGCGACGCGGACACGGTTTTCACTTCGTGGTTCGGGACCTGCTCCGGCGGCCCGCGCGCATTGAGTCGGCCGCGCGGCACATCGCGGCGGCGGCCCATCGTCTCCAGGCGGCCGGGCGCCGGTATTGGCTGCCGAGGATCGCCGAGTTGCGCGAGCTGCGCGCCTCCGGCGGCCTCCAGGCCCAGGGAGTCGCCGTCTCGTCCCTTCTGTGAGGCCTACTTGTCGCCGTCGGTCGGCGTCTTCGGCTCCGGCTTCGGCGCCGGCTTCGCGGGGCCCTTCTTCGGGTTCTGCAGGATCTTCATGTCCTGCCCGAGAATCAGGAGCGCGAACGCCGCCGTCGAGCCGTAGTTTCCGCCGATGAGGCCCTTCTCGCCCCCCGCGTCGCCGTCGTCGCCGACGTAGACGCCGCCGTCCGCCTCCTGCTTGGCGATGAGCTTGTCGAGCCACATGTTGATCAGCTCCGCGTACGGCTCCTGGCCGAGCATGTGGCAGCCGAGCGTGACGCCGAGGCAGTGGAACGCGCCGATGTGGTGGCCCTGGTCCATCTTCTCGAGCTTCTTCGTCAGCGACTTTTCGTAGGTCTTCCAGATCTTGTGCTGCGTCTGGCCCGCGAAGAGCAGACCCTGCATGCAGAACGCGCCGCGCGCGCCGGTCGGATCGCCGCCCTGCTGGCCGGTGCCGTAGCTGATGCCTTCGCCCGTCGTGTAGGAGAGCAGGCACTTCTCCGCCTTCGTCATCGTCTCGTCGGGCACCGCGATCTTGTGGGTCTTCGCGCTCCAGAGCACGCCGTAGACCATGGCCGTGAGGATGCCGAGGTCTTTCACGGGATAGTCGAGCCGGTCCTTGTAGGCGCCCTCGTACCACTTGAACCAGCCGCCCGTGCGCTCCTGGTGCTTCACGAACCACGCGACGATCGACGTGATCGCCTCGGTCGTCTCCTTCGTCGGCGCGAATTTGTGGTACTCCGTGAGAAAGAGGCCCGCGAGCGCGGGGTACCAGTTCTGCGCGTGCTGGCTGTTGCCCTTGCGCTGCTCCCACGCGCACGCTTCGCGGACGATGACTTTGACTTCGTCGTTGTACCGGCCGTCGTAGAGGAAGACCCAGCCCGCGACCATCTTCGCGGGGAACGACGCGCTGTTGAGCTCCTTCTTGATTTTCGCCATCGCCTTCTCGTAGGCGGGCACGCACTTCTTGCACTTGCGCGGGTCGGTCGAGGTGTGCTTGTCCGCGGGCTTGTCCTGAGGGAGGACGGCGAAGCCGGCCGAGTCCTGGGCCGCCGCGACAGGACCGAGCAGAAGAAGCGCGAGCACGATCTTGTTCATATGATCTAGACCCCGTGAACCGGAGGATTCTATGAAGCTTGATGAAGTCATGTCGACCCTCAAGAAAGCAGGGAAGCCCAACACCGCGAAGATCTACCAGCGCCACGGATCGGGGCCGAACGTCTACGGCGTGAGCTTCGCCGACCTCGGCAAGCTGACGAAGAAGATCAAGAAGGACCACGGCCTCGCCCTGGAGCTCTGGAGCACGGGCGTTGGCGAGGCCCAGACGCTCGCGCTGATGATTGCCGATCCCGCGCAGTTGAAGGACGACCTGGCCGACGCGTGGGTCGCGGACTCGACGAACCGGGGGCTCCGACACTACCTGGCGTGCCTGGTGGCGAGGAGCCCCATCGCGACGAAGAAGATGAAGGAGTGGATGAAGGCGAAGGACGAGGCGCGCCGCTCGACCGGTTACGCGATCCTCGCGTTCCTGATGAGGGACACGCCCGCGATGCTGGCGGACGGCGATCTCGAGAAGCATCTCGCGACGATCGAGAAGGAGATTCACGGCTCGCCGAACTGGGCGCGCTACTCGATGCTGATGGGGCTCATCAGCATCGGCCTGCGTCCGTCGCTGCAGAAGAAGGCGATCCAGGCGGCGCGCCGGATCGGGAAAGTCGACGTCGACATGGGAGAAACGAGCTGCAAGATTCCGGACGCCGAGGAGTACATCCTGAAGGCGTCGAAGCGTCTGTGCTAGCCTTGGGCTAGTGTAGTGCAACGGGAATACAGCCTTGCCCAAGCGGAGGGCGCGTCCGGGCCAAGGAGAACTCTGCGCTCTCTGCTCCCTATGCCGCTCCGCGTTTCGGCCCGAAGGGCACGCTCCGTTGAGAAAGAGACCCGGTTAGCACACGTCGTAGTTGAACTGCGCGGCGGCACGCGCGACCACGGCGGCGATCGCCGGGTCGCTCAACTGCCGGTGGAAGATGGGGAGGACGGGCATCGCCCTCGCGGCGCGCTCGTAGAGGGCGACGGCTGGACGGCTGGCGTGCATCGACGATCCGTACCAGAGGCCATGGAGCTTCGGGTACGCGCCGTAGATCGCCCTTGACCACCGGCGTGATCGCCGCCGCTCCCCGGCGCTGATCGCGAGCGACCCTCCGGCGCGCGTCGGCCAGGCACCGCGCAGGTCGAGCAGCGTGAGCGGCTGCCTGGTGATGAAGGCGACGAGCACGGGCGCGTGCTGGCGGACGTCGATCTCCCGGGACTCCTGGAAGACCTCCGCGAAGCAGGTGAGCCCGTGCACGGCGCCGTAAAAAATGGCGCGAGCCTGCGTCCGGGGCGGCGCGAGGTGGTGGTCGAACCGGTTTTGCGTCGGTCCGAAGCGGCGGAAGTCCTGCCAGCGGGTTGGACGGGATCCGCCCTGGAAGTAGATTCGCCAGAGCGTGGTTCCCGCCGGCAGGGCACGAATGACGGCGGGGATCTTCGCCATCTCCGCTGGCGCCGGCGGATCGGGCAATTGGTTCACGGGAGGGCGGGGTGCCTGGCCATGTCGATGAGGCGCGACGCCGGCCGGCCGGTGAGCAGCCACTGGATCGGGCTGAGCCCCTCCAGGTCGGGCGTGGCATGGGTGAGCCAGTTGCGGACGCCGATGGGGCTGCTGTCGGCGGAGAGATGCGGGAGCACGAGACGCAGGCCCGGGACATCCCGGCCCTGGTGGAACTGGAATTCGGGCAGAAGCCACTCCGAGTCCATCTTGATGCCGTAGAGCGTGCGCGCGATGAGGCGCTGGCGGATCCGGCTCGTGTTGACGCCAAGGAGCTTCGCCGCCTGGGGAACCGAGAGGGAGCCTGCCAGCATCTCCGCGTACCGTCCCGCGCTCCGGAGGACGGGGTCCTGCGCAGGCCGATCGAGCCTCACGCCGCCCTCCGCGAGGATCGCGCGCTCTCGCGCGGTCAGCGGCGACTCCCCGGGACGGGGAAAATGGGCGTAAGCGGCCGTGACCGCGTCGATGACGCGCTCGATGAAGTCCCCGCGACCCGGCGCCCGCCGGATGGAGACGCTTCCGTCCGCATCCGCGATGATCATCATGACATGGCCCCGGGGGACGCTGCGCAGCCTCCGCGTCCGGATCTTCGCGGCCGGCTTGGAGCCAAGCGATTCCTCCATCCGCTGCAGCACCGCCTCCGCCGCCGACCGCTGCCTCGCCGCCGTGCTCCTCATCGACCCAATATTAACACATTATAACCATAATGTTAAGCGTTAATAATTGCAGGCCCGCGCGGCCCTCTACAGGCGGCAGACCGCCACTCCGCACGCAACCAGCGCGACCCCGATGAGCCGCTGGGGCGTCACAAGGCTCTTCTCCATCCCCAACAGCCCCCAGTGGTCGATCACGAGCGCCGCGACGCACTGGCCGAAGACCATCAGCGCGACCGCCCACGCGGCGCCGAGCTTGGGGAAGACGAACGCCGCCGCCGCGATGATGATGAAGCCGAGAATCCCGCCGAGGTAGAGCGTCCACGCGGTCCCCGCGGGGAAGAAGGTCGTCCTGGCGCCCGTCGCGAGCCACAGGCCGGCGACGCACATGAGCACCAGCGACGTGTTCACGAGCAGCGCCGGGCCGATCCCCGTACGGTTCATCAACCCCTGGTTGGCGGCGCTTTGAAACGGCACCGCCACGCCGGCGGCGACCGCGAGCAAGGCGAAGAGCATCCTCATGAAGTCTCCCTCCAGAAACGGGCCAGCAGGTTGCACGCCACCCTGAGCCGGTACACGGCCGTCGAGCGGATGTCGTCGATCGGCTTGATCTCCTCGCGCAGGGCGCGCTGCGCCTTCTCGACCGAGATCCCGATCGCCGCCTCGGTCTTCGGCAGCCTCACGACCGTGGGGGCGACGCTGCCGAGCGCGATGCGTGTGCGCTCCGACCGCACGGCCGCCATGACGACCTTTGAGATCGCCTGGGCCGCGCGGGTGCCGACCTTCCAGAACCACTGCCGCCCCTCGACCGGCGGAATCTCGAGCGCGGTGATGAGCTCGTCGGGGCGCATCACGGTTTTCCGGTAGCCGGTGTAGAAGTCGTTGAAGGCGATGCGGCGCGCTCCGTCCGCGCTCTTGAGCACGATCGACGCCTCCGCGACCGCCAGGACCGGCAGCGAATCGCCCGCCGGCGACGCGTTGGCGATGTTGCCGCCGATCGTCCCGCGGTTCTGGATCTGCGGCCCGCCGACTTCGCGCGACGCCGCGACGAGCATCGGAAGACGCCGGTTCACGAGGCGGGATTCGATGAGCTCCGAGTACGTCGTCAGCGCGCCGAGCACCAGTACGTCGCCCTTGAGCTTGATCCCGCGCAATTCCTTCAGGTCCCACAGGTTGATGAAGCGCTTCGCCGAAAGGGTGCCGAAGTGAAGGCCGACGTAGATGTCCGTGCAGCCGGCGATGGGAGTGAGCGCGTCGCGGCGCATCATCGCGAGCGCTTCGCGGAGCGAGCGGGGCTCGAGGAGCTCGGTCATGGGTTCAACGCCCGGAAAATCGCCGTGTATCCGGTGCAGCGGCATAGATTCCCGGCGAGCCCCGCGCGGACGTCGCCGCCCTTCCGGAGCGCGGCCGCGGCCACGATCATTCCGGGCGTGCAGAAGCCGCACTGCGCGCCGCCCTCGCGCGCAAAAACCTCCTTCAGGCGCGAGTCGAGGCCCTCGATGGTGACGACCTTGCAGCCCTTCACCTGGGCGAACGGGACGAGGCACGAATTGACCGGCCGGCCGTCGACGAGCACGGTGCAGGCGCCGCACTCGCCCTCGCCGCATCCTTCCTTCGTGCCGGTGAGCGCGCACTGCTCGCGAAGAACGTCGAGCAGACGCTTCATCGGCGGAGCGGCGATGTCGACCTTCGCGCCGTTCAGATCAAGCCGCACTCGGAAATCCTCTCCGGCGTCGCCGGAATGTCGCGCAAATCGAGTCCCAGGTGCCGGATCGCATTCACGACCGCCGGCGCGACGCCGTCGATCGGCATCTCGCCGACGCCCTTGGCGCCGAACGGGCCGTGCCGGTACGGGCTCTCGACGATGACCGCGTCGATCTCCGGGGTGTCCATCGATGTCGGGATGATGTAATTCGTCAGCGACGCGTTGGCCATGCGGCCGTCCCGCATGACGACTTCTTCGAGCAGCGCGTAGCCAAGGCCCTGTGCGGTCCCGCCTTCGATCTGGCCCGCGGCCAGGATCGGATGGATTGCCTTTCCGATGTCCTGGACGGCCGTGACGCGGATCGGCCGCGCTTCGTACGTGTCGGGATTGAAGTCGAGCTCGACGACGTCGCACGCCCAGCCGAACGCCTCGTACGCGTCGCCGCGATAGGTCGCGTCGTCCCACGTCATCCCGGAGGGGCGCTCGTATTCTTTCGTGATCACGAGCGGGCCGTGCCTCTTCAAGTACTCCCGGCGCGAGAGCCGTCCGAGCTTCCGCTTCATCTCCCGCGCGCAGCGCTGGAGGATCCTGCCGACGATCATGCAGGTCCGGCTGGCAACGGTCGGGCCGCTGTCGGGCACCCTCGAGGTGTCGGGATCGGCGACATCGACGGCGTCGAACGGCACGCCGAGCGTGTCGGCCACGATCTGCGCGTGCATCGTGCGGGTTCCCTGGCCGATCTCCGTGCTCGCGACCAGGATTCGCGCGCCGCGCGGCGTGAGTTCGAGCGAGGCTTTCGACGCCAGGCGCACCTCGCCGCCGCCCGTGAATCCGGAGCCGTGGAAGAAGAGGGCGAGTCCGATGGGCTTGCGGGCGGCGCGCTTCTTCGCGTAGTTCGTCCGCTTCACCGCATCGCGCAGGACCTTGCGCGCCGAGCAGTCGCTCCCCAGCTTCTGGCCGGTCGCCGTCGTGTCGCCGGAGCGGAGCACGTTGATCTCGCGGAGCCGCACGGAGTCCATCGCCAGCGCCTCGGCGATGCGCTCCATGTGGACTTCGGCGGCGAACTGCGTCTGCGGCGCGCCGAAGCCCCGGAAGGCGCCGTTGGGCGGCGTGTTGGTCATCACGGCGCGGCCGACGATCCGGATGTTGTCGCAGCGGTAGGGCCCGGTCGCGTGAAGCACGCCGCGCGAGAGGACGACCGGGCTGAGCGTCGCGTAGGCGCCGCCGTCCATGAGCACGTCGATGTCCATCGCCAGCAGTCGTCCGTCCTTCGCGACGCCGGTGCGGTGGCGGACAACCGACGGGTGGCGCTTGGTCGTGGCGAGCATGTCCTCGACGCGGTCGTAGACCAGTTTCACGGGCCGCTTCGCCTTGAGCGCGAGGAGCGCGGCGTGGCCGGCGATCATCGACGGGTATTCCTCCTTGCCGCCGAAGCCGCCGCCGGTTTCCACCTGCACGACCCGGACCTTGTCGCTGCCGAGCAGGACCTTCAGGGCCTTGTGGACGTAGAAGGGGCACTGGATCGAGCCGTAGACCGTGATGCCGCCCTCCTCGGGCACGGCGATGACGCCGTTCGTCTCGAGGTAGACGTGCTCCTGGTGGCCGGTCGTGTAGGTTCCCTCGATGATACGGTGCGCCCTGGCGAGCGCGGCGGCGACGTCGCCTTTGACGATGTCGATCTTCTTGAAGAGGGTGTTCGAACGCCGCGCGTCGAAGAGCGGGGCCGCCGGAGCGTAGGCGATCGTGACCGTCGCCGCGGCGAGCTTCGCGCGGTCGTCGGCGGCAAGCAGCAGGACCGGCTCCGCGGCGTGACGGACGTCGGTCTCGACGAGGCAGGGCTGGTCGTGCTCGATGCAGGCGATGACATTGTCGCCGGGGATGTCGGCGTGCGTCACGATCACGCAGCCGGGCGCGCTGATCGCGACGTCGGTGATCCGTCCGCACGCGATCGTCGTGCGGATCGTGCGCGCCCAGAGCATGCCCGGGAACGAGAAGTCGTCGATATACTTCGCCGCGCCGGTGACTTTCGCGAGCGCTTCCTTGCGAAGGACGTTGCGTCCGACCGCGGGCATGCGGAGAGGATACCGATTGCCCCTGGCGCGTTATAGTGTTCGCGCTTCGGAGGGATTCAGATGGCCATCGCCGAGGGTAGGAAAGCTCCCGACTTCACGCTGCCGGACGCGAACGGCAGGGAGCTCTCGCTGAAAGACCTGAAGGGCAGGGACGTGGTTCTCTTCTTCTATCCGAAGGACGACACGCCGGGCTGAACCAAGGAGGCGTGCGGCTTCCGGGATGACCACAAGAAGCTGCTCGATCTCGGCGTGACCGTGATCGGCGTCTCGGGCGACAGCGGCGAGGCGCACCAGGGGTTCATCGCGAAATACAAGCTGCCCTTCACGCTTCTGAGCGACCGCGACAAGGCCGTGATGAAGAGCTACGGCGCCTACGGCGAGAAGATGATGTATGGCGAGAAGAAGATCGGCGTGATCCGCTCGACGGTCTGGATCGGGCCCGACGGCATCGTGAAGAAGCACTGGAAGAAGGTGGCGGACGCGGCGAAGCATCCGGCCCAGCTTCTCGAGACGATCAAGGCCGCGCGGTAGGGATTACTTGAATAGGGCGTTGATCACGTCGTCCGCGAGCTCCTTTTCGCCTTCGGACGCGATCACGATCGCCTTGCCCTTCGCCGTGATGAAGACGATCGACGTTCCGAGCTTCAAGGCATCGGTGATTTCGGGATGCAGCTCCGCGATCCGGAACCAGGCCTTGCTGCCGAACTGGATCGTCGTCAGCGCCGCATCCGCGGTGAACCGCTCGTCGACCCACATGCCGCGGTAGGCGAACAGGCGCGTGCCGCACGCCGGCTTGAACGCGGCGCTCCCGCCGCCGTCGCGGTCGCTCTCCTTGAGCTTGCGCAGGTAGCTCGCGGCGTCGACGCCCGCTTTCCCGTCCTTGGCGCGGAAGCCCTCGTCGAGGCCCCTGGCCGCCTCGTTCTGGTCGCGGCGCTGCTTGTCCGCTTCCGCCGCGGCGGGCCTCGCCGGGTCCTTCGCGGCGAACGTGTCGAGTTTCTTCTCCTCGCGTCCGCCGAATCCGCCGCCGGCGCCGCCGTTCGTGCTGGAGACCTTGCCGTCGTCGTGGATCAGGTAGCTCGTGTAGGGCGTCTCGATCCCGTACTGCTTCGAAAGCCGCACGACGTCGTCGACCAGCTCCTTGTTCTCGCCCTTCATGCGGATGGTGTCGAGGAGGTTCCCGATGCGCCGCTTCGCCCAGAGCAGCTCGACGAAGGCGTTCTTCGCCTGCGACGCGGGGAATGACGCCGTGTACTCGAACGTCTCCTTCTCGCCGTTCACGCGGCCGGTGAGGCGCAGCTTCACGTCGCCGGTGCCGGTGTAGCGGCCGACGAGAACCAGCTGACCGCCGGAATAGAGATCGGGCATCGCCGACGGCAGCATGCCGATCAGCTGCACATCCTTCGAGTCGACGGCGAGCTCCAGGTTCGTCAGCACCGGGCGGCTGGCGCGGCCCCAGAAGGTCGAGACCTTGGTCGCGATGTCCTCCTCGGGGTGGACGTACTCGCTGACGCCGCCGGTCGCCGCGGCGATGCCGTCGAGCAGCTGGGTGTCCAGGTCGTAGCCGACGCCCCAGGTGAAGATGCGGAGCGAATCGGACTTCGCCCTCTCGGCCTTCGCGAGGATCACCTTCGGGTCGGTTGTGTCGCCGACCGTCGGCTTGCCGTCGGTCATGAAGATGACGACGTAGGGCCGGTTCGGATCCTGCGGGAAGGAGAGGGCCGCCTTGAGCGCGCCGTCGATGTCGGTGGCGCCTTCGGCGAGGATCGCGTCGACGCGCTCGATCGCCGCCTTGCGGTTCTCCGCGGCGGAGACGAGCTCCTTCTTCCACGGGTCGACGTAGCTCGAGAAGGTGATGAGGTTGAAGCGGTCGCCGTCATTGAGGTTCGTGATGCAGTGCTTGAGGGCGTTCTTCGCCTGGACGATCTTCTCGCCCTTCATGCTGCCGGACGTGTCGAGGACGAAGACGACGTCGCGGAGCACGACTTTCTCGGTCTTGAGGCTGCGGGGCGAGACGAGCATGAGGAAGGTGCCGGGCTCCTTCGGGTCGGGCCGGTAGGTGATGAGGTTGACGCCGAGTTCCTTGTCGGTGAGGCCGTAGTAGAGCTGGAAGTCCTTCGTGAGCGTGACGTTCTTCGCGGAGAACGATGCCTTCGCGGCGTTCTCGCCGTCGCGCGTCACGGTCACGGCGTGGCTCGGGCTGTAGACATTGCCGATCGGCGAGCTCGACTTGATCGAGACTTCGACGCTAAAGTCGCCGTTCACCGTGGCGCCGCGCGTCGCGCCGTTGCGGACAGGATAGAGGTAGCGGACGAGCGATGACTCCGCGGCGAGAACGGCGCTGAACTGGAGCGCGATCCGCTGCTTCGCCTTCGGGTCGATGACGATGCTGGCGCGGAAAAGGCCGCCGCCGAGCTGCTCGAGGAGCGTCGGATCCTGCGCGCGGCGGATGAGCGATTCGAAGATCTCGCGCGCCTTCGCCTTTTCGAGCATTTCGCCGTCGTGCTTCTTGCCGTCGATGGTGAGCGAGAACTGGCTGATGGCGGCGTCCTTCGGGATCGGGAAGACGAACTGGGCCTGGAGGCGCTTGTCGGTGTTGTTGACGAAGATCTGCTCGACCGTGGTGGTCGCCGCCTGGTTGTCGATGGCGACGCGCACGTCGTGGCGGGTGATCGCGAGAGGCGGGAGTTCGGGCTCGTCGGGGATGACGATGCCCTGCGCGGCCGCGGGCAGCGCCCCGGCGAGGATGAACACGAAAACGGCGATTTGCTTCATGGGGCGTTGGACGCGGCCGCGTTGCAGGAAGTTCCGCAAGTTTTCGGAACTTCGCGCGGGATGGCGGCGTCGAAGCTGCAACGTTACCCCGGAGGAAGTCATGATCCGTATGCTGATGATCGCGTCGCTTTTCGCCGCCGCCCAGGACCGGCAGCAGGAACCTCCCAAGCAGGAGAAGTGCGAAAAGCAGTGCGGCACGTGCAAGAAGGACACGTTCCAGACCTCGATCCAGTGGAAGGGCAGCCCCACCGAGGCGGCCGGAGCCGCGAAGAAGCAGGAGAAGCTCCTCTTCATCCTTCACGTCTCCGGGAACTTCGAGGACCCGAAATTCACCTGAAACAACGCGCAGGCGCTCCGTGTGAACGCCCTCGCGAACCCCAAGGTCGGTGAGTACCTGGAGAAGTACTTCGTCAGCTCGTTCCAGAAGGTCGCGACGTTCACGATCGTCAACGGCCAGAAGCAGGGCGGAAACGTCGCGGCGTACTTCTGCGCGACCGACGGCCGCGTGCTGCACAGCGTCGCCGGCCCCGTGGACGCGGCGACGTTCCTCAAGGAGGCGAAGTGGACGGTCGATAACGTGAAGCTCGCGCTCGAGGAGAGCAAGAAGACGGGCGACCAGTTCAAGCAGATTTTCCGCAAGCTCCACGCCGAGCGTCTGAAGAAGGAGCACGGGCTCGTGGTCGAGGCGGCGACGTTCGATCCGCCCGACAAGGACGGGCCGCTGACGGTCAAGGACGCCGAGGGTCGCGAACTGGTGGCGGCGCTTCCGCCTCCGCCGATCGACGGGCCGGACGTCTCCATCAAGCCCGACGCGATGAAGGCGATGCAGGAGGAAGAGGGCAAGGGCGGCGGGTTCGCCGCCGGCCGCGAGCTCAAGGACAAGGGCGGCCGCGGGTGGCGGCTCGGCAACCAGGGCCGCGTGCACCAGATCATGGCCGCGTACTCCATGGTGAAGATCGAGAACATCTACGCGACGGTCTTCGAGAACATCCTGGGCGAGAAGGTGAGCACCCGCCCGGTGGTCACGATCCGCAGCCGGGATGAGTGGGATGGCGGGCGCGGAGTCTGCCTGACCTGCAGCGCAAAGGGCGAGGAGAAGTAGCTGGTAGGTAGTAGCTAGAAGCTAGTAGCAGAGGAACGCGCGCCGCCGACGGCGCGCTCCTTTGTTAGTAGCGCCTAATGTCTTACTGCATAAAGAGCGGCCGCAGGCCGCACACCTCTACTACTACCCACTAGCTGCTAGCTAGTTGCTGTTGAACAAGTGTACCCGGCCCAACGCGCCGGGGCACGGCGGCTCGCGGCCCGGTGCTGCAAGGGCCGTCCGGGGCCTGTCTGGAGGCCTCTGGTGGCGAAATCGTCAAGCGCG
>Ga0247727_10000154_pt1 | contig 154054 bp, 130 predicted proteins | sample WisWelCaveWW1625_FD_202498 | JGI IMG/M metagenome (GOLD analysis project Ga0247727, IMG submission 202498) | Biofilm microbial communities from Wishing Well Cave, Virginia, United States - WW16-25 | ecosystem: Environmental > Aquatic > Deep subsurface > Groundwater > Cave microbial mat... | reverse complement strand
TCACCGGCGCCGGCGGCCTCGGCCCAGTCCACGATCAGCGACATGCGGCCGTTCGGCGCGTAGATGTCGAGCCGGCCGCGCACCAGCAGCGCGCTGCCGCGGGCCAGGTCGCAATGCAGGCTGCGTGCGGCGACCCCGCGCCACATCTTCGCGTCCACCTTCGCCGGACCGTCGCTCAACGTGAAATAGTGATGGCCGCTGGCGGCGGCGACCGGCCAGTTGCGGTTCTCGAAGACCTCCGCGCGGACCCACACGTCGCCCACGCCGGCGTCAAGCGCGGCTGCCGCCGTTTCCAGCAGCCCGGCGACCGTCAGCGGATGCTCGCGGTCGGCGCCGGAGACGCTCATGGAGCGGATTCGACGCAGGGAATCCCGCTGGCGCGCCACGCGGCGAGATCCTGCCGCGGCAGGTGCAGCCGGAATACGTCGTCCGAGAAGGGATGCTTGACGTCGTTGTCAAGGAAGGCGCCATTGTGCAGTTCGAGTTCGACCGAGGCGTTCTTCTCGTGCAGCCGGACCACCATCGAGTCGGCTTCGATGGTCTTGACCAGCCGGCCCGAATTGTCGTGCCAGTTGATCTGCACCAGTTTCAGCACCGCTCCCTCCACGCCGCCCAGCGCGTTCAACCGGTAATAACTGAATGAGCCGCGCTTGGCAAGGAAGCCGTCGAGTGCGCGCTGGATCTCCTTGACGCCGACCGCGGGCGCGCGCGGGGCGCCGGGCCTGGCCGCCTCGGGTTGCGCCGGCGGAGCGGCAGGCTGGGGGAGAGCGCGCGCGGCCGCGTCCGCGCCGGTGGCTGGCGCCGCGGGCGGGGCCGCGGCGAGTTCCGCGCCGGTCTCCGCCAGTTCAGGGAAATGCGAGATCCAGGCGTCGGCGTTCACGCCGTCGAGGTCCAGGCGCAGGCCCTCGGCGGGCAGCGGGACGCGCACGCCGCTCGCGGTGCGATAGCCCTCGTGGAAGCGCAGCACCAGGTTGGCGGTCATGCGGTGCAGTTCGAATTCGACGCGCGCAGCGCGGATCACGGCCGCCACCTGGCCCTCCGCGTTCCACTCGAGCAGCACGACGCTCTCGAGCCGGGCCTCGCCCGGCACGCGCGTTGCCCTCTGGAACTTCAGACCGGAATACCCGTCCAGCGCAGCCAGCCCGTTGACGACCCCGACCCACGGATCCGCGGGCACGGAATCGCCGCCCGGCACCTGCAGCGACGCGGCCGACGCGGCCGCGCGCGCCGCGGGTTCGGGCGCGGCCGGAAGCGGTACCGCGAGTTTCGCCAGAAGGTCCATCTTCTCGCGCTCCGAGAGCAGCAGGCGCTCGGTGAGGTCCGCGAGTTGCTCGCGGTAATCCTTCTGATCCGAGCGCATCGCATCCACCTGCCCGCGCACGAGATCCATCGCCTCGCGCAGCGCGGGATCCTCGGGGACTTGCACCGTCACCGGGGTCGGCTCGACCGAAATGATCGGCGCCGCCGCAGTGACTTCGATGGGAGCCGGATCGTCGCCGCTCCGCCACCAGGCGAATGCGATCGCGGCCAGCCCGAGGCCGCCGGCAAGGCCGGAGACCGCCAGCACCGGCGCCATCCAGGCGCGCTGCCTGCCCCGCTCCTGCTCCATCTGCTGCATCTGCGTGAGCAGGGCTTCTTGAACTTCCGCGAGCCGGCGGAAGGAACGGTTGAGCGCCTGCACGTCGCGCAGGCGCAGCAGCGAGCCGGGCTGTGCGGCGGCCCGATGGGTGATTGCCTGCGACTCGGCGTCGGGCGGCGGGGTCGGGAGGTTCTCACTCATGGGCGGGGGCGGCCGGGGTGGCCGGCGCGAGAAAAGCGGCGCGTTCGTCGGAAGTCCAGTGGCGCGGGGTCAGCGCGATGGCCGGCTCGGATCCGAGCCAGTGCGCTTCCTGACTGGAAGCGGCGGCGGGCAAGCCGCCGGTCACGATGTAGGTCCGCCATACTTCGGTGACCGCGGCTCCACGCGCGGCGGCCTCATAGAGCAGACGCGCGCGCGGCGCGGCATCTTCCCGCGGCTGCGCGAGCCGGAGCCGGGTCCCGTCGTTCCAGCCGATCTCGGCGGGCTGACTGGCGGCGGCGCCAGGACCGGCCAGATGCACGCGCAAGATCTGATCGTCCGGATGGAGGCGCAGCGCGTTGCGCAGCGGGTCCGCAGGGGCGGAAGTCGCGGCCGGTTCCGCAGCGCCGGTCGCAGCCGGCTCGAGCAGCACGCGCAGTTGACGGCTGCTGTCCTCGCCGGCCCAGGCCAGCGAGACTGCGATCTCGGGTCCGGTTCGCCCCGGGCTGGCGTCGCCCACGCACGCGCCGGTCAGCACGGCGAGCAGCGCGGCGTGCGCAAGGCGGCCGCGACTGCGGACGCCTCTCATTCGCCCCAGACGGCCTTGTCGCTCTTGTGCTCGTTGAACCAGGTATTCCAGTCGGTCGGAGTCCGCTGCTGCGTGCTGGTGAGCATCTCCAGCGCCTTGGCCAGCGAACTCGAGGTCTTGCGGAACTTCTCCTGCTTCTCCTGGTTCTGCGGATCGCTCTCGGCGTCCTCCGAGTACTGCGCATACAACTTGACCATCCTCTCGACCGCCCCGCGACGCACGCCGCCCGGCGCGTCGTTGAACTGCGCGAGCGCGTCGGCGGCCTTGGCGATGTAGAGGTACTCGTGATGGTCGAGCAGGTCCACCAGGGCCACCGCGGATGCCCAATGGTCCGTCGCGCCAATCTGCTCGAGCACGAGGCCGAGCAGGTCAATCTCCTTCTTGAACTTTTTGTCCTCGAAGATCAACCACAGGCGCTGGGCGCCGCGCTCCCCCATCTGGCCCAGCGCGAAGGCGCCGGCCTTCCACATGGACGTGTTGGCCTGGCTGATTTCCTTGCGCTTGGAATGAACGAAGCACTCGTAGACCGCGTCCGCGAGCACATCCTGCTCCTTTTCCAGCGCCTTCTTCTCGGCTTTGAGCGCCTCGGGGTCGCCCTGTTTCAGTTCGAGGTCGTCGCGGATTCCGTCCAGCCGCGCGCGGTTGGCGATGAAGCGCGAATTGAACCCGTCAATCAGCGGAATCGCCTCCTCCGCCTCGGCCTTGCTCTTGAGGATCTCCTGATACTTCGTCAGTTGCTCCTTGAGATCGGCCGCCTGCGCGGGAAGCGGGGCGGCGAGCGGGAGGGCAGCCAGCAGCAGAGGCAGCGGGAGGAGTCGGTTCATGGGGTGTTCGGGCGGGCGGGAGCGAGGCGTTCCCGCCACGCCGAGTAGGCCGCGCGCACTTCCGCAAGCATCGCGCCGGCCTGGCCCGGCAGGTCGTCCCGGATCCCCAGGATTCTAGTCGCCGGAACCACCCCGATCACGGCGCTGGTGACGTAAACCTCGTCGGCGGCGGCCAGATCCCCGGTCTCCATCTCGCGCTCGAAAAAGGGGATTCCGGCCTCCCGGCAGGCCGCTTGCAGCGCGCCGCGGGTTACGCCGCCCAGGATTCCGCGCTCCAGCCCGGGAGTGTGCAGCGCGCCGCCGAATACCAGCAGCAGGTTGGTGGAAGTGCCCTCGCCGAGGTCGCCGTGGATGGTCCGCAGCAGCGCCTCGTCCGCGCCGGCGGCACGCGCGCGCTGGCGGGCCAATTGGTAGGCCATGCGCGAGTCGGTCTTGGCGCCCGCGAGCGGACAGTGCGGATCAATGCGCGCCTCACCGAGCGCCAGCGTCATGCTCGGCGGCGGCGGCAGGGCGCGGCCCGCAGTCCACAACCGCGCCAGTCCGAAATCGTCGCGCCGCAGCACCGTGTAGCGCAACCGCCAGGGCGCCGCGGCATCCAAATAGGGAAGTATTTCAGGCAGCGCCTGCTGCAACCCGTGCTCGCCGAGATCGAAGCCGCAGAGGCGCGCCGAGTTGCGCAGCCGCGCCGCGTGCTGCGCGAGGAGCGGCGTCGGAACGCCGCGATCCACCCGGAAGGCCTCAAAGATCCCCTCGCCACGCAGCACGCCAGGCCAGCCGGCCGGCAACACCGGGCCGGCGTGGTCGCGGCGCGTGCCGTCGAGCACGACGATCTCGGTCGGATCCTGGACCGGGCGCACCGCGAGATCTTAGGAGGCGCGCACGTCCTGCGAGGTAGAGAGGTAGCGGCCTTTGAGCAGGGTCTCCGTCCATTCGCGCTCCGGCTGCGAGTCCCACACGATGCCCGCGCCGACGCGCAGCGTCAGCCGCGTGCCGTCCGCGACCGCGGTGCGGATCATCACCGAGAATTCGCCTTCCGGCCGCGCCGTCGGCCGCCACCAGCCCAGCGCGCCGCAGTACGGGCCGCGATCCTCGCCCTCCAGTTCGGCGATGGCCTGGAGCGCGCGAACTTTAGGCGCGCCGCTGACCGAGGCCGGCGGAAACACCGCGGTCCACAGGCGCGCGAAGCCGAGCCGGGGTTCCCAGCGTGCGCGCACACTCGCGGTGCGGTGGAACAGCGTCGGATAGGCCTCGACCTCGCCGGCGCTGATCACCTCGACCGAGGCCGGCACGGCCACGCGACCGAGATCGTTGCGCGCGACGTCCACGATCATCGCCAATTCGGCCCGCTCCTTCTCCGAGGATTCGAGCGCGCAGGCCGAGGCAGCGTCCTGCGCGGGATCCGCGTGACGCGGACTGGTGCCCTTGATCGGCCGAGTCTCAAGCCGCTCCCCGCGCACCCCGAGGAAGAGTTCCGGGGAATGCGAAAGCAGCGCACGGCCGGAGCCGTCCTCCCAGTAGGCGCTCGAGCGCGTCGGCTGACGGCGCGCGACCGCGGCGTAGAGTGCCCGGGGATCACCGCTCCACGCGGCTTCGAGCGGGTGGCTCAAATTCGCCTGATAGAGTTCGCCGTTCCCGATCCACTCGCGCAGCCGGGCGACGCTCGCGCGGAAGCGCGATCCGTCCTCGCGCGGCGCCAGATCCGGAGCCTCGGCGCTGGCCGGTCCAACCGCGTGCGCGGCGGCGCAGATCTGCGTGAAGGCGTCGCGCGCGGCGGCCTCGTCCGAGGCGGAACCCGCGTGCAGCAGTTCGGCGCCGCCGTCGCCCTGGAAGCGCACCGCTGTCAAATAGCGCGCGAAACTCCAGTCGGGAAATTGCGGGCGCGCCGGCGGCAGCCACGGCCAGCGTTCGGCCGCGTGCGCGCAGGCCCACCCGAACCAGCCGATCCACGCAGGTCCGAGTCCCCCCTCCGCACCTTCCCAGGACTCCTGCGCCCAGTCCGCCTCGAGCACGCGCGCGGGATCGCGCGCGGCCAGCGGCCAGCGCTGCCCGGGCTGCGGCGCGGGTGCGAGAGTTTCCTCGCGCACGCGGTCCGGATTCCACGCGAGCAGGCTCGGGCCGCCGGCAGAGCCGTGCAGCAGCACCGGCCGGCAAGCGGGCGGCAGCGCGCGCAGCCAGGCCTCCGGCGCCGACGCCGCCTCCGCGCGCGCCAGCGTGCGCACGTGGAAGCGGGTCAGGTTCCGCGCGTAGGATGAGGCGGGCATGGGCAGCGCGCTCGCGGGCTGGAAGCAGGAATTTCTACGGCATCTGCGCGAGGTGCGCCAGGCAAGCCCGCACACCCTCCGCGCCTACGACCGCGACCTGGAACTCCTGCTGGAGCATCTGAAGGCTTCCGGCGGGCCGGCGGTCGCCGAGATCGGTCCTGCGCGCCTACGCCTGCATCTGGCGGCGCTGGCCGAGCGCGGCCTCGCGCCTGCCTCGATGCGGAGGCATCTGGCGAGCCTGCGCAGTTTCTTCGGCTTCCTGGAGACGCGCGGGCGCATCGAGCGCAATCCGGCCGCGGCGCTGCGCGGGCCGCGGCGCGGCCGGCGTCTGCCGCGCTTCCTCGAGGAAGCAGAAGTCGAGCGGCTGCTCGCGGCGCCGGCCTCCGGCGACGCGGAAGAGCACCGCGACCGCGCGCTGCTCGAAACGCTTTACTCCACCGGCTGCCGGGTCTCCGAGTTGGTCGGCCTCGACGAGGACGATCTGGATTTGCGCCGCGGCCTGGTGCGGCTGCGCGGCAAGGGACGCAAGGAAAGGCTCGGCATGCTCGGTCGCCCCGCGCAGCAAGCGGTGCAGCGATGGCTGGCGGCGAAAGGCAATCGCGGGCTGGACCGAGGGCCCTTGTTGCTGAACCACGGCGGCGGCCGGCTCACCGACCGCTCGGTGCGCCGCATCCTGCAGCGGTGCCTGCAACGTGCGGGAATCCAACGCGACGCTTCGCCGCACACGCTGCGCCATTCCTTCGCGACGCATCTGCTGCGGCGCGGCGCCGACCTGCGCACGATCCAGGAACTTCTCGGGCACGCCAGCCTGGGCACTACGCAGATCTACACCCACGTCTCGCTCGAGCATCTGCGCCGACTCTACGATCAGGCGCACCCGCTCGGCGGCGGCGTCCGTGCCAAGAAAGGCGCCCGCCGGAAGGAACCGGCAGGCGCGGCTTGGTGACCCCATGGGGATTCGAACCCCAGTTGCCAGGATGAAAACCTGGTGTCCTAGGCCTCTAGACGATGGGGCCGGCGACACCGCACGCACGGCATCGGGGCAGAAAGGATAGAAAAGGCGGCCTGCAGCGTCAAGAAGCGGCTTCTTGGCATGCGAGGAATTCCTGCGCGAGAATTTCCGGCAGCGAGAGGCCCGCGCGCAGCGCTGCTGGCAGCACGGGGAGGGTGTAGGTTTCCACTTCGAGCGCCGCGCCGCGCGCGCGCAATGCGCTGACCGCGGCGCGCCAGGGCGTGCCGGTCCAGCCGTCGCCGAAGTCCGCGTGATGAATCGGCACGTGACAATGCACGCGCAGGTCGGCGGAAGAGGCGGACGCAGGATCCGCCAGGAACTCCGGCAGGTCCCGCCACGCGCGAGAGACTCCGCCGGGATCGCTCGCGCGCGCCTGATGCAGGTAGGGATCCTGCGCGAATTCCGCGAGGCGCGCCAGCGCGCGGGAGTCGGCGCGCGCGGGGTGTGCCAAGGCGGAACTCACCTGGGCCTTGCCGAGCGGGGTGCCGGTCGCGTCGAGAGCGGCGCGAACCTCGCTGGCCGCCTCGCCCACCACCGCGCCATGGCACAGATCCCAGCACAGACCGAGACGGCGCGTGCGCGGCGCGCGATCGCCTTCGAGTTCGGCGAGCCAGCCGCAGAGTTCGGCGGCACGCTCGAAGGCACCGTCCGGCTCGGGTTCCAGCGCCAGGATCACCGGCGCGCCGCGGCGTTCCGCGAGCCGGTCGCAGGCGTCCCGCGCGCGCAGCAGATGCGCGCGGGCCGCGGGCGAGGCGCGCGCCGCGGGTCCGTAGCCGAGCGGGCAGGTCGAGATCGAAAGCGGCGCGCCGGGCGGCGCGAGCAGGTCGAGGACTTCCGCGACGTCCTCGGTGTAACGGACGCGCTGCTCCGCGGTCCAGTCGGGCAGAAAGGCGCGCTCCTTGACACGCGCGCCGTGGAATCCGCCGAAGGGAAAGGCGTTGGCGGTCCAGCAGTCCACCCCCGCCGCGGCGAGGGCTGCGGCAAGCCCGTCGCGCGCAGCGGCGGAGCCGCGCAACTCCGCCGCGGCCGACGCCGTCAGGTAGAGGCCGAAGCCGGGGCGGGCCGGGCCGCCTCCGGCGCGCACGCGCTCCGCCCAGTCGCGCACCGGCCCGCGCAGGGCTGCGCGCACGGCGGACGCATCGTCCGCGGGAAAGACGTTGCCGCACAGGGCGATCCGCGCCGCCGCGGTCATCCCCGCCAGGATGCGGCGGCCGCCAGCAACTCTTCCGCGCGCCGTGGGAAGCGGCGCAGGAAGTCGCGCGCCTCGCTGCGCGCGAAATCGTCGAGCCCGGCGGCGTGCAGCGCGTCGAGCACCGCCAGCGCCGCTGCGACGGCGCGCGGCGCCTCCGCGGCCCACGCGCGAGCGGCCGCGAGGCGCGCCGCGGGGCCGGACGCCGGATCGTCGCGCAGCGTGAGGAACTCCTGGTGCTTGCCGGCCGGCTCGGCGGCGGGCTCGGGCACCCCGGGCGCCGGCGCAGGACCGGTGCGCGGCCGCTCCACCCGCAGCGGCAGATTCAGCAGCGAGGTCCCCCCCCCTTTCACGGCGACGCTGCCGTAGTAGGTCCGGCCGTCGGGCTGGTCCGCCAGCGCGGGGAGGCGAACGAAGAAGGTCCGTGCGCCGCCGCGCAGCACGTTGAGGCGCGCGTTCGGGTTGGCGTCAGCGAGCGCGTCGGCGATGGATCCGAAAAAGCGCAACTTGCCGCCCCCGGTAGCCAGGCGCAGTTCGGCTCCTGCGAAGCGCGCCTGCAGCGGCGCGCGGCCGATCGCCGGATAGCCAAGCCGCAGAAGGTAGCGCCCGGCTTCGAGTCGGCCGAGGTCGGTCTCGATCTCGAAGGCGATCTTGCGCGCGACGACGGCGCCTTCCAGGTCGAAGACTTCTGCCATCAGGTCTTCGCGGATCTCGGTGCTCTGGATCGAGTGACGCAGGTGGAGCGCGGCGGCCGCACCTCCCTCCGGCACCTCGAATTCCTGCTCGACGGTGGCGAGGAACATGCCCAGGTCGTCGAAGATCAGCGGGCGGATCGGGTCCGGCTCGATGCGCGGCGCGCCGGTCACGGGAATCGCGATCCCCTCCACGCTGCCGCTCGCCTCGAGCGCCGCATCGCGCAGCAGCGACTTCACCGCCAGGTAGGCGGTGTCCTGGCCGGCCGGCGCGACCACCGCGTCGGCCTGCGGGATCAGGCCGTCGAAGCGGACGCGCACGGCGTAGTCCGCGGGCTCATTCGAAGTCCAGCGCGCCGCGATGGCAAGTTCCCACACCGTGCCCGGCTCGACCGGCGCGTCGAAGGCGGAGGTGTCGCCGTCTTCCAGCAGGTAGCGGCCGCGTTGCTGGCGGTCGCCAGCGTAGAGAAAGCCGCTCACCGTGCCCGCGCCGGTGCGCAACTCGTTGCGGCTGCCACCCGACTGGCGGATCTCGACGTGAGCCGAGCGCGCGCCGTACGGAACCTCGACGAAGATCCGCTCGAGCGCGCCGGGCGCGAGCGCGAAGTCGCGGGAGAAATTCGACTCCGGATCCGGACGCTCGGCGAGGACCAAGGTAACCGGCAGCATGAGGTCGGGGCCGGCGTCGGCGGGTCCGTCGGCGTCGGTCAGCAGGATGCGCGCGACGTGCAGGCCGGGCGCGAGACCCTCGGTACGCACGCGCACCGGGAAGGACTTGCCGGAGTGGTTCAGGTACAGCGCCTCGGAAGTCTCGATCCAGTCCGCGTCGGTATGCACGCGGAAAGTGTGCAGGTAAGCCGCCTTCTCGGCGTTGGCGGCGCGCTTGTCGAACACCGGCGCGATGCGCACGTTGCGGTCGAAGGCGCCCCCGTCCGCGGCGCGGCGCTCGTAGATTCCCGCGCCCGTGCCGAACTCATTCTCCACCAGGACCTCGAACTCCTGCGCGGCGCCGGCGTCATCGGCGAGCGCGCGCAGAGCCTGCAACGCCTGCTCCATGCGGATCGCGCCGTAGCCCTGGTCCACCCAGGTGAAGCCGGGCAGCGGCTGCGCGCTCATGCGCAGCGCGCGGTGCAGCCGCGCCCACTCCTGCGGCAGGCGCTCGGCGGTCGCGGCGCAGCGCAGCAGCGCGACGCAGCCGGACATCTGCGGCGCCGCCATCGAGGTGCCGTTGAAATTCTCGCCGAGGCTCAGCGTCCACGATGGCAGCGGGCTCAACGCGGCGCCGGGTGCGGCGAAGTCCACGCCCAGCGAGCCGGTGGGCAGCGGCCCGCGCGAGGAGAAATCGAACATCACCGGGCCGGCCGGCGCGAGGCTCGCATAGTTCGAGCGCTGCGTGGCGGGCCACACCGCGGCGGCGACCGCCAGCGCGTGCGGCACGGTGGCGGGCGAGCCGACGGTCGAGAGCGCTGGCCCCTCGTTGCCGGCCGAGCACACCAGGAACAGGCCGCGGCGCGCCGCTTCCTCCACCGCAACTGCCTCCGGTTCGCGGCCGTCCGCGAAGAACGACGGGCCGCCGAAGGACATGTTGGCGACCTGACAACCGGCCTGCACCGCGTAGTCGAGGCCCTTGGCGATCGCGAAGCCGCTGGTCGAACCGCCGAACTTGCCGTCGCCGATCTTGATCGCGACGATCTCGACGCCGGGCGCCAGCCCGTTCAGTCGGCCGCCCGGACCCTCCCACGAGCCGATGATGCCCGCCACGTGCGTGCCGTGGCCGTTCGTGTCGAAGAACAGCCGCGTCAGGTCGCCGCCATCGGCAACCTCCACCGCGTAGGCAAGCAGCGCGTCGTCGCCGAGCACGGCCCAGTCGCCGGTGGCGCGGAAGTCGCGCAGCGCGCGCTCCTCGCCCAGGTCGCCGTCCTCGTCATGGTCCAGCACGACGCGCCAGCCGTCGCTCTCCTGCCACGCGACCAGATCCCAGACTGGGCCCGGGTCGCGAAACTCCTCCCAATGGCGCTCCTCCTCGGCGCGCCGCGCGTCGGCGCCGACCGCGACCACGCCGGCGGCCGTGCGCCGCGCCTCGGCCTCGGTCCACGAGCGCTTGCCATCGCTCCAGCGCTCCTCGCGCTGCGCCTGGATCCGGCTGCTCAATTCCTCCGGCAAAAACTCGCTGCCGATCCGGCCCAGCCGGTAGGCGCGGTCGGGCGCCGTATGCGGACCGAGCGCGAGCCGCCGGCCGCTCAAGCCGAGCAGCGTGCCGTCGGCGGACTCGGCACTGCGCCGTGTGTCCACCCGGCCATCCGTGGTGGCGTCATACCAGTCCACGATCTTGCGCCGGCCGTCCGGCGTGCGCTGCAGGAAGGGGTGGCCCGGATCCACGCCGGTGTCCAGCACCGCGACGCGGATGCCCCGCCCATCGTAATCCGGATGCGCAGCGAGAAATTCCTCGACTCCGAGATCCTGCTTGGGAAGTTGCCCGGCCAGCGGGTCCTGCGGGGCGGCGGCGAACAGCGTGAGGGCGGCGAGGATCATCGCGCGCCAGTGTAAGAGCCGGAATCAGGCTTCCGTCGCGCCTTCGACCACCGCGGCCCAGATCTCCTGCGCCACCAGGATCCGCACGCAGGAGGGGCAGCGGCTCACGGCGCTCTTGCCTCGCACCTTGACCGCGTCGTTGGGGGTCAGGCGAGTGCCGCAGCCGCCGCAGGAGTCCCCGCGCAGCGGCACCACGACCTTGCCCTGGTAGCGCCGGGCGAGCGCGTGGAAGTGCTCGCGGACGCCCGGCTCCATCCCGGCAAGCGCCTCGTCACGGCGCGCGGTCAACGCGGCGATCTCGGCCTGCAAGGCCGCGGCGTCGGCCTCCACCACGCACCGGAACTGCGCCAAGTCCTCGCGTGCGCTCCGGATGCGGACGAGCAGGTCCGCGCGCCGCCGCTCGGCCGCCTCGGCGCGATCGAGCAGCCCGAGCGCCTGATCCTGGGCCTTGGCGTTCTGCGCGCGCAGTTCGCCGGCCTCGTGCTGCGCGACGCGCACCGACGAAGGATCGCGCGCCTCCATCGCCTGTTTCTCCAGTTTCGCGACGCGCGTCTCGCGCACGCGCACATCGTTCTCCAGTTCTTGAGCGTGAATCAGCGCCGCCTTGCGCTCGCCGTCGGCCTGATCGGCCTCGGCCTCGAGCGCGCGCGCCTGCGCGGTGCGCTCGGAGAGTTCGACGGGCAGGCCGTCGGCGCGCCGTTTCAGGACGACGAGGCGCTCCTCGACCTTCTGCGCCTGGACGAGGAAGGCGAGTTGAGCCTCCACCGCCCCATCAGAGCACCGCCGCGCTCCTAGGACAAGCCTTCGAGGAAGCCCGAGAGTTTGCGCGCACGGATCGGGTGCTGGAGTTTGCGGATCGCCTTGGCCTCGATCTGGCGCACGCGTTCGCGCGTGACGCGGAAGATGCGGCCGACCTCCTCCAGCGTGTAGGTGTAGCCGTCGCCGATCCCGTAGCGCAGTTTGATGATCTCGCGCTCGCGGAAGGTGAGCGACTCGAGCACCTCGTTGATCCGCTCCTTGAGCATCTCCTGCCCGGCGCGCTCGACCGGGTTCTCGGAGGTCTCGTCCTCAATGAAGTCGCCGAAGTAGGAATCCTCGCTGTCGCCGATCGGCCGGTCGAGGCTGATCGGGTGCTTGGCGATCTTCATCACGCGCTGCGCCTCGTCCACCGTGATCTCGGCGGCCTCGGACATCTCCTCGAGGCTCGGCTCGCGGCCCATCGTCTGCAGCAGGCGCTTCTGCACCGCGCGCAGTTTCGACATCGTCTCGATCATGTGCACCGGGATGCGGATCGTCCGCGCCTGGTCGGCGATCGAGCGCGTGATGGCCTGGCGGATCCACCACGTGGCGTAGGTCGAGAACTTGTAGCCGCGGCGGTACTCGTACTTCTCCACCGCCTTCATCAGGCCGGTGTTGCCTTCCTGAATCAGGTCGAGGAAGGAGAGGCCGCGGTTGCGGTACTTCTTGGCGATGGACACCACCAGGCGCAGGTTGCCCGAGGACAACGCCTTCTTGGCGTCCTCAAAGGCGTCCACCGCGCGCTTGAGATACTCGAGGCGGCGCATGAACAACGGCCTCGGCTCGAGCGCGCGCACCTCCCACTCGCCGAGATGGGCGGAGATCTCGTCGAACTCCTGCTTGCCTTGCTTGGTGCGTTTGCGCGCGGCGTCGAACTCCTCCACCTGGCGCGCGACGGCCTCCCACGCGCGGCCCTTGGCCTCCAGGACCTTGATGAAGTCCTGCAGCACGTTGACCTGGAAGTGCAGTTCCTCGATCAGCACCGCGATGCGGCGCTGGCGCGCGCGCATCGTGCGGCGGAACAGCGCGCGGTCGGCCTCCGCGATGCGGCCGTCGAGCGCGGCGGCGCAGGCGATGCGCGCGCTGTCGCGCAGCACCTGCAGATCGCGGATGTGGCCGCCCAGGCGCTGCTCGAGGTCCTGCTTGGTGAGTTCGAAGCCGGCGCCACCGTCAATGTTCGAGGAGCCGTCTTCAGAGCCCTCCTCGGCCGCCTGCTTCTTGAGACGGCGGTTGTGGTGCAGCACCGCGAAGGAGGAGTTGGCCTGCGCCGAAGGGTTGACCTTCAGCGTGCGGTCGAACGCGACCTCGCCGCTCTTCACCTGCTCCAGCGTCTCCAGCACCATGTCGAGCGCCAGGCCGCTCTCGAGCAGCAGACGGCGGAACACCTTGCGCGAGATCTCGGTGGTCTTGGCGAGTTTGATTTCCTCGTCGCGCGTGAGCAGCGGGATCTCGCCCATCTGCGTCAGGTACATGCGCACCGGATCGTCAATCTTCTCGAGCACCGGCGCGTGCGCGCGCGTCTCGCCGCGCGCGTGCGTTGCCGACAGCGGCTTCGCCGTCACCGGCACCGCCCCCCCCGCGAGTCCCGCATCGAGCGCGTTCTCCTTCGGATCGCCGAGCATCACGCTGGCGTTCTCGAGGCGGTCGAGCACGTGCTGCAGGAACTCGATCTCGCCGAGTTTGTCCGGCGGGAAGGCCTTCTGCACTTCCTCGAACGGCAACGAACCGGCGGCCTTGCCCTTCGCCACCAGGGCGTCGAGGAGTTTCTCGGATTTCTTGTCCAGGGCACTTTCGGTCATGACGGGTGCGGGCGAATGCATGCGTTCAGGAAGGCGGTGCGGAGTCGGGCGGCGCGGCGAGCGGCAGTTCGTGACGGAGCGAGATCGCGACCGGGCGGCGGTAGCGTTGCAGATCCTCGGCGCGCACCGGGTGGTGCGCGCCTTCGGCGATGGCCGCGCGCTCGCGGTTGCCGGGCAGCGCTTCGAGGGCGTGCGCGAGAACCGCGGCGGGCGGAGCGTCGAGGCGAGCGTGGCGAAGACCGTCGAGCCAAGCCGAAGGAGCGTCGCCGGCGAAGGCGATCAGCGCAGGTTCGAGTCCGAAGTCGTCCCCGGCGACGCGCTGCTGGCGGCACCACAGGAACACCTTGCGGGCGGTCGAATCCTGCAATTCTAGGACATCCAGTTCCGCGCGGAAGAGCGCGTAGACGCTGGGGTCGCGTAGAACGGCCTGGACGATCTCGTGTTCGTTGGCGGCGAGGACCTCCGATGGGCTGCGTGAGGGGCTGGGGGGCGGCCCCCCGCCAGCCGGGCCAGGCGTCGCCTGCGCCTGCGCCGGGCGGACGAGTCTCCGCAGCGCCCCCTCCGAGATGCCCAAGCCGTCTGCGGCCAGGCGGAACCAGGTATCCGCGACCACAGGACTGGGGGTGATGGAGATCCATCCCGCCATTTCCATGGCCGCCGAGTCTCTGACCGCCGGGACCCTCAAGTCCTTGTTGTGCTTCCAGGTTTCGAGACGCCAACGGAGTATATCCCTGGAATTCGCGAGGCATCCGCGAAGTTCGTCGAGCCGGCCGGCGCTGACGACGTCGGCGGGATCGCAGCCGTCGGGCAGTTCGGCGACGCGCGCGTCGGCGCCCTCGGCGACCAAGTGCCGGGCCGCCTTGGCGGCGGCGCGACGGCCCGCCGTGTCGCCGTCGAGCAACAGCACGATCGGCCGCTCGCAGCGCAGCAAGCGCCGCGCGTGCTCCTCGGTGAGCGCAGTGCCGAGCGCCGCGACCGCGGTGCAAAAGCCCGCTTGGTGCAGCAGCACGACGTCGAGATAGCCCTCCACCACGAGCACCGGATCCGCGGGCTGGTCGCGCAGCGCGGCGGCGAGGAACTCGAGGCCGTAGAGCAGGCGCCGCTTGGGAAACAGCGGACCTTCCGGCGAGTTGACGTACTTGCCGAGCGATTTCTCCTCCGCGAAGGATCCCGGCAGGTAGCGCCCGCCGAAGCCGACCGTGCGCCCGCCCGCGTCCGCGACCGGGAACATCAGGCGTTCCCAGAAGCGGTCGCGCGTCGGACCACGCGACTCCTCGTCGCGCGTCACCAGCCCTGCCGCCTCCATCGCCTCCTCCGGGATCTTCTTGCCGCGCAGGAATGACTGCAGCGTCGAACGGTCGCGCGGCGCCCATCCGACGCCGAAGCGCTGCGCGGTCTCGCCGCTGATGCCGCGCGCCTTCAGGTACTGGCGCGCGGCTTCGGCCTCGGGCGACTTCAGCCGCTCGATGAAGAAGCGGCGCGCGAGTTGCAGCGCCTCGCGGATGGCCTCGCGCAGGTCCGCGCGCTCGCCGGCACGCCCGCCGCTCGCGAACTTGTCAGGCAGCGGCATGCCGGCCTGGTCGGCGAGGACGCGCAGGGCCTCCATGAACTCGAGGCCTTCGGTCTCGCGCACAAAGGTGATCGCGTCGCCGCCCTTGCCGCAGCCGAAGCATTTGTAGAAGCCGCCGGACGGCAGCAGGCTGAAGGATGGCGTCTTCTCGGCGTGGAAAGGGCACAGGCCCCAGTAGCGATTGCCGCGGCGCGTCAATTGCACCCGCTGGCCGACCACCGTCTCGATCGGCAGCCGCTCCTTGAGCGCTTCGATGAATCCCTGAAGATCGTCCATGCCCAGAACCAACGGAGGGTTACTGTAACCGCGAAAGCGCTTCTGCCCAGGTCGCGGGTCCGAGTTCGCCGGCGCGCGCCGACGGGCCGACCCCGGCCGCACGCAAGGCGTCGGCCCACTCGGGCGCGGCCTGCGCGAGCCGCGGGAGCAGCAGTTTGCGGCGCTGGCCGAAGGCGAGGCGCAGCGCGGCGGCAAGCCGGGCGTCGGACAGGGCGTCCGGCGCGCCCGGACGCGGCTGCAGCAGCAGGAACTGGGACTCGATCTGCGGGCGCGGCCAGAACACCTCCGGAGGCACCGTGCGGCCGAGTTCCGGCACGAAGGCCAGAGCCAGCCGGATCGCAAGCGGCGACCACTCGCCCGCGAGGGCGCCGGCGGCCTTTTGCGCGACTTCTCGCTGCAGCAGCAGCGTGGCCGCCGCGAGCGGCCGCGCGGGCAGGCGCGCGAGGAATGGCCCGGAGATCGCATAGGGCAGGTTGGCGACGAGGCGCGGCGGCGTGCGCGCGGCCGACCAAGCAGCCCAGCGACCCTCCAGATCCGGGTGCAGGCGCTCGCGCGCCGCGAGCGCGTCGCCCGCGATCAGTGCGAGCGAGCCTGCGGCGAGTTCGGGTGCGAATCGCTCGCGCAGCAGGCGGCACAGGCCGTGATCCACCTCGACCGCCGTGACGCGCGCGCCGCCGTCGAGCAGCAGACGGGTCAGCGCGCCCGCGCCGGGACCGATCTCGATCACCGGCTCACCGGGGAGCACGCCGGCGTCGCGCACGATCGCCGCAAGCAGCGCGGGATCCACCAGGAAGTTCTGGCCGAGACGGTGTTGCGGGGCGAGGCCGTGCGCGGCGAGCAGCGCGCGAAGTTCCTGCAGTCGCATCAGGGTGCGATCGCCGCGACGAAATCCCGATCCAGCCCCGCCGCGAGCAGGTGCGCGGCCAGACCCTGGCGCAGGTCCGGTCGCCAGCGCGCCGCGGCAGCGCGCAGCGACGGCTCGACGGCCTTGCGGTGGCTGCGCCAAAGCGGCTGCACGCGCTCGCGCAGGTACGGCAGCGCGTCGGTCACGCAGCGCGCGCCGAGGTCATCGGCGCGGTCGCGGATGTCCACCGCCACCACGTCGCGCGCGTCGTAGCCGACCGCGTGTGTGGCGAAGGAACCTCCCATCGCCAGCACGCGACCCTGCACCATCGGCCCGGCCATCTCGCGCACGTTGCCGTAAAAGTCGTAGCCGCCCAGCGGCGAGCGGCCGCGCTCGAACACTCCGACCGCCAGCGGCCGGCCGAGCGCGAGTTCCAAGGTGTTGCGGCCGAGCGGCGTGGGACCGCTGCTAGCCTCCGGCAAACCGGCCAGCGCGCGCCATTCCGCGGTCGTTGGCGCGCGCAGCCCGCGCGCACCGGTCCAGTCGTCGAATTCGCAGTAGGTCAAGAAGACCGCGGGCAGGTCCGCATCGGCCGCCTCGGGCGACGCGAAATATTCGCCGCGTGTCAACTCGAAGCGATCGCAGAACATCCAACTGGCGAGCGGCGGGTCGAGGCGGGCCAGGAAAAAGCGCTCCAGGCGGAGCACCTCTTCCGGGGCGGGCGCGTCAAGGCCTTGGCTGCAGCCTGCGGCCAGCAGCACCGCGGCGACCGCAATGCGTCCGCGGCGCGAGGTCCGCGGCGCGCGCTCTCGCCGCACGCTGCGCTTACTTCTGGAAGATGCCGACCACGCCCGAGGTCAGGCCGGTCGAGCGCGCGGACAGCATGCCGATGGAGAAGGGGATCGCGAACACCAGCAGCACGGTGGTCGCAATCGCCGCGAACAGCATGCCGGTGCCCTCGCGCTGCCCGGTCTCGACCGCGGGCTTGCTGCGGCGGCCCGCGACCGTGGCCGCAGTGGGCGCGGCGGCCTCGGCGCCGACGTTCACGGTCTCGACGTCGTCCAGCAGAGTGTCCTCTTCGGACAGTTGCGTGGTGCTCATGCCCTCCTCGCCGGCGGCGCCGAGCGAGAGATCCTCGACTTCGAGGGTTCGGCCGGCGTCCTGCTCGCTGACGCTGCTGCCGATGCCCAGTTGCTTCGCCACCTTGTCCACGTCTTCGGCGCGAAGGTGCATCTTGGAACCTTCCCGGAAGGCCCGGATCTCGCCAGCCGAGATCAGCCGCTTCAGGTCGTCCTCCTCGAGTTCGAGTTTGTGGAGGGCGTCTTCAAAGGATGAGAACTGGTTCGCCACGGGTGTTGTGCGGGTCGTTCCGATGCGGGAGGCTCCAGTGTAGGAGCGCGGGGCGGAAAGGATACCGGCTCCGACGCAGGTGCCGACTACTTCTGGGAGCCCGGGACCACCTCGTGGCCGTTCTTCTCGAACTCCTTCTTCAGCGATTCGTAGGAGTACTCGGACTCGTCGTTGAAGCCGTCAATCTGGCTATCCAGACCGATGTTGCGCGCCGCCACGAATTCGAGCCGTTGCGCGTTTTTCGCGCCGCCGCGGGCCTCGTAGACGATCAGGCGCTGGGTTTCCTGATCGAGCACATAGAGCAGGGAGACCCCTTCCATGTAGGTGCCGGTCACGGCGACGTAGCGGCCGCCGCTGTCGGCGGACTGCGGCGCGGCGGCGACGGTCTCGGGCGCGAACCAGCGGGCGGCGAGGGCGCCAAGGAGCCCGGCCAACGCGAGGCCGGTCAAAAGGGTGAGAAGGGTAGGATCGAAGCGGCGGGTCATGGGCGGGCGGCCTTGCCGGTGGCGACCGGGTCGGGCGCGGCCAGCAGGGACAGAGCATATTCGAGATCGAAGAGCCCGCCCGTGCCTTCTGTCACCCACGCGAGGGCGACGCCTGATTCGCGGAGGCGGTGCAAAGCGCCGGCCAGATCGAGGCCGCTGGGAAGCGGCAACAGCGGAGTGGCGAGATCGCCGGGCGCAGCCGCAGGATCGGCCTGCAGCAGCCGCGCGCCGGTCAGCAGCGCGGGCGTGCCGGAGGCGCGCACGACCAGGATGAAACCGAGCCCGCAGTCCGCCATCCGCCGCAGCGCGTCCTCGCGCGTTGCGGAAGGGTTCAGCAACGGGACCTGCAGGCGCAGGAAGGGCCGCAGGCCGGCGCCGCGCGATTCGACCGCACGCAGCGCCGCGCTCATCACGCGCGCCTCGCCGGGATGCGTCCTCTGGCCTTCGCGGAACAGCGCCGCCCACTCCTGCCGTCCGAGCACCGCGGCTTCCTCGCGGCGGCCCTCGATCAGACGCGCGAGTCCCTGGAGCGGCAGCGTCAGCGGCAGCAGCACGACGCGCAGAATCAGCAAGGGCCAGGCGAACAAGGGCATCGTCGCCTCCGCGTGCTGGGCGAACCATTGCTTGGGCAGAACGTCGCACAGCAGGAACATCAGCGGCGTCAGCAGCAGCGCCGAGACCAGTTCCGCATTCTCGAACTCGCGCGACTCGAGCAGGCGGATGGTGGCCTGCACGACCAGGTCGTTCGCGAGGTTGTTGGCAACCAGCAGCGTGGCCAGCAGCGCGCCGGGCGAGCGCAGCGCGCGCAGCAGCAGCGCCGCGCCCGCCGACTCGCGCGCGCGGTGGCGGATCTTGAGCGGGTTCAGCGCGTACAGCCCGGTTTCCGCGCCGGAGCAGAGCGCCGACAACGTGGCGGCGGCGGCAAGCAGCAGCCAGAGAGCACTCATTCCTTCTCCCTGCGAGGCGGCTCCTCGTCCTCCGGCCGGACCCAGATCTCCAGTTGGTCCGGGCCGGTCTCGTCGGCGCGCGCGACCCAGATCTCGCCGCGGAAGCCGGGTCCGTCGAACACCAGGTGGTCGCCTTCGCGCGCGACGCGGCCGAGGCGGTCCGAGACCAGGCCGCCGAGCGTTTCGACGCGCACGTCGCGCTCGCCCGGTGCGCCGAATCGGTCCGCGAAGTCGTGCAGCGGCAACGCGGCCTCGGCGATGAAGCGGCCGGGCGCGGTCTCGCGCAGCAGCGGGCCGCCGCTGCTGCGCGGCAGCCGGTCGAGCAAAGTATCGGCCCAGCGGCCGCGCGGCACCGCGCCGCTGGCCTGACCGTACTCGTCCACCAGCAGCAGGAATGGCGCGCCGCTGTCGCGCAGCAGCGTGAGGCCGTTGGCTGCCGGGGCGACCTCCGGCAGGATCGGCACGCGGATCATCGCGTCGAGGGCGCGGGCGCCGCGCGGGTTGCGCGTCAGGTCGAGCGCGCCGACCACCTCGCCGCGCCCGTCGGTGACCGCGGCGTACACCGCGCCGGCCTTCTCGAGGCGGCGGCGCACGAGTCCGAGCGGCTCGTCGCCGGGCACGACGAGGAGGCGCGTCAACGGCACGCGCAGCGCGCCGGCGCGCAGGGTCCCGAGTTCCAGCACGTGCCGCACCAGCCCACGCTCCTCTTCCGGCAGGCGCAGCGGATCCTCGCCGTGCAGCAGCGCTTCGGCGTCCTCGGGGCTCATCGCCTGCGCGGGCCGTGCCGCCGGACGGAGCCGCGCCGCGAGCGGTCGCAAAGCCGGACCGAGCACGGCGTGCAATCCGCGCACCAGCGGGAAGGCGAGACGGCCGGTGGCGCGCGGTCGGCGGTGCCCCAGCATCTTCGGCAGAAGGTCGCTAATCACCAGCAGCACCAGCAGCGCGCCGACCTCGAGCGCGGTGGCGAGGGCGTTGGGAAAATTCTCGCTCCAGGCGTGGACCGCGGCGAAGAATCCCAGGTTCGCGAGCAGATTGACGAGCAGAATTGTCGTCAGCACGCCCGCGCGATCGCCGACGAGCACCCGCACGGAGGCGGGAAGGCCCTCCGGACCCGCGCGGCTGGCGAGCGTGAAGAGCGCGGCTTCCGCGCCGTTCACCGCGACCGAGAAGGCGAGTAGCGCGACCGCGAGGAGCAGGGCGGGATCCATCGTTATCCGGCTGGATTCGGCGCCGGCACGCGGATAAGCACCTCGAAGCCGCCGCCGGGCAGATTCGCCGCCTCGATCTCGCCGCCGAGCGCGCGCACCGCCGCGTGCGCGAGTGCGAGCCCGAGCCCGGTGCCGTGGCCGGGATCCTTGCTGGTGACAAAGGGCTCGAAGAGGTGCGGCAGCAGGTCGGGAGGGGCCCCGGGCCCGTCGTCGGAAACGCGGATCTCGCTACCCTGGTCGGCGCCGGTGCGCGCGGAAAGGCGCACGGTGCCGGCGCGCGCGCGGTCCTGGTCCGCGTCAAGCGCGTCGAGAGCGTTTTGCACGAGGTTCAGCAGCAGCGGGAACCAGTCGCCGCGCGCCCCGCTTACGCGCCGGCCCGGCTCGGGGAAATCGAGGAGCAGGCGGTGGCGCGCGAGTCGACTCGACAAGAAGACGCGCAGGTCCGCTGCGACCTCGTCGAGCGCGCAGGTGCCGCCGATGGCCTGATGGGGCGCCATCTGCAGCAGGCGTTGCACGAGTTCCCGGATGCGCTGCAGCGCCTCTTCCACCAGCGCGCCGGAGCGCAGGGCCCGGTCGCCTTCCGCCTCCTTGCGCAGCGCTTCGAGCGAGTGCAGGGCACCCGCCAGCGGACTGTTGATTTCGTGCGCAAGGCCGGCAGCCAGCAGGCCCAGTGCCGCAAGGCGGTCCTGGCGCGTGGCGTGGCGCTCGGCGCTCATCGCGCGCGCAGTGGCCTCCGCGACGCGCTGCTCAAGGTCGCGCTGGAAGCCTCGGATCTCCTCCATCATCGCGGCGAAGGAATTGGACAGCGCGCGCACCTCCGGGGCCGCGCTGGCGGCGGAGACCACGGTCGGCGCGCGGCCGCGGCCGAACTCCCCCGCGGCCTCGGCCAGCCCGAGGACCGGTCGCAGCACGCTGCGATCCAGCAGCAGGTAGATCAGCGCGGCGCCGAGCGCGGTCGCGCCCGCGCCGATCAGCAGCGCGCGCCACAGCAGCGAAGGAGTTTCGACCGGCGCCACCAGGCGGATGAAGAGGCCGCCCCAGGCCTGACGGCTCGCCTCGAAGGGCTGACGCGCGTAAAGGGGCATGGCCACCCCCCCCGCGACCGGGATGCTCGCGCCGCTGCGGGCCGCAAGCACCACCGTGGCGGTGACCTCCTCGAGTTGGAAATCCGCGGCGCGCCGCAGGGAGCCCTTGGGATTCAGGAACACGCCCACCGGCTGCGGACGACCGTCGTTGTCGAGCACCCGCGTGTCGAGGATCAGCGCGTCCTCGAACTCCGACCACAGCGGCCAGGACAGCATGCGCGCGAGGTTGCCGACATCCTCGGGCTGGATGCTGGCCTGCACCAGCCGCGCTACCTCGACCTGCAGTTCCCGCGCGCGCTGCTCCTGCGGACGCGCCGCCTCCCGCATGCGGTCCGCGGCCCACAGGAACAGCGCGCCGAGCACCACCGCGTTCACCAGCACCAGCCCGAAGGTGAGACGCAGGCGAAGACTCATCGCGGGAGGATCACGTTGCGGTCTTGCCGAACTCTCCGAGCAGTTTGAAGATCGGCAGGAACAGCGAAAAGGCGATCGCGCCGACCAGGCAGGCCATCGTCACCAGCATCGCCGGCTCGAGCAAGGCGAGCAGATCGTTGAGCCGCCGCGTGTAGTTGACTTCGTAGGACTGGCCGACGCGCAGGCACAGGCGGTCGAGTTCGCCGGTTTCCTCGCCGACCTCGACCATCGAGACGACGACGTCGTCGAAGCGGCCGCTGGAGGCCATCGAGGCGGCGATGGACTCGCCTTCGCGCACCTCGCCGCGCACCGTGTCGAGCGTCTCGCGGTAGATCTCGTTGGTCAGCGCGCCGCGCGTGATCGCGAACGCTTCCAGGTGCGGCACGCCGCTGCCGATCAGCGTGCCGAAGGTGCTGGCGAAACTCGAGACCTGCGCTTGCTCGGTCAGCGATCCGACGAGCGGCAGGCGCAGGATCAGCGCGTGGTTGCGCCGGCGGTAGGCGAAACTGCGGCGCAGCATGAAGAAGTGCAGCAGGAACAGGCTCACCGGCAGTCCGATCACCAGGTACCAGTACTTCTGGAAGAATTGGCTGACCGAGATCATCACCTGCGTGATTGTCGGCAGTTCGATGTCCATCTCGTCGAACAGGTCCGCGAAGGTCGGGATCACGAAGATCATCAGCACCGAGATCACCGCGAGGGCGATCACGAAGATCACCGTCGGGTAGGTCATCGCGCTGCGCGTCTTGGCGCGGATCTCCTGCGCGCGCTCCTGGTAGTCGGCAAGCCGGTTCAGCACCTGGTCCAGCACGCCGCCCGCCTCGCCGGCGCGGGTCATGTTGACGTAAAGTTCGTCGAAGACCTCGGGGTTCTGCGCCAGCGCGTCGGAAAGGGTCTGGCCCTCCTCGACGAAATCCCCGGCGTCCGTCACCGCGTTGCGGAAGCGGCCCTCGGGCCACTGGTCGGCCAGAATGCGCAGGCTGCGCAGGATCGGCAGACCGGCTTGAGTCAGGGTCGAGAGCAGGCGCGTGAAGCGGACGATGTCCCGCAGCGGCACCTTGCGCCGGGCCTTGACCGTGTGCTGCCCGCCATCGGCGCCGCCGAGGTCGGCGGTCCCGGTGGGCCGGGCTGCCGCGGCAACCTTGCGCTGGATCCTCGCCATGTCGGGTGTGCGGTCGGACGCTGCTCCGAAAAACTATTCGGCGTGAGTGCCGCGCACGACTTCCGCGAGGGTGGTCTGCCCGGCCCGTGCCAGCGCGAGACCGCGCTCGCGCAGGGTGCGCATCTTGCGCTGCCGCGCGAGGTCGCGCAAGGCCAGGGTGCTCGGGTCGCGCAGGAACTGCTGCTTGAGGTCGGCGTCCAGGTCCAAAATCTCGTAGATCGCAGTGCGGCCGGTGTAACCGGTCCAGTGGCATTTTTCGCAGCCTTTGCCGCGCCGGAAGGTCTCCGGGCGCTCCAAACCGGCCTTGCGCAGCAGATCGGCATCGGGCACGTGCTCCTCGGAGCAGGCCGCGCACACGCGCCGCACCAGCCGCTGCGCGACGATGCCCTCGAGCGTCGCCGCGAGCAGGAAGGGCTCGACCCCGAGATCCACCATGCGCGTCACCGTCGAGGGCGCGTCGTTGGTGTGCAGCGTGGACAGCACCAGGTGGCCGGTCAGCGAGGCCTCCACCGCGATCTGCGCGGTCTCCGGGTCGCGGATCTCGCCGACCAGGATGATGTCCGGGTCCTGGCGCAGCATCGTGCGCAGCACGCGCGCGTAGGTGACGCCGATCTCCTCGTTGACCGGCACCTGCACGATGCCGTCGAGGTCGTACTCGACCGGATCCTCGACGGTGAGAATCTTTCTCTCCGGGTCGTTGACGCGGTTCAGCAGCGAGTAGAGCGTGGTGGTCTTGCCGCTGCCGGTCGGGCCCGTCACCAGGATGATCCCGTGCGGAATGCGCACGAAGCGGTCGAGTTGCGACAGTTCCTCGGGCAGCAGGCCGAGTTGCGTCATGTCAAGTTGCAGGTTGCGGCGGTCGAGCACCCGCAGCACGACGCTTTCCCCCCCCTGCGTCGGAACCGTGCTGACGCGCAGGTCCACGCGGTAGCCGTCCACGTTCATGTCAATGCGCCCGTCCTGCGGCATGCGCGTTTCGCTGATGTCCAGGTTGGCGAGGACCTTGACGCGCGAGACGATCGAGACCGCGAGGTGCGGCGGCGGCGGCTCGATCTCGAACAGCACGCCGTCGGCGCGCATGCGGATCCGGAACTCGCCCTGGTATGGCTCCAGGTGCACGTCCGACGCGCGGTCGCGCACCGCGCGCGCCAGAATGCTCTCCAGCAGGCGCACGATCGGCGCGGACTCGCCGGCCTCGGCCGCCACGGCGGCTTTGGTCTCCGCCTGCTTGCGGTAGGCCTTCTCCACCGCCTCGCGCAGCGCCGCGGGCGCGCTCAACGCGGCCTGCACCTTGCAGCCGGCGACCGCCTCGAGGTCCGCGAGCAGCGGCAGCGTGTCCGGATCCGCGACCGCAAGCCGCAGCACGCCGTTGGCGACAGTCAGCGGCAGAGCCCCGAAGGCGCGCGCGGTCGCAGCGTCGAGCAGCGCGATCGCCGCGGGCTCCGGATTCAGCGCCTCGGCCTTCAGCCACTCCAGCCCGTGCTGCAACGCCAACGCGCGCGCCAGGTCGTCCTCGCCGATCAGCCCTTTCGCCAGCAGCACCTGGCCGATTTTCAGCCCGGTGCGTCGCTGCTCGGCGAGCGCGGCCTGCAGCGGGCCCATGCCCACCACCCCGAGATCCACCAGGATCTTGCCGATCAGTTGCCGTTCCTGCGCCATCCGCCGCGGTTCACGCCGGCTGCGGCACCGGCGCGCCGCCCGAGAAGCGCTGGCGCAGGTCGCCGGGCAGTTGCGAGTAGGCCAGCGCGGTGTCCTTGGTGATCACGCCCTCGTTGGCCATCTCGAACAGGTGGTCGTCGAGCAGTTGCATGCCGAGGCGGCGCTGCGTCTGCATCACCGACGGAATCTTGAAGGTCTCGCCCTTGCGAATGTGGTTCTCGATCGCCGAGTTGCGGATCATGATCTCGAATCCGGCGACGCGGCCCTTGCCGTTGGCGCGCGGCATCAGCACCTGCGAGACGACTGCCTGCAGCGAGACCGCAAGTTGCGCGCGGACCTGCTCCTGCGACTCCTTCGGGTACTGGTCAATGATCCGGTCCACCGTGCGCGCGGCGCCCGTGGTGTGCAGCGTGCCGAAAACCAGGTGGCCGGTCTCGGCCGAGGTGATGCCGGCGGCGGTGGTTTCCAGGTCGCGCATTTCGCCGAGCATGATCACGTCCGGGTCCTGACGCAGCACGCGGCGCAGGGCCTCGCTGAAGGAGGAGACGTCGTCGCCGATCTCGCGCTGGTTGACGACCGCCTTGATGGACTCGTGCAGGAATTCAATCGGATCCTCGATCGTCATGATGTGCTCGGCACGCTGCTCGTTGATCTCGTGGATCATCGAGGCCAGCGTCGTCGTCTTGCCCGAGCCGGTCGGCCCGGTGACCAGGATCAGGCCGCGCGGCAGGTGCGCGAGCGCGCGCAGCACCGGCGGCGCGCCGATCTGGTCGAAGGTCAGGCGGCTCTGCGGGATGCGGCGGCAGACCATGGCGTAACTCTGCCGCTGGCGGAACACGCTGACCCGGTAACGGTCCTCGCCGTGCTCGATCGCGAAGTCGCAAGAACCCTGTTCCTCGAGTTCCTTCTTGCGGTGGTCCGGCACGATCGGCAGCAGCACCTCCGCGGTGTCCTCGGGCGTCAGCACCGTCTCCTCGATCGGCTCGAGTTCTCCGGTAACGCGCATCATGGGGCGCCGGAAGGCGCCGATGTGCAAGTCCGAGGCATCGCTGCCGGCCACGGTGGCCAGCCAGGCGTCGAGTCGGGATCCAGGTTCAACGTGGTTCATGGTTTCATCCTTTCGGCGTTGCAGGCGGTCCGGCGGGAGCCGCGGCGGCGGCATCCGCGCCTCGTTCCTCGGCGGACGCGGAGATCTCGGACTTGATCTTCGTGATGCGCAGGACCTCCTGGACGGAGGTCAGGCCGGCGCGGGCCTTGGCGATGGCGTCCTCCGCGAGCATGCGCCAGCGGCCCGACTTGGCCGCGGCGGCCACGAAAGTCGCGCCGTCGGTGGCGTGGAACAGCACTTCGCGCAGCGCCTCGTTCATGTCGAGCCATTCGTAGACGCCGACGCGTCCGCGCGTGCCGGTGCCGCCGCACGCGCGGCAGCCGCGGCCCTTGATCAGGCGCGCGCCCGGCGGCAGGCCCAGCACGCTCTGCTCGAGCGGATCGGCGGGCTGTTCGGCGGCGCACTGCGCGCAGACCCGGCGCACCAGCCGCTGTGCGAGCACGCCCTGCAGCGAGGTCGCGATCAGGAAGGGCGGCACGCCCATGTCCAGCAGGCGCGTGACCGCACTCGGCGCGTCGTTGGTGTGCACGGTGCTGAACACGATGTGCCCGGTCAGCGAGGCCTGGATGGCGACCTCGGCAGTCTCCTTGTCGCGGATCTCGCCGACCAGCACGACGTTCGGCGCCTGGCGCAGGAAGGCGCGCAGCACCCGCGCGAAGGTCAGCCCGATGTGCGGGTGCACCTGCACCTGGTTGATGCCCTTGATGCGGTACTCCACCGGATCCTCGACCGTCAGGATCTTGCGGTCCGGCCGGTTCAGGGTCTGCAGCGCCGCGTACAGCGTGGTGGTCTTGCCGGAGCCGGTCGGACCGGTGACCAGAATCATCCCGCTCGGGCGCTCGATCACCTCGCGGAACCAGCGCAGCGAGTCCTCGCTCATGCCGAGTTCTCCGAGCGAGATCAGGTTCGCCTCGCGGTCGAGCAGGCGCATCACGCAGGTTTCGCCGTGATTCGTCGGCAGCACCGACACTCGGACGTCGAGGTCGCGACCCGCTGCCTGGAACGAGATGCGACCGTCCTGCGGCCGACGCTTCTCCGCGATGTCCAGTCCGGCCGTGACCTTGAGGTGCGAGAGCAGCGGCGCGAAGACTTCGGGCGGATGCTCGGCGGCGATCCGCAGCACGCCGTCCACGCGATAGCGGATCCGCACGCGGTCCGCGAAGGGTTCCACGTGGATGTCCGAGGCGCGCTGGTTGATGGCATCCTCGAAGGTCTTGTGGACGAGGCGCACGATCGGCGCCTCCTCGGCCGCGCCGGCGGACGCAGGCTTCACGGCGGCCGGCGCGGCGCCGCCACGGAGCGGCGGCGGGCCGTAGGCGCGTTCCATCGCCGCGCGCAGCGGCCCCGGTGCGGCCAGCGCAAGCGTGACCGGCCGATCCAGCAGGAAGTGCAGCGTGTCCACGATCACGGCCTTCTCCGGATCGGCGACCGCGACCACCAGCGATTCGTCCTTCTCCGCCACCGGCATCGCCTCGAGTTCCCACGCAGCGGAGGCGTCGAGCCGCTCGGTGAGGCGCTGCGGCGGCGTGCGGCCCTCCAGGTCCACGAAGGGCAGACGCGCCAGTTTGGCCTGCGCGCGGCCGATCGTGGCCTCGTCCGCCGCGCGTTGGTCCATCAGCACCTTCGCCAGCGGCACCGCACGCTGCTTCACCACCGCGCGCGCGGCGCGCAGTTGCTCTTCCGTGATCGCTCCCTGGGAGACGAGGATTTCGCCGAGATCGCGGTTCAACGCGGTTCCTGCACCCGGGCGTTCACGACCATTTCCCATGGCGTGATGCCCGAGCCGTCAGGATAGGAAATCCGCAGGGTGCCCTGGTAGGCACCGGCGGCGGTTCCCTGCGGCAGGATCACCTTGATCAGCCAGCCTTGCCGTCCTTCCGGTGAGGCGGCCAGCGACGAAATCTCGCTCCGCAGCACCTCCGCCACGCCACCGAGCAATTCCGCCTTCGGCTCCGGCAGCGTGACGCCCTCCAGCGAAGGGCGCACCTTCACGACGCAGTCGTGCTCGCGCGCGTTCGACTTGTTGAGGAACTGGACCAGGTGGTCGGGCGCGTAGGTAACCGGGCCGACGACGCGCCAGGAGACGACGAATCCCAGCGGTGCGCCGAGGCTGGTGTCGCCGGTGATCGCGAATTGGCGGAGTTGTGCGATCGGCAGGCCGGGCAGCAGGCGCACGCGCACGGTCTGGACCATCTCCGGCCCATCTCCGACCGGCACTGCCGAGCCTTCGACGAGTTCGACCGCGACTCCCTCCGGCACGTTCTTCCACAACTTGACGCTGAACGCCCGCGCCGCCTGCACGGGGAATTCGCGCACCGCCCGGCCGTCATCCACCGTGTCCCGCAGCACGGTCCCGAAACTCGCGGCGTCCTTCTCGACCACGAACACCGGCTTCAGGAACGCGCGAATCTCCGCCCGCGCGGGCGAGTTCAGCATGTCGCCGGTGATCGTCACGCCAACGACCTGATGATTCAGGCGCCGGTCCGGCCGGTAGGTTCCCAGCACTTCGCCGCGGGTCCCGGGCTTCAGCACGATCTCGCGGTCGCCCGCGGAGGCGGTGAGGCCTTCCTCATCCTCTTCCGTCCCGGTGTCTTGGCCTGGCGGCGTCGCGTGGCTCTGCTTCTCGGCATGGAGCAGCACCTCTCCGTTCACCACCAGCCGCACGTCGGTGCAGCCGCAGGAAGTGTCCAGCACGAAGATCCGCACCGGCGCGTCGCCCTCGATCGCGAAGGGCAGCGAGAAGATCTTCTCGTCGTACTGGAACATGGTTCCGAGATCGAGCCGCGTGGTCTCGAAGCGCAGCGCGCTCCCGCTGACGCCGCCGCTGCAGGCGGATGCAGCGAGAACCAGGATCCAGCCGGGCCGGATCCTCACGCCTTCTTCTCCCGCACGCGCGCGCTCAACACGAAATCCTTGTTGTGCAAGCCCGAGTCCGCGGGGAAGACGAGGCGCAGCACGCCCGGGTAACTTCCGACCGCCGCGTCGGCAGGCACCGTGACCTTGACGCGGAAGAAACGGCCCTCCTCGAGGACCTCCACCGCGGCGCTCATCGTGCGCGCAGCCTCACCCTCGAGCACGACGCTGGGGGTCGGCAGCCGCAGGCTCTCGACACTCGACTCGACGTCAATCGTGCGCACCCGCTCCTCGCCCTGGTCCCAGATCCCGAAGGACAGCCGCTGGACCGGAGTGCAGCGCACCGGCCCGACGATGTTCGCCTGGATCATGATCTCCAGGTCCTTGCCGAGGCTCGTCTCGGCGATCGCCGAGGTGGAGTAGACGCCCTCGGGCGCGTCGGCGCCGAGCGTCACGCGGAAGGACTGTGCGACCTCCTTGCGGAAGCCGGTGCCTTCCTGGCCGCTGACCGGCGCGATCGCGAGCCCGACCGGCATGCGTCTCCAGGAGAGGACTTGGAACGGCGCGCTGGCCACCACGCGGATCTCCACCGGCTTCGCGGCGCCCGGCGAGCCGGCCAGCACGTCGCCGAAGCGCACCTGCTCCGGCTTGACGTCGAAGACGCGCCGGACGTTGGTGTTGAGTTCCAGTTTGAGCGGCGTACCGTCGAAGTTGCCGCGCACGTGGATGGTCGTCAACTTGTCGCCGAAGCGCCGTTCGGCGCTGAAGGTGCCGACCACCGCCCCGCGCGCGCCCGCGGGAATCGGCCGACCCAGCACGTAACGCTTCTCGCCGTCCACGATCTCGACGCCCTCGTCCCATTCGGCGCGGATGTGGGTGTCCGCGCAGCCGCAGTTCGGGTCCAACACCGTCACGACGATCGGTTCGTCGCCCACGACCTGGAAGGGGTACTCGAAGGGGACGTTGTCGAACTGGTAGATCTCCCCCAACTCGACGCGCAGCCTGTCGAAGACGAGAAGGCTGGCGCGGATTCCGCCCTCGGCGATCGCCGCAGCGGAGCCAACCGGCGAGGCTGGGTCGAATCCGCGCAGCACGGACTCTTCCCGCACCGGCTGCGGCCCCTGCGGGGTGGCGGATACGGACACCGGGGCATCGGCCCGCTCGAAGCAGGCGCCAGCCGGCAGGAGGGTCGCCGGGAGCAGGATCAGGGCAAGAGCACGCTTCATGGTCTTTCAGGATTACGACTGCGGACGACCCCCAGCAGTTTCAGTTCCCTCGGCACTTCCTCGAATCGGTCGCCGAGCCGGTGCGGCAAGTGCAGAAGCACCAGGGCGGAGAAGGAGCCCGCAGGCAGATCGTCCGGAAGGGTCAAGTCTATCCGATATCGGCTTTTCTCCGGCAAAGACCTGACCTCCGCGCGCACCCCTGCCATGCCGATCACCTGTACCGACGGTGTCTCCAAGACTCCCTCCCGCGCACCCACCTCGATCCCGGCGACGGACGGCATCCCCTGCGCCACTTCGCCCATCAGAATCAGCCGCCCGGGGTTGGTCCAGAGTTGGCCCTGGACGTCATAGGAGACCGGAAGGCGCACGGAATAGCCAGCATCGGAGCCCAGATTCAGGAAGGCGGCGTGCCGGCCCTCTTCCAGCGTGGGTTGCAGCAGCAGATGCAGGACCTGCACGCGGCCGGCCGCGGCCGACGGGATGCCCTCCACCCGCAGGTCCGGCGAGCCGGCCAGCAGTTGCGTGATACGAAAATTGCCAGGACCGCGCACGCGCACCTCGGCGCGACGCACGGCGCTGCCGTCCACGACGCCGAAATCGCATTTGGCGGGCTCGATCTCGAGCCACGCGTCCAGGATGGAGTCCACGCGCAGCACGCGCGGCAGGCCCGGACCCGCGCCGCGCACGGTCAGCCCCGACAGTTTGCGGTCCCGGTAGCCCTCGGTGCGGTACTGCGCGCGCACCTCGCCGCGCGCGCCGGGCGAGATCTCGGCCGGCAGCGACTGCACCACTCCTTCCACCACGAGTTCCGGCGCGACGCAGCCGCAGGAGGTATCCACCTGATCCACGCGCACCTGGATCTGGCCGTTGACGAAGGGAAAGGAGATCGGCACGGTCGGACCGGCGAACATGCGGCCGACGTCCACCAGATCGGACTTGAAGTGCAGTCCGGGCTCGACGGCGCCCCCGCATCCGGCGGCCGCCGCGACCAGCGCCGCCGCAAGCCCCCGCAGCCTTATTCGGCGCCGTTGCCGTTCCATCTCGCAGCGTCCAATATACGCAGATGACTCGCCTCGGTTCCTGCACCGTCCCAGCCGCGTTCGCGCTCGCACTGTGCGCCGGCGCTCCGGGCTGCTCCGCCTGCCCCGAGCAGGCCGCGTTGCTCGTCGCCTTTCCGGACTATTCGAGTCCGGAAGCCGCCGGCCGCAGTTTTTTCGCCGCGCTCGGCTGCGACGACGCCGCCGGCGAATACCGCGCCTTGGGCGAGAGGCTGAAGTCGCGCCATGGAGCCACCTACGACGCGTGGCTGCTCGCGCGGCCCGGCGTGCGCGACGAGTTGGGCGCGGCGGTCCAGCACGCACACCGGCTCGACGCCTCCCGCACCGTCACCTCCGAAGAGGGCGTGCTGGTCTGGTGGACCGCAGCCGGGGCGGAGCGCGTCGGACTGCTCATGCGCGCGCAGCACTATGTCGAGTTCGTGGAGGACGATGGCCGCCGCGTCGGCCTTCACCTCGAACGGCCGCCCGGGGCCTGGATGCGCCTCGACGGCAAGAAACTGGCGCTGGCGTTGGCGGTCGAGGACGCGGTGCTCCGCGGCCTCGACCCCGCGCGCGTCACGCGCATCACCGTCGCAACCGAGTGGAAAATCGCGGACTGGATGGCGCCGTGACGGATCAGGAGTTGCCGACCTTCTTGTAGGACTCGTCGATCGCCTTGAGAACGGCCAGCCCTTCAGCCTTCTGCTTCAGGCTGCGCAACTGCTTCATCGCCTTCTCTTTCTCGCCGGCCTGCGCCATATCCACCGCGGCCAGGCGCTTCTTGTCCAGTTCCATGTTCGCCTTGGCGGTCTTGTCGTTCTTCCATCCGGCGAGCAGGACCTTCCAATCCTCGGCGGGCGGCGAGCCGGCAAAGACCTTCATCTGACGCTCGAAGAAAACGGTCGCTTCCCAGTAGCGGCCGTTGGACAAGAACTGGTCCTTACGCTGGGTGCGCTGGGCGGCGCGCTCCAGGAAATCCTTCTGGAAGCCGTCGAGCGCCGCGGCGATCTCGCCGTCGGTCGCGGCCTTCGTGCGCAGACCCTCGCTCTCCTTCCAGGCCTTGCCCATTTCGCCGGCCCGCGCGGCCTCGACGGCCCGCTTGAGTGCCGCATTCCGGTCGCCCGGATCCCAGGCGTCGCTGGAGTCCAGAGCGCGAGCAAGGGCGTCGGGCAGCAGATCCACCCACTCCGAGCGTCCAGGGTTGCCTTCCCAGAGGACCGTTCCTTCGTGATCAATCAAGAAGGCTTGCGGGATGCTCTGAACGCCGTAGCGGTCGCTGGCATTCGAGCCGGCACCGATCGGGTAAGTGGCCTTGAAGGTCCCGATGAACTTCTCAACCTCGCTCTTCGACTCATCGGACAGCGCGAGGATCACGAAGCCCTGGTCCTTCCACTCCTCCCAAACCTCTACGAGGTGCGGGACGGAGGACTTGCAGGGGGGTCACCAAGTGGCCCAGAATTCAACCAGGACGACCTTGCCGCGGAGATCCGCGAGCGAGGTTCCCGGGGGACCGTTGAACCAGTCCTTGGCGTCAATCTCGGGAGCCAGGCTTCCGGCAGTCACCTGCGCGGAGGCTGTGCCCGAGAGGGCTGCCACGACCAAAAGGGTGGAGAGTGAACGTTTCATGGCTCCCTCACCCGACGCCGCAAGGGACCATACCGCAAGGCGAATTCCCGGCCGAACGCCTGTTCGAGGCGAAGCAGGCAAACGCTGCTAGGCGGGCACCCCGGTGTCCGGGGCCAGCACGCGGGCCAGGAAATCGCCCGGCGTGGGGATCCGTGCGTCCGGGCAGGAGGCGGTGCGGACCGTGACGTCGAGCGGCTCGCCGAGGAGGTCGAGCAGATGGCGGCCCTCCACGCTTTTCTTGACGCGATCGGCGAACAGCAGGGTGCCCTCCGGCCCGGTGTGCGGCAGCAGCGCGACGAAACTGTTGCGCCCGACGCGGCAGGCGACGTCCACGTCGCGCGTGTCAAGCAGCACGACACCGGCAACGTCGAGCAGCGTGCCGTCATCCACTTCGCCCTCGAGCGTAAAGCCCGCAAGTCCGAGCGGATAGCGGAAGCGGTTGCAGCGCTTGAACTCCTCCTCCAGCCGGTGTTCCCAGTACTCCTGGCTGTGCAGGCCGGTTTCGGCGTCGGCGATCGCCGCGAGGAAGCGCTCACGCGCGCCGCGCTCCCGCTCGCCGGACAGCGCCAGCAGCACCGCGTCGCCGAGCGCGGCGGCGCCGGACAGCGCGTCGGCTTCGAGCGCAGGCGGCTTCTGCGCGCCGAAAGGCGCGCTGAGCCGCTCGGCGAGCGCGGCGGGGTCGGGCGGCAGGGACAGCGCCGCCTGCGCGCCGACAAAGCGCGCGAGGCCGTCGGCATTGCGCTGATCGCCGGACGAGAGCAGAAACATCAACACGTGGTTGCGCTGCAGGTATCCGAGCGCCCACTCATGCACGCTGCCCGCGACCGCGCGCGGATCGGCGATCACCAGGCCGCTGCGCTCGCCCGCCGTCTCCAGCCGCGCCGCGTCCGTGAACTCCTCGATCTTGCCGACCGCGTCCCCCGCGCGGCGCGCGGCCTCGCGGCAGGCGGCGGCCACTTTGGAGTCGGCCGTCAGGATGGTCAGAGGGCGGGCGGGCATGTGGAAAGCGTGCCTTAGAGCGCGGTCGCTCGTCAAGCCGCCGATAGGTCGGCGTTGTGGTGGACGGCCTGGACGTCCTCGTCGTCCTCGACCGCGTCCAGCAGTTCTTGCAGTTTCTGCGCTTCCTGGGCGCCGGCCGGTACCGTGTTGTCCGGCACGTAGCGCACCGCGGCTTCGAGCAGGGTCCAGCCCTTCTTCTCGAAAGCCGCCTTGAGACCAAGGAAATCCGCCGGGTCGGCCTCGACGCCGAAGATCTGGGGCTCTTCGGTGCTGACGTCCTGCGCGCCGTTATCGAGCGCAAATTCGATCACCGCGTTCTCGTCGAGACCGGCGCGCGGCAGCGCGAACATCGCCTTCTTCTTGAACATCCACGCCACTGCGCCTGCGTTCGCCAGCGTGCCGCCGCGCCGCGTCAGGATCGCGCGCAGGTTCGGCGCGGTGCGCGCGCGGTTGTCGGTGATGGCCTCGATCACCAGCGCGACCCCGCCCGGCGCATAAGCCTCGTACATCACCTCCTCCGGCGCCGCCCCATCCAGTTCTCCCGCGCCTTTCTTGATCGCGCGCTCGATCGAATCCTTGGGCATGTTGTCGGCCCGCGCGCGCTCGATGGCGTAGCGCAGTCTTAGGTTCGCGTCCGGGTCGGGAATGCCGGTGCTTGCTGCGGCCATGATCAGTTTCGCCCACTTGCTGAAGACCTTGCCCTTGCGCGCGTCCACCTTGGACTTCGAGCGCTCGATGTTCGCCCAGTGGGAATGACCGGCCATGCGCGGGAGAATTCTAGCCGGCCTGGCGCCGCCAACGCAGCGCGGCGTCTCGTGACGCCGCGTGCAGAGGAGATCCGGGCCTACTCCAGGATCAGCGCTTGCCCCACTGCTGGCCGCGCCGGGCCTTGTGGTGGCCGTACTTCTTGCGCTCGACCATCCGCGGGTCGCGCGACATGTGGCCGCCGCTGCGGAGCGTGCTCAACGCGTCGGGATAGAGTTTGAGCAGCGAGCGGCCGAGGCCCATGCGCACCGCCCCGCTCTGTCCCGTGACGCCGCCGCCGAAGGTGTCCACCATCACGTCCACCTTCTTGCGCACCTTCAGCGAGCGCAGCGGACCCAGGCAGGATTCCTGGTCCATCCCGCGCGTGAAGTACTCCTTGAGCGCCTTGCCGTTGACCTGGAACTCGCCCGAGCCGAGACGCACGCGCACGCGCGCGACCGCGTTCTTGCGCCGGCCGGTGCCCCAGTGATAGGAGTTGCCGTCCGGTTCCGCGACGCGGCCGGTCGGATCAATCAGCACGATGGGCTCAACCGGAGCCTCGGCGACCGCAACGCCGCCGGTCTCCACCGCAACGGCTTCCTGGTGATTGCGCTCCTTCTCGTCGCTCATGGATTCAGATTCAGGCCAAGGGCTTCGGCTTCTGGGCGCCGTGCGGGTGCTGGCCGCCGGCATAGACGAACAGTTTGCTCATGCGCACGCGGCGCAGGCGGTTCTTCGGCAGCATGCGCCCCACGGCCTTCTGGAGCACGCGCTCCGGATGCTCGGCAAGCATCTTGCCGTACGGAGTGACGCGATGGCCTCCCGAATATCCGGTGAAGTGCTCGTACTCCTTGACCGCGGCCTTGTTGCCGGTCAAGACGACCTTCTCGGCGTTCACCACAATGACAGCGTCGCCGCAGTCGAGGTGATCGGAGAAAGTGGGCTTGTGCTTGCCCATCAGGATCATCGCGATCCGGACGGCCAGCCGGCCGACCACTTGGCCCTCGGCGTCGGCGAGGTGCCAATCCCGGGCGATTTCGCCGGCCTTCAAGTGGGTGGTGGTGGGTCGCATCGGCGGCATCGAATTGCCACGGCGCGGAAAGGGCCGAGCATTCTAGGCGCGGGCGCCGGTCTGGGCAAGGGTGCCGCGGTCGTCAGAAGCCGGCCGGCCGTGGCAGGTCCTCGCCGGCCAGGCCCGTGATGCGCAGCACGGCTCGGTCCAACACCAGCCGCGAAACCCCGTCGAGCCGAGGATAGAGCGCAGCGACAGCCTTCAGCCGATCCAGTTTGGTCTCGAGCGGCACGCGCACCGCGACCGGCGGGGCGGTGCGGGCCTCGCTGGCCGCCGACCAGCCCCAGCAGATCTCGCGCCCGTCGCCGCACACGAAACTCAAAGCCGGTGGCACGCCGACCGCGTCCGCCGGGAAATCGAAGCGCCGTTCGATGCGCGCCAACGGAATCCCGAAGGCGTCGCGCACCGCGATGGCCTCGAGCGCGGCGCTCAAGGCTTCCTGCTGCAGCGCGTCGCTGACGCGCTCGCCGGCGGCCGGAACCGGCTGATTCGGCGCGAGCGGCACGCGCAGAAAATGCGCCATCGCGGCTTCGCCGAATCCGTCCGGCAGCACCACGCCGTCGGAGGAGAGCAGCGCGACCGGCTTCTCGCCGCGCGCCAGCGCGAGGCGCGGCGTGCGCGGGCGGTAGACGGCGCGGATGCCCGCGGGTAGGTCGGGCGCGACCGCGACTGATTGCGGATCCACCCACGGCACGCGATAGAGACAGTCGCGCACGCGCAGGATCGCTTCGGGGTCCGTCAGCGCGAGCGCCGGCAGGCGCGCGGCCTCGCGCTCGAACTGCTGGCGCCAGGCGGCGGGCAAATGCAGCGGTACCTGCTCGTGGCGCACGCGTCCGAGCGGGCGCGTGGCGGCGAGTCCCGCGGGCGGCGCGCAGGCAGCGGCGAGCAGCAGAACTCCGGTCAGCAGGCGGGGCGCGGTCGCGGCACGCATCCCGTTCTTCTACCCTGTTGCGGGCCTGCGCTGCCAGCGCAGGTTCCGTCCCACTCCATGCCGCACGCAGGGCCCGCCCGCTTCAAGGGTTTCGAACTCGCGCCCTTCCAGCGGCGCGCGGCCGGCGCGCTCGACGCCGGCGCCGACGTGCTGGTCGCCGCTCCCACCGGAGCGGGCAAGACCCTGGTTGCGGAGTACGCGATCCATGCGGCACTGCAGCGCGGCCAACGCGCGATCTACACCTCCCCCATCAAGGCGCTGTCGAACCAGAAATTTCGCGATTTCCGCTCCGACGCGGCGATTGCCGACGCGGGGCTGATGACCGGCGACATCACGCTGCACCCGGAGTCGCGGGTGCTGGTGATGACCACCGAAATCCTGCGCAACACCATCGTGGAGGATCCGCGGCGGCTGCACGACGTCGGCGTCGTGGTCTTCGACGAGGTCCATTATCTGGACGATCCGGAGCGCGGCTCGGTGTGGGAGGAGACGCTGCTGTTCCTGCCGCCGGAGATCGTGATCGTCGCGTTGAGCGCGACCATCGCGAATCTCGGGCAGTTCGCGGCGTGGCTGGGGAAGGCGCGCGGCAAGCCGGTCGAGGTGGTGGAGGAGACCAAGCGGCCGGTGCCGCTGAAAGTCTTCCTCTATCACCCTCAAGCCGGCGTGTTCCCGCCCGCGCGGCTCAAGCCGGTGCGCCAGCGCTTCCTCGAGCACAAGAAGGACCGCGCCTACCGCGAGCGCGACGACCGGCCCCTGCTCGACGAAATCCTCGGCCGCGACGAACTGCCGGTGCTGTACTTCTGCTTCTCGCGGCGGCTGTGCGAGACGAAGGCGCGCAAGGCGATGAAGTTGCCGCAACTGCTGAACGCGGACGAGCAGCGGCGATCCGCCGACGCGTGGGAAGAAGGCAAGGCCGAGTTCGGCTTCGAGGACGCGCGCGGGCCGCTCGCGGACCTCAAGGCGATGATCGCGCGCGGCGTCGCGGCGCACCACGCCGGCATGCTGCCGCTGCACAAGGAGATGGTCGAGCGGCTGTTCACCCGCGGGCTGCTGAAACTGCTGTTCACGACCGAGACCTTCGCGCTGGGCATCAACATGCCGGCGCGCGCGGTGGTCTTCGACTCGATCACCAAGTTCGACGGCGTGGATTTCGACTGGCTGCGCACGCGCGACTTCCTGCAGATGGCCGGGCGCGCGGGGCGCCAGGGCATGGACGAGGTCGGGCTCGTCTACGCGGTGCTTGAGTACGACGACGTGGTCGAGGCGCCGATCCACCGGATCACCGGCGGCGCGGTCGAGCCGATCCTCTCGCGCTTCGGCCTCGCGTACGCGACGCTGGTGCACCTGCACGGGATCGCCGGCGCGGAGGCGGCCGCCGGCGTCTGGGAGCGCTCCTTCGCCGCGTGGCAGGCGCGCGAGCACTCCAAGCAGCGCGAGGAGAAGAACCGGCTGGCGACCCGCGCGCTGCTGGCCAAGCGCTACGAGTTCCTGCGCGCGCTGGGCTACGTCGCCGGCGAGCGCGAGGTGCTGCCGCGCGGCCGCACTTGTCAAATGCTCCACGGGCAGGAGATTCCGCTCACCGAACTGCTCTACGAGGGCGTCCTTGCCGACGCCGAGCCGCCGCAGTTGTGCGGGCTGGTGGCGGCGGTCATCCACGAGGGGCGGCGCGGCGTCGAGTTCTGGCGCAACGCGCTGCGCCCGATGCGCGGGCTGTTGCGGCAGGCCACGGACGTGATCGAGCGCGCGCGCGCGGCCGAGGCCGACGCCGGGCTGGCGCCGACCATCAAGCCGCTCGACGAGGCGATGACGCCGGCGATCTTCGAGTACGCGATGGGACGGCCCTTCGAGGAACTCTCCCGCTTCACCGACGCCGCGCCGGGCGATTTCGTGCGCAACGCGCGCATGACGGTGCAGTACCTGCGGCATCTGCGCAAGGCGGTGCTCGACTCGGACCCGATCCTGGCGGAGCGACTCGCGGAGGCGATCCTGTGCATCTATCGCGGGCCGGTGGACGTGCGCGAGGAACTCGGACTGCGCCGCGACGAGACGCCGGAGTGACCGGTAGACTCGTGGCGATGCGGTTCGCGACCTGCCTCCTGCTGCCGCTCCTCGCCGCTTGTGCCGCCCCTGGCGCCGGGGCGGACTCGCTGCTGGAGCGCTACGCACGCGCCGCAGCGGTCGAAATCGAGGGCGAGTTGCTGGCCGACGGCGCGGGTACGCGGATCCGCTTCCGCGCCGCAGCGCCGGCCTTCGGCTGGCTCGAGATCGAGCGGGAGGAGGAGTTCTTCGGCGCGCGGCGCGTCACGCTCCAGCGCTGGATCGGCGACGGGCGGGCGATCTTCGCGGTGGACCAGGAGCGGCGCGAGTGCGCGTTCACGGTCCCCGCGTGGCGCGATCTCGAAGTCCTGGGCCGTCTCTCCTTCCTCGCGCCGGCCTGGACGCGGTCCTCCCCCCCCCTCGATCCGCCCGCCTGCGAAACCGGCCCGGGCGGTGCCGTGGTCGCGGCGCGCGGCGCGGACACCGCCGGCGAGTGGAGTTTCCGCGCCACGCACTCGCGCGTGCTTGCGCGCGCGCGCGCCGAGGATTACGCCGTGGCGCCGCCGGAGGGTTTCGCGGTGCTCGACGCGCCGGAGAGCGAATTCGACTATGTGCGCTCGCTGCTGGCCGTCGGCGAGTTCGCGCCCGAGATCACGCTGCTCGGCCTCGACGGCAGCCCGCGGAGCCTGTCGGAATTCCGCGGCCGGCCCCTGCTGATCGCCTTCTGGTTCAATCACTGAGCCGGCTGCCGCGAGGAGTTGCCCGGACTCCAGCGCCTCTGGTCGGAAGCGCGCGCGCAGGGCAAGGACCTGGAGATCCTGGCGGTGAACTACCAGGACAGCGCCGAGACCATCGCTGCGCACTGGCGCGACGGCGGCCTGACCTTGCCTTCCTTCGCCCAGCACGGCGACAGCGCGAGCAAGGCCTTCGGGGTTGAGTTCTACACCTCGATTTTCCTGCTCGACGCCAACCACAAGGTGTTGTGGCGCGGGCATCGCCTAGCGGAGGACGTGGTGCGTGCGCTGGCCGGATTCGGGCCCTGATTCAGGTCCTGCCACGCGAAAGCCGTTAAGGCATGGATGAGCATCGCCCTCCTCCTGATTCTCGCCGCGCCTCAAGCCCAGCACGGCCAGGCTGCGGACCCCGCGCGCCAGGCTTGGCGCCAACTCCAGGACCGCTTCGGCAAGGCCGAATCCGTGTCTTTCCTGGCGCAGGGAGAGATTATCTCCACCAGCGCCCGCCACGCCGGCTGCACGGTCGCGAAGATTGAGGCGCAGGTGCAGGTCGCGCGCCCGGGCTTCGGCACCGTGGACGTCACGATCCAGACCGGGCAAGGCCAGCAGGCGGAGCAGATCCGCGTGTCCAGCCTCGGCACTTCCGAGGGCGTGTTCTCCGTGGATCACGCGCAGAACATGGCCTACGCCTGCGGCTCCGACTGGGCGGACTCCGGTGAACTGGACGACTTCGTGTTCCTCGGCGGCAACTGGTCCGGCTTCTGCGCCCGCGAAGGCGAGCCCGACGCGGTCTCCTTCCTGCCGACGCAAGCCGAGCACCCTGGTCTCACCGGCCTGCGCCTACGCTGGAACGGCGAGGATGGACGCGTGCTGCGCTCTGCGATCTACTGGCTCGACCAGCGCGGCGAAGTGAACTCCGCGGACATCAGGATCAACGCGGAGACCGTCCTGCACTGGAGTTTCTCGAACTGCAGCGCCACGCAGCAGTACGACGAGAATGATTTCGTCGCGGCGCTGCCCGCCGGCTGCACGCGCGGCCAGGTGGAGGCCGTCGATGCCGCTGCCTCGGAGACGGAGAGCACGGACCCGGTGGTGGAAGCGGTCGAGGCGACGATCGAGATCGAGGAATAGTCTCCGCTCAGCGCGGTTCTCGCCGAAAAGCGCGCATCGGAATACGCAACCTGCGCGGGATGGCCGATAGGATGGGAGGAAACCGATGCTCACCGCGCTCCTCATCGTCGCCGCATCCTGCACGCAGGAACCGCCGCCCAATCCGGCCCGTCAGGCCTGGGACGCCCTGCAGCAGCGGCTGTCCGAGGCGCAGGCGCTGCATCTGGAGGCGGTGGTGGTGATCAACGATTCGGAAGCGCCCGCCGAGGAGGCCACCGACTTCCGGATGACCGTCGTAATGGCGCTCGCGCAGCCTGGGACCGGCAAGGCGCACCTCGCAGGCAGCATGACGGGCCCGGAAGGAGACAAGGAAGAACTGGTGATGGATTTCCTCGGCACGGGCGAGGGAATCTACTACGTGGATCACGAGGAAAAACTCGCGATGCACGACGGCGAGGCGTGGAACGGGAGCCAGATCAGTTTCTTCTTCCCTTTCCTTGGCGACGCGTGGTCCTTCGGCGGCTTGACAGCCGAGGGCTGGGAGTTGCTGCCAGCCGACGCGGAGCACGCTGACTGGCGCGGCATCCGCGTCAGCGGAACCGACTTTCTGATGGAAGCGGCGATCCTGGACGTGTGGCTCGACGAGCGGGGCGACTTGCGGCGGGCGAGCGTGCCGATGGGGTCCTCCTCCCGGATGGAATCCGAATTCAGCCGCTTCGAGACCCTCGCGCAGGTGGATCCGGAGAATTATCTCCAGACGCTGCCCGCAGGCTATGAGGTTGTCGGGCCGGAGGATGAGGAGCAGTCGGAGGAGTTCTCGCTCGACGGCTCGCTGCTGCCGGCCGGAGCGGACGCGCCCGAAGTCACCCTCGTCGGCATGGACGACGTCGCCTTCACGCTCTCCTCGCTGCGCGGCAAGACCGTGCTGTTGAACTTCTGGTTCTTTCACTGATCGGGTTGCAAGGAGGAGCACCCGCACCTCCAGAGCCTCTGGTCAGAGGTCAGCGCGAAGCGGAGCGACGTGGTCGTCCTGTGCGTGGACTACGGTGACGAGAAGAACGTCATCGCCGACTATTGGAAGGAGCAGGGCTTCACGATGCCTCCCGTCCGGCAGACCGAGTCCGCAGCCAGCGACGCCTTCGGCGTGCAGTACTACCCGACCAACTACCTGATCGGCCCGGATGGCAAGATCTTGTGGCGCGCCGTCGGCTGGGAGGAGGCTGCGCTGCGCCAGGCGCTCGGGTTGTAAGTTCCCGACCACCGGCGTGCGCTCCGCGCGCTGCCGGTTGCGGGCCGGCACCTGATCGGCGACGTATCCGGCGTAGGCAAGCAGGAAGCGTGCGCCTCCGACGCGCGCGGGACGGCGTCCGATATCCTGGCGCGAGAGATTCATGCAAACCGACGATCCCGAGATCGGCGCACTGCGCGAAGCGCTGGGGTTGAGCCCGGAAAACACGCCGCTGCGGCGTTTGTTGGCGGAGAAACTGCTGGCGCGCGGATGGTTCGAGGAGGCGGAGCGCGAGTTGCGCGCGGTGCTGGACCGCGACCCGGCGGATTCGGCCGCCAAGATCGCGCTGGCGCGCGCCTTCGATGCCCAGGGCAAGCGGTCCCACGCGCTCGCGCTGCTCGAGGTGCTGTGCGAGGGCCCGGCGGCCGCAGCCGCCGCGCTGCTGCTGCTTGCGCGCATGCTGTCGGCCTCCGGGCAGAAGTCGGCCGCGCGCCGCGCCTACCTGCGCGCGGTGGAGAAGGATCCCGCCTGCGCCGACCCCGCGCTGGCGCTGGAACTCGGCGCGATGCCTGCGGCGCAGCCACCCCCCCCGCCACGGGAGACAGCGCGAGGCGAGGGCGGCGCGGATCGAGCGGACGGAGAGGAAGATCCGCCTGCGCCGACGGAAGCGGCAGCGGAGCGGCCGCGCGAGGGATTCAGCGCGGTCGGCGGCATGGAGGACGTCAAGGAAGAGATCCGCCTCAAGATCATCCTGCCGCTGCAGAAGCCCGAGATCTACCGCGCTTACGGCAAGGAGTCAGGGGGGGGCATCCTGCTCTACGGGCCGCCCGGTTGCGGCAAGACCGCGCTGGCGCGGGCCACCGCCGCGGAGGTGTCGGGCGCCTTCCTGCCGGTTGGCCTGAACGACGTGCTGGACATGTGGATCGGCAACAGCGAGAAGCAGTTGCACGCGCTGTTCGAGCAGGCGCGCCGCTCGACGCCCTGCGTGCTGTTCTTCGACGAAGTGGACGCCCTGGGCGCGAGCCGCGGCGACATGCGCCACAGTTCCGGCCGCCATCTGATCAACCAGTTCCTGCACGAGATGGACGGCATCGGCGGAACCAACACGGGCGTGCTGGTGCTCGCGGCGACCAACGCGCCCTGGCACGTGGATCCGGCGTTCCGCCGTCCCGGCCGCTTCGACCGGATCGTCTTCGTGCCCCCCCCTGACGCGCCGGCGCGCGCGGAGATCCTGCGCATCCACGTGCGCGGCAAGCCGGTGCAGGACCTGGACTTCGACAAACTGGCCGCCAAGACCGAGGGCTGGTCGGGCGCCGACCTGCGCGGCCTCGTGGACCGCGCGGTGGAGGCCAAACTGCGCGCGGCGATGGCGACGGGCCGGATCGCGCCCCTCGTCACCAAGGACCTGCTGGCCGCGGCGAAGGATGCGAGTCCCACCACCCAGGAGTGGTTCGCGACGGCGCGCAACTACGCGCTGTACGCCAACGAGGGCGGGCTCTACGACCCGATCCTGGCCTATCTGAAACTGAAGAAATGAATCCGCGGCAGCAACGTGCCGCGCTGCTGATGCAGCAGGGCCGCTTCGCCGACGCGGAGCGGGAGTTGCGCCTGTTCCTCGCGGAGGAGCCGGAGTCGGCGGCGGGCCACGCCGCGCTCGCGCTGGTGATGGCGCAGACCGGACGCATGGACGAGGCGCAGCGCGCGGCCGAGGCCGCGGTGCGCGAGGATCCGGAGTGGCCGTACCCGCACTACGTGCGCGGCGTCGTGATGCTGCGGCGCGGCCGCACGGACGCGGCGCGCGAGTCGGCCGCGGCGGCCATCCGGCTGGCGCCCGCGGACGCCGATCACCATTGGCTGATGTCCGCCGCCTACCTCGCCGACAAACGCTGGCAGGAAGCGCTCGACGCGGCGGAGTGCGGACTCGCGCAGGATCCCGACGACGTGGATTGCCTCAACGCGCGCGCCGAGGCGCTGGTCGGACTGGGGCGCAAGGAGGACGCGAGCGCGCAACTGCGCGGCGCACTGGCGCGCGCTCCGGCAGACGCCGGCACGCACGCGAACCTCGGCTGGTCGCTGCTGCACGCCGGCAAGCCGCGCGAGGCGCTGCACTCCTTCCGCGAGGCGTTGCGCCTGCAGCCTGGGCTGGAGCACGCGCGCGCCGGCATCGTGGAGGCGCTGAAGGCGCACAATCCGCTCTACCGGCTGATCCTGGGCTGGTTCCTGTGGATGAGCCGGCTGCCGGTGCGCACGCAGTTCTTCATCGTGTTCGGAATGTGGGTCGCGATGCGCGTGCTGCGCGCCGTCGAGCGCTCGAACCCCGCGCTCGGGCCTTATTTCTTTCCCATTTTCATCGCCTACATGGCCTTCGCGGCGCTGACGTGGATCGCCGACCCGGTGTTCAACCTGCTGCTGTTCTTGCACCCGCTCGGCCGCCACGCGCTCGACGCGGGACAGAAGCGCCACGCGGTCGCGGTCGGACTGTGCCTCGCCTGCTCCGTCGGCTGCCTCGCGGCCGGTCTCGCGTTGCGCGAGGACGCCTTGCTGCTGGCGGCGCTCGGCTGGGCGTTCGCCTGCGCGCCGGTCACCAGCGCCTTCGCGGCGCGGCACCCGCGCGCGCGACGCATCCTCTTCGGCTGCTCCGCGCTGCTGGTCGCATGCGGCCTGCTCTGGCTGATTGCACGCCCCGTCATCGGCCGCGACGCCGCGCAGCAGGACGCGTGGCTCGCGCTGCCGCTGGCGATGATCCTCGGCGGTGTGGCGGCGACTTGGTTCGGCGGCCTGATTGCCACGATCCCGCGCCGGGATTAACAGGCCGCTGAAAAAGTGCTTTCGTTCCGGCGCGAGCGATCGCGGCCGAGATTCAGAAGCCGGGTTCTGCGCCTATTTGTCAATAGGCGCAGGTTCTGGCGACGCCGAGATCGGCTGTGAGGGCCGCGTCCGGGGCGGCATGAGTTTTTCACCGTCCTGTTAACGGTCAGGCGCGCCGGTACGCGCCTTCCATGAAGGGGTACCACTGCTGCCCGTCGGGCGAGACCTCCATCCGGAAGCCATAGCGCCCCTCGCGCGCGCGCGAAAGGTCGAAGCGGCAGCGGCTGCGCGCGGTCGTGTTCTCGCTGGTCAGCAGCAGCGCCTCGCCGTCGAAGCCGCCGCGGAACACATTGACTGGCGTGCCCATGCTGTCCCACCAGTGCATCTGGTACTCGCTGGCGTGCGGGTCGTAAGCCATCACGCAGTGCCCGGTGAAGGAAACCTGGCCGCCGCGCTTCTGCTGGTACTCCTGGACCACTGCGAAGCCGTCGAGCGAAACGCGATTCTCGACCCGGCCTTCCGCCATCCCGCCGTGCGGATCCCAGGGCGAGGGGTGCATCTTCTCCTCGCCGGACCAGGTCCCGGCGAGAAGGTGGAGCCGCGCGTGCGCGGCGGACGGAGCGGGCATTTCCATGAGGTCAGATTACAGCAGCGCGAGTTTGGCCCCGGCGATCGCAAGCACCACCGCAAGGACGCGCAGCAACGCCTGCGTGCCGAGGCGGCTCGCGCCGAGCGCGCTGCCGATCAGGCCGCCGGCGGCGGCGGCGACTCCCCAGTACGGGGTCGCGGAGGGAAAAGTGATACCGGTGGCGGCGAGGCCCGCGAGTCCAGCGAGCGAGTTGGCGAGGATGAAGGGCGCCGACACCGCGGCGACGGCGCGGGGCTCGCCCCAGCGGGTGAAGAGCAGGAGCGGCGCGAGAAAGATCCCGCCGCCCACGCCGGTGAGACCGGAGAGCAGGCCGATCCCCGCGCCGCAGAGTAGAGCGAGGGCCAGGGGGGGGCGGCGTGTGACAAGGGTCGCCGCGGCGCCGGGAGTGAAGGCCATGCGCGCCGCGGCAAAGAGCAGCACAGCGCCGACCGCCGGGCGGTAAGCGGAGATCGGCAATTCCAGCGCGCCGCCGAGGGCCGCGCAGGGCACCGAGGCCAGCGCGAAGGGCCAGAACAGCGGCCACGCGAAGGCGCGCGCGAAGCGCGCCGTGCCGATCCCGGCCACCAGCACGTTGAGCGCGAGCGCGGCCGGCCTCATCTCCGCCGGCGCCAGACCGGCGAGAGCCATTGCGGCGAGGTAGCCCGATCCCCCGCCGTGGCCGACCGAGGAGTAAAGCAGCGCCGCGGCGAAGATCGCCAGCGCGAGCAGCGCGTCGGTCATTCGTCAGGCGCGCGGCGGGACGGACAGGAGCGTCATGATCTTCCGGCTCTAGGCGAAAGATATCGCGCTCCCGTGAGATCAGAACAGCACGCGAATGAGGTTGCTCGTCGCGCAGGTGGTCAGGTCCAGGGCCTGGAGCCGCATGTTTCCCGCCTGGAGCGGCGGCACCTGGGCCGGGCCGATCTCGACCTTACCCTGCGCGTCCGCGCGCGCGACCTGGATCAGCGCGGCGGTGCCGTTGAGGTCAATCCAGTAGCCGGAGCAGGGCATGCCGGACTGGATGAGAGTCGGGCCTCCGCCACCCTGCGCGAACAGGAAAGCGACGTTGCCGCCGGGTGTCGCGCCGGCCGCGAAGGCTCCCATCGGGCCGCCGCTGGTGCCCTTCACACCGAGGGAGAAAGGCGCGGGTTGGCCAGGAACGAACTCGATGCCACCGAGCAAACCGATGGGCGGCATGTAGGCGACGAATCCAGGGGCGCCGGTGAGCATGTCAATGATCCAGAGAGAACCGAACGCCCCATAGAGAATGCCGTCCTCGCTGAAGCAGAGAGTCTGAATAAGATTGAGGTTGTCCTCGAGTGAGGGATTCACGTCCGTTGCCAGTCCCGTGACAGTGTCTATTCTCACCAAACCGATGTTGTCGGTGTCCCAACCCCAAAGGACTCCATTACCGAAGGCGAGCGACTGAAGACTTTTCAAGCCTGTCGGGCCGATGAGCGTAGTCGTGCCAGTGACGAGGTCGATGGTCAGGAGATCATCAGGACCGCCACCGAGCGGAGTGGTCGTGTCGTTGGTGGCGTAGAGGACATCGCCGGGGCCAAAAGCCAATCCTGTTACGCCGAATAGATTTGTTTGCGCCGAGAATGTTGCCTGACCGGAGATTGCGTCTATCTGATAAATGGCAATAGCAGAGTTCCAGTAACCGTAACCTGCGTAAATATTACCCTGGCTGTCCTTTGCCATGCTGTGCCAGAGATTCTGGGTCAGGCCGGTGGAGCCGATGAATACGGACTGGCCGTTCTTGGGATTGATCGAAAAAACATCTCCCAGCAGGAAATCGATTCCAATCATCTCCTGGGCCTGCGCCGGACGCCCTGCAACGCTCGCGAGAGCGAGGGCTGAAATGACCATCTTTACTCCTGAAGCCATGGTGGATCCTCGTTCGTTTTCGTCTGACGCTAACTCTACACGATCTCGGGGCATCCGTGAACCCGCTTTCCCTTCATCCGTTGGTCACCTACGCATCCAGAAGGAGACCGAGGGCCTCGTCCCGGAGTGCTTCTGGATCGAATCAGCGATTCCCTCGAGGGCAACCGCCTCAAACATGTAAGAGGAGGCCGCAGTCGCTCCGTCGGGACAGGGGTCGCACAATACGGCTCAATGACCATTACATTGAGCGTCAAGTGCCTCTAGCCAGTTGCCGTATTTCTTGTACTGCCTGACTCTCCGCATCGGAAAGCAAGGAAGAAGTGGTTATCGAGTCGAGGTAAACACCGAGGTCGGCCTTGAATGTTGGAGTGGCTACGCCAGCGACGATGTACGCCGCAATCGAACTAAGGACGATGTTTGACATAGAATCCTCCAGACGACTGAGGTGACCCTCCTGGACGATTATAAGCAGCAGGTTCTCACTTGCCAGAACTTGGACCATCGAATCGCAGAACGGGGCTAGGAGCGGGTCATGAGCCATCTGTTCTCCTATAGCCAGGCACAAGAACTGAGCCCAAGCGACCGCAATCGCGTCCTTTCCTTGATTGTCAACCACATCGTAAATCTGGCGATTGCTGGCGATCCCAGCAACTCGCGTTCTTGCATACGCTGCCGCAACACGTCCATCAAATGAGAGATCGTCCTTATACTTATTAGGGCCTGTAAGTTGAATCCAGTACTCCGGAGATTTTTCACTGATGGTGCTGACGAGCAGAGATTCTAGCTCTGGCAGGCACCCACTGGCCTCACCTCCGAATCGTGCGGCGGAGGCGCAGGCAGCGATACGCACGCGTGGGGATTCATCCTTGAGGGCAGCATCAAGGCGCACTAAGGCCAAGGCTCGGCGAGAACTAACCCACGCCTGGAGGGACTCGACGGCTAGTTCACGGATTTGATAAGTCATACTCTGGAGGCCTGCATCGAGCAAGTCAAGATGGTCGGGCAGCACGATCCGCTTCTCCGGCTTTCTGGCAAGGATTTCAACCGATCGCGCCGAGGAGAGCACTCGATACGCCTCAAGCATTCCGATTGTACCCTCTGCGAACCCAGGATCGAGCGAGAGGGCAGCCTTCAGGTCCAAGAGGTAACTGGCGGGCTCTGCGGCAAGCAGTGTGCGCCGCGCGTCATTCGCCAGTGCCGAATCCTTCAGTTGGGCGATGACGTCACCCCACTGCTGGCAGCTCACGATCAGAGCGATTTGCAGCATGCTGACTTTCTCCTAGTACGGTAATGGTAACCAAGTGCCGCCGGAATTGGCGGCTTGCCAGGAATTCAGTCCGATAAGCATCGGTACCTCAGCGGGCTCGTAGTTGAAGATGGTCAGGTTATTAGCTTGCCTTGCAGATCTTTTTTCGCCTCCCTCCAGAACGCCATCCCGCGCACGTGCTTCGAGTAGTAGGCGAGGTGATAGAGCGGCGTCTTTTTCTCTGCGCCGATAATCAGATGGGCATCGTGACGTCCGGTGGGCAGGAACCCAATGCGCCCCAGCACGTGGTCCATCGCTCAGCCGCGCGGTGCGGACGGCAACCGGTAGGTCTCCTCGGCAGGGCGAACGGCGCGCGAGAAGTGCAGCGGTCGGCGCAGGCCCTGCGCCGATTCGCCACGCGGACCGCTGGACGCCGCGCGCGCGGCGGCGAGGCCCTCGCGGAAGACTGCCGCGGACTTGCGTGTGTCCACGACGACGTCGCCGTAGCGGTCTTCGGCGTGCGCGCGCTCGACGCGCACCTTCTGGTGCCAGCAGTGCATGCCGGAGATCGGATCGGGCTGCACCGGGAAAGTCAGGTTCTGATGCACGCCGCCGTCGGTCCACCACACGCGCCGGCTGTCCGGATCCTGCGAGTCGAAGGGCGCGACGTCGGCAGTGCGGCGCAGGCGCCACTCCCCCGCCTCGCTGCGCGCGAGCGCGACCGGGACCGCCGCCCAGCGGTCGGTGCCGGCGTGCGGCAGGCGCCAACGCCCCAGGTGGTGCGAGCACGCAACGACACCGGGCCGCACGCCCTCGGTGACCCACGCGCGGTTCACGTAGTGGCCGATGCGCGTGGAGACGCGCACCAGGTCGCCGGTCGCGACGCCGAGGCGCTGCGCGTCCGAAGTGTGAATCCACACCGGATTCGCGTTGCTGATCTCGTAGAGCCACTTGGCATTGGCGGAGCGCGTGTGGATCAGCGTGGGCAGACGGAAGGTCGCAACCAGCGCGAACTCGTTCGCGGCGCGGTTCAGATTGGCCGGATGCACGTGGCTGCGCAGATAGCCGGGCAGCGCGTGCTCCCCGTAACCCCATTCCTCCATGGTCGGCGAGAAGAATTCCAGTTTGCGCGACGGCGTCTTGAAGCCGCGCCGCCGCATTCCGTCCACCGCGACGCCCGGATCCCCTTCGCCGACCGCGTCCTCGTGGCAGCCGAGCGCCTCCTTCCTGACTTCGAAGGCGCCGTGGCGGCGCATGTACTCGAGCGGCGACAGGCCGGCCGCGCGCGCGGCATCGGGCAGGCCCGGAACCGCGTTCTCGAAGATCCAGCGGTAGTACTCCTCCACCGTCACGCGCTCGCCGGGGCGGTACGGCGACTCGTACCACTTGCGCACGCCGAGCGCGCCGTCGGGGTCCATCCTCCACGACAGCGCGATCCAGAACTCGTCCTCCTCCCACACCTCTCCGGGATTCGTCTCCCAGGTCCACTCGACCTTGCGGCCGTCGCGCTCGGCGAGCACGCGGTGCACCGGCTGACGGAATCCGATCCACGCGCCGGCGTGCGTTTCCTGCGACATCAGGTCGTGGCGCTCGGTAGCGTGACCCATCGGCAGCACCCAGTCGGCCCACAGCGCGGTCTCGGACCAAGTCGGCGTCAGCGCAACGTGCAGGCCGACCTTGCGCTCGTCCGACAGCATCTCCATCCACGAGCAGCCGTCGGGATTGGTCCACACCGGGTTGTAGACGCGCGTGAAATAGACCTCGATCCGCCCGCGGCCCTCCGCGAGCAAGTGCGGCAGCAGATAGGAGAGTTCATGGTGCGAGAGCGGCCATTCCGGCGGGAAGAGCAGTTCGCTCCATACGCGCTGCGGCGGCGGCTGGGAAAAGGGCGCGGCAACGAACTTGTTGTCGCTGTTGAGCAGCGTGCCGCCGGCGGTGCCGACCGAGCCGGTCAGCACGCACAGGAATTGCAGGCAGCGTGCGACTTGCCAGCCGCCGCGGTTGCCGGCCGCCGCGTTGCGCCACACGTGGCTGGCAAAGGCGCCGCGCGCCGCGCCGATCGCGCGCCCGACCTCCTCCACGGTGCGCGCCTCCACGCCGCATTCCTGCGCCACCCACTCGGGGGTGTATTCGGCATAGCGTTCGCGCAGCCGCGCGAGGAAACGCGCGAAGTCGCGCGCGTCGTCAGGGTGCAGCGCGGCGAGCGATGCCTCCCAGTTGACCCAGCGGCGCAGGAAGTCGCGGTCCTCGAGGCCTTCGCGCAGGATCACGTGGGCGAAGCCCAGCAGCAGCGCGGCCTCGCTGCCGGGGTGCGGCGCAATCCACCAGTCGCTCATCGAGGCGGTATTGGACAACCGCACGTCCACCGTCGCGATCTTCGCGCCGGCCATCTTGCCCTCGATGATGCGCTGCGCGTGCGGGTTGAAGTAGTGGCCGGTTTCGAGGTGCGAGGAAAGCAGCAGGATGAACTTCGCGCGCGCGTGGTCCGGCGAAGGCCGATCCGCGCCCGACCACAGCGCGTAGCCAAGCCGCGCCGCGGAACTGCACACGTTGGTGTGGCTGTTGTGCCCGTCCACGCCCCACGACTGCAGCACGCGGTCCATGTATCCGTCGTGCCCGGGCCGACCGACGTGATACATGATTTCGGTGCGGCGATCCTCCTGCAGCGCGGTGCGGATGCGCGCGGCGATGTCGGTCAGCGCCTCCTCCCAGGTCGCGCGCTCGAAACGTCCTTCGCCGCGCGCGCCCACGCGCTTCATAGGATAGAGGATGCGATCCGGGTCCTGGATCTGGTTCAGCGTGGCAGGGCCCTTCGCGCAGTTGCGGCCGCGCGAACCGGGGTGGAACGGATTGCCTTCCAGTTTGCGGATCGCTCCACTGTCCTTGTCCACGTAGGCGACCAACCCGCAGGCGGCCTCGCAGTTGAAGCAGATCGTCGGCACCAGCCGGTAGCGTTTCTCGACCTTGCGCGGCCACGCGGCGGCGTCGTACTCGACCCAGTCATCCCACTTCTCCGGCGGCGGGAAGTTGCGCAGCGGCGTGAAGCGCCAGCGCTCGCCCGAGGGCGCAAGGCCGTCAGCAGGCTGGGTGGGCCGTTCCGTCATTTCGTTCCAGGGTAGCCCTGCTGCTCGCCGCCGCACGGCTCACGAGTTCGGGATGTCCTGCGGAATGCGGATCCAGGCCCGCTCGTAGAGAACCAGCCCCAGCGAGGCGAGCGCGAGCAGCGCGCAGCCGAGGGCCGTGTGCAGTTCGCGCGGGATCGGGCTGCGGATGAAGAAGGCCGCCACCCCGATCCCCGCGCCGAGCAGCAGCAAGAGGCCAAGGCGCGCCGCGCGGTCGCCGCGCAGCCGTGCGCGCGCGATGCGCTCTTCAAGGTTGCCGTGCTCGCCGCGCAGGCCGCACAGCAGCAGGGTCAGGTTCAGCGCGGCGAGCGCGCCGAACAACAGCGTCGCGCGACCGGGCCCGTGCGCGTCCACGCCCGGCAGCGCCAGCGCGAGGCCGGCGCCGAGCAGCGCGGCGCGCGCGATCAGTTGCGCGAAGAAACCGCGCTCCAGCCACAGGTCGCGGCCCTGGCACTGCGCGAAGAGGAAGGCGCTGTAGCCGGAGGTCAGCACCGCGGCGGGCAGCGCGAGCCAGCGAAGCGGAGCGACCAGCCCGTCCGCGCCCAGGAGTTGCGCCGCGAGCGAGGCGGAGGTCAGCGCGCCGAAGACCGCAATCACCCACGAGCCCTTCACCAGCCACGACTTCCAGTTCGGATGCGTAAAGATCTTATGGAATCGCTCCGGGCGGCCGAGGTCGTGCACCAGCAACACGCCGGTGATGGCCAGGAAGAGCAGCGCGACGGCCTCCGGCCACGGGCCGGTTTCCATGCGCAGCCACGCCGCGAAGGGCGCGATCATCATCGCACCGGCGGCGAGATTCTTGGTGTAGAGGTACAGCCACACGTGCCATCCCCACTGCGGCTTCGCGATGTGGTTCAGCGAGGCCACGATGTCCGGCGGCGTTTCGAAACCGGGCACCGGCGTCGGCGCGGCGCGCGGACGGTCGCTCCACAGGAAGATCGGCGGCTGCGTCGCGGCGGCGGGATCGAGCGCCTCGGGCAGCGCGTCCACGTACCACACGCGCGGCTTCGTGCCCTTCTCCACTTTGCGGCGCGAGGTCGGTTGCTCGCGGATCAGACGGCCGATCTCGCCGTCGGGCGCGTCCACGTCGCCGGCGACGATCGCCTCGACGGGGCACACCACCACGCACGCGGGCTCCAGCCCGATCTCGGTGCGGTGCGCGCAGTAGTGGCACTTCTCGGCGGTGCCCGAGTCCTCGTTGAGATAGAGCGCGTCGTAGGGGCAGGCCTGCATGCATGCGCGGCAGCCGATGCACTGGTCGCGGTCGAGGTCCACGATCGCGTCGGGCCGCTTGTGCAGCGCGACCACCGGGCAGATCTCGACGCACGGAGCCTCGTCGCAGTGGTTGCAGCGCAGCACGGTGAAGTGCCGCTTCACCTCCGGGAAGGTCCCCTTCTCGACGTACTTGACCCAGGTGCGGAACTCGCCGACCGGTACCTCGTTCTCGGCCTTGCACGCCACCGTGCAGGCGTGACAGCCGATGCACTTGCGCTGGTCAATGACGAAGCCGAAGGAAGTCATCTGGCGAGCCCCAGGCGTGCGGCGAGGCGCGCGGGCACGAAGAAGTGGTTCACGCTCACGGCCGGATTGTGACCATCGGGGTTGGTCGTAGGATAGATGCGCCGCGAGCGCGAGCAGTAGGCGTCGGCGCGCACGTAGCCGGCGCGGCGCGCGCAGTCGTCCCAGGCGGCGCGCAGCGCGTGGCCGCCGTGGCGCGGCGCGCGCGGCGTGGCCGGGCGCAGGCTCTGGCCCGACTTGTCATGCACCCAGCGGAAGCCGGCGTGGTAGGTGTTCCACGCGGTCGCGCGCAGGTCCTCCACCGCGAGCGCGTTCTCTTCGGTGAAGAGCAGCACGATGCCGGCGCGCTCGTAGCCGGCGAAAACCTCGACCATCTGCGCATCGGTCGCGGCACGCACCTCGTGGAAGCCGTTGCCGACCATCATCACGGCGCCTTCGGCGGACGCGCCGTGCGCGCGCAGCGCCTCGAGCAATGCCTCCGGCCGGCCGATGTCGGCGCGGTGCACGAAGACCATGTCCGGCGGCAGGCGGCCGGCTCGCTGCTCGGCGAGCGCCGCCTCGATCGCGGCGTCCTCGAGGTCCGCGCCAAAGTAGTGCAGACCGTCGCCGGAGCGCGCGCGGCGCAGGCGCGTGGCTTCGCCGCGACCGCAGGCGTGCTCGATGAAGACCGCGTAAGCAAAGCCGGTATCGCGGCAGAAGGAGTCGAGCGCATCGTGCGCGCGCTCGAAGGAAGCGCGGTTGGCCTCCTGGCTGGCGGCGACGTTCTCGTCGCGGTGGACCCACGCGCGCGCGTCGGCGCCGCGCAGGATCTCGACGCCGTGCTCGAGGTAGGTGTGGTAGGTCTCGATGATGCCGAAGGGACCGGCGCCGCGCGCGAAGCCGCGCGCGCCGAGCGCGGTGATCTTCGCGCGCCCCTCGCCGGCAGCGCGCGCCCAGCCCGCGGCGTCGAAGATGCGCAGCGCGCCGGCGGCGAGGTCGGCGCGCGCGGGCGCAAGGGCGGCGGCGTCAAGAATCGTTCCCTCTTCCAGGCCGGCGGAATTGCCGGAGGCGCGCAGGCCGAGCACGAGCGGCAGCAGCAGCCAGCCGAGTTCGATCTCCTCGACCGTCGGAATCCAGTGGTTCTGACGCTCGTCGCCCCGGCGCGGCGGGCGCGCGCCCAGGGCGGCCAGCGTCGCGGCGTCGAACTCGCCGAGGGCCTCCGCTGCGAAAAGCCGGCGCCACAGCGCCGTGGCGGTGACGGGCTGGTCGGACGCGAGCGGACCGAGCCGTTCGAGCGCTTGCCGCGCGCGCGGGTGACCGGCGACGCGGAAGGCCTCGTCGTAGGTTTCGACAAGGCCGCGCGCCTGCAGGAATGTCAAATCCACCGCGACTTCGCGTGCGGCGAGCGGCGCGCCATCGGCGAAACAGCGGTGCGGCACGATGGCCTCGCCGGCGAGCAGGCGGCGAGTGAGGCCGACCTCCGCGAGGTTGGCGAGCACGTTGCGCAACAGCCAGAGGTCGGGCGGCGCGGTGATGGCCGCGGTCAGCACGACCTGGCGCACGACCTGCAGCACGCGGCGCGCGTTGTCGGCCGCGCCATCGGAGGCGCCGGCGGCGGGCAGTGCGGCCTCGAGCGCGGCCGCGGCGTCGAGCACGCGCTGGCCCTGCGCGAAGAGGTGCGCGATCTCGTCGCGCAGCGTCTCCCAGGCGTCCTGGGAGAGAAACGGATAGTCCGCGCTGGAGGTGCCGGCCGGCGTCTCGCACAGCGCCGCCAGTCGCCGCACCACGGGGTCGCTGGCGGAACCGACGGCAGCGAGCAGGGCGTCCGCGAGGGGCATCGAGGAAATCCTAGGGCCTACCGCGGCGCAAGTTCGGTGCGCGCGGCGTTCACGTCGAAGGCGAGGGAGCGAAACCAGGGGAAGAGATCCGTGGCCACGGCCCGGCTCCAGACTGCTACGCAGTCGTCCATCGTGTATGCGGCACGGTCGGCGGCGACACACGCGCGCTTGGCGCGGAAATACTTCGCGAACGCGCCGGGCCCGTGGCGGCGCTCGAGTTCCTCGAAGATGAAGAAGGATTTACCCCACACCAGGTCGCGCGGCGCGTCGGCGGCGAACGGATCGAGCCGGTCGAAGTCGGGATCGTGGTGTCGGCCGGCGGCGATCTGCTGCTCGAGCGTCCGCTGAGCCTCGGGCATGCCGAGGCGTCGGCCGGTCAGGATGCCCATGTAGGTCGCAATCGGCTCGTTCCACAGCGGCTCGGGGTGAGGCAGCACCCACGAGTGTCCGGCTTCGTGCGCAAGCAGTTCCACCATCGGATAGCGCTGCTCGGGGTAGCCACCCCACCACGCGCCGATCGCGATGCGCTCACCGCTGCTGAAACCGCCACCGCCCGTGGGCAGGATCAGCAAGCGCTGAATCATGCCGTCCACGGGCTCCACGCCGGTTATCTCCGCCAGATGCGGGCGCACCAGCGCGAACTCCTCCGCGATCCGGTCGGCGAAGCGCGCGGTGCCGTCGTGGTACTCGAGCGTCAGCGGGCCGACGGCGCGCGCGTGCTCCGCCCAGGTGGAGGAGTGCGGCTGCTTCGGGTCAACGTGTTTCGCAGCGGCGCAGTTGACGAGAAGCGGCGTGATCCATGAGGCATTGATCGGGTCCGATGCGTCGGGACTCTGCCCGAAGAGACCGCGGCTGCCGATCAGGATCCAGCCCTTCTCGAGCGCGCGGCAGGCCAGTACGGGGCGTCCGTCCGCGTCGTGGATCCGCGTCTGCCAGCCCGCGCCGAGTTCGAGCGCGGTGCCGCCGCGGAAGACGATCTCGGCGCCATCCTCCAGACCGGCGAGCGACCGCGTCGCCGCGAGCGGCGACTGCGCACGGGTCGTGGTCAACTTCGCGCCGAAGCGCGCTGCGAGCGCCACGCCCGGCGGCATCGGTTCGTTTCCGTCCGCCATCAGCAGCACGGCGCAGCCACCGCGCACGAATTCCTCCACGTGCGCGAGGGACTCCGCAGAGTACGGCACGTGCGCATCGCCCGCGGTTAGAATCAGCAAGTTGACGTTGGCGAGGTCAAGCCGGTGCAGACTTCCCCAATTGCGCGCGTCACGGCCGACCTCCTTCAGATATTGGGAATGAAAACGGCCGTCCATGTAGAAGGAAAATTCCTGGCTCAAGTCGCAGACCGAGTGGATCGCTGGCGGCGCCTCGGGCTGCTGCGCAGCCGGGACGCAGGCGAGGAGAAACGCGGCGATCACGGCTCCTGCACCAGCACCGCGCGCACCGGGCTGGCGTCGGCGTGCTCGAGTTTGAGAGGCAGCGCAATCAGCGTGTAGAGGCCCGGCTCCGCGTGCCGGAGGACCAGCCCCTCCAGGATCGCCATGTCGCGCGCAGCCACCGCGGAGTGCGACTCGAGGATCTTGTCCTCCTGCGGATCAATGGACGGCGTGTCAATGCCCACCAGATGCACCCCGTGGCGCCACAGGTATTCCACCAGTTCCGCGGACAGCGCCGCGAAGTCGGAGTTCCAACGCTCCGGATCGGGGAAGGTGCCGGTGCGAAAGAGGACGCGCTCGGCGCGCACCGGCTCGTGCAGATGGCGCGGGCGCACGCGCTCGCCGGGGCCGACCGCAACCGCCATCACCTGGCAATTCCCGTAATAACGCTCCAACTCGCGCGCGTGGATCCCTGAACCCGCCGCGGAGTAGTGCCGCGGGGCGTCGGCGTGCGCGCCGAGGTGCACCGTCGCGCGGATGGACGAGAGATCGAGGTTCGCGCCGTCGGCGATCTTCAGCGCCCACTCGGCCGCGTACGGAACGTCGCCCGGCCACACGCCGAGGCGCGGCGAAACCAGGGGCGAGATGTCCAGGATGCGTGGCGCCACGGCAAGGAAACGGTAACACTCGCGGGGTCCCGCGCGAAACACCCGCCGTGCTCGTCGCCCTGCTGATCGCCGCGCTTGCGCTGGCCGCCGCCAACGGTGCCAACGACAACTTCAAGGGCGTCGCGACGCTGCACGGCTCGGACACGCTCGGTTACCGCGCGGCACTGCTGTGGGCGACGGTCACGACCTTCGCCGGCTCGGCGCTGGCGCTGATGCTGGCGAGCGGACTGCTCGCGGCGTTCCGCGGCAAGGGCCTGGTGCCGGACGCAGTCGTCGCCGAGCCCAAGTTCGCGCTGGCGGTTGCCGCTGGCGCCGCGGCGGCGGTGGCGGCGGCCACACGACTCGGCTTGCCGATCTCCACCACGCACGCGCTGACCGGCGGGCTCGTGGGAGCGGGTCTCGCGAGCGGTGCGCCGGTCTCGTGGAGTGCCCTCGGCGCCGGCTTCCTGCTGCCGCTTGCACTTAGCCCCTTCCTGGCCTTCGCGGCGACCGCAGTGCTCTATCCTCTCTTCCGCGGCGCGCGGCGCGCGCTCGGAGTCGAGCGCGAGTTGTGCCTGTGCGTGGATGGTGGCGCGCCCGTGACGGTGCTGCGCCAGCCCGACGGCACGCTGGTCGCCGCAAGCACCGGCCTGCAGATCACCGTCGCCGACGGCGCGCGCTGCGCCGAGGAATACCGCGGCCGCGTGGTCGGGGTGGATGCGCAACGCGCCGTGGACAGCGCGCACCTGCTGTCGGCCGGTGCGGTCTCCTTCGCGCGTGGACTGAACGACACGCCGAAGATCGCGGCGCTGCTGATGGCGGCGCCGGTCTTCGGGCTCGGCGGGTTCGGCGCGATGACCGCGGTCGGCGCGGCGATGGCGGTGGGAGGCCTGCTGGCGGCACGCCGCGTCGCGCACACGATGAGCCGCGACATCACCGCGATGAACCACGGCCAGGGCTTCACCGCCAATCTCGTGACCGCGGCGCTGGTGACGACGGCCTCCTGGCACGCCCTGCCGGTCAGCACCACGCATGTCTCCTGCGGTTCGCTCTTCGGCCTCGGCGCGGTAGCCGGCGGTGCGCGCTGGGCGAGGATTCGCCGCATTCTGATGGCTTGGCTTCTGACGCTGCCGATCGCGGCAGCGGCGGCTGCGGCGGTGGCGCTCGTGGCGCTCGCGGCCTAGCCGACCGTCGCGATCACCTTGAACTCGACCGCGATCGGCGTCGGCAGCGCGGTGATCGCGACCGTCGTGCGCGTGGCCTGAATCTTTGCGAAGTGTTCGGCCCAGATCTCGTTGGTGGCGGCGAAGTCGCGGTCCATGTCAATCAGGTAGACGGTGACGTCCACGATTCGGTCCATGGAGGATCCGGCCGCCTCCAGCACGGCCTTGACGTTGGCGATCACCGCGCGCGTCTGCGCCTTCACGTCGTAGTCGCGCGGCTTCCCGTCCGGCCCGCGGATCGGCCCGCCCGGAATCTCGTCGGTCCGCGGATCGCGCGGGCCGATGCCCGACAGGAACAGCAGGTTGCCCACGCGCCGCGCGTGCGGGTAGGCGCCCACCGGTTTCGGCGCGCGATCGGTGCGGATGATCGGGTCGCCGCTCATTGCGCCAGCACTCCCCGCTCGCCGCGGAAGGTCTCCAGGTCGTCTTCGTCGTACTCGAGGTCGCCGACGCGCGCCTCGGAAGGCACGAGGCCGACCACCGCAGCGCCGGTCCCCCACAACGCCTCGTAGGCGCGCACGCTGCCGGCGTAGCGGTTGTGCTGGCCCATCACCGCGGCCAGCCACCAGATCGCCTTCAACTTCGAGTCGCCGTTCGCCTGCCGCGTGAACTCGCGCGCGAGTTGCGCGACGTCCTCAAGCCGCCCGGACGCCAGCAGTTCCAGAATCTTGCGGTTCCACTCGTCGTCCTTCAGCGAGTGGATGCGATCCTGCGCCGGGTCCATCCACTCGGTGAACATCCGATCCGACAGCGCGGTGACGCCGACCGCGACCGCGTGCCGCTCCAACCGCGCCACCGCGTCGCGCGCGGCTTTGCCGAGCACCACGGTCTCGGCGCGGTCGCTGTACGCGTTGCACGACACCACGCAGGCGGGAATCGAGTTGTCAGGGTCGAGCAGCCGCAGCGCCGCGATCGTGCCGACGTCCACCGGGAAGCCACGATACGCCACGGTGCGCGCGGTCAGCCCGCGCGCCTGCGCCGCTGCGCACCATGCCTCCGCGAATTCCGCGTCCATGCGCAGGCGATAGTGCAGCGTGCCGAGATCGTGGAAGTCCTCGTCCACCGCCCACCACTCGGGCGCGGGGTCGGCCTGGATCTGGTGGCCGATGATGGAGGGCCAGCGCGTGCTGAACAGCAGGATCAGGTCCGCGCCGCTCGCGCGGATTTCCTTCCCGGTTTCTTCCATCGCCGCGCGCAGCCGCGCCCAGCCCGGATTGCGCTCGGGCGCCAGCAGCGGGTGCGGCTTGTTCGGCACGAGGTAGCCGCGGAGGACGGTGCCGCTCATGCCAGGTCCCACTCCACCACCGCATTGCCGGTGCCGATTACGCTGCCGTAGCCGTGCACGACCCCCGGATGCTGCGGGAAGCCCAGCGCCGCCAGCAGCCACGTCAGCGAGCCGTCCTTGGTCTCGCTGACGCAGCCCTCGATGAAGTCGGGCATCTCGTCCACGATGCGCCGCGTCTCGCCGCTGCGCATGAGCGAAAGAATGTGATCGTCCCAACGCTGCTGATTCTGGTTGTAGATGTGCTCGAAGGCCGGATCCTCCGGATCCGCGGGCTCCTCGGTGAAATGGCGGTGGCTCAAGGAGCAGGTGGCCAGGCACAGCGCGCGCCGGCCGAGCCGCTCGATCGCGCGTTGCGTGGCGTCGCCGAGCGCGATCATCTCGCGGTCCCCCGCCTCGTTGCTGTAGTCGAAGTAGACGCGGCTGCTGCTGATCGCCACCACCGGCAAGTCGAAGGCGGGCCGGCAGAGGTAGTTGCTGGTGATCGTGCCGTAGTCGAGGCGGAAGTCCGGGTTGCGCATCATCTTCGTCACCAGCCCGGCCGACGCCGCCTCCGCGCAGATCGCCTCCGCCAGAGGCACGTCCACGGCGAGGTCGAACTGGAAGCGGAAGAGGTTCGGGAAGACCGGGTCCACCGACAGGCCCTGGCAGCGCGGAATGCCGAGGAAGTGGTGCCCGACGCGGGTCTTCCAGTGCGGCGTATGCACGACGATCACGTCGAAGTCGCGGCGGCTCAATCGCGCGCGCAGCGCCTCGTAGCCCTGCAGCAGCCCGTTCCACGCGCCGGCGCGCGAGGAACGCGGCTCGTTCTGCGGCGGGTTGGACGCGTAGACGAGGTGCGGCGGGTGCGGAGCCAGCACGCCGGTGACAATGCGGCCCTTCTCGGCCATTGCCACATCCTAGCGGCGGTCGCCGCGCGGCCGCAGCAACTCACTCTCTGGTGTTGGCGTCGGGGCGCTAGTCACGGACGCGGAGCCAGATCTTCAACCCGGTCTGGACCCCGCGACAGGCCAGGCCACCGACTTCCACCCCGGCATTCGCGGGCCCAACGATCTCGTGGATTCGCTGTGCTTCAGCGACGACGGCGTGGCCTATCTCCTCGATTACGGGTTGTGGGTGATGGACACCGTCACAGGCGTCACCGCCTTCGTGGATTTCATTCCCGGCCTCCCGCTGCTCGTCGCCGCGGAATTCGTTCCTCATCTGCCCGCACCCTTCTCGCTCGGAGTTCGCGGCGAGAGCGGGTACCCGATGGGCGCCTTCGTCGCCGGCGCCACGCCCGGCGGGCGCGTCGCGCTGCTGCATGGCTACGGCTATGGCGGACCTACGCAGGTCGGCGCCGGCTTGCCTTGCATGAGCACTCTCCTCGACCTGAACAGCCCCGTCACTCTGATCCGCATCATGACGGCCGGCCCCGACGGCAAGGCCGAGATCGGACCGGCCTACGTGCCGCCGCAGGTCCGCGGCCGCGTGCGCCTCCAGGCTCTCGACTTGACGACCTGCGCCGCCAGCAACGTCGCGCGGATCGTGTTCTAGGAGCGCAGCCCGACCAGCCCGCGGCGCACTAGTTCTTCCGCGATCTGCACTGCGTTGGTCGCGGCGCCCTTGCGCAAGTTGTCAGAGGCCTGCCAGAGCCACAGGCGGCGCGGGTGCGTGAGGTCGCGGCGCACGCGGCCGATGAAGACTTCATCGCGGCCGGCAATCTCGAGCGGCGTCGGGTAGTCGGTGCCGGAGTGCACGACAACTCCCGGCTGCGCGCGCAGGGCCGCCTCCGCGGCCGCTGGCGCGAGGTCCCGCTCCGTCTCCACCAGAATCGCCGCCGCGTGGCCGACAGCCACCGGCACGCGCACGCAGGTCATCGTCACCGGCAGGTCCGGCAGGCCAAGGATCTTGCGCGTCTCGTCCTGCAATTTGACTTCTTCCGTTGTGTACCCGCTCTCGAGGAAGGTCTCGCATTGCGGGATCACGTTTCCAGGCAGCGAGCGCGGGAAAACCGCTTGCGCTGCGCCTGCCAGCGCCTCCAGCCCTGCTCGGCCCGCCCCGCTGGCGGACTGCAGCGTCACCACCACCACGCTCTTCAGCCCCGCGGCGCGGCGCAGCGGCGCGAGCGTCTGCACGAAGCCGACCGTGGTGCAGTTCGGGCTCGCGACGATGCCGCGGTGCGCGGCCAGCGCGTCGGCGTTGACCTCCGGCACCACCAGCGGCACCTGCGGGTCGAGACGGAAGGCGCCCGATTTATCAATCACCACCGCCCCGGCGGCGGCCACGGCGGGCGCCAGCCGGCGCGACAGCGCGCCCTCGGCAGCGAAGAAGACCAGATCAGCGCCGGCCAGGGTTTCGACACTGGCCTCGTCTACTTTCACCTCGGCACCACGGAAACGCAGCGCAGTGCCGGCCGAGCGCGCGCTCGCCAGCAGCCGCAACTCGCGCAGAGGGAACGAGCGCTCCTCGAGCAGGCGCAGCAAGACTTCTCCCACCAGTCCCGTCGCTCCGACGACGGCGACGGAGGGCGCGGAGATGCTCGAGGCGGTTCGGCTCATGGCGTGGTCTGAAGAATACCTGAAGCGCGCGAGTCGGAAAATAATTCTGATTTCTCGCTCGCCGTTCAGGAGGGTTTCAGGAAGGCAAGGCAGACTCGGTTGCGTGGAGTGGCTTCAACCGAAGCGCCCGCACAACCAACAACGCAGGAAAACCAAGATGAAAACTGTCAAACTCCTCACGCTGGCCGGCCTGACTTGCGCCGGATCGGCAATTGGCCTCAACGTCAACGCGCCGCTCGACGAGATCCTGGAGGTCGGCGTTCCGGACCGCGGCAACGTGGTCCAGTTCTCGGAATCGAGGATCTACTGGGAGTACAACGCCTCGGCCGACGACCTCGGCGTCCACGTTTCCCTCGACGGCGAAGACTGGCTGCAACTCAAGATCACGAACCCGAACGATCGCGTCCTTTTCGCGGTCGCCGGCTTCGGACCCTACCGCCAGTTCGGCATGACCGAATTGTTCTTCGAAGGCGCGGAGCCCTCGCTGTCCGAGGTCCCGCTGGACGACCTGCTGGCCCTTTTCCCGGAAGGGGAGTACGAGTTCGAGGGCATGACGGCTAACCGCGAGGTGATCGAAGGCGAAGCGGACTTCAGCCACGCGATTCCCGACGGCCCCGACGTCTTCTCGAACGTGGGTTCCAACAACCTGCTCGAGATCAGTTGGAACGCCGTCACCGCGCCGCCGCCGGGCTTCCCGAACCTGCCCATCAACGTCGTCGCGTACCAGGTGATCGTCGAGGAGTTCCAGGTCACCGTGCCGGCTTCGGTGCTGAGCCTGACCGTCCCGGCGGAGTACGTCGCCACGCTCGTCGCCGGATCGCACCAATTCGAGGTGCTGGCGATCGAGGCGAACAGCAACCAAACGCTGACCGAAGGTTACTTCGACCTCTAGGCCGGCATTCCATCGGACGCGCGCATCCGCAAGGCTGCGCGCGTTCATTTTTTCGGGTTGACAGTCTCCGCATCAGCCGATAGAGTCTCCGCCGCAATCGCGCGCCCCATGTTGCAGCCCTTCGCGAACTCCGACTTCCGCATGTGCAAACACATGCGACGCCCGGGTGGTGGTCACCCCCGGCGGTCGGAGCGCCTGCGCTGACGCAACGCGCCCTTGCTGCCAGAAGGAGCCACCGCCCGGGCGGTGGCTTTTTCGTTTTCCCCCTCTCCCTTCCTCGACCTGGCAGCAAGAATCATGAACCCGACCGAATTCCCGGACCTCTCCTTCGCCGGCCGCGCGATCCACGGCGGGCTAGCGCCCGACCCTGTCACCGGCGCGATCCTCACCCCGATCTACCAGACGACGACCTACCGGCAGGCGGGCGTCGGTGGCGACCCGGCCTACGCATACTCGCGGGTCTCCAATCCCACCGTCGCAGCGCTCGAGCGCAACCTCGGCGCGCTGGAACGGGCCGAGCCCGCGGTGGCCACCAGCAGCGGCCTTTCGGCGCTGACAACGCTGTTCCTGGCCACGTTGAAGGCCGGCGACCGCGTGGTGTGCGGCGAGACGATTTACGGCGGCACCGTGCGCCTGCTGCGCGAGTTCTTCACGCCGCTCGGCGTGCGCGTCGCCTTCGCCGATTCCTCCTCCGCCGAGGAACTCGCGCTGGCGCTGCGCGAGCCCGCGCGGCTCCTGCTCGTCGAGTCTCCCGGAAATCCCACGCTCCGTCTCACCGACCTCGCCGTCGCCGCGCGGCTGGCGCGGCGCGCCGGCGCTCTGCTGGTGGTGGACAACACCTTCCTGACTCCGGCGCTGCAGGATGCCTTCGCGCTCGGCGCGGACGTCGTGGTGCACTCGACAACAAAATACCTCGAAGGTCACAACGCCACGATCGGCGGGGCGATCCTGACGCGCGATCCGGAACTCCGCGAGCGCCTCGCCTACGCGCGCAAATCCGCCGGCACGATCCAGTCGCCGCTGGAGGCATGGCTCACCCTGCGCGGGATCAAGACGCTGCCGCTGCGCATGGAGCGGCATTCGGCGAGCGCGCTGGCGGTCGCGCGCTGGCTGGAGGCACGGCCTGCGGTGGCGCGCGTCTCCTACCCGTGGCTGGAAAGCCACCCGCAGCACGATCTCGCACGACGCCAGCAGCGCGCGGGCGGCGGCGTCGTGTCCTTCGAATTGCAGGGCGGCGCGGCCGCGGCGCGGGACTTCCTGGCGCGCGTGAAACTCTGCGCGCTGGCCGAGAATCTCGGCGCGCCGGAAACGCTGATCACGCACCCGGCGACGATGACGCACGCCGCGGTGCCGCCGGAGCAGCGCGCGCGGGCGGGCATCACCGACGGATTGATCCGCCTCTCGGTCGGCCTGGAGGATCCGGCCGACATCACCCGCGACCTCGAGCAGGCGCTGATTGCGACGCGCGCGGAGGTGCGGCCTTGAGCGCGCCGCTCGTCGTGCTGAAGTTCGGCTCCTCGGTGCTGCGCAGCGAGGCCGACCTGCCCGCGGCAGTGCACGAAATCTACCGCTGGTTCCGCGCGGGCCGCCGCGTGATCGCGGTGGTGTCCGCCTTCGAGGGCGTCACCGACGCGCTCTTCACGCGCGCCCGCGCTTTCGAGGCCGAGCCGGAGCCGCACGCGCTGGCCGGATACGTCGCGACCGGCGAGGCAGAGGCGGTGCAGCGCCTTGCGCTGGCGCTGGCGCGCGCCGGCGTGCCTGCCCACGCTCTCGACCCGGGGCACACCGGGCTGCGCGTGCGCGGCGCGCCACTCGACGCACAGCCGGTCGCCCTCGACGCCACGCCGATCCTGTGGCGGATCGAGGAGCGGCCGGTAGTGATCGTGCCGGGCTTCGTCGGCAGCGACGCGCGCGGGCGCATCTGCCTGCTCGGCCGCGGCGGCTCGGATCTCACCGCGGTGTTCCTGGCGCAGGCACTGCGCGCGGAGCGCTGCCTGCTGCTGAAGGACGTGCCCGGCCTCTACGAGCGCGACCCGGCGCTGCCCGGCCCGCGCCCGCGGAGGTTTGCGGAGATCTCCTGGGAGGGTGCATTGGCGCTCGGCGGCGGGATCGTTCAAGCGAAGGCAGTGTGTTTCGCGGCGCTGAAGGGGCAGGCCTTCGAGGTAGCGCGCGCGGGCGAGGCCGCGGGCACGACGGTCGGCGACGCGAGCCGGCGCTTCGCGCCGGAGAGCGAGGCGGGCCCGCTGCGCGTGGCGCTGGCGGGCTGCGGCACCGTGGGCGGCGGCGTGCTGGAAGCGCTTCGGCAGCAGCCGGAGCGCTTCACGATCGCCGGTGTCGCGTCGCGCCGGCGCGGGCCTTCGGTGGCGGAACTGCTGCGCGAGGACTTCGACGTCCTGGTCGAAGTCACCGGCGCGCCGGAGGCGGACGAGTGGATCCGCGCAGCGCTGCGCGCGGGCCGTGACGTCGTGACCGCTCACAAGGATCTGCTCGCGCGCGAGGGCGGTGAACTCGATGCGCTCGCCCGCGCGTGCGGCGCGGAACTGCTCTTCTCCGCCGCAGTCGGAGGCGCGGTGCCGATGCTGGAGGCGGCCGCGCGCGGCGAGGTGCGGACGCTTGCAGCAGCGCTGAACGGCACCACGAACTTCGTGCTGGGCCGCGTCGAGGAGGGCATGTCGCTGGGCGAGGCGCTGGCCGAGGCAAGCGCTCGCGGCTACGCCGAGGCCGATCCTTCGCGCGACCTCGACGGCCGTGACGCCGTGGCGAAACTTGTGCTGCTCGCACGCGCGGCCTTCGGCGCAGCGCCCGACCCCGAGCGCGTCCCGCGCCTTGCACTGGACGAGGCCCTCGCGGAGCAGGCCCGCGTCGCCCGCACGGAGGGACAGCGCCTGCGCATCCTCGCCTCCGCCGAGCGCGGTCGCGCGGAGTTGCGCGCGGTGCGACTACCGCTCCAACACCCCCTCGCCGCGCTTGCCGGAGTCGAATGCGGCATGCTTCTTGCGCGCGCAGACGGCTCCGAGGAACTCGTCGCCGGCCGCGGCGCCGGCCGCTGGCCCACCGCCGAGGCGGTGCTCGCCGACCTGCTCGACCTTTATCGAGCCCGACTCGTCGTGGGCAGGGAGCGGACTACACTTGCCTGCGCATGAGCGACTCCACCCAAGGTACTCTCGCAGCCCGCTTCACCCTCGCCGCGCTACGTGTCGTCGGCGCCTTCATCTTCTTCACTTCGGGCACGATGAAGATCTTCGCGTTCCCGGCAGGCATGCCGCCGGACGGCGGCACGGCGGCCGCGTGGTCGCAGGTCTGGATCGGCGGCGTGCTGGAGATCGCCGGCGGAGCGTTGCTGATGCTCGGCCTTTTCACGCGTCCCGCCGCCTTCGTGATGTCAGGCATGATGGCGGTGGCCTACTTCCAGTTCCACGCATCGCACAGTTTCTGGCCCATCGTGAATCAGGGAGTGTCCGCGGTGCTCTACTGCTTCCTGTGGCTCTACTTCGCGGCGGCCGGCGCCGGCCCGTGGAGCCTTGACGCGATGCGCTCAGGCAAGCGCTGAAGACTCAATCCCGCTCCGGCGAGTGCGGGCGACCCAGCAGATGCACGGCGAGACCCTGCGCGTCGGGGTGAATGCGATGCTCGCCGACGCAGAGCAGCCGCAGCACGGAGGCCGGCCGCTGGTGCCAGGACGCCCACGCGAGCGGCGTGTCGCCGAACGCGTCGCGCGCCCGTCCTCCCCACGGGTGGTCGCGGGCAACCCGCGCGCGACGCCCTCGAACACGAGGTCGGTGCGCCCGTCAGCGATGCGAGCGGAGAGGTTGGGAGTCATTTCGGCGCGCCCAGGTTAGCCTGTGCAGAAGGAAATGTGTGCTTGACATGCAGGCCGGAAATGCCGATAAGTGGAAACGGGTTCTTCGCATGGCCCACCTCCTGCTTGCCACGTACCTCCTGACCGGCCTGGTCGGTCGCAGCGGCTTCGTGCTGTGCGTGGAGGGCGATTCCAGCGTCTCTCTGGAATCCCTGCTGCAAGCGTGCTGCGAGGAGCAGGAAGCATCCCACGCCCTCCAGCCGCACTCCTCGGAGGAGCCCGACACCCTCTGTCCCGGCGAATGCGGCTGCACTGACTTCTCCGCCGACTTTCTTCTCGCCCATCGCCTCAAACTCGACCACCCGGGCCGGGATATTCCGGCACCGCTCCCCTGCGTGTTTCCGCCGCAGTGCGAGGCAGAGCCGTTCACTGCACACTCCGCGAACCGCGCTCCCGCGGTCCTCGCACGCAGCCGCCCGGACCTGCCCGGCGCCGGCGCATCTCCGCGCATCCTGCGGACCTAAGCGGACCTGAAGCGAAGAGCGTCCCGCTCGGATGCTCAAGATCCAATCGGTTGCCCAGCATGGGGCTTCCGGATCCCTTCGGCTTCTCGCTTCAGGTCCAACATGTTCCGCGCTCGAACGCTCGCACTCGGATTCCCACTCCTCACCGCCTTCTCCTGCTCCTCGGCTCCCGTCGCCGCGCCGCCGGCAGGATGGCTGGCGCCGGCCGGATTGCCCGCCGAGGACGTCATCCTGCTTGCCGCGGGCGAGCCGGTGAATCTGCCGGACTCGCCGCAAACGCTCACCGCACCGGAAGCCGTCACGCTCGCTCTCCGCCACAGCCCCCTGCTCCAGGCGGATCTTGCGCGGTTGCGCGCGGCCATGGCCGAGGCCGAGCAGACGCATCTGTTGCCGAACCCCCTGCTGACCGTGGCTCTGCGCCTGCCCGAAGCGGGCGGCGGTGCGGAGTGGGATCTGGGCTTGAGCGGCGCCCTGACCTCGTTGTTGAATCGGCCTGGCCGCCAGCGAGCGGCGGACGCCCGCGTTCACGCGGCTGCGGCCACCGCGCTGGAAACCGCCTTCGCCGAGATGGAAGCGACTCGGATCGCCCATGCACGCGCCGTGGAGCAGGAAGCGCTGGTGCCCCTCCGGTTGCGACAGGAGGAGATCGCCATGGAGATCCTGCGTCGAACGCGTCAACGCCGGAGTGCCGGAGAGGCGGGCACGAGCGAGGAACGCGGCGCGGAGCACGCAGCCGCCCGCGCGACCGCAGAGGCGAACCGTGCGCACGTCGCAGCGCGCGCCGCCCGACTGGAACTCTCCGCCAGGATCGGATCTCCCGGCGGTGCGGCCGATTGGAGCCTGACGCCGGTTGGCCTGCCCGGTCCTCTCCTCACCGATGAGGACTGGATCCGCGCGGCGGCCGAGCGGAATCCGTCCGTCGAGCGCGCGCGCTGGTTGGCGCTGGCCGAGCAGGAGGAGGCTGCTATCGCGGGCGCGATCGTGCGCGAAGGCCTCGAGGCCGGCGCCGTCGCGGAGAAGGAGGCCGAGTGGAGCGCAGGTCCGGCCATCTCCGTGCCGATTCCGATCTTCGATGACGGAACCTCGCGCCGGCACCTCGCCGCGGCGGAGGCGACCACTGCCGCCCATCTCCTCGTTGCAGCGCAACGCTCGGCGCAGGCGGAGACGCGAGCATTCTGGGAGGGATTCCGCGCCGCGTTGAGCCGTCGTGAAGACCTGCTCAAGCGGGAAATTCCGCCTCTCGTCGCACTGCTCGAAACCGCCAAGTCCGCGGCCCTTGCCGGAGAAGTCTCGCCCGCTGACGTGCTGCGCGCGGAGGACGCTTTGCTGACCGCCCGCGCCTCCGCCCTCCTCGTTGAACTCGAGGCTCATCTCGCTTTCGCCCGCCTGCTCCGTTCTGCCGGCGGCCTGCCCCAGACCCATCAGCCAGCCGCCCGATGAATCGCAACGCCCTCACGCCTTTTTTCGCATGCTGTTCGCTCCTGCTCTCGGGAGCCGCTTGCCAGCGCGCAGCCGCGCCCCCGGCGGAAACACCGGAGGAGCGCGAACCGGCGATGCACGCTGAAGAAGTGCATCTGGATCCTGCCGTTGCCGAGCAGCAGGGCATTCGCTTGGCGCGCGCCGAGATGCGTGCGCTCGTGCCGATCCTCACGGTCCCGGCGCGCGTGACTTTGAGCCAGGAGGGCCTGGCGAAGGTCGCCAGCCCGGTGGAAGGGCGCATCGCGAACCTCCCGGTCCAGGCAGGCGCCGAGGTCGGTGCCGGCGATCCGCTCGCCGTGCTGGACAGTCCGGAATTCTCCGCGGCACAACGCGAGTTCCTGCTCGCGGCGCGTCAGGAAGCCGCGGCCCGGGCGCCGGAGGGTCTCGCGCGGGAGGCGTGGCAGCGGGCTGCGGACTTGCACGCAGCCTCGGGCGACCCCCCCCTCGTGGAGGTTCAACGGCGCGAGTCTGAATTGAAGCGAGCCGAAGCGGAGCGGATCGCAGCCGAGGGGCACACGCAACTGGCACGCGAGCGTCTCGTCCTGCTCGGCCTGTCGGAAACCGATCTCGCCGCGCTGCAAACTTCCAATCGCCCCGCGAGCCGCTACGTTCTGCGCGCTCCGATCGCCGGGCGCGTGATCGAGCGCGCGGGCGCGATCGGACAGTTCGCCGGTCCGGACGATCCGCCGCTCATCACCATCGCGGACCTGGAGAGCCTCTGGGTGATCGCCAACTTCCCCGAATCCCGGCTCCGCGAATTAAGACTCGGCGCCAAGGCGCGGGTGCTGCTGGAGAGCGAACCCGATCACGGCTGCCCGGGAGAAGTCGTTTTCATCTCGCCGGTTCTGGATATCGCCACGCGCACGGTCGAGGTGCGCATCCTGCCGCAGGATCGCCACGCCGACCTGCGCCCCGGACTCTTCGCGCGCGTCGAGATCGAAGTCGCCACGGCGGACGGCGGCCCCGCGGAGACGATCGCAGTGCCTGAAGCGGCCGTCCTGCGGCTGGACGGTGCGAGCGCGGTGTTCGTGCCCGTGCCGGGCGAGCCGGGCACCTTCGCGCCGCGCGCCGTGCGTGCCGGACGCACGGTCAGGGGATGGATTCCCATCCTCGAAGGCCTCACGGCCGGGGAGGAGTACGTCGCCGAGGGCGGGTTCCTGCTCAAGGCGGAACTCGAAAAGGGCGAGGGCGGCCACGACCACTAGGAAAGCATCCATGCTCGAAGCCCTCGTCTCCCTATCCATCCGCCATCGCGGACTCGTTGTCACGTTCACCGTGGTCGCGGCCCTTCTCGGGGCGCTCGCGTTCCAGCACCTGCCGATTGACGCCGTTCCTGACATCACCAACAACCAGGTTCAAGTCAACATCATGGTGTCCGGCCTGTCGCCGCTCGAGATCGAGCAGCAGGTCACCCTGCCCGTGGAGAGCGCGTTGGGCGGCATCCCCGGCCTGGAGAGCACGCGCTCCTTCTCGCGCAATGGTTTCTCGCAGGTGACGGTGATCTTCCAGGACGGCGTGGACATCTGGTTTGCGCGCAACCAGATCGCCGAGCGGCTGGCGGGGGTGAAGCCGTTGCTGCCCGAAGGCGCCGAGCCCACGATGGGTCCCGTCGCCACCGGTCTCGGTGAGATTTACATGTGGGTGGTCGAGTACGAGGATCCGGAGAGCGAGCACGTGACGCCGGAAGGCGAAGTGCTGCGCACGCCGCTCGAGAAGGCCGCCTATCTGCGCACCGTGCAGGACTGGATCGTCCGCCCGCGCATCCGCGAAGTGCCCGGCGTGGCCGGGGTGGATTCGAACGGCGGCTGGGTCAAGCAGTACGTGGTCGAGCCGGATCCGCTGCGGATGGCAAGTTACGGCGTGACCTGGGAAGCGCTCGCCGACGCTCTGCGCGCGGGCAACAACAGTGCCGGAGCCGGGTGGGTGGAGCATCAGGGCGAGGCTCGCATCGTCAACGCGTCCGGCCGCATCACCCATCCGGATGAAATTGCGGAGATTCCCATCGCGACGCGCAACGGTGTGCCGATCCGCGTCGCTGACGTGGCGCAGGTGCGCGTCGGCGGCGAACCGCGCATGGGTTCGGCCAGCAAGACCGGCCACGAAGCCGTCCTGGGCACGGCACTAATGCGCATCGGCGCCAACAGCCGGACGGTGGCGGCGGCGGTGGACGTGCGACTGGAAGAGGTCCGGCGCAGCCTGCCGGACGGGATCCGCGCCCGCACGGTGCTGGACCGGCAGAAATTGGTGGGCGCAACCTTGCGCACGGTCGAGAAGAACCTCGCCGAAGGCGCCGCGCTGGTCGTGCTGGTGATGCTGCTGCTGCTGCTGAACCTGCGCGCAGCCCTGATCTGCGCCGCGGCGATTCCGCTGGCCATGATGCTGGCCGCGGCCGGGATGCTGCGCCTGGGCGTGAGCGGCAACCTGATGAGCCTCGGCGCGATTGACTTCGGCCTGATCGTGGACGGCGCCGTGATCATCGTCGAAAACTGTCTACGCCGATTGGGCGAACGCTATCAGGCCCTTGGACGTGGCCTGACGCTGGCGGAACGGCTCACCACCGTGCGCGCAGCGACCGTGGAGATGCTCAAGACGACCACGTTCGGCGGAATCATCATCATCACGGTCTATGTCCCGATCCTCGCGCTGTCCGGCGTGGAGGGGAAGATGTTCCACCCGATGGCTTGGACGGTGATCCTCGCGCTCACCGCGGCTTTCGCGCTGTGCCTGACCTTCGTGCCGGCGATGGTGGCGTTGACGATGCGCGGCGATCGTTCCGAACGTCGCAACCCGGCGCTTGCCGCCGCGGAACGGACCTACCGCCCGGTGCTCGACTGGGCGATCCGCTGGCCGGCGCCGGTGATCGCGGCCGGCGTGCTGATCTTCGCCGGATCCCTCGCGCTCGGCGGGCGGCTGGGCCAGGAGTTCGCCCCCACCCTGGACGAGGGCGACCTGGTCGTGATGGCCTCGCGGATTCCCAGCATCTCGATCGAGCAGGCGACCCGCATGCAACTCGAACTGGAGAAACGTCTGGCCGCCTTCCCCGAGGTCGCCGTGGTTTTCTCGCGCACGGGCACCCCCGAACTGGCCAACGACCCGATGCCGCCGAACTTGTCCGACACCTTCCTGATCCTGAAGCCGCGCGAGGAGTGGCCGGATCCGGCGGAGCCGAAGGATTCGCTGCGGGCGCGGATGGAACGATCGGTCGCGGTGTTGCCCGGCAACAGATACGAGTGGACGCAGCCGATCCAGATGCGCTTCAACGAACTGATGGCCGGGGTTCGCGCGGACTTTGCGGTGAAAGTCGTGGGTCAGGATTTCGCGGCCCTCGAGCGTGCCGCCGCGGAGGTCGGCAGAGTCCTGGTCGGCATTCCCGGCGCGGCCGACGTGCTCGTGGAGCCCACGAGCGGCGCACCGGTGCTCGAGGTGCGAGTGGACCGCGAGGCAGTTGCCCGCTACGGTCTGACGACCGCGGAAGTGCAGGCGGTGCTCGCCGCGGCGGTCGGCGGCGGCGAGGCGGGCGTGGTGTTCGAATCCGGGCGCCGCGTGGATCTCGTGGTGCGCCTGCCCGATTCGCTGCGCAACGACCTGGAGGCGGTCCGCACGCTTCCGATCCTGCTTCCTCCTGGGCGCGAGACAGGTCCTGCGTCCGAGCACCTCGATCCGCTCGGCGAAGGTCAGCATCTGCCCGCTGCGGTGCCGCTCGAAGACCTCGCGGATCTGAACGTGATCGAAGGCGTGAACCAGATCAGCCACGAATACGGCAGCCGCCGCGTGGTGGTGCAGTGCAACGTGCGCGGACGCGATCTCGGCGGCTTCGTGGCCGAAGCGAAGCGGCGGCTGGCCGGGCTGGATCTTCCTGCCGGCGCGTGGCTGGCGTGGGGCGGGCAATACGAGAACCTCGTCGCCGCGCGCTCGCGGCTCGCGCTGGTCGTGCCGGCCTGCTTCGCCGCGATCCTGCTGCTGCTCTACATGAGTTTCCGCAGTTGGCGCGACGCGCTGCTGATCTTCACCGGCGTGCCGCTGGGCTTGTCCGGCGGCGTGCTGGCCCTGTGGTGGACAGGCACACCGCTGTCCATCTCCGCGGCGGTGGGCTTCATCGCTCTCTCCGGCATCGCGGTGTTGAACGGTCTCGTGCTCGTGAGCCGGATCCGATCCCTTCGCGAAGCAGGGGCGACCCTGCAGGAAGCCGTGCGCGAGGGAGCGCTGCACCGGCTGCGTCCGGTCCTGACCACCGCACTGGTGGCTTCGCTCGGTTTCCTGCCGATGGCGCTCGCCACCGGCACCGGCGCCGAAGTGCAGAAGCCGCTGGCAACGGTCGTGATCGGCGGGCTGATCACGAGCACCCTGCTGACCCTCGTCATACTTCCGGCGACGTATCGAATGATCGGTTCACGGCGTGCGTGAGCCTCTTACACCGCGACGCAGACGTTGCGGTCCTGCGAGAAAAACTCCAGCGAGTAGCGTCCGCCCTCGCGGCCGGTGCCGCTGGACTTCATGCCGCCGAAAGGCACGCGGTAGTCGCGGCGATTCCAGGTGTTGATCCAGACGGTGCCGGCCTGCAGTTGCGCGGCGAAGCGGTGCGCGCGTGCGAGGTCGCGCGTCCACAGGCTGGCGGCGAGACCGTATTCGACGCCGTTCGCGAGTGCGAGCGCCTGCTCCTCGCCGTCGAAGGGATGCACGCTGACCACCGGGCCGAAGATCTCCTCCTGCGCGGCGCGCGCGCGCGAGTCGAGACCGGTGATGACGGTCGGCGCGAAGAAAGTACCGCATGCAGGCAGCAGCCGCGTGCCGCCGCAGGCGACCTCGCCCCCTTCCTTCTGCGCGAGTTGTACGTAGCCTTCGACCTTGTCACGGTGCAGCGCGGAAATCAGCGCACCGAGCCTGTCCGGCGGCGTCCACTTCTTCGCCTCGGCGACCAGTGCCGCAACGAAGCGGTCGTGGAGGGATTTCTCCACGATCAGCCGCGAGCCGCACAGGCACACTTGCCCGGTGTTGAAGAAGGCTGCGCGTGCGGCGCCAGACACCGCGGCGTCGAAGTCGGCGTCGGCGAAGACCACCGTCGGATTTTTCCCGCCGAGTTCCAAAGTCACCTTTTTCAGCAGGGGCGCGGCGACGCCGGCGATGTGCCGCCCCGCGGCGGTGCTGCCCGTGAAGGAAATGGCTTTGATTCCCGAATGGGCAACCAGCGCCTCCCCCGTCTCCGTGCCGAGACCGTGTACCACGTTCAGCAGCCCCGGCGGCGCACCGCACTCGCTGAAGACCTGCGCGGCCATCGTCGCGGTCAGCGGCGTCATTTCGCTCGGCTTCGCGACCACCGCATTGCCCATCGCGATCGCCGGCGCGACCTTCCAGGTGAAGATGTGGAAGGGGAAGTTCCACGGCGTGATCGTCGCCACCACGCCGAGCGGCTGGCGCAGCGTATAGTTGAATCCTCCTTCCATCGCATGAAAGGCCGTCTCGTCGTTGCGGATCGCGCTCGCGAAGAAACGCAGATTGTCAAGTCCGCGCGGGATGTCCGTGCCGCGCGCCAGCGCCAGCGGCTTGCCGCTGTCGCGCGCCTCGGCCTCGGCGAACTCGTCGAGCCGCGCCGCGATCGCGTCGGCTACGCGTTCCAGCAGCGCGGCGCGCTCGGCGACCGGCAGCACGGGGGCTTTCTCCGCCGCAGCCACCGCCGCAGTGACGTCGGCCGCACCGCCGCGCGCGACCTGCGCGAACACCTCGCCAGCCTTCGGATCCACGTCGTCCAACCACCGCCCGCCCGCGGGCTCGACCGCCTTGCCGCCGATCCAGTGCGGGATGCGCTTCATGCCTTCGCGTACTCGGTCCAATCGTAGTCGTAGCGGTCGCGGTCCGGATCCCACTCGTCCCAGGTCGGGACCTGCGCGAGCGCGGCGAGCCGCTCCGGCGGCACGATGCCCGGCACCAGGAAGGCCTTCTGGCGGTGGAGGCTGTACGGGTTGCGCAACGGGAAGCCGAGCGTGCCGAGGATTCCGCGCGCCACGTACCAGGTCGCCTGCGGGTTCCAGCCGTGCGCGATCTTGACAACCACGCCGAGGCCCTGCGGGAAGTCCGGATGCACGACTGCCATGCCGAGCAGGCCGTCGGCGCCCTCCTTGGCGAGCACGCGGCCGCCACAGGACTTCAGAATCGTGCTGTCGAGCCGGTTGAAGCCGCCGATCAGGTCCGGGTGGCGCTGCATCGCCTCCCAGATCCAGTCCTCGTCGCGCACGCCGCCGCGCGCAAGCGCGGCAAAAAGGATTGCGAGTTCCCCTACCGTGTTCGCCACGGTCGGCAGGCCGCAGCCGTCGCGCGCGACGCGCAGCGGCATCCAGTCCTGACCCAGGAATCGCCGCAACTGGGAAAGATAGCCCTGGAAGAAGGGGTGCTGCGGCAACGGATAGCCGACCGGCTCCCAGCCCTTGACCTGGCAACCGCGCACGATCGCCGCGTGCTCGCCCGAGCAGGTGTGGAACCAGCGGCGCGGCCGGCGCACCTGCCGCCCGAACTGCACCAGCGGCACGTCGAGCGGGGTCTGCATCAGACCGTGATCGGCCTCGGCCAGGATGGATTGCGCCGCCGCGACGTGCTGGGCGTCGCCGTTGTGGCTGGACACGGCGATCGCCTTCTGCGGCCAGTCGAGCAGCGGCGCGAGGTCGGCCGCGAAAACCTTCATCATCAGCGGCTTCATCATGCTGCGCCCGTAGCACAGCACATTGCCGCCGAAGGAGTGCACTACCTTTCCGCCCGCGGCCCACGCCACCGCGCCATGGATCGTGGTCTCGCTGACCCCGGCACGCCGGTAGTCCACCAGCGGCTCCCACTCGACGTCGCGGCCGGTCGCGATGCCCGGTTCGCGCTCGCCCAGCGGGCTGCGCGGGTAGAGCGCCGAACGGGGCGGCCGGATGCCAGGGTCTGCGGACATGCGGCGCGAGTTTAACGGTGAGGCGCGGGCGCGGAGTAGGATGCGGACGTGGGCCGCTCCTACCTGACAACGGCGCCGCTCGCGGCCCTCGCGCTGTCCGCGGTCGCCGCGGCTCAGGGAGCGGCGGAGCACGAACTCGCCTCTCCCGGCGGGCGCGTCGTGGCGACCGTGCGCGTGCCGGAGCCAGGCGCCGGCGCCGCGCCGTCCTGGTCGCTGCGCTTCCGCGGGCGGACGCTGCTGCCCGACGGCCGCTTCGGGCTGATCCTCGAGGACGGCGCCGACTTGCTCGCGGGCGCGCGCCTCAACTCCTCAGCGCGCCGCGAGCTGGACGAGCGCGTGCCGATCCTCTTCGGCAGAGCGGACCACGCGCGCGACCGTGCGCGCGAACTGCGCCTCGACTTGCGCGGCGGCACCGGCCTGCCCGTCGCGCTGGTGCTGCGCGCCTACGACGATGCATTCGTCTTCCGCTACGAAATCGGGGCCGCGGCGGGCCGCGACCCGCTGCGCATCGCCGCCGAGACCACCGCCTTCGACCTCGGCGATGCGGCGGTGGTGCACGCCTCGTGGATGGAGCACTTCCGAACCTCGCACGAGGTGCCCGTGCGCAGCACGCTGCTGGCCCAGATCCCGGACAGGCAACTGCTCGACGTGCCGCTGACCGCCGAGTATCCGGGCGGAGCCGCGCTCGCGATCACCGAGGCGGCGCTCCTGCGTTTCGCCGGCATGTCGTTGCGCCGCGAGGCGGCGAGCGGGCGGCTGGTTGCGGCGCTCTCGCCGCGCGACGACGGGTTGGCGGTGGTGCGCGCGGCGCCGCTTGTCACGCCGTGGCGCGTGGTGCTGGTCGGCGACGGGCCCGGCGCGCTGCTCGAGTCCACCGTCCTCCACTGCCTCAACGCGCCGCCCGACTTCGATCCGTCGTGGATCCGCCCGGGAAAGATCACCTGGCCGTGGTGGAATCATTACCTGTTTGAGGCTGTGCGCACCGAGCCGATCCTGTCGGTCGAGTCGGCGCGCAAGCATCTCGACTGGTGCGCGGCGAACGGAATCGCCTACCACGCGATCGTCGCCGACGAGACGGACACACCGTGGTACCGCCAGAGCCGCCGCGGTTTGTTCCCCGACGCCGACACCGACCCGACGCGCCCGCGCGCGGACCTGGATCTGGCCGCGATCCGCAAGCTCGCCGACGACCGCGGCGTCGGCCTGTGGACCTGGGTGCATCACGCTGCGATCCGCGGCCGCGTCGAGGAGTCCTTCGCGGCCTTCGCGCACCTCGGCTGGAACGGGATCATGGTGGATTTCCTCGACCGCGACGACCAGCCGACGGTCGAGTTCGCCGAGGAGGTGCTGCGCGCGGCGGCGCGCCACCGCATGCTGGTGCACTTCCACGGCATGTACAAGCCGACCGGCTGGCAGCGGACCTTCCCGCATCTGATGAATCACGAGGGCTCGCTGAATCTCGAGTATCTGAAGTGGACCGCGCTGTGCACGCCCGAGCACACCCTGCGCGTGGTCTTCACGCGCCTCCTGGCCGGGCCGATGGACTACCACCTCGGCGGCTTCCGCGCCGCGCAGCCCTCTGACTTTCAACCGCGCAACGAAGCGCCGCTCGTGTTGGGCACGCGCGCGCACATGCTCGGCCTCTATGTCTGCCTCGACAATCCTGCGCCGATGGTGGCCGACTACCCCGCCTCCTACCGCGGCCAGCCCGGCTTCGACTGCATCCGCGAGGTTCCGACCTGGTGGGACGAGACGAGCGTGCTGCAGGCCGAGGTGGGCCGGCTGCTCGTGATGGCGCGGAGGCGCGGGGAGGTTTGGTGGCTCGGGGCGATCGCGGCCGGCGCGGCGCGCGAAGTCGTGGTACCTCTCGGATTCTTGGCGGATGGCGAGCACCGGCTGCGGCTCTGGCGCGACAGCGCCGAGGTTGAGCGTGATCCGAATCTGCTGGAGTTCGTGGACGGCTCGGTGCGCGCCGGGGACTCCCTGCGCGTGATGGTCGGGCAAGGAGGAGGCTTCGTCGCGCGATTAGGGACCGTCGGGAATCTCCGGCTCGACGAGGTGCGCGAGCAGTGACAAGGACTCCTGCCAGCCGAGATAGCAGAATTCGACCGGGATCGCCGGCGGAATCCCCTCCTGCAGGATCGTCAGTTCGGTGCCGCATGCAACCGGGCGGAACGAGACCGTGACCTGTATCTCGCCCGGCAAGTTGGGGTCCTCGAACCGGTCGGTGTAGCGGATCCGCTCGTTCGGAGTGAGTTCGACGTACTTGCCGCCGAAGGCATGGCTCTTGCCGGTGCTGAAATTCGTGAACGACATGCGATAGCCACCGCCGACGCGGGCGTCCATCTGGTGGACCTTGCCGGTGAATCCGTGCGGCGGCAGCCACTTGGCCATCGCGTCGGGATCGAAGAATGCCCGATAGACGCGTTCGGGCGGAGCCCGCAAGACGCGGTGGAGCCGGACGGTGCCGCTGCCTTGAGTCATGATCGGTTCATGCTCCGGACTCGGCGGCGCGCTGTCAATCCGTGGCGAATCATTTTCCCGTGCGGAGATTCTTGTAGCAGGCCTACGAGTCCTGCTCAGTTCTTCCGGGACGCTGACTCCTCTCGCACGAGTCTAGCGGAGTCCTGGGTTAGGATCCTCACCCGCGCTGGCCTCGGCGGCCGAAGGCCGATTTCCAACGCTTCTGCGGATCGTCGAAGCGGACGGAGCCGGGTTTGAAGGCCTCCGGATCGAAGTCGCCACCGATCCACTCGCGCAGGTGCTCGTGTTCCTCGTGGTCGGGATCGCGGATCGCCAGCAGGAACCCCTCGTAGCCGTGGGCGCCGCCGCAGTCCTCCGGCGGACAGGCGCGAGCGCCCGCCACGCAGCGCGGGTACTTGCGCCGCGGCTCCGGCGCGAGGATCTCCTGGAGCGTGACCACGTGGCGCCAGTCGTCCCCGAAGTCGTACTCATAGACCGCCGAGGCACCGACCTTCGCGAAGTACGGCGCGATCGGCACCTCCCAGCCGGGCAGGGTGGGCGGGCCGTTCGCGAATCCTGCATCGTCCGGGATTCCGATCCGCTCGAAGCGGCGGGTCTTCGGCTTCGCGACGTGGAAAACGTGGAGGTGGGCGTCCTCCCACCCCATCGCGTCCTGGATCGCGACGTGGAGCGCCCAGAAATCGTACGCCGTCGGCACCTGGATCTCGCGCCAGATCACGGGTTCGACCTCGTTCAAAGTCACTCGGAATTGAAGGATCTGCGGTCGGGTGCTCATGGGGGCGGCTTTGGTACGAGTCTAAACGCGAGCGGCGAATCGGAGCCTGATGCCTTGCGGGTGCGCGAGTGGCTCGGGAGTCCACGGAACGCCGCTCCTGGAGGACCCTCGGTCCGCAGACGGCGGCTTGCGGATTAACGCCCCAGTTCGGCAGCAGGCCCGCTATCCTTCCGACAATAAATGATCGCCCGAATGTAGTCGAGACGGTCTGCACGATTGATCCGATGGCGAGAATCCACACTAAAATACTGGTCGAGATAATTTTTTCCCTTCAATCCACACAGGCAATGGCCTCGGTTGCACACGTAGTTCCGGTATGCCATGCACTCTAGCAGGATACTGAAAAACTCATTCCGCCCCGGACGCGGCCCTCACGGCCGAGTTCGGCGTCGCCGGAACCCGCGCCTATTTACCAAGTGGCGCGGAACCCGGCTCCTTGATCCCGGCCGCGATCGCTCGCGCCGGGACGAAAGCACTTTTTCAGCAGCCTGCGAGAGTTGCCCGGCTGCGAGGACCTCTCCACGACAATGATTTCCGCCCATGTTCTGAACCGCGGCGCCGGCTGTCCGGCGGACCCGTCTCACGCCAAGCGCCGCATCGCCGCGTTCGCGGTGTTGATACTAGTCTGTCCAATACACGTTAGAAGTCAACAGGAGTGTGCCTGATGAGCAAGACTGAAAACCGAGTCAAAGAAGTCTTTCCCTACCTGCGAGTCAAAGGTGCTCCTGCCGCCATCAATTTCTACAAGAACGTCTTTGGTGCCACGGAACGCTTTCGCCTCGCCGAGCCAAACGGAAGGATCGGGCATGTCGAACTCGACCTCGGTAACATCGTGCTGATGCTTTCCGAGGAGTATCCGGAGTATGGCTGCCTAGGGCCGCAGACTCCAGGGGCGACCGGCATGGTCATTCACTTGCACGTTGACAATGCAGACGAATTGGCGGCGCGCGCCGTTGCCGCTGGAGCCACGATGGTGCGTGCACCTTCCGATGCGTTCTACGGAGAGCGCAGTTGCGTCATTCGCGACCCCTTTGGTCACGAGTGGATGCTGGGGCATGAGATTGAGCAGGTCTCTCCTGAAGAAATGCAGCGCAGGTATACCGCCATGTTCAAGGAAGCGTGACTTCTGACAACGGCAGGCGGCGGACAGCGCGGCGCGCCGCCACCGATGCCGGACGTTATCCAGCGGGCACGCCGGCACGCACGCCCGGCGGCTGCGCGGAGCCGTCCGGCGTGCTGACGCGGCAGGAGAATGCGGCGGCGCCGCCGTTGTCCTCCAGGAGCACGAGTAAAAGGTGGCGGCCCGGCGCGAGCCGCACGGACACGGCAGTGTCCTCGACGATCGGGCTGCCGATGCGCAGCGAGCGCGAAACCTCCTCACCGTCCAGCCAGACGGACCAGCCGTCCTCGAAGGCGAACCACAGCAGAGCGCCGGCTGATTCGGCGCCGGTGTTCTCGAGCCAGGTCGCAAGCGCCCACAACGACTGGTCGGCCGGGCGCAGTGTCACCGCGTCGAGATCGTCCCAGCCGTCGGCCTTCAGGCGGATTCTTTGCCACTTCTTGAGATCGGGGCCGGCGTCGCCGGCGGCGGCGCGCAGGACCTTCCCCGGCTTGAACGGTGGTTCCTGCAGCAGTTCGGTGCCGGTGCGCGCGGTCCACGGGCCGCACAGCAGCCACTCGGTGACGCGCGGAACCGCGTCGGCAGGGCGCAATTCCTTCCACGTGGCGCTGCGCTGCTCGCCCCACTCCGCAAGGGCCTCGGCGGCGCGCGCGTCCTGCGTGACGGTGGCGCGGCGCAGGAAGAGCAGCGCGAAGCAGGTGTTCTCGCGGCTCTCCCACTGGCCGTCCGGATGCTGGCGCGCGAGCAGCCACTCGGCACCCAGCCGATACCAGTCCGCGCCGCCGATCTGGCCACGCCCGGTGAAACCGGCCCAGCGCTCGACGCTCCACAGGTGCGGGTATTGCCACGACGGCGTCCAGCGCCACCTGCCGTGGCGGTTGTGCTCGAGGGTGAAGGCGTTCTCGAACCAGGCGATCGCGGCCTCGTGGTCGCGCGCGCGCTTGCGCAGCACAATGTCAAGTTGTCGCAGCCCGGGGTCGGCGTCGGCGAAGTCCTGCAGGATCGCGAGGCCGCCGAGCGCCGCAGCGGTGATGGACGCGGTCGAATCGCCGTCGGGTCCGTAGGCGAAACCGCGGTCGGACCGTTGGTGGCGCCAGATCGCCTGCGCGGCGGCGGTCAGCGTGGTTTCGGGGACCGCGAGGCCGAGCGCGGCTGCCGCGCGCAGGCCGAGCAGCGCGAAGGCGGAGTTGGAAAGATCAATCGGGTCGTGCGGGTAGCCCCAGAGGCCGTCGCGCTGGCCGCGGATCAGCACGTCGAGGCTGGTCTGCGCGCGCGGCGCCCACGTGGCGGGTTGGTTGATGGATTCGCAGAGGAGCAGGTGCACCGAGGCCGCGTAGGTGCTCTGCGTCGGGCCGATTGTCAACAGGGCTTGGATGCCGCGGCGGAAACTGTCGTCGCCGGGCGGCACGCCCGACTTGCGCAGCGTGTAGAGCGCGAGCGAGGTCCAGCCGCCGCGGTGCTCGCCTTCGAGGTCGCCCCAGGAACCGTCGGGTTTCTGCTCGCGGCGCAGCCATTCGACGCCGGTTGCGATTGCGTGGTTGACCTGGAGTTCAAAGGGAGGTGGTTCCGCCTGGGCGAGGGTGAACGCCAGCAGGAGCAGGTTCACGGCGCGGTCTCCACGCCCTTCGCGCAGGCGAACTCCACCCGGAAGCCCAGGCCCGCGCAGGAAAAGGCCTCCGCTGCGGCGGAGTCGCTCACCTGGAACACCGGGGTGGCTTGATGCGACAAGTCAGTCCGCCAGTCGAACGCCCTTCGCGCAGAGAAGTTGGCGCAGGACGGAGCGGTGGCAGCGGGCCTCGTTCTCGCAGTAGCAGCCGACCGAGAAGTCGGCGGTGCGCGAGAGCGCGGCGAGAAGGTTCAGATCGTGCAGGGCAGCGGGCGCGGCCATCTCGGCCTTGTACTTGCGCGCAAAGGCGGCCCACTGTGCGCTCGTCTCGGCGCGCAATCCGAGTTGCATGGTCGCGAGGCTCGGCGCGAGATTCGGGAACCACACGTCATACCAGTTGTCGGCGGCGAAGCGCGCTTTCGGCACGCCGCGCGGCGGCCGCCGCACCGTTCCGATGCGGAGTCCCTCCCCAGCGGCGCGCGGGGTGCCGAGCCGGACGATGCGAACGCTCATGGCTTGGTCAGAGTATCCCCGACGCGGGGTATCGTCCAAGACTCCGCCGCGGGGAGCGCACCGAGCGCGCGGTATAGTGAACCAATGCCACCTTCCCCGCCCGGCTCCCTCGACCGCAAGGAATTCCTGCGCGTGATGGCCGGCGCGGCGGCCGGGATGGCCTGCGCGCCGCGGATTTTCGCGCGGCAGGAGCCGGTGGCGGAGGTGGTGCAAGAGACCACGCCGAAACTGGGCGAACCGCTGCCGAAGCGGCGGCTCGGCAAGGACGGGCCGGAGATCACGATCCTCGGCATGGGCGGGCATCACATGGCGATGGCGCCGGACGAGAAGGCGGCGCGCGAATTGGTCGAGGCGGCGCTGACCGAGGGCGTGAGGTTCTTCGACAACGCGGAGTCCTACGAGGACGGCAAGGCCGAGCGCTGGATGGGCGCGGCGCTGAAGCCGGTGCGCCAGGAGGTCTTCCTGATGACGAAGACCTACGCGCCCGACGAGCGCAGCGCGGAGAGCGCGAAGCGGCATCTTGCGGGCAGTCTGAAGCGGCTGCAGACGGACTATCTGGATCTGTGGCAGTACCACAGCGTGCAGACGCCGGAGGACGTGGATCGCGGCTTCCGCGAGGGGGGGGCGATGGAGTTCCTGCTGGAGATGAAGCGGCAGGGTGTTGTCAAATTGGCCGGCGTGACGGGCCACGCGCGGCCGGCGGCGAACCTGCGCGCGCTGAAGTGGTGGGACGAGGGCTGGAAGTTCGACGCGATGCAGTTGCCGGTCAACCCGGTGGATTTTCACCAGTCCTCGTTCCAGAAGGAGGTGCTTCCGGAACTGGTGAAGCGCGGGATCGGGGTGCTCGCGATGAAAACGAGCGCCTACGGGCGGCTGCCGGCGGACGGGTTGTGCAGCGTGGACGAGTGCCAGCGGTTCGTTTGGAGTTTGCCGGTCAGCGCGGCGATCGTGGGGATGCGGACCGTGGAAGAGGTGCGCGAGAATGCGCGAAGGGCGCGGGCCGTGGCGGCCGCAGCCCCGCCGATGCCAGCGGAGGAAGCCGACGCTCTGCTCGCGCGGCTCCGGCCGAAAGCGGCGCTGGAACTGGAGTGGTACAAGGCGAAGGCATGATGCGCGCGGTTGACGGCGTCAGCGGCCGATCGCGAGTTCCCCAAGTCAATGATCGTCTCCATGCAATGCATGTGTACGTCTCGCACGGGTTGGCTGACAACCCCGCTCACCTGCCGCCTCGGTCAGATGCAGCGCCGGGTCCGGCGCGATCCTGATCCTTATTCGCGGGCGGGCACCTCGCCGATGCTCGTCGGCTGCCACCCCAGGATGTTCACGGGCTTCCGCAACTCGACCCGGAGCAACTTGAGTGGGTCCGTGCCTTCTACCCTGATGTCAATCACCGCGCGGCTGCCGACAAAGCCTCGCGCGGAGGAGTACCTGTCAACCGCTAGATTCTCACCCGGCCATCCCATGGCAGCGCAGTGCGCCCGAGCGGCGTCCACCGCCGCGGTATGCCCGGCGCTGGCCACGGTGTTGACAATCACAAACAGGCCGGCGAGCAGAAACAGGCTGACGAGGACGACGGCTGACTGACGCTTCATTCCAGCCGAACGCTCATGTTCACCTGCCCCCGAGGGACCGCCGAACCAGGAACCGAGATGAGCGGCGGCGGTCAGGTGCGCCGTCGAGTTCGGCGCGTAGTGCCGCCGCCAGAAGCGACCGGCTACCTCCCATCTCTCGGCCGGAACCACTCTGCTTACACATGCTGATCAACGGCGTCCGGCGCAGCCGGTCGTTCACTGTATCGGCGGGTGAGAAAGCGGGTGGTCATTTCTGGTGGCCGGGTAAGGCCTCATCATACGCCCAGAATTAAGGCCGTGACAAACCCACCCTGCAACGGGTTGTCGGATGGATGACGACGCATTGCTGGCAATTCCCGGTCCGATCAACACATAGGACCGCCGATTGCAACGCGCGGCCTCCGAAGCAAGGTGCCGCGTGGTCTGCGGCCCCAGCCAGCTGGCGGACTGTCCTTCGGTATTCGCCTTTCTGACGCTCGGCATCAGTGGCGGGGTGGAGCGGCCGTCCGTCTGCATCGGCGTGTTAGACCGCATCGCCCGAGACACAGTAGGGACGATCGATCTCATTGTTCATCACTCGTTTGGGCCGCCGCGCTCGCTCCGCGCTGCCCGGGTTGCCACACCCACCCCGGCGCCGACGCCCGTGCCGACCGCGACTCCGATTGCGACAGAGTCCAGGACTACACCCAGCGCTGCACCGATTCCGGCGCCGAGAGCCACGGCGATGCCCAAGAAGATGGATCCCATCTGCTCGTGCTGGTCACCATCTTTGTGGGCCATATGTTCATCTTGCTTGTCGGTCATGTTGAACACCCCCTCACGATCACACCGGTTTAACGCTCCGGTTCGGCGGCGGCGCAGCGCCGTCCGCTGCCACCGGTTGTTGGGCTGCGAATCAAGCCGGCACGTATTCAAGCGACACCGTACCTGTCTTCTCATAGATCCGGTGCTTGACCAGCCGCAGTTTCGCCTGCCTGGCCGCGTGCGGCAGCAGAGGTACCCCGCCGCCGAGCAGTACGGGGATAACAGCAACCTCGACCGCATCCACCAGCCCAATCTCAAGCATGCTGCGGAACAGCGAGCCTCCGCCGAATAGCCAGATATCCTTCCCCCGGGTCGCCTTCAGCGCAGCCAACGTGTCGGCAGGCTTGTCGGACACGATCACACCAGGACAATCCGCCTGGCGGAGGGTGCGTGAGAAGACGTAGGCTTGCATGCCGGGCATCCCACCGCCGCCTTGGCGTCGCGTTGCCTCGTAGGTATTCCGGCCCAGGAGGACGGTGTCGAATGCTCCCATGAGCGCGCCGAAGTCGATCTCCGGATCCATGACGATCCAGTCGCTCTCACCGTTCGGGCCGGCAATGTAACCGTCCAGGCTCATGGCCACTGAAAAGCGAACTCGTCTCATGGGTTTTGCAGCGCCCTCGGTCTCCTGGGCGGTGGCGCGAGGCTATTCACGCGGCATGGAGTTGTCGAGCGAGGAGTCGCCCGCGCCGGGCCTCGGCGCGGGACCGCACCCGTGCTTCATCGGTTCAGGCCAACCGCGGCAATACCTCCCGCGCAAACGCCTCCATGTTGCGGATCACGCGCGCGGAGTCGTGGTTGAAGAAGTCGAACCACAGCATCAGGCGGTCGTCGGGGTGGAAGCGCGCGCGCACCTGCTCGGCGACCTCGGCGGGGTCCCCCACCAGCGCGTTGTCGGCGGCGCTGGTGATCTTCTTCGGGTCAAGAGTGCCCTCCAGCGCGGTCCAGTAAGCGGCCAGGGCGGCCGACGCCTCCTCGCGCGCCGCGGCACTCCGGCCTGCTGCATCCAGTCTCGGCTCGGCGTTGATAAAGACCATCACGGTGCGCGGCATGTAGGCACGCCGCCACGGGCCGCCGTCCGGGTGAAAAGCGCGCGTCATACGCCGGTGGGTGTCCTCGATCACGTCGGGCGCGGTGATCGAGAGGTTGAAGACCTTGACCGGCAGCCAGCGGTTGAGATCCTCCTGCAACGAGGGGTCGTGCGAGCCCACCAGCAGGTCCACCGTCTCGCGCCGCCAGTCCTCCGGCACGATCTTGACATCCTCGAAGGTCCAGCGCTTCGCGAACACCAAACGCCCGTCGCGCTCCGGCCCGTGCAGCGCGCGCCACGCCTCGCGCGCGCGCTCCCAGTCGGCTTCGTTGCGGAAGTGCGCTCGCGTCAGCGCGACCTCCGCGGTCATGCCCGAGTTCAGCACCTCGCCGCGCAGCAGGCGCAAAAACACTTCACAGGTCTCGCGGAACATCTGGCCCTTGTAGGCGGGCCACGCCGCCGCCTCGGCCGCGTCGCGCGCGTCCACGCCGTAGGCGCAGTTCATGAAATCGAAGCGGCCGGCGCTGAAGCCGATGCGCAGGCGGCGGCGCTCGGCCGGATCCAGGCCGTGCAGGCTGGCGAAGGCCGCGATCCGCTCGGCGGCCGCGATCGGCCCTCCCCCGCACACGATGTTCATCACCGCGCTGCCGACCTCGATCCGCCGCGTGCGTGCGAGCACGCGCGCGGCCAGTTGGAAGATGTCGTTGTTGAGCCCGATCTCTCCCTGCCAGTGCGGCACGACCGGCCGCCGGTTGCGCTTCTGCACCTCCGTGGAGAGGTGCGATTCGGCGACCCACGCGCAGCCGTAGCCCAGCGCATCCGCCGCCTCGACCTGCGCGAAAAAGTTGCGCAACATCTCCGCCTCGCCCGGCAGGCGGCCGGCGACCGGCGTGCGGCTGATCGAGAAGAAGACGTCGAAGTGCATCGGCGCGGCGCCGAGGATAGCGGGGCCGGCGCCCGCGGAAAGGCACCGCGGTTCAGAGCCGGAACTCGACCACCGAGAAGCGGCCGGCGCTGACGAAGGGCGCCGTGGTCAGGGGCGAAGTCAAGACCCGCGTCCCGAAGCCCTCGCCGTACGGTCCGCTGCGCCAAAGCTCCGCCCCGCTGGCGAGCGCGACGAGTCGCAGTGGGCCATCCGCGCCGAGGAGGACGGTTCCCGGTGGCCCCGGTGTGATGCCGTCGATGGGAACGGTAGCCAGGCTCCGCTCGTAGACGGTCTGGTAACTTGCTCCGTTCCAGACGCCCGCGGCCACGCGCCCGTTCTGGTCCCCAAGCAGCAGAACCGTCGTGGATCCGAGGATTTGCAAGCTCATCGCGGTGAAGGCGCCCGGCAGGAGCGCCTCGAGCGCCTTGGTGACCCCGTCGTAGACGTAGACGGCGCCATTCTCGACCATGGCGAAGATCTCCGGGCGGCCGTCCATGTCTCCGTCCGCGACCGCGACCGCAGAGATCTTGTCCCAAGATCCTCCCATCTGTCCGGAGTGCCACTCTTCGGCGACCATGAGATAGTCGTACACGTAGACGAAGTTCCCGAGCGAGCCGGTGGTCTCCATGCCCGATCCGCAGATCAGTTCGAGGTCTCCGTCGAGATCCACGTCCGCGGCCTCGACGCTGTGGAACGGCGAACCGTCCGGCCACGGCATCGGGTTCGTCCATTGCAGCGTGAAGACGCCGGCGTCGTAGTCGTAGATTTCCAGCGCGCCGTAGTACCCGCGGTCGGTTCCGACCAGGATCTCGTCCCGCCCATCGCGATCCACATCGCGCAGCCTGACGTCGTGGATTCCGCTCGCGCCGGTTCCGCCCGCCACCACCGGGGAGATCGCGAGCGTCCGGAGCGTCGCGGCGTCAAGCACCATCAGGCGCCCGCTCCCGTAGCCGGACTCCGACTTGAAGCCCGCCACGACGATCTCCCGCAGGCCGTCCCCATCGAGGTCGCCGAATTCGGGACCGACGAGCGGGCCGTCGATGTGCTCGCTGCGCCACTGGATCTGCTGGGTCTGCCAATCCGCCACGTAGAGGTGATCGCTCACGGTCGAGGCATGCCCGGTCGCCCAGATCACCTCCTTGTCGCCGTCGCCGTCCACGTCGAGCGCGATCACGTCGGTCACCCCGGTTTCCGGCTTCTGGATGCGCCACTCTTCGAGCGTGGTCAGTGCATCGAAGCACCGGACGTCGCCCGAACTGCCGTTTCCGACCAGGAGTTCCCAGTCGCCGTCGCCCTCGACGTCCGTCAGACTGATCGCGTCGTTCGTAGAGTTTTGGATTGTCCACTGGCGCGATTGGAGCTCCACGTCGTAGGCCCGGATGGCAGTCGGCTCCTGCATCGCGACGAGCTCGGCGCGACCGTCGAGGTCCACGTCTTCGGAGGCGAGGCGGATCCCGAACTCCACGCCTCCCCTGTCCCACTGCGCGGTAAGCGTCAACGCGTCCAGCACCACGCCCGAAGTCACGGCAATCTCGGGCTGGGGATCGTCGTCCATCTGCGCGGCGACGAGGTCCACGCCGCCGGCGGCGCCGATTCCGAGCACCGCGCCGCCCGCGGAATGGACGACCACCTGCGCAGAGTCGAGCACGAGGATGTCGGCGTAGCCGTCGCCGGTCACGTCGCCGAGTTCGAGAGCCGTCGGCGAGACCGCGGAGGAGACGAAGGAGCCGATCAGCGCCTTGCTGCTCGGGTCGCGCAACTCGACAGTCGCGTCCTCGAGCAGGATGACAAGCGTGATTCCGCGTCCAGGAAGGATTTCCGCCGCATCCATGCGCACCACACCGGCAGGCACCAGTTCGGACACGTAGCTGTGCGTCCAGGCTCCTGTGCCCGGATCACGCCGCAGCGCGTACCAGTAATCGTTGGGCCCGAAACTGTCCGTACGCGCACTGCAGAACAATTCGGGCTGACCATCCACTTCCACAGCGACGAATCGGGCGGCGCCGATGCCAGACCCCATGATGGCCTCCATCTGGTAGGGCTGCGGAACACCGGGGGCGTGCTGCAGCCCGGCGAGAGCGAAGGCGGGAAGAAGGGAGGGCAGCATGGAGGAGTTCAGGGGGCCGAACACTCCAAACTAGCATCTCACGGCCATCGCGGTTCCTGAACTCCGCACGCCGCCCCACCGTCCTGCGCTGGCGCCACTGCACTCCACGGCGTCGAAGTGCATCGGCGAGGCGGCTGGATGGTAGCCTGACGCCCCCGCGCATGCTCCGCATCCTCCCGCTGCTGTTGCTCCTTGGCGCTTGTGTGCAGGCGCCTCCCTCTGCCACCGCCGGCGGCCTCGACGGCCTGATGGAGCGCTATTTCGCGGCGCGCCTGACCTGGAATCCCCTCTTCGCGACGCGTACCGGCCGCCACGAATGGGACGACCGCCTGCCGGAGGCCTCCATCGCGGCGCAGCAGCGGCGGCTCGCGGAGTTGAACGGGTTCCGGGAGGAGTTGACGGCGTTGCGCGTCGCGGAAGGCGATGCGGTGAACGCGGCCGTACTGAAGCACGTGCTGGAGGACGAGATCGGAGATCTCGAGCATCGCGCGTGGCGCATCCCGATCACCAACCGCGGCGGCTTCCACGTGGACTTCGCCGAACTGCCCCAGCGCCACCCCTTCGCGACGGTTGCGGACTACGAGCACTACGTCGCGCGACTGCGCGCCTTTCGCCGCTGGAGCGCCGATCACCTCGAACTGATGCGCGAGGGCGTCCGCACCGGCTGGACGCTGCCGCGCGCTTCGATGCACGGTTTCGCGGACACCGTCGCGGCGCACGTCGTGGACGATCCGGCGAAGAGCCTGCTGTGGGAACCCTTCAAGGAGTTCCCCGCGCACTTCGACCCCGCGACGCGCGCGCGCTTGACGGCGGCCGGCCGTGCGGCGATCGCCGAGAGCGTGATCCCCGGCTACCGCGACCTGCTCGATTTCTGGCGCAAAGAATATGCGCCGGCGCTGCAGCCGGAGGTCGGCTACGGGCGGCTGCCGGGCGGTGCGGAGTACTACCGCTTCCGCGTGAAATCATTCACCACTCTGGACCTGGATCCGGAGGACGTACACGAGCGCGGCGTCAAGGAGGTCGCGCGCATCCGCACCGAGATGGACGAGGTGATCCTCAAGGCCGGCTTCCAGGGCACCTTCGCCGAGTGGGTCCACTTCCTGCGCAGCGACCCGCGCTTCTACGCGAAGACCGGCGAGGAACTGATGATGCGCACCGCCGCGGTGTGCAAGAAGATGGACGGCCTGCTGCCGCAACTCTTCAGCCACCTGCCGCGCGCGCCCTATGGGCTCCGGCCGGTGCCGGACTACATCGCTCCCTACACCACCACCGCGTACTACCAGGAGCCAGCCGGCGACGGCTCGCACGCGGGTTTCTATTTCGTCAATCTTTCCAAATTGGAGAGCCGTCCGCTCTACGAGATCGAGGCGCTGTCGCTGCACGAGGCGGTGCCGGGCCACCACCTGCAGATCGCGATTCAGCAGGAACTCCAGAACATGCCCGAATTCCGCAAATGGGCCGATGTCACAGCCTACATCGAGGGCTGGGGCCTGTACTCGGAGCGGCTCGGCCTGGAGTGCGGCTTCTACCAAGATCCCTACTCGGACTTCGGGCGGTTGTCCTACGAGATGTGGCGCGCCTGCCGGCTGGTGGTGGACACCGGCCTGCACGCCTTCGGCTGGAGCCGCGCGCGCGCGATCGAATTCATGGCGCAGAACTCCGCGCTCGCGCTGCACAACATCGAGGCCGAGGTGGACCGCTACATCACCTGGCCCGGGCAGGCGCTGGCCTACAAGACCGGCGAGTTGAAAATTCGCGAACTGCGTGCGCGCGCCGAGGCAGCGCTGGGCGCGGGATTCGACGTGCGCGATTTCCACGACCTCGTGCTCGGCAGCGGCCCGGTGCCGCTGTCGGTGCTGGAAACGATGGTGGACGCATGGATCGGCGCGCAGAGGCGTTGAGCCCGCGCCGCAGCCGCTGTCAATGAACCGAGAACAGCATCAGGCTGTACTCGCCGGCAACCACGAGCAGATCATCGCGGCCCGGAGCGTTCGCAAGATCCCAGGGCGACCTGTACCCGAATGTCGCGCTCTCCCACAGAGCGGATCCGGTCGCTGTCGAAGTGAGTTCGAGGTGGCCAGGACCAGCGGTCCCGATCCAGATCGTGCCGGGCCGAACGCTCGCATGCACTGTGTAGGCCAACGGATCGCACGGGATCTGGCCGAAGCGACGGAACGGGCCGCGAGGCTTCGCGATGGCTACGATCGCGGCGGGCTCGCCGATGGCTGCAATGACCGAGCCGCCGATGGTCTCGATCACGTCGAGGTCTTCGAAGTAACCGGGCACTTCCCCTTCACGCACATGGGTCTGGCCGTCGTAGATGCTCACATTGACATTCCGATTCGTCGCACAGATCTCCAGGGCCGGATCACCGTCAAGATTCGCTACGCGAACTGCCGTATATTGGCCCGTCCAATGGCCGCTGGGAGGCGAGCGCCACTCCTCGAGGCCGGTGGCCGCGTCATAGACGGCGAGGATGGCCCCATTACTTCCGGTGTTGTTTCCGCCGCCTGCCGCGACGATCTCAAGCCTGCCGTCGAGATCAACATCACCCACATCCACCGCGACGAATTCCGTGAAATCCGGCGGATTCCGGTTGAGGTGGCTAAGTGTGAAGACGCCGGCAGCGAAGTCGAACACTGCGATCCTTCCAGTAAAGTTATAAAATGTTCCAGAGCGGTACCAGTCCATCGCTATCACGACCTCGTCCCGACCGTCTCCATCCACGTCGGCCAGTTGCAGGTCCATGGGACCATTTGACTCGGGAATTGGCACAAGCGCGTCGGAGATCGCAAGGAGCTCGAGACTCGGCCAGCGGAAGGCGAGAATCCTGCCCCCTTGGTTGGAGGAAGTTCCGCGCGATGCGGTCACCAGTTCCCAGGCTCCGTCCCCGTCCAGGTCGCCGAATTCTGCGCCCACGAACGGCCCCCTCAAATCGTGGCTGCTGGCGATCACGGTCCGCGTATTTGAATCTGCGACGTGGACGCCGTCCCAGCCTCCAGAGAAGTTGGTGTCGGAAGTCCAGAGGATTTCCTCGATGCCGTCCGTTCCCAAGTCGGCGGCGGCCAGGGCTCGGATGGTGCCGCCGGCAGCCGGTACGCGGAACTGCTCCTGCGATGAAAGGGCGTCGCGGACGATCACTTCATTTGCGGCGGAATCCGCCACCAGCAATTCGACGACGCCGTCACGGTCTAGATCCGCGAGTTGGATCGTGTCCGGCGATCCCGAGGCAAGGCTCCACTTCAGCGCGCCCTGATCCACGTCGTAGCATTCGATGGTGCCAGAGATACTTTTCACTACGAGTTCATCCAGCCCGTCCTGGTCCACGTCCGCAGCACGGCACTCGTCGGCAGATGACGGCAAGGTCCATTGGATCGTGCGCGTCCCGAGATCCAGTACCGAGTAGGCTCCCGCCGCTTCGAGGGCCGGATCCGCGTCCATCTGGCCCACCGCCAGCAGGCCAAAGTTGATTCCCAGGCTCCATGCCAGGACTCCATTGCCTTCGTAAACCTCGAAGAACGACGATCCAGACACGAGAATCTCGTCCACGCCGTCGAAGTCCACGTCGGCAAGTTGCAGCGATTCTGGCGTGTCCGACGTTGGGAACGAGGCTACCTGCCTGCGAGTATCCCACTCGACCACGCGCACTTCGCCTGTCAGGTAGTGGTCGTAGAGCAGGACGAAGTGGTCTTGCGTGGATTGAAGCGGCCTGCCCAGCACAATCTGCTGGAGACCTAATTCGAACGGGCTGACGTAAGCGGTGGTCAGCCCAGCCGTGGCGGAATGGTCAAGCACCATCCAGGCGTCTGCGTTCCCCGACCCACCACTGTTGGTGCCCAACGCGACGACGATTTCGGCGCCTTGCGATCGGTCGTGCGTCAGGAAACCACCGCTCCCGACGTCACCGGCCAGAATGCCGAAACTCCAGACAGGCTCCTGGCTGATTTGCGCGGCGTCTGAGATCTCGAGTCGGGGTGTCGCCAGCAAGAGTGTGAGGAGGAAGTAGAGCACTTTGCCACTCTAGATCTCGAGAATCGAATCCGTCAAGAAGAATCGCCGCGCGGTGTGGAAGCGGTCCGTGCCGCCCGGCGGATGGACCGCTCGCGCGCCGAGGCCGCGCTGGGCGCGGGTTTTGACGTGGGCCTTCCACGACCTCGTGCTCGGCAGCGGCCCGGTGCCGCAGTCGGTGCTGGAGGAGCGGGTGGACAGGTGGATCGGCGCGCGCGGCGGATGACCATGTGCCTTCACTCGCGCCGGAAGCCAGTCAGGCAATAGGTGCCGCCGGCCACGAAAAAACGGGGGACAGCACCGGGTTGCGCGACCTTGCGTCCGAAGGAGTAGTACGACGGAGCGCGCCACAGCACCGCGCCGGACGCCCAATCCACGAGTTCAAGATTTCCTGCGACCTGGAGCCACAGCCGGCCCGGCAGGGACTGCGAAATACCTCCGATGTAGTCATTGGAAACGGAATGCTCCAGGAACAAGAATCCGTTCCCGCTCCTCGGCCCATAGACATGGACCGTACCGAGAGAATCGCCGAGGAGCAGGAACTCGCCGCGGCTTCCGGAGTAGACCTCAAGGCAGGAGTAACCGTACCCGTCGGTGAACTCGACCAGCCGTGAGACGCCATCGAGGGCGAAGAGCGGACTCGCACTCGCGTAACCGCAGATTTCGTCCATGCCGTCGCCATCCAAGTCGAACATCCGCAGTTCGAGCACCTCCGCGTGATCGAATCCGAGATCGGCAGAACGCCATTCCTCCGCACCGGAACGCGCGTCGTACACGATGACCCGTAGTCCGTCATTCAAGAATCCGGTTTGGCAAGCGACGACGACCTCCCGGTCGCCGTCGTGATCCACGTCCGCGGCCTCGACCGCAGTGAAAATCGAAGTGTTCGCCCGGTCGGCATTCTCCCATTCCTTGACGATCGCGCCGGCTGACAAGCCGTAGGCCTGAACGATTCCCTTGCCGCGGCGTTCTGTCGCAATGAGAATCTCCGGCGTGCCGTCGTGGTCGTAGTCGCGGAGTTCGAGATCGCGGATCGGGCCGGAAGCGAGATCGGTGACCGGCGCGGAGATCAGGACGCTCCGGTATTCGGGAGGCGTGAACACCAGCACGCGTCCATTGGCCTTCTCCTCGTCGCTGAAGGCGCTGGCGGAGACCAGTTCGGGCACCAAGTCCCCATCGAGGTCGCCGAACTGCGGGTCCAGAAACGGCCCGGTCAAGGAAGGACTGGCCCACTCCAGGGCGTGCGTGGCGCCGTCGAAGATGTAGAGCGCATCGCCGCCGCTGTGAGTCCGCTTGGAGCCCCAAATGATCTCCCGCAGCCCGTCCCGGTCCAGGTCGCAGGCCTGCAGGTCGCTCACTCCTTCGTTCGGATTGGGAATGCGGAACAACTCGCGCCCGTCGAATGCATCGTAGGCGACGACGTCGGCGGTGCCGCCGACGCCGTGCAGAAGTTCCCAGGCTCCGTCGTTCTCGAGATCCACGATCTCGATCGCTTCATTCGCGGCTGACGGCAGCGACCATCTCTCGGCGCGCGCGACGAGATCGTGCGAGCGCACGGATCCGAAATCCGGGCGCGAGAACAGTTCATGGATGCCATCGCCATCCACGTCCGCCGAATCCAGTTCGACGCCGAACGGAGAGGGCGCGGTCCACTCGACGAGCCGGGTGACCGTGTCGAGCACCACTCCCTCGCCGGAGACCACCTCGAGCGCCGGATCGCCGTCGAATTGCGCGACCAGGAGATCCTGACCACCCAGGCCTGGGCTGGTCCAAAGCAGTTGACCGGTTCCGTCGTAAACCTCCAGCGACTCGAAGGCCCCCGCGCCGTTGACAAGGATCTCATCGCGGCCGTCGAAGTCGAGATCCGCGACTGCCAGGCCCCCGGGATACCGCGTCAAGGTCCGGATCGAGAGGATCAGCGGGCCATCGTCCGCCTCGAAGACCGAGAGAAAGTAGGATGCATGTGCCACGACCAGGTGTTCCGAACCTGTTCCGTCGAGGTCGCCATACGCCATTCTGCGTATCAGGAAGCCCTGGTGCGGGCTGACCCAGGCGTGACGCAATCCGGAGCCCGAATCCGGCTCCAGTCGCGACCAGAAGCGGAGGTCGGCTGAGCGGGACGCGATGCCCGCGGCCAGGATGACGCGCGGTACCGGACCGGAATCGTCCGCCAGAATCCCGCCCTCGCCGGGACTGCTGCCGAACACGGCGTACTGCCACGCCGGTTCCGCTCCCGCCTGCGCGAGGGCGGAGGGCAATCCGAGGAGCACGGCGACGATCATCAAACGAGGGATGCGGGAGCCGCGGAGCAGCCATTGTACTACCCGTGAGTGTGCCGCAGCCTCCGCGCCCCGCCGACAACCACCGCCGCAGCCAGGGCCACCAGCAGGCCCGCCGCGACGGCGTTCCAGGCGCGCAGGTCCAGGCCGGCGGCGGCCTTCAAGTTGCTGAACAGCAGCGAGAGCAGCGCCCACAGCGTGATTGTCAGCAGGAAGACGGCGGGAGCGAGCGTGAACCAGGCGCTGCGCATGCCAGCCCCCCCCCCACGCGCCAGCCACACGGTCAGCACCGTCAGCGTCAGCCCCGCGAGCAACTGGTTCGACGCGCCGAACAGCGCCCAGAAGGTCTGGTACGCTCCCGGCTCGCCGAGGCCGAGAATCAGCGCCGGCGGCGCCAGCGTGATCAGCGTGCCCGCCACCGCGCCGCCGCGGCCGCGCCAGCCCGTCAGTTCCTGCACGAGATAGCGGCCGAGGCGAGTGGTGACGTCCAGCGTGTCGAACACGAAGGTCGAGAAGGCCATTGCGCCGAAGGTGATCGCGAAGGGCAGGTTCTCGGGGCCGAGCAGGATCGTCAGGAAGCGGCCGATCCCTTCGCCGTAGATGCGCCCGGGCGTCTTGCCGGCCAGATCCTCCTGCGCGACGATCGCCACCGTCACCACCGCGATCAGCGCGACGAAGGCCTCCCCCAGCATCGCGCCGTAACCGACGACGCGCGCGTGCGACTCTTGCGCGAGTTGCTTCGAGGTCGTGCCGCTGCACACCAGCCCGTGGAAGCCGCTGCACGCGCCGCAGGCGATCGTCACGAACAGGAACGGGAACAGCATCCCGGTCGGCGCGCCGGTGTCCCAGGTCTTGAAGGCCGGCTGCGCGATCTCGTAGCCGCCGAAGAACACGCCCAGCAATCCGGCGGCCAGCGCCGAGTAGAGCACGAAACCGCCCAGATAGCCGCGCGGCTGCAGCAGCGCCCACAGCGGCGTGACCGAGGCGAGGCCGCAGTAGGCGAGGATCACGAGCGCCCACGTGCGCGCGTCGTACAGTAGAAAATCCGAAATCTGGGTGCCGAACCACGACAGTGCGAAGACCGCCGGCACAAAGAGCGCCGTCACCAACCACAGCGGCGGCTTCAGGAAGCGTTGCACGAGGCCGAGCAGCAGCGAAAGCCCGAGATACATCGCGCTGGCCGCGGCGACCGCCCCCCCCGGATTGAAACTCCGCTCGCCCTGCAGTTCCTCGCTGCCGCTGACGAAGGAACCGGCCGTGATGTCCGTGAATGCCAGGATCACGTACACCAGCGCGATCCAGATGAATGCCATCATTGCGCGCCCGGCGCCGACGCCGAGATGCTCGCGCGCCATCTCGGCGACCGAGCGGCCGCCGTGGCGCACCGAGCCGTGCAGCGCGGCGAAGTCGTGCACCGCGCCGATGAAGATCACGCCGAAGCCGATCCACAGCAGGCAGGGCAGCCAGCCGAATGACTGGCAGGCGAGAATCGGACCGGCGATCGGACCGGCGGCGGCGATCGCCGAAAAGTGCTGTCCGAACAGATAGAAGCGGCGCGCCGGCACGAAGTCCACGCCGTCCTCGCGCGCGACCGCCGGCGTCGGCCGCGCGTCGTCAAGGCCGAGGCGCCGCGCGACGAAGCCGCCATAGAGCCGGTAGCCGAGCGCGAGGATCAGAAGGAAGGAGACCGCCAGAATCGGCAACGACACGCTTCATCCTAGGGTTGCGGAGGCGCGGCCTTGAACCCCCCCCACGGCAGGCGCAGACTGATTTCATCAAACTCGCCCTCCACTGGAAGATCCTGATCGGCGCGATTCTCGGCGCGGGACTCGGCGCGCTCGGATACGCGTTCCTCGGCGCGGAATCCGCCGCGCTGCAGGGAGTGCTGAAGTACGGAGCGAAGCCGGTCGGCGACGTCTTCATCGGACTGCTGTTCATGCTGGTGCTGCCGCTCTTGTTCAGCGCGCTGGCGCTGGGCGTGGCGCAGATGCAGGATCTGAAGGCGCTCGGGCGCATGGGCGGCGTGTCGCTGCTCTACACGGCGGCGGCCTCGATCGTGGCGGTGGTGATCGGCATGCTGGCAGTGGAAATCTTCCAGCCGGGCGCCGGCGTGACGCCCGAGCAGCGCGAGCAACTGCTGACCTTGTCCAGTGGCGCGTGGCAGGCGCCGGCCGCCGCGCCGAAGACCGGCATGGACCTGATCACGGCCATCGTGCCGCGCAACCCGCTGAAGGCCGCGGCCGACGGCGATTACCTCGGGTGGATGTTCTTCTCGCTGATGATCGGCATCGGCCTGTGCCTGGTGCGCACGGAGGCGACGAAGCGCTTCGAGGAGGTGCTGCAGGGCCTCTTCGACGTGTGCATGCGGCTGATCCAGATGGTGATTCAGATGGCGCCGGTCGGGGTTTTCGCGCTGCTCTTCGCGCTGACCGCGACGCTCGGCTGGGGCATTCTGGTGCAGATCGGCAAGTACATGCTGGTGGTGACCGGCGCGCTGGCGCTGCATCAGTTCGTGATCTACGGACTGGCCGTCAAGTTTCTCGGCGGCATGAGCCCGCGTTTCTTCTTCCGCGGTTCTGCGGAGGCCATGCTGACCGCGTTTTCGACTTCCTCGTCGAACGCGACGTTGCCGACCGCGCTGAAGGTGGCCGAGGAAAAACTGGGCCTGCCGAAGCAAGTTGCGCGCTTCGTGTTGACGATCGGCGCGACCGCCAACCAGAACGGCACCGCGCTGTTCGCGACCGCGGCCGTTCTCTTCCTTGCGCAGTTCTACGGCGTGGACATCAGCCTCGGCCAGATGCTGTCGGTGGGCGGCGTCTGCGTGCTGGCGGGCATCGGCACAGCCGGCGTGCCGTCGGGCTCGATGCCGATCATCGCGATGATGCTCGGCATGCTCGGCCTGCCGATCGAGGGTGTGGGCCTGATCTTCGCCGTGGACCGCTTCCTCGACATGTGCCGCACCACGCTGAACGTGACCGGCGACCTGTCGGCTGCCGTCATCGTCGCGCGCGTCGAGCGCGCGGTGGCGGAGCGGAAACGCGCCGGCTGACGATCAGTTCGCGCGGTATCCGAGCAGCGCGTGACCGGAACCCAGCAGGCACCCGCCCGGGAATGTGAGGTCTGCAGCGATGCGCAAGCCCATGCGCGTGGGCTCGCTCCAGCCATAATCCTCACCGAACCACTCAATGCGATTGCGGCGCAGATTGACCAAGTGCAGCCGCCCGCCTACGAGGACCCAGGCGGAGTCAGACGGACCGGCAGCGATCGCCCGCACGGCGCCCAAGCTGGGGACGGTACGTCCTTCCAGCGTCAGTCCCCTACCGGGCAGCCATCGCAGGGCAGTGATGGTGCCATCCTCGCTGCCGAGCAGAAGGTACTGGCCCTGTTCGTCCTTCGACACATCCATCGAAGTCAGCGGGCCGAGGAACCGTCCTTTCGGCGCATCGGAGAACTGATCGAAGAGAAACAATCCGATGCCCTCGACCAGCGCGATCACGTCGGGAAATCCGTCGCGGTCGAGGTCAACCGCGCGCAAGCCGGTGATAGAGGCACTTCCGGGAGGCCCAATCCCGTCGAAGCGGCGACGCGGCATCGAGCACGGGTATTCGTAAAGCACGACCTGAGCCCCACGGTGTATGGGTTGATGCTCACCGACGAGAATCTCGATGCGGCCGTCCCGGTTCAAGTCAGCTGCCTCGATGGACGCCAGCGCGCGGGGATCGGCTGAGAACAACCCCGCGCGCCAGAACTTCTGCAGCTCTCCGGTTCCGCGACCCACTCCGTAAGCGCGAGCGAACCCACTCCTGCCTTGACCATCGAGTTCCCTCCCGGCGACGAGGATTTCGTCTCGTCCGTCGGCGTTGAGGTCCGCGACCTTCAAGTCGTGGACGGCGCCTTTCCTGATGTCAGTGATCGGGTTGCTCTCATCCAAGGTCCTGAAATCGCGCGGAGCGAGCATGGACAGCCGGATGTCGTAGTAACCGTCGTCACCCGTTGCAACTACGACCTCAATCTCACCGTCTCCGTCAAGATCCCCCAGGGCGGGTCCCGCCAGGAACCGGCTCGGCTTGTTCGAAACCCACTCTGCGGTGCCGGGGTTGTGGAGGGGCGCAATGATCGAGACTCGGTCTCCACTCACGAGCACCAGTTCGACCGCCCGGTCGTCGTCGAGGTTCACGGCACGCATGTCGTACACGCCGTAAGTCTGGGTCCGGGCCTCGAGAAGTGCCGCGCCCGTGCGCAGATCCCAGATCAGGAGATCGGGCGCCGTGGCGGAATTGCCGGGATGGAAACCGCAGAACACCTCCGGAATGCCGTCGTGATCCAGGTCGCCGGCCGCGACGCTCTGCGCGCTGTGTCCGACCCGCCAGGAGGGATCTAGGAGCCGCGCGAGGATCGCTCCGTGATGGACATCCCAGATCTCCACGGGGTCCAGTACCGCCTGATCGCTCACGCACAGCAATTCCTCGATGCCATTCGAATCCAGATCGCACGCGAACACGTCCCGGAACGGGCCGGGTAGCGTCACCTGCACCGAGCCCGTGGCAACGTCGAGCACGACTGCGCTGGGAGCTGCGGCCTCGGCACCGGAGTCGGAGTCGAGTTGCGCAATGATCACGCCGGGCTCCGAGAGAATGGGGCTCGACCAGACCTGCCTGCCATCCGCGTCATAGGCGCGCGTCGCCTGGCTGGAACTGACGTGGATCTCGTCCAGCGAGTCCGCATCGGAATTCGCCACCTCGAGGCCGTACAGCGTGTTCGGTGTGCCGAAGGTACTAAGCAGTGCGCCGGAGAGCAGATCCCGAACCTCGACCTGCCCGGTATAGAGCAGCAGGATCGCCTCCACAGCCGGGCCGGCGATCACGTTTCCCGTCGCAACGCTGTGCACTGGGGAATAGGGGCTGGTAAGGATCTGGAGATATTCGTCCTGCTGTGAGTCATACCGGAGCTCGAAGAAGTATGGATCACTCTCAAACTGACTACCTCCTCCACCGCGGAACAGCAGCAAGGGGTGGATAGGTGCATCCACGATGTCCACGACACCCCTGTTGCCTCCACACGCTGCGAAGCCGCGTTCGCGTACGAGTGCGGCTTGCGAAGTGGAACTTGCAGAGGCCAGGCAGGCGACGACTTCCAGGATCACGGTCAGAAAATTGTAGCCGAATATCGGCACCGACAGGAGGATCGCAATGCCGATCGAGCGCGCGCGACGATGACGGCAGCCTGACCCGCCAAGAAACGCGGAGCCGCTCCCGGTCGGCGGGGTTCCGCGTCCAGACTCCCCGATGCGCGACTCCATCCGCCTTCTCTTCGCCCTCGGTGCCGCCGCGGCCGCAGGGGCTCTCGCTTTCGCTCTGCCCCAGCAGGGAGGCCCGCTCCTGCCACCGCCCAGTCCGGCGGAGAACCCGCCGACCTTGGACAAGGCGCTGCTCGGCAAGATTCTGTTCTGGGAGGAGCAACTCTCGAGCGACAACACCGTGGCCTGCGGCTCCTGCCACCAGCCCGGCCGCGGTTTCAGCGACCCTCGCACGCCCGCCAACCCCGGGCCTGACGGGATTGCACCTCGCCCGACGACGTGATCGGCAGCCCGGGCGTGATCCGCCAAAGCGCGGCCGGCGATTACCAGCCTGACGCGGTATTCGACCTCTTCCCGCAGATCACCGGCCGGCACGCGCCGGAGATCGTCGGCGCGCTGTACCAGCCGGAGGTGTTCTGGGACGGCCGCGCGGCCGACCGCTTCGTGGATCCGCAGACGGGCGCGATCAGCATCGCGACCGGAGGCGCGCTCGAGAGCCAGGTGGTCGGGCCGCCGGTGAGCGACGTGGAGATGGCGCACGAGGCGCGCGACTGGAATCAGATCAAGGTCAAGATCGCGAGCGCGCGGCCCTGGGCTCTGGCGACGAATCTGCCGCCCGACGCCGCCGCGGCCATCGCCGCGAACCCGACTTACCCTGCGCTCTTCGACCGCGCTTTCGGCGATCCGGCCGTCACCGCCGAGCGCATCGCCTGGAGCAGCGCGGCGCCATCGTCGCGCGCGTCGAGCGCATGATGGCAGCACGCAAGCCGTCCGGCCGATCAGCGCGCGCGGAATCCGAACAGGGCGTAGGGGCCCGCGGTGAAGAAGAGGCTCGGGGCGGGGGGCGAGGTCGTCACGTGGTCGCCGAAGCCAGGCCCATAGTGTTCCGACGTCCATAGAACTTGCGCGATGTGCGGATCGAACAGCGACAGGCGGCCTTCATGGGCCACCCAGAGCCGGTCATTGGCCGCGATGGAAATGGCGGAGACCGGGTCCGCCAATACGCTCCAGTGCACGAGGGGCTCGAACCCGGCCGGCGTCGCGCGGGTCGCAAGGACCGCGCCCTGCGCATCGCCGAAGAAAAGGAAGGTGCCCCGCGCGGACTGCGCCAAGCGGTACGCCGTGAAGTCGCCGTAGATCGCGTACTCCTCCACCGGCGAGCGGTGGTCGAATACGAACAATCCGAGGCCAGGCACCCAGGCGAGGACTTCTGGCCACGGGTCGCCGTCCACCTGCGCAACATCCAGTTCGCGTACCTCATCGAGAGTACCTCCCATCGAGCGGGTTTCACCGACCTGCTGGCCATTGCCGTAACTGAAGATTCGTACCACCGGACCGCGCACGTTTCTGCGGCCACCCTCGCCGGCCAGGATCTCGAGATGGCCGTCGAGATTGAGGTCGCCGGCTGCGACGGACGTCATCGCCCGATGATCTACCCACGGATAGCCGCTGATCCAGTCCAGGTAGATCTCGCGGGTCCACGGCGCATACCGGTAAACCCGCGCTTCGCCGAAGTTGAGGGCATTCGCAACGGTCAGGATCTCCAGCACGCCGTCTCCGTCCACGTCGTAGAGTTTGAAGTCCGTCAGCACGGAGTCGATTCCCTGACTGGTACGCATTTGCTCAGAGACGGCGATTGTCGTGAAGTCCGACGGATCCACCAGCATGAAACGTCCTCCTGAATTCTCGTATGGCAGGTAGGTGTCGCCGCAGCCATAAACGAGTTCCGGCACCCCGTCGCCGCTGATGTCGCCGAGTTGCGGCCCGAGCATAGGGGCGAGCGTTTCGGCGGCACGCCACTCCTCCGACGGCTGTCCGGCCGCGACTCCGACCACGCCGAACGCGTACCGGCCGCCCATCAGGATCTCCCGCCGGCCGTCGTCGTCCGCGTCGACTACGACAAGGCGCTCGGGCAGTAGGAGGGACGTCCGGTAGGTGAAGAGGAGCGCCTGCGTGACCGTGTCGTAGCAATCCAGCGCGTTCGGATGCTGTGTCGAACTGAACTGTTGCGCCCCGAGCAGGACTTCCCAGCGGCCGTCGCCCTCCAAGTCGGCGAGTTTCACGGCGGTGGCGTCACGATTGAAGATCTGATGAATGGTCCACTTCAGTGCACGAAGGTCCGCGTCGTATGCACTGATCTCGCCCGACGCCCGCACGTCAACGATCTCGTCCATGCCGTCGCCGTCGAAATCAGCAGCGTCCATGCCCTCGACTGAAGTGGCGGTCCAGTTCCACTGCATGACACGAGAGTTCAGATCGAACACCTGGCCAGAATCGGTGAGTGCTTCGAGCGCGGCATCCCGGTCCACCTGCGCAATGAGGAGTTCGGCACCGCGCGGTAGCGAGGAACTCCAGAGCGGAGTGCCATTCGGGGAATAGACATGCAAGCCGGCGTCGAAGAGACCGCCAGAGAGAAGGTAGATCTCGTCACGACCGTCGCCGTCGCCGTCCGCCAGTTCGAGACTGCGCAAGTTGTTGACGCTCTCGAAGTCGTGCAGGAGCGCGCCGGTCAGCGGATGATGGACGGCGACGTGTCCATCGGACTCCGCGATGACCAGTTCCGGAAGCGCGTCCCCGAACATCTTGCCGAGGTCAATGCCGACGAGGTCGCCACCGGGCTTGTCGCTGCTGATCAGGAAGGGCCGGTATTCGCCCGAGCGCGGGTCGTGGCGTAGCGCGTACCAGTAGTCGTTCTCACCGATGGGATAGCTCTCATCGTTGACTCGCGCTGAGACGTAGAGCAGCGGCGGGCCGGCGGGCAGGCGCAGCACCTCGATCCCGGCCCTTCCGACGTAGGTTCCGCCCGCGACGTGGAACCGCTCGGGTGCCGCGGACGTCTGGAGCAGCAAGGTCAGGATGAAGGAGAAAGCGGGCATGATCGGCTCCAGCCTATCACCAGCCGGTAAGACCGGGGCACTCGGCGCGCGAGGGTCATGTGAGGCGATTTCTAGGGCATCGTTGAACAAGTGCTTTCGTTCCGGCGCGTGGATTCGCGTCCGGAATCCAGGAGCCGAGTTCTGCGCCTATTGGTGAAAAGGCGCGGGTTCCGGCGACGCCGAGCCCGGGCGCGAGGACCGCGTCCGGGCGGAACTGACTTTTTCAGCATCCTGCTAGATACCGTTCAAGCGCCCGCCATCCGCGGCGATGCTCTGCCCGCGCACGTAGGCGGCAGCCGGTGTGGCGAGGAAGACCGCCACCGCGGCGATCTCTGCAGGGCGGCCGAGACGGCCTTCAGGGATGAGCGCCAGCCACTCGCGCGCGACCTGCTCCAGCGCCACGCCGCGCCGTTTTGACATGGCCGCCTTCAGTTCGGCGAGCCGCTCGGTGTCGGTGAAGCCGGGCAGCACGTTGTTGATCGTCACGCCGGACGGCAATTCCTTGCTCAAGGTCTTCGACCACGCCGCCATCGCGCCGCGGATCGTGTTCGACACGCCGAGCCCGACCAGCGGCTCGCGCACGCTGGTGCTGATCACGTTGACGATCCGCCCGTAGCCGGCCTCCCGCATCCCGGGCAGCAGCAACTGCACCAACCGGTGGCTCGCCAGCACATGACACCGGAACGCGCGCTCGAAGTCGGCCGGCTGCGCGTCGAGGATCGGCCCGGAGGGCGGACCGCCGGAATTGTTCACCAGCACATGGATCGGCGGCAGACCTTCCAGCGCGCGCGGCAGGCCATCCAGATCCTCGAGGTCATGCGCGACCGCGCCTGCAAGGCCGAGCCGCGCGATCTCGTCCCCGCGCCGCGCCAGGCCCCACACGCGCGCACCCGCCTCCTTGAGCCCGAGCGCGATCGCGCGTCCGATCCCGGATGACGCCCCGCACACCAGCGCGTTCTTCCCCGCAAGATCCTTCACGCCGTCGCCCCCCACAGCGCGTTGCGCACCTCCCACAGTTCCGGGAAGAAGCGCAGTTTCAGCCGGCTCTCCAGAAAGGCTGCGCCGGACGAGCCGCCGGTGCCGGTCTGACCGCCGATCGTGCGCGTGACCATCAGCACGTGTACCGCGCGCCATTTGGACCAAGTGGTGTCCAGATCGAGCAGCGCCTCCGCCAGCAGGATCCAGTGATACTCGTCCTTGGGCCGTTGGTAGAAGTCGCACAGCAGCGTCACGAGCCCCGGATGCAATGCGTGCGCGCGCCGCACGTCGCGATCAAGCACCTCGCGCGGCACCGGGTGGCCGGCGCCCGCGAGCGCGCGCAGGAAGTGGTCGTACACCGAAGGCGCCGCCGCGCGCACGCGCAACCGCTCGGCGCTCTCCGGCCAGCGCGCGAAGAACTGCTCGAAGAACTCGTCGCGCAGGCCGCAGGCGAACTCGATCTCGCGGAACTGCACCGACTGGAAGCCGCTTCCCGCGCCCAGCGCCGCGCGGAAGCCGGCGAACTCCACCGGCGTCAGCGTGGACAGCAACTGGATCTGCTGCACCAGGCACTCCAGGATGCCGTTGACGCGCTTGACGGTCTTCAGCGCGCGCGACACCGAACCGGCCGCCAGGTGCTCGCCGAGCAGGTCGAGTTCGTTCAGCACTTCCTTGAACCAGAGTTCGAAACTCTGGTGGATCACGATGAAGAACATCTCGTCGTGGTGCGGCGGACGGCTGCGCTGCTCCTGCAGCGCCAGCAGTTCGGGAATCTTGAGGTAGGAACTGTAGTTCAACTCCTCGAAGCGCAACTTGCCGTACTCCGCGCGGGCCGGGTCCACGCGCGCAGGATACAATCCCGCCCCCATGCGCTTCTGGCTGGTCAAGGAGGAGCCGTCGCACTTCTCCTTCGCGGACTTCGCCGCGCGCGGGTCCGCGCGTTGGGACGGGATCCGCAACTTCCAGGCGCGCAACCACCTGCGCGCGATGGCGGCGGGCGACGCGGTGCTGTGGTACGCGACGGGAAAGGTCAAGGCGGTGGTGGGCACCGCGACCGTCGCGCGCGCCGCCTACCCCGACCCGACCGCGGGGCAAGGCGACTGGTCCGCCGTGGATCTGAAGGCGGGGCGCGCGCTGCGCCGCCCGGTCGCTCTCGCCGAAGCGAAGGCCGACGCGCTGCTGCGCGCCTGCGCGCTGGTGCGCCAAGGCCGGCTGTCGGTGGTGCCGCTCGACGCCGCGCAGCACGCGCGCATTCTCGAACTCGGCGCGCGGCCGTGAGCGCGCCCGCCCGGCTCGAACCCTGGGTGCGCCTGCACTCCTGGCTGCGCGGCCTGCGCGCGTGGCACAAGGACGTCGCCGACGCCAGTCCCGGCGTGCGCTCCGGCGACATGGCCGCGATCTACGACGGCGAGGATTGCTTCTGCGGCTGGGGTCTGGTGCAGACGCGCGCCGAACTGGCCGTCCGTCTCGTCACGCGCGAAACCGCGAAGCCCGACGACGCCTGGTGGAACGAGCGCGCGCGCGCCGCGGTCGAGCGCCGCCGCCGCGAGCCCGGCTTGCCGCTCGACCCGGTGCGCGTGATGCACGCCGAGGGCGACGACTTCCCCGGCCTGGTGGTGGACCGCATCGGCCCGGTGCTGCTCGCGGAGGCCTACACCGCGCCGATGGTCGAGGTCTTCGCGCGCGTCGCGCCGGCGTTGCACGAGGCGCTGGGCACCGCGCACCACGTGATCGAGCTCGACGCGGCCGCCGCGCGCGCCGAGGGCGCGGAGCCGTTCACGCGCAAGTCCGCGGGCTGCCCCACGCGCGTCGAGTTCGAGGAGCACGGCGTCAAGTGGGAACTGTTCCCCGGCGAGGGCCACAAGACCGGCTTCTTCCTCGACCAGCGCGAGAATCGCGCGCGGCTGCGGGAGTACGTCGCCCTCGCGGTCGCCGCCGGGCGCCCGCCCGAGGTGCTCGACGTCTGCTGCTATACCGGCGGCTTCGCGCTGAACGCCGACGCCGCCGGTGCGGCCTCGGTGACCGCCGTGGACCTCGACGAGAAGGCGATCGCGCAGGCGCAGCGCAACGCGCACCGCAACGGCATGAAGCGCGTGCGCTTCACCCACGACGACGCTTTCACCTGGATGCGCCAGACGGCGCAGGGCGGCCGCACCTTCGACATCGTCGTCGTGGACCCGCCGAAGTTCATTCCCAAGCGCATGGCCGAAGAGGAGGGCCGCGCGAAATATCACGACCTCAACAAACTCGCGATCCCGCTGGTCGCCCCGGGCGGACTGCTCGTCACCTGCTCGTGCAGCGGTCTGCTCTCGCCGGTGGACTTCCAGGAACTGGTGCGGCGCGCCGCAAAGGGCCGCGCGCTGCGCTTCCTGCGCGAGACCGGCGCCGGTCCCGACCACCCGGTGCGCGCCGACTTCCCCGAGGGCCGTTACATGAAGGCGCTCTGGGCCCGCGCGGACTAGCAGCCTGCTAGAAATCCACGCGAAATCCGACCAGCCGCGCCGGCTTGCCCTCCTCCTGGATGCGGCGCATCGCGATCGCCTCGTCCTTGCCGTCTCCGTCCAGGTCGCGCAGCGCGAGCGCGTGCGGAGCCTCCCAGCCGCCGGGCAGTTCGATGCGGGCATCGGGCGGACGCGCGCGCGTCAGCGCGACCAGCGCCGAAGTGCGGCCCAGCACCCACTCGGCGAGGTCGTCGGCTTCGAGGGCGACCTCGCGGCCGCGCGCCCCGAGCGTGTCCTGCAGGAACTTCTCGCGCGCCTGCGAGCCCGGCGATCCGGCAGGGACCACGCCGCGCCAGACCGAGAGCGTGCCGGCGGGGTCGAGCATCACGACGTCGGTCGCGAGACCGTCGCCATCGAGATCCGCGCGGCGCACCACGGTCTTGCGCAAAGCCGCGAGCCGGTCGTCCTGCTCCTTGGCGAAGGTCAGCAACCGCTCTCCCTTCACCAAGACGTCGCGGTCGTAGAGCGGTCGCGCGGAGAAACCACCGTCTCCGAGGCCGCGGAAAACCAGGAAATCGAACTGAATGCTCCACGAGAAGAAGGCCGCGCGCGCCAGTTTGAGGATGCCGATGTCCTCGACCCGCACGACGACCAGATCGGAGTGCTCGTCTTCATCGAGTCTGGCGCAGGCGATGTAGAAAGGATTCCCGTCCACCTTCAGCGTCTTCAGCGGGGCGGACGCGTCCACGCCCGTCGCCGAGCCAAGGAAGGTGCGCACCTTGCCATCGCCGAGCACCAGCAGATCCTCCGCGCCGTCCCCGTTGAGGTCCTCCCACTCATCCACCACGAGTGTGCGTACGAGTTGGGAAAGATTGCGGACGTCGAACTCCACTTGCTCCGGATCGCGCCGGTATGGCTCGAGGTCAATGGTGCGGGTCGGCTGCTCCGGCAGTCCGCTGCCGGTCGCGATGAATTGGCGCACCAGCATTCCCTCGTCCACCACCAGGTCGGGCCGGCCGTCGCCGGTCGTGTCCTCGGGCACCAGCCCGGGAATCATGTAGGAGCGCTCGATCCGATCGAGCAGGTTCGCTCCGGATCCGGACTCGAGCCCGAGGCGCGCGACCGCGCCAAGGTCCGGGCCGGCGCGGAAACCCTGCGCGGCGCCGAGAAGCACGCGCACGCGCGCGCCGAGAGGCAGCAGAAGGTCGTTGCGGCCGTCCCCGTCGAGATCCCGCACGAAGGCGGCCGCCAGCACGCCGCGCGGCGGCAGACAATGGAGATCGTCGAGGATCGGTTCGCTCGCGACCAGCGCCGCGCCGCGCCGCTCGACGCGCACAAGAGCGTCGCCGTCCACCAGCAGCAGCACCTCGTCGCGCCCGTCGGCGTCTAAGTCGGCGACGGTCCACAGCACCGACTCGCCAGGGAACTGGAACTTGACATCCGGCTCCTCGACCAGCCGCAGCAGACGCCCGGTCAGACTGACCAGCCGGTTGCCGCCGTCGGCGCCGAGCGCGGCGACCGCGAGGTGGTGCGGGCGCGGCTCGACGCTCAACTCGGTGAGTTGCGCCGGCGCCTGCGCCGCGAGCAGTAGGCCGGCGGCGATCATCTGCGCTGCGAAAGATAGACCTCGACCCGCCCGCGCCGGGACACCGCGAAATCGTCCACCCGGTCGCCGTTCAGATCCAGGACGGTCATGCGCGATTCCAGCGCGTCCACCGGCACGCGGAACGCGGCCTCGCCGGCCGGGGCCCAGGAGCCGCTGCGCGCGACAATCGGCCGGACCTCGACGTTGCCGCCGCCGGTGCTCTCGATCAGGTCCGCGCGGCCGTCGCCGTCCATGTCCGCGGAGAAGGCCGGCACGTCATGGAAGGAATCCAGGTCGGCGAGGTCGTACTCGCGCACCTCCGTGAAGGCGGGTCGCGCGGCGAAGCCGCCTTCCGGCTGCGCGAGGTAGCCGCTGGTCGAGTGGATCAATCTCGATCCGGCGTCGCCGAGCAGCGACACGTCGAGATCCCAGCCGGAGATCCCGAGATCCTTGCGGCCGTCGCCGTCCATGTCGAGCAGGTAGGCGCCGACGCGCGCGGTCGCGACCTTGACGAATCCGGCCGGTGCGCCGGGGCGGCGGAGCCAGGCAGGGGGGGGGGAAGCGCCCTCCACGGTCTCCGGGAGCACGGCGCCGCGCAGCGGGTCGCTCCACACGCGGATCTGCCAATCGCTGCTGAAGGAAGCGCCGCTGCCGCCGCCGTCGCGCACCTGCAGCAGATCGGCCGCGGCGTTTCCGTCGAGGTCGGTCCACTGCAGGAGATCGTCGTCCTCGGAATCGCCGGCCTTCAGGTCCAGGCCGACGCTCGGCTCGGCGGGGAAGGAGCCGTCGGCGCCCTGCAGATGCACCAGCAGGATCCCGTCCAGGAAGTAAGTCAAATCTCTGCGCCCGTCGCCGTCGGCGTCGGCCCACGCGGGCGCGGGCAGGCGCACGCTCGTGAAGAGCGCGGGCGGCTCCGCGATCACGCCGACGTCGTCGTCGGGTACGAAGACGTCGCTCAACTCCTGACTCGACAGCGAGGCGCGCACGCTGCCGCCGAAGAACGAGCGCTCGGCCGCCGGACTGCGCTCGCCGGTCGGATCCAGCGGGACTTCGCCGCGCAGCGCGCCCGCGGACGAGAACACGCGAAAGCCGTCTTCCTCGACCAGCAGGATTTCGTCCAGGCCGTCGCCGTCCGCGTCGGCGCAGTATGGCCACCAGGGCAGCACATCCTCGGCCGGCATGTCGAGCAGCATGCGGCCCGGCGCCACGCGCTTCACGGAGCCGTCGGCGGAGCGCAGATACGCACCGTCGCGCACCAGGAACAGGACCTCGGCCTGCGACGCGCCCGCGGTGAACTTGCCGACGCACCACGCGACCACCGGCTTGCGCACCGAGATCCGCTCGTCGGGCTGCGAAGGGAAGACCCGGCCATCCCGCTGCCGGTACACCAGCAGCGCGCGACCCCCGCTCTCCTCGCGCACCACGATCCAGACATCCATCCGTCCGTCGAGATCCGCGTCGGCGAAACGCAGGTCGAGGACTTCCTCGTTCAGCGCGATCACGGTGCGCACATGTCCGACTTGCTGCGCCGCGGCCGGCGCGGCGGCACAGACTCCGATCGCCGCAGCGAGGGCCAGAACGCGCAGCATGGTCACGGCGCCCCCACCCCGCCGAGAGTGACTTCGGCGACGGTCTCCTCCTGCAGGACCGCCTCGCCGGTCCCCCACGAGAAGACGCCCAGGATCGAATACTTTTTCTCCGCGCCGATGCGGTCTACGCGGAACACCTGCACCAGCAGCAGATCGCCGAGCCAGAACGTGCCGCGCGCGCCGTCCGCCTCGCGGCGCCAGCGGAAGAGCGGCCACAGCCCGAACTCGGTCAGCACGCTGCCGGGGCTCCACGCCTCGAACTCGAGCGCGCGCCGCTTCCCGTCGGCGCCGGCGACCTCGATCCGCACCCCGTCGCCCGGCGCCAACTCCATGCCGATGCGGCGCACGAACGCGGAAGCGGAGCCGGGGTCCGCGCCCTGAAATGTCAGGATGCGGTCGCCGACGCGGGCGCCAGCCTCCGCGAGCGGACTCTCCGGCCCGAGCCCCGCGATCTCGGGGTAGCGGCCCTGCGGGTCGGCCTCGATGGCGGCTCCGTTCTTCACTGCCACGCGCAGGAGCGCGCGCTCGACGTAGCCGAGCGTGCGCCCGGCCCGCGAACTGCGGATCTCCGGCAGCGCCAGGGTCTCGAAGACGCGCGAACGGCGCTCCACCTGAAACCTTACGCTCCGCTCGGCGTCAATGTTGGCCAACAGGTTGGTCAGGCGGCCCGGATCGTTCACCGGCGCGCCGTCCATCTCGAGCAGGATGTCGCCGACCTGGATGCCGGCCTTGGCGGCCGGGGAGTCCGGCTCCACCGCGACCACGCGCACGCCGGGCCGGACCTCGTCCATGGACATCAGGTCGTCCGACTCGTTCAGCGCAACCTCCAGCCCGAGCCAGGCGTGGCGCAGATCCTGCTCCTCGCCGTTCGCGTCCAACTCGGCGAAAAAATCGGCGGGCAAAGGCAGAGGCTCGCGCGTGACCGTGCAGGCGGCCACGACGGACAGGAGCAGCGCAAGCGGAAGGATGCGTCTCATACCGCGCGGCGGCGAAACAGCAGGATCGCAGCCGCCCAGCCGAGAATCAAGGCGGGCCACGGCGCGATCCAGCCCTTCGCGATCACTGCGTCGAAGGTCTCCGGGAAGGCGCTGGTATATCCCTCGGCGAACTGCGCGATCCGCGCGAGGTAACTGTCCGTGCCGAGCCCGGCCAGCGTGTCCGGAAATAGCCACGGCGCGGCGTCGCCAAGTTGCCCGTGAATGAAGGTGGGCAGCAGCACCAGGCCGAGGCCCAGCCCGACCGCAACGACCGCGTGGCGGCACAGCACGGACAAGGCCAGCGCGACCGCGGCCAGCGCCAGCAACGGCGGGATTCCGTGCAGGATCGCGCGAGCGATGTGGCCGTCGAGATCCTCTTCGGCAACCGAGAGCAGCATTTCGCCGTCTTCCATCACGTCGCCGGCGTCGAAGAGCAGCGCGCCGGCTCCGGCGGCGCCTGCGACCGCCGCGGCAGCCAGCGTCAGCGGCAGCAGCACTCCGATGCACGCGCGCGCGGCGATCCACGCGCTGCGCGAGAGGCCGCGCGCCAGCGGATCGCGCGCCGCGCCCGCGTTGATCTCGCGCGGCAGCGCGGCAGCGAGCAGAACGACGGTCAGCAACTCGACCAGGAAGAAGCCGGTGCGCGAGGCCGCGGCGAACTGCGGCCAGAAATTCCACGCGGCGGTGACGCCCGGTCCCATCTCGGTTCCTCGGCCTGCCACCGCGAACAGCGCGCGGCTCGCACCGACGTAGCCCGCGGCGACCAGGAAGATCAGCAGCAACGCGAGCCGCCACGAGCGCTTGCGCGTCCACAGGTAGATCTCGCCGCGCAGCGCGCGCCCGAATCCCTTCATCATGCGGCCTCCTCGCGGCCGCCGCAGGCGGCGAGCGCGCGGCGGAACACGTCAACCAGGCTGGCGCGCTCGCGACGGAACTCCGTGACTCCCGCCTGCGCGCCGACCAGCGCGGCGAGCGCGCCTGCCGCGTCGAAGCCCGGAGTCACGCGGATGCGGACGCCGTCGGCTTCGGTGCTGACCCCGGGCAGCACGCCCGTGATGCGGCCGAGCATCGCTGCTGCGGCCGATGGCCGCGCGCATGCGATCCACAGGCTGTCGCCGGACTCCGCGAGCAGCCGCTCGGTCTCGCCCTCGAGAATCGCGCGGCCGTCCTCAATCAGGCCGACGCGCGTACACACGTGCTCGACCTCGCGCAGGTGGTGACTGGACAGCACGATCGTCACACGCTCCTCGCGCGTCAGCCGCACGAACAGCGCGAGCATCTCCTCCACTCCCTCCGGGTCGAGGCCGGAGAGCGGCTCGTCCAGCACCAGCAGACGCGGCGCGCCGAGCAGCGCGCGCGCAACCGCGGCGCGTCGGCCCTGGCCGTGCGAGAGTCGGTCGCCGCGGTTGTGCTGGCGGTGGTCGAGGCGCACCAGCCCGAGCACCTCGTCCACCGTGCGGCCGTCGCGGAGCCCGCCGCGGATGCACGCCAATTCGAGGTTCTGGCGCACCGTCAGTGCCTCGTCGAGGCCGGGAGGATCGAGCGCAACGCCGATCGGCTGCGGCAGGTCGTGCAGGCGCGCCGAGTCGGTGCCGAATACACCCGAGGCTCCCGCGGTGCGCGGCAGGAAGCCGAGCACGCAGCGCATCGCGGTGGTCTTGCCGGCACCGTTGCGGCCGAGCAGGCCGTAGAGGTCGCCTTCGCGCACCTGCAAATCCACGCCGTGCAGGATCTCGCGACCGCCGAGACGGGCGCGCAGGCCGCGTGCGGAGAAAACGGGGACTGCGCTCATGCTGGCTTCGGGACCGACCCGGAGCGGGGCATTTTCCCCTGCGCGGGGCCTAGAATCAAACGGCGTGGCCGGCTACGACGCGCTCACCTTCGACTGCTTCGGCACCCTGGTGGACTGGCGTGGAGGCATGCGCGCAGCCATCCGCGCTCTGCCCTGCCTCGGCGGCGACACAAACCGCGTGGACGCTTTGATCGCGGCGCGCGAGGAGACCGAGCGCGGGCTGCAGCGCGGCGGCTTCCTCGCCTACCGCGAGATCCTCGCGCGCTCGATCGCCGCCGCTTGGCACGAAGTGCTGCACCGCCCGCTGCCCGCCGATCAGGCGCAAGCCTTCGCGGACGCGCAAGAGGACTGGCCGCCCTTCCCGGACACGCCGAGCGCGCTCGCGCGGCTGACGCGGGTCGCGCCGCTCGGGCTGCTGTCCAATTGCGACGCGGAGCCGCTGCGCGTCTGTGCCGCGCGCCACTTGCGCGCACCGATCGCGTTGTTCGTGGACGCGCAGCGCGCGCGGTCCTACAAGCCGGCGCCGGGACACTGGCGCGAGGCGCTGGCCGCGCTGAACGTGGAGCCCGCGCGCGTGCTGCACGTCAGCGCGTATGCCTTTTACGACCTTCGCCCCGCGCACGCCCTCGGCTTTGCGACCGCCTTCGTGGCGCGCGACGGCGAGCAGCCGCCCGAGGACGTGCCGCTCGCCTTTCGTGCGCTCGATTTGACAGACCTCGCGGATCAGTTGGGCGCGTGAGCGTGAGGTGGAATCACTCCACGCGCACCCAGATGCGGTGGTAGGTCACGCCCGGGCGCATCTGCTCCCATGCCAGCACAAACTCGTCCGTGGCGGAGGCGGAGTTGAAGCGGTAGGACGTCGCTGGCCGGCCCTGGCCATCATAGGATGAGGCTTTGGGGGCGGTGGCGTTCGTGGCGAGGTCGTAAGCCACGATCAGGCACGGGACCGTGTTGCGGTCCACGTAACAGCGGCGCACCAGGGGAATCGTGCGGCCGTGCAGCGGGATCGGCCGGATGTCGTCGTCCGAAGTGTTGACGAAGCCGGAGGACGTTGTAGCGGAACAGAGCCACCTCCACCTGTTTGAGCGGAGGATGGCCAACGATGTCGTCGCGCGTAGTGTGGTAGGCGACCGCGATGTCGCCGACGCTGTTGATCGCCACCGTGGCGTGGTCGGCCGGGCGGAACTCCGGTCCCCAGGTGCCGCCCGGGACGTCGAAGATCAGCGGGTGGATCTCGAAGCCGGTGTTGCAGGTCAGAATGGGCTGCTGCGGGCTCGCCGGAGCGATGCCCCCGAGCGAGAGAAGAAGGAGGCTGATGATCATGGGTGGTTTTCTGGTTCTGAAGGAGGGGGCGACGGAAGGTCACCCGAGGCAATTCAGTAGAGAAGTCGCGACACCGGGTAACGAAAGAACTTCGTCATGAAATGCGGCCCACCCCCCCCCCCCCACCAATTTTTCATGGGTGAAATGGCGGCCCGGCCGTCCGGCGATCTGGTACCCTTCCATAGGGAGCCACCGCCCTAGGCTCCACAACCCGGATGTCCCGACTCTCCCTTTCCATCCTGGCCTGCGCTTGCCTCCTCGCTGCGCCTCTTCCGGCGCAGGAAATTCTCGGGATTGACTTCCTGTCCGGAGATCTGGTCTCGATCAACCCGAAGACAGGCCAGGCAACGTTGATCGGATCGACAGGTATGAACCAGAATCTCTGGCACTCCATGGCTCGAGATAGCCAAGGAAGGATCTTCTCTGCATTCGGATATTGGAACGTCCCCTATGCGATCTACGAGATCAACCCGAGCACCGGCCAGGCGGCCTTCGTGGTTCAGACGAGTCTGGTCGGAATCGGCGGCCTAGCATTCGGTCCGGGTGACGTGCTCTACGCGGTGAACGACCGGCTGGTACCGGCCTCGGGGCCGGATGACCTGCACTCGATCGATCTTGCAACAGGAGCCTCGACTCTCATCGGCGATACCGGAATGATCGCTCACGCAACCTTGGCATACGGCCAGGGCTCACTCTGGGGATACGATGGAGAAGCAGGACTCGTCCGAATCGACACGATCACTGGCCTTGCGACGGATGTGAATCCAAACTTCAGAGGTCCGCTTGACTTGATCGAATCCCTCTGCTTCAGCGACCACGGCGTGCTCTACCAAGTGGACGCCGGCCTGTGGATCCAGGACACCCTCACCGGCGTGCCGACCTTCGTCGGCCCGCTGAACTATTTCGGCATCTTCGGCGGCATCGAGTACCTCCCCGGCCCGACTTCGCCCTTCGCGCTCGGCACGCTGGGCGAGACCGGCGGCCCGATGGGCGCACAGGTCTGGGGCGCCACCCCGAACGGCAACGTGGTGCTGCTCTACGCCCTCGGCGCCGCCGGAGCGACGCTCGTGCCTTCCGGCCAGCCCTGCGCCGGCACCGTGTTGAACCTCAATTCCACCGTGGCAGCGGCCGCAATCCTGCACGCCGACGCGCAGGGCCACGCGCTCGTCGGCCCCGCCTTCGCGCCCGCTGCCGTCGCCGGCTCCGCGCGCTTGCAGGCGCTCGACTTGACGACCTGCGCCACCAGCAACCTCGCGCAGGTGATCTATTAGAGTCCCGCGAGCCCGACCTCGATCGCTTTTTCCAACTGCCGGTCCAACCCCGCCGCATGGTCCTGCGGCAGAACCTCCACCGGATGATCCGGCGGGCAACCGTTCCCCTCCATGTTGGTGCGCGTGCCGTCGTTGACGTACCAGCCGCGGAAGGGCACGCGCACGAAGGAGCCGTCGAGCAGGCCCGCGCCGCCGGTCGAGATCACCGCGCCGTAGGTCCGCTTGCCGACGACCGGCCCGCGTTTCAGCGTGCGGATGGACCACGAGAAGATCTCCGCGTTCGAGTAGGAGTTCTCGTTGCACAGCACGACCACCGGCTTGTCCCAGCGCGCGAAGATCAGGCGGTCCTGCGGGTAGCCATCCCCCCCCCCGCGCGGCACCGTGATCGCGTGGTCGCGCGGCATCAGCATCGCCAGCATCATGTCGGTGGTCCAGCCGCCGCCGTTCTCGCGCACGTCAATGATCAGGCCGTCCCTGCCGATGCCGGCGTCGGCCAGCGCCCGCTCGAACTCGACCAGGCTGCCGGTGCCCATCGCCTCGACGTGCACGTAGCCGAGCCGCCCGCCGCTCGCCTCCTCGACGCGCGCGCGGCAGCGACGCCGAAAGCGCTCGTACAAGGACTCCGCCGACGAGGCCGCCGGCCGGATTGCGACCTCGCGCTCCGCACCATCCGGCCCGAGCACGCGCAGCAGCGTGTCGCGATCCACAGTGCCGCCCATCAGCCGGTCCCAGTTGACTACCGCAGCGACCTCATCGTCGTTCACCGCGAGCACGACGTCGCCCGGGGCCAGTCGGCTGATCGCGCGCGCCGCCGGTGATTCCGGCAGCACTTCCGCCACGCGCCGTCCAGGTCCGGGGAAAGACTCGTCCCACAGCACGCCGAGTTCGCCGCTCCGGGTGGCGTCGGTTTCGGCAGGATCCGTCGGGCCCGGACCGGCGCCCGAGTAGCCCATGTGGGAAGAGTTCATTTCGCCGAGCATCCAGTTGACCATCTCGTCGAAATCCTCCCGGGTGCTGGCGGCCAGCGCGATCGGGCGCCACTTCTCGAGCGACGCCGCCCAGTCGTGGCCGTGGAAGCCGGCGTCGTAGAAGTTGCGGTCGAGCGCACGCCAGGCCTGCAGCATCACCTGCTCGCGCAGCGCGCGGCGATCCTGCCGGGTGCGCGCCTCGAAGGGATACGGCACCGCCTTGGCATCCCGGCCGAAGATCTTGCCGCCCATCGCGTAGAACATTTCCTTCTCGCGCCGCGTGAACGAGCCGACGGCTTCCCCCTCCAGCCGCTCCTCCTTGCCTTCGTGGATCTGCACCGAGAAAAATCCTGCCTCTCCCGCGCTGTCCTCGGCCAACTGCGTGCCGACCGAGGCGTTGAAATACACCAGATCCGAATCCGCGTCCCAGCCCAGCGCAGTCTCGTTGCCCTCCCGGCGCGTCAGCCGCCGCACGCGCTGGCCGATCCCGTCCCAGTCCATCACCACCGGCTCGGCTTTCACTTCCTTCTTCTCCTCATCCGGCGCCTGCCGCTCCAGGTCCAGGGGCCAGTTCTGCTCTCCGCGGCGAGCCTCGCCGCGCAGCCGGCCGTCCTCGCCCAGCGTCAGCACGACTTCGACCCGCGCCTCGCCCTCCGCCGCGCCCACTGCGCAGCGTAATTCCTTCTTGTCCGCGTCCCACGCAAGGTCCTGCAGCGGCCCCTGATGCAGCGGCGACTCGATCTTGCCGCTCAACACGCCGTCGGCTCCGGCCGCGAGCGTGAGGGTCACCTCGCCCCCCTTCCAGATTCCGGCGAGCGGATGCGCGGGCGCGGCCGCCTTCGCGTCCTTGGCCTTGTCCTTCTCCGCTTTCTCCTTGGCCTTCTCCGCGGCCTCCGCGGCCTCCAGCCGCTCGCGCGCGTTGCGATCCACGTCTTCGGTGCGCAGCCACGCGAGCCACACGTCGGTCTCGTCGAGCAGCAGCCGCCGCGAAGTGAAGGCGATCCTGCGGCCATCCGGCGACCAGCGTGGCGCGAGGTCGTTGTCAGGATGACGCGTCAAGTTGAACGGAACCGCGCCCGGCGCCGCCGGATCCATGCCTTCCAGGTCCGCCGCGGCGAGCCAGATCTCGTAGTTGAAGTCGTCGTCGGCCTGCGCATACGCGAGCCAGCGCGAGTCGGGCGACCAGTCGGCGTCGGGAGCCTCGAAGCCGTCGGTGATCGTGCGCCGCGCCAGCAGCGTCGCCGGATCGCCGACCACCAGACGCCCAAGGCCGACGACCCACGTCAGCGACTTGCCATCCGGGGAAAGCAGCAGCGCGCTCTCGTCCTCCGGAGTCTGCGTCAGCCGTTCCTCGACGAAGGCCACGCTCTTGTAGAACGGCTCGTCCGACTTCGCGGGACGCGCACGATAAACCTCGGCGTTGCCGTCGCGCTCGCTGACGTAGAGCAGCGCTTTGCCGTCCTCCACCCACACCGGATTCGACTCGGCGGCCGGATGCGCGGTGACGCGCGCGCAGCGCCGGATTTCCTCGTGCTTGCGCAGCACGAAGAGATCGCCTTGCGCGACGAAGGCGATGCTCTCGCCGTCCGGCGACACCGCGATCTGCGCGGCGCCCTGCGTCAGCGCGACGTCCATCTCCGCCGGCTGGGAAGGGTCGTACGGACCGAACACCGGCAGCCCGCGCACTGCGCCGGTCGCGGTCTCGATCAGCACCAGGCCCGCGTCGAGTTCCGCAACGACCAGCCGGCCGTCGGCCGAGACGTTCGGGTTGCGCAGACTGCGGCCGCCAGGGTGATGAACCAGGCGCGCCGCGCCGCCACGGGCGGGCACTTGCCAGAGGCCGAGATCGCGGCCGCTCGCATTGCCGGCGCACGGCCGGTCGGAGAGAAACCAGAGCGTGGATCCGTCGGCAGAGTACATCGGATCGAGATCGTTGCCGTCAAAGTCGGTCAGCGCGCGATGCTCGCCGCGCGTGAGGTCGCACACCCAGAGGTCGCTGTTCGCGGACCCGCGATAGGCGCGCCGGTTCGGCTCGCCCCAGCCGCGTTCATAGGCGAGCAGCCGGCCGTCCGCGCTCAAGGCCGGACGTCCGGCGGGCCAGTCCCCGAGCACCGCGGGCGTCGCGCCGTCGAGCCCGACGGTCCACGCGCCGGGCGCACGGCGCGCGTAGCGGCGGTCGCGCGCGGCGCCGATCAGCAGCCGCGACTCTCCGGTCCAGCCGTGCAGCGTCTCGCTCTCGGAATGGAAGGTCAGCCGCTCGGCCTTGCCGCCCTCGGCGGGCATCACGAACAAGTCGTAGTTGCCGTGGCGCTCGGACAGGAAGGCGATCTTGGCGCCGTCGGGCGAGAAGAAAGGTCGTGCGTCGTAGGCGTCGTGCGCGGTGAGACGCGTCGCGCGCCCGTCGGCCACCGCGGCGACCCAAATGTCGCCCTGATGAGAGAAGGCGAGGCGCGTTCCGTCCGGAGAGAGCGCTGGATGTCGCGGCAGCGTCAACTCGTCGGCGCGGCCGGTCGGCTGCACCGGGGACGGCGGCGGCTCCTGCTGCGCGACGGTCCGCGCGGCACAAGCGGTGCAGGCGAGGAGCAACAGCAGCCAGGTCGGGGACAGACGCGCGGGCATGGGCGCCAGGGTATCGGAGCCTGTTCAGCCCGGTCCCCGCGCGAGCCGATAGGTCGGGAACCGGTCCTGGGATGGACCGGTTGCCCTTTCTTCCGCGTGCGCGATCCGACCACTCCGGCCGAGGCACATAAACACCGTAACGAGCGGTACGCGCCGCGGCTTTTCGCCGATGTCGTCCGCGCGCTGTATCGCTACGAGACCAACGCGCTGGCCGGCCACGCGGCCGCCGCGCTGCTGTGCGCCTTCTTCTTGCGCCACGAGGTGTCCGCGCCCGCACTGGCCGGTCTCACCTCCGCCGTGCTCGTCTGCGTAGCCTTGCGCGCGGCCATCGCGCGGCGCTTCCGCCGGCACGCCTCCGCGCCGCGGCCGCAGGACCTGCGCCTGCATTCGATCGCGGTCTTCGCCTGCGCGGCCGCGTGGAGCGCCGGATTCCTCGCGGTGCTGGGCGGCCTGGATCCGGCGCGCCGCGCCTTCTTCATGATGGTGCTCGCGGGCCTCACCGCGGGTTCGCTGGTGACCTTGAGCGCGTGCCTCGGCTCCTTCGCGCTGTTCTCCTGCACGCTGATGCTGCCGCCGATCGTCGGGCTCGCGCTGTCGGGCGGGCCGATGGACGCGGACCTCGCGGCGATGGCAGTTCTGTTCCTGGCATTCTGCCTCACCGGCGCCAAAAAATCCCGTCAAGTGCAGACCGAAATGCTGCTGAAGGGCTACCAGATCCAGGAGATGATGGACGAGGCCGCGCGCACGCGGCTGGAACTCCAGTCCGCGTACAAGAAATCGGAGGCGGCGAACCAGGCCAAGCAGCGCTTCCTCGCCAACGTCAGCCACGAGATTCGCACTCCGCTCAACGGCGTGCTCGGCATCACCGACCTGATGATCGAGAGCGGGCTCACGCCCGAGCAACTCGAGCGGGCCGAGATCATCAAGCGCTGCGGCTCGAACCTGCTGCTGCTGGTCAACGACCTGCTCGACCTGTCGAAGATCGAAGCGGGCCGAATGACCGTGGAACGCGTGCCGTTCGCGCCGGAGCCGCTGTTCCGCGAGATCGCGTCGCTGCACCAGGGCAACGCGCTGCGGTGCGGGATCGGGCTGCGCCTCACGCTCGAGCCCGGATTGCCGGCGCAGGTCACCGGCGACCCGACGCGCCTGCGCCAGGTGCTGAACAACCTGGTCGGCAACGCGCTCAAGTTCACCGACCGCGGCGAGGTGCGGATCCTCGTCGGGCTCGGCGTGCGCGACGGCGCGGCGCGTCTGCAGTTCGAAGTTGCGGACGACGGCGTCGGCATCCCCGAGCACCGCCTCGAGGCGATCTTCGCGGCCTTCGTGCAGGCCGACGACTCCACGACGCGCAAGCACGGCGGCACCGGCCTCGGCCTGGCCATCACGCGGCAACTGGTTGAACTGATGGGCGGCACGATCCGCGTGGAGAGCCGCGTCGGCGCCGGCAGCACCTTCCGCTGCGAGATCCCGCTGCCCGCATCGGACCTGCGCGCGCCGCCGCCTGCCCCCCCCTCGCCGGCGCCAGTCGCCGCGCCGCTTGCCGCCGGGCGGCCGCGCCTGCTGCTCGCCGAGGACCAGGACGTCAACGCGCTGATCCTGCAGAGGACCCTCGCGCGCCTGGGCTTCGACGTGACCCGCGCGCGCGACGGCCAGGAGGCCGTCGCGATGTTCCCCGCGCTCGCGCCCGACCTCGTGATCCTCGACCTGCAGATGCCGCGCCTGGACGGCATGGGCGCCGCGCGGCAACTGCGCGCGCTTCAGGGGGGGGGCGAAGTCCCGATCCTCGCGCTCTCCGCGCACTGCGACGCGGCGGTCGGCGCGGCCTGCCGCGAGGCCGGCATGAACGACGCGCTGCAGAAGCCCTGCAGCGAGGCCGCCCTGCGCCGGGCCCTGGCCGGCCTGCCCGGCCGCGCCGGAAGCCTGGCGCAGGCTTCCTGAACCTACAGCCCGGGCCCGCGGGTGCCGATATTCACCTAGGGCCCAGCCCTGATCCGCCATGAACGTCCTGATCGCTGAAGACGATCCGATCAGCCGCCGGCTCCTCCAGCGCGCGCTGGAGAACTGGGGGCATACGGTGGTCGTCGCCGAGAACGGCGAGCAGGCGTGGAACCTGTTCCAGCAGAACCGCGCGCGCCTGGTGATCACCGATTGGGTGATGCCGGAACTCGACGGGCCGGGCCTCTGCCAACGCATCAACGGCGCGCAGGAAGGCAGCCACGATCCGGCGTACGTGATCATGCTCACGTCGCGCGACTCGACCGAGGATCTCGCGGCGGGACTGTTCGCCGGAGCGAACGACTTCATCGCGAAGCCGTTCCATCAGGACGAACTGCGCGCGAGGCTGCGCAACGGCGAGCGCATCCTGGCGCTGCAGGAGCAGTTGATCGCCGCGGGCGAGCAGATGCGCCGGCTGGCTATGACCGACCCGCTGACGCTGCTGCTGAACCGCCGCGCGATGCTCGACTTCCTGCGCCGCGACGAGGACCGCATGCGCCGCGAGCAGCGGCCGCTCGGCGTGGTGATGACCGACCTCGATCACTTCAAGTCGGTCAACGACCGCCACGGCCACGGCTGCGGCGACACGGTGCTGAAGGCCGTCGGCGAGTGCCTTGAGTCCTGCGTGCGCGGCGGCGACTACGTCAGCCGCTGGGGCGGAGAGGAATTCCTGATCGCGTTGCCGGGCGCCGACCCGATCCAGTGCGCCGAGGTCGCCGAGCGCTGCCGCGGGCAGATCGCCGCCCAGCGCATCCGGCTCGAGAGCGGCGAAGTGTTGAGCGTCACCGCCTCCTTCGGCTCGGCCTCCACCGAGGGCACCGAACGCCAGGACCTGATGAGCCTGATCCAGTGCGCCGACAAGGCGCTCTACTGGGCCAAAGAATCGGGCCGCAACCGCGTCAAGATTTACGTTCCGAGCGCGGATCCGTCGCTGCGCCGCCGCGCGGAGTGACGCTCGCGGGCGGCGCGCCTCCGTTCACCGGCTGGCGCAGCAGATTGCCGGCCACCAGGATCAGGAAGCAGCCGAAGGCCACCGCCAGCGCGCGCGGCGCGAGCGCGAAGTTGCGGAGCCACACGCCGGCGACCGCAGCGATCAGCGCGGAGGACAGGAGCGGCGTGAGAAAGCGCGTGTCCACGCGCCCGTCCCGCCAGGCCGCGAAGGCGCCGTAGCCGGCGAGCGGGATCATCGCCGCCAGGCTCACCGCGCCGGCTTCGCGCATGCCGAAGCCGCCGATCGCGAATACGAGGCCCGGCACGATCACGATCCCCCCCCCTACTCCGAAGAGGATCGCGCAGACGCCGGCGGCGCCGCCGATCAGTCCGGCGAGGGCCAGGCGCGCGACGTCGTCGCCGCCGAACCAGCCCGGCAGTTCGGCGGCGGGCACCGTGCCGAAGACGCCGAACTGGCGCAGCGCAGTGACCAGCAGCAGCAGCGCGAATAGGCGACGCAGCAGGCGCTCGGGCAGCCGGTTGGCCGCCCGTCGTGCCAGCGTGACGCCGATCACTCCGCCCGCCGCCAGCACCGCGATGAAGCCGAGGTCGAGGTTGGAGCGGCGCATCAACAACTCGCCGGCGACGCCGGCGAGCGCCACCGGCGCGACCAGCGCCAGCGCGGTGCCCGAGGCGCGCCGGATCGGCAGCCCGGCCAGCGCGAGCACCGGGCCGACCACGGTGCCGCCGCCGATGCCGAGCATTCCGGAGAGCAGCCCGGCGATGATTCCGAGGGCGACGAGGGCGGCGGGGCGCAATCAGGCGCGGCGGATGCGCGCGGCGATCCCGCTGGTGCTTTGTCCGGGAACCAGCGCGACGAAGCGGACTTCTCCGCCGCGCGCGCGCACGAAGTCGGCGCCCGCCACTTCCTTGCCCTGCCAGTCCGCGCCCTTGACCAGCACGTCGGGGCCGAGTGCGCGCACCAGATCCTCCGGCGTGTCGGCAGAGAACGGTGCCACGAGGTCCACACTGGCCAGCGCCGCGAGCACCTCGGCGCGGTCGTCCTGGGCATGGAACGGCCGATCCTCGCCCTTGATGCGCCGCACCGATGCGTCGGTGTTCATGCCGACGACGAGCACGTCGCCGAGGCTGCGCGCCTCGTTCAGGTAGCGCACGTGCCCGGCGTGCAGGATGTCAAAACACCCGTTGGTGAACACGACGCGCAGGCCTTCGCGGCGCCACGCGCCCGCCGCCGAGGCGAGCGCCGCGCGATCGTCCGCCGCGAGCACCTTGCCGGCGCCGACCGCGTGCAGCGCGTGCAGCACCTCGTCGCGGCCGACGGCGGCGGTGCCGACCTTGGCGACCGCGACGCCGGCCGCCGCGTTCGCCAGCCGCGTGCAGATCTCCGCATCGAGCCCGCCGGCCAGCCCCGCGGCCACCATCGCGACGACCGTGTCGCCCGCGCCGGTCACGTCGAACACCTGGCGCGCGGCGGTGGGCAGGTGCAGCGGCGCGCGACCTTCGCGCAGCAGGAACATGCCGTCCGCGCCGAGCGTGATCAAGAGCATGTCCAGGCCGGCAGCGCGGCGCAGCGCTTCGCCGTGGCGCGCCAGCGCCGCGTCGTCGGCCAGCGCGACGCCGGCCGCAGCCTCGGCCTCGGCGCGGTTGGGCGTCACGATCGTGGCGCCGCGGTAGTGAGCGAAATCGCGGTGCTTGGGATCCACGACGCAGGGGACGCCGCGGCGGCGGGCCTCGGCCAGCGCGGCCGCGCACACCGCGGGAGTCAGGACGCCCTTGCCGTAATCGCTCAACACCAGCGCCTCCCACTCGGCCGCGCACAGCGCAGCCAGCAAGGCGGCTTCGCGCTCGGCGGCGAGCGGCAGCACCACTTCGCGATCCACGCGCAGCATCTGCTGGTTGCGCGCGACGATGCGAGTCTTCTGGATCGTCGGACGATCGCCGCAGGTGAGGAGGCCGGATGGATCGGCCCCGGCGGCGGCGAGCGCGCGCCGCAGGCTCTCGCCCGTCGCGTCGTCGCCCACCGCGCCGAAGCAGGCCGGCCGCGCGCCCAGCGCGGCAAGGTTGAGGGCAACGTTGGCCGCGCCGCCGGGCCGGTCTTCCTCGCGCCGTGCGTGCACCACCGGCACCGGCGCCTCCGGCGACACGCGCACGGCATCCCCCCACACGTAGCGATCCATCATGCAGTCGCCGAGCACCGCGACGCGCGGTGCGCCGAGGCCGCGCAGCGCCAGGATCAGGTCACGCGCGTGCAACGCCGATCTCCCCCGCCGGCCGCGTGCGGTAGCGGTCGTGGATCCAGAGGTACTGCTCCGGGCAGCGCAGGATCGCGCGCTCCATCTCCCGATGCATGCGCAAGGTCAGGTCGCGCACCGCGTCATCGTCCGCCAGCGCGGGCGCGGCGGCTGCTCGCACCAGCGCGCAGCCGATCCGCCATCTGCCAGGTTCGCGCTCACGGATACACCAGAATACCAGCACCGGCGTTCCGGCCCGCAACGCAAGCGCAGCGGCGGCTCGCTCGGTGGCGGCGGCCTTGCCGAACCAGTCCACGAAGATCGGCGCGTGGTGCGCGTTCTGGTCCGTGGCGAGCACCGCGCAACCGCCGGATTTCAGGTGCGCGAGCAGGCCGCGCAGCGCGCCCTGGCGCGGCAGCAGTTTCACGCCGTAGCCCTCGCGCGCGCGAATCATCCGCTGCGCGAGGTACCAGTTCGTCGGCAGGCGCATCGGGAAGGCCGGGTGCAGTCCGGCGATCGCCAGCCCCGCGCCGCCGAGGTCCACACTGCCGAGGTGCGGCTGCACGGCGATCAGCGGCCGTCCGCGCAGCGCGTCGAGCGTCGCGCGCGCGCCCGGCTCGAAGACCACGCGCTCGGCGAGCCGCGGGCCGAAACGCTGCGCGACGCTCATCACTTCGATCGCCGCGCGGCCGAGATGGCCGCAGGAGGCGCGCAAGATGCGGTCGCGCTGCCCGGGCGCGAGGTGCGGCAGCGCCTGTGCGATCTGCAGCCGGCCCGTGCGGCGGCGGCGCGGGCTCCACCAGGCGACGCGCGCGAGGCGGTCGGCACAGGCCAGTTGCGCGCGCACCGGCAGCAGGCCGACGAGAAAGAGCAGCGCGCGCTGCGGCTGCCACAGCAGCCACGGCACCGCGCCGGGCTTGTGCTTCCAGCGGCGGCGCACGCGTTTGCGCCAGGATCGCAGCCGCCCGTCGGGCGGAGTCACCGCAGCGCTCTCGCTCATCTCGGCACGCCGCGGCCGTGCGGATCCTGCGCCTGCCACAGCGGCTCAATGCGCGCCGCGCGGACCGGCAGATGCAGCGCCGCCAGCAATTCTTCCCAATGCTCGCCGCCGCGCGTGAAGGTCCAGTCCACGCGAACCTCGAACACATTGGCCTGCGCGATGCCGCGCAACTTGACACCGTCCTTCTCGGTCACCAGCACCGCCGGTTCGGCTTCCCAGCCGGCGAGGTCGGTGCGCGTCCACGCGTGGTGGTCGGGCAGCCACTGGAGGCTCGTCGGCTCGGCGCCCGCGGCGCGGCACAAGGCCTCGAAGGAGCGCGGATTGCCGACGCCGGCCGCGAGCCGCGCGCGCAGGCCGCGCAGCGCGGACACCGGCCGCAACTCGCCGCTGACAAGGCGGCGCAGATCGCGCGGTCGGAGCGTGCCCTCGATCTCCGCCAGCCGCGGCAAGCCCGCGCGCGCCGCGTGTACGCGCTCCCAGATCGCGCGGCGGCGCTCCGCGTCCACCAGATCCGCGCGCGAGAGGATCACGTGCGAGGCGCGGCGCAGCGCCTGCGGGCTCTCGCGGAAGAGGCCCGCCGGCAGGCAGCGTCCGAAGGGACGCGTCGCGTCGAGCAGCACGACGTCGGCGTCGCGCGCTAGCCGCTGGTGCTGGAACGCGTCGTCCAGCAGCAGCACCTCCGGCGGCTCGTGCGCGAGCAGGCGCGCGAGTCCGCGCAGCCGGTCAGGATCCTCCACGAGCCGCAGCGCGGGGTGACGCTCGCGCAGGATCCGGCCCTCGTCGCCGCCGTAGCCGCGCGAAAGCACGCCGACGCGCGCGCCGTGCCGCTCGAGCCACTCCGCGGCGGCAAGCAGCAGCGGCGTCTTGCCGGTGCCGCCCGCGGCAAGGTTGCCGATGCCGAGGGTCGGCAGCGGCGGGCGGTGTGCGCGGCGCCACCCGCGCGCGAAGGCCGCGGCGCGCAGGCGCGCGACGCCGTCCCACAGCCAGCCGACGGGCGCGAGCAGCGCGCCGGCCGGTCCAGCGAGCCGCTCGGCCGGCGGCTTGCGGGTCGGCGCGGGCCCGCTCATTCCGACTCCCACCAGAGGTGCGCGCGCAGCAGGGCCTCCAACGCGGCGCGCTGCGAGTGCTCGGCGGGCAGCGGCGACATCTCGCGCGGGTCGCTCGCGCGGTCGAAAAGCGTGAATGCGCCGGACTTCCGATCGAGCATCAGTTTGAAGTCGCCGCGCACCACAGCGCGCTTCTGCACGAACTTCTCGGAGTGTTCGGCGAACACCGGCACGAAGTCCACCTCGGCCGCCGCGAAGTCGGGCGTCACGCCGCGGCCCGCGGAACCGACCGGGCCGTGCGGTATCGCAATACCGGCCGCGCGCAGCATCGCGCCGTACAACTGCTGTTGCGCGTGTCCTCCCTCGGGCAGCGCCGGAAGATCCCAGGCGACGCCGGCCGGCACGCGCAGCACCAGCGGCAGATCGTTCAACTCGGCGTGCAGTGTCTGCGTGTGGCCGATGGTCCCGCGCTCGGCGAGTTCCTCCCCGTGGTCCGCGGTGAAGATCACGAGCGTGTCAGGCCAGTCGGAGCGTTGGCGCAGCGCGGCCACAACTGTGCCGAAGGCGTCGTCCACCGCGCGCACCTCCTCGTCGTACAGCGCGCCGAGTTGCGCGCGGTCGGCTTCGCTGCAGGAGTTCTGCTGCGCGCGCAGCGTCGCCGTCGCGTCGGAACCCTTGACCCAGCCGCCGTAGCCGGGCTGGAACCAGTCCTGCCCCGGATGATCCACCAGTACCGCGTGCGGATCGAAAAAATGCAGTACGAGGAACCAGGGCTGGCCGGCCGGCTGCTGGCCAAGCCAGGCGAGACCGCTCGCCGCAACCTCGGCCGAGGTGGTCCCCTCGTGCTTCATTCGCGCCGAACGCTCGTCCCAGAAAGCGAAACCGCGGTCGAAGCCGGAGCCGGTGTCGCGCGTGAGCAGGTGATTGGACATCACGCAGCCGGTGGCGAATCCGGCGCGCCCGAACGCCGCGGCGAGCGTCGCCGAGTCCGCCAGGCGCGAGCCGGGCCCGACCAGGCGCATCACGCCGTGCTCGACCGGCGGCAGCCCGGTGAAGAGCGTCGCCATGCTGGGCTTGGTCCACGAGGAGCAGCCGATCAGGTTGTTCACGACCTGCGAACCCGGTTCCTGCGCCAGAGCGGCGAGGGCAGGCGCCGTCGGTCGCGCCGCGTAACCGTACACCGAGAGGTGATCGGCTCGCAGAGTGTCCACGACCACCAGCAGAATGTTGGGCGGACGATGCGCGGCGGATTCCTGCTCGCTGGATCCATTCCCGTCGGATCCGCACGCGGCGAAGAGGAATACGGCGAGGCCAGCGGCGGCACGCGGAAGCATGAACGGCGGCGCGTAGGGTAACATCGGGACATGGCGCGGCACGACGCCGAGAGAACGCGCGCCGTCGAGTCCGCGCTGCTCTGGTTGAGCCAGGATCCGGCAGCCTTCGCCTGGGCGCTGGGACGGATCGCTCCGGAGTCTGCGCTCGCGGAGGTCCTGCGTCGTGTGGGCCAGCCGGTGCCGCCCTATGGCGCAGCCGAGGGCATCGCGCGCGCTGTCGCCCGTTTGCCGCACCTGCCCAAACAGGTCGCGCGCTTGCTCCTGGAGCACCTGCCGCAGACCGAAGCGACGCCGCTGCCGGTGCCTGCCTCCGCGGCCGAGTTCGATCCAACGAGCGCCCCCCCCGAGCGCTGGCGGCTGGCGCTGTGCGAGTACCTGCTGCTCGGGAACGCGGCGGGCGCGCAGGAAATCCGCGCGCTGCACGGACTGCTGGGCGAGCGCCTCGCGTCGGCCCCCGAGCCGGCCCCTGCCACGGATCGCCGTCGTGAGCCCACGCCGCGCGCGGCGCGGGCCGGGCCGAGGACGCCCACGCCGCAGGAGACACTGGCGCTGGCACAAGCCCAGATTGCCGGCCTGCAGCAGGAACTCGCGAGTGAGCACGGGCGGCGCCGCGAACTCGCCGAGGAACTAGAGGCCGCGCGCGCCGCGTCGCGCGAGGATCGCACGCGCGCGACCGACTTCAAGAAGAGGCTGGCGGCGGCGCGCGATCCGAGCGAGCGGGAACGCGCGCTCGAGGATGCAGCCGCGCAGGCGCAGCGCGAACTTGGCGTGCTGACGCAGAAGTTCCGGCTGGTCGAGGAGGAGCGCGACGACCTGCGTGCCTGCCTGGAGGACTACGATCGCTTCCACTCGCTGCCCGCAGAGAACGTCGCCTCATTCCGCAACCGTCCGCTGCTGCCCGAGGAAGTTGCGCTGGGCGAGCGCATCGCCGCTGGCGGCCGCGCCTTCCGGATTCTGGTGGTCGGTGGCGGCGAGCCGCAGTACCGCCATCGCGAGAAACTGGCCGAGTACTCGGAAGTCCTCGGCTTCCTCGCCGACTGGCGCATGGCGGAGTACGTCTCCTGGCACCGCGAACTCGACAAGTTGCGCGCGGACATGCGCGATCGCTTCGACGCGCTGGTGATCCTGCACTACAACCGCACCACCTTCACGAGCCACGCGCGCGGAATCTGCGACGACGCGGGCCACAAGCCCTGCATGACCTGCCGCTACGAAGGATTCACGAGCCTGCGCGCATCGCTGCGTGAATGTCTGCGGCAGTTGCTCGAACGCCGCTAGCGAGACGCCGAAAATTCCAGTCCGCCCCCGACGCGGCCCTCGCGCCGGAACGAAAGCACTTTTTCAGCAGCCTGCTAGATCGTCGGTTTCTCTTCCTTCTGCTCTTCGGTCAGGCCGATCAGCCCGCGCTCCAACTCGACGAGCGCGATCTCGATCGGGTTCTCCACCCGCTCCAGTTCGGCATCGAAGAGGGGCGCGTCGCCGCGCACGAGTTGGCGGACACGCTTTTGCAGCAGCACGGTGCGCTCGAAGGAGCCGTTGATCACGCGCTGCAGACGCTGGGGCAAGGTCAGTTCCATGGCGGTTGTACGCGGAAACCTGGGACAACGTTGAACACGTGCTTTCGTTCCTGCGACGCCGAGCCCGGGCGCAAGGACCGCGTCCGGGACGGAACGACTTGTTCAGCGTTGCTTAGCCGCGCAGTTTAACCCGTCGGGCCTTCGACGGCAAGCAGAGACTCGGCCTCGCTCCAGGCGCAGAAGGATTGCCGCGCGCCAGGCAGCGGCTCCTCCCCGTCCAGGCGCGCCTGCGCAAAGGCCACGCCGGCCTCGGCGGCGGCACGCAGGTCGGCGGCGGTGTCGCCAAGCAGGAGGCCCGCGCCGTACTGCGCATGCAAGTCCGAGAGGACCGGCGCCTTGTCGGTGCAACCGAACACGCCGTCGGCCTCCACTTCCGCGCGCGCGACGTCGGCGGCGATCACCGCCTGCGGCGCGCGGCTGACGATGAAAATCATCAGGCCGCGCGCGCGCCAGCGCCGCAGGCATTCGCGGGCTCCTGGATAGAGGTCCATCCCGAAGAAGGGCACGACGGTGCCGTTCCAGTCCACCGCGACGAAAGCGAGACTGCCTTCCTCCATGCGAGTCGTCCCGAGCCGCGTAGAGTAACCGCGTGCTGACCTGCGTCCTCGCGCTCGCCCAACTTCCGGCCGGTTCCGCACCGGATCCGCAGGCGGTCTCCGCCGCACGCATGGGAGCGACGCTGCGGGAACTCTGCCTTCAGCCACGGCTTGCCGGTTCCGCGGAGGCGCGCGCCGCCGCCGATCTGGCCGCGCGCGCGTTCGCAGAGTCCGGTCTGCGGGTCGAGCGGCCGCGTTATGAATGCTTTCTGCCGCGCCAGACCGCGCAAAGTCTCGCGCTGCGCGGCGACGACGGCGCTTGGCAGGAACTCGAACTGCACGAGATCCCTCTAGCCGAGGATCCTACTACACGCCAGATGCAAGTGCCGCCGATGCTCGGGCTGTGCGCCGCGGGCGCCGCGGAAGGCGTGCTGTTCTATGCGGGCTTCGGCACCGAGGCCGAGTTTGCGGAACTGCGCGAGAAGCACGGCGCGGCCTGCGACGGCGCGATCGCGCTGTGCCGCTACGGCCTGCTCTATCGCGGATTGAAGGCGGCGAACGCCGAGACCGCCGGCTTCGGCGGAGTGCTGCTCTACACCGACGCGCTGGACGACGGTCCGGACCTCGGCGCGCCGATGCCCGCCGGCCCGTGGCGGCCCGCGGACGGCATTCAGCGGGGTTCGGTCTACAACGGCGACGGCGACGCACTGACGCCGGGCTGGGCCGCGCTGCCCGACGCGGTGCGCCTGCCGCGCGCGGAGGCAGCCGGTCTCGTGGGTATCCCCGGTCTGCCGGTCTCGATGGGCACGGCGGCGCTGCTGATGCACGGCGCCGAGCGCGCGCTCGGTCCCTTGCCGGTCAGCGTGCGCCTGCGCGTCGAGCAGGACGAGGCGCTGCGGCCGGTCGAGAACGTGCTCGGCTGGGTCGAGGGCGGCACGCGGCCGGACGAATGGGTGCTGCTGGGAGCGCACCGCGACTCCTGGGGCCCGGGCGCGTTGGACAACGGCGGCGGCAGCACCGTGGTGCTGGAGATCGCGCGCGTGATCGGCGAGGCGCTCGCACGCGGCTGGCGCCCGCAGCGCACGCTGGTGCTCGCGACCTGGGACGCGGAGGAGTGGGGATTGGTCGGCAGCACGGAATGGGTGGAGCAGTACGCGAAACTGCTGCGCGAACGCGCGGTCGCGTACGTCAACCTGGACGTGGTCGCGAGCGGGCCGAACTTCGGCGGCTCGTGTACGCCGGGACTCGTCGAGGTGCTGCGCGCGGCCTGCGCGGCCGAAGGCATCGAGGCGCCCGCAAATCTCGGCACACCCGGCGGCGGTTCCGACCACGTGCCTTTCCTCGAGGTCGCCGGCGTCGAGGTGATGGGTTTCGGCTTCTCGGGCGGCAGCGGCACCTACCACTCGCTGCACGACACGCCGTGGGTCCTCGAATCCTTCCTGGATCCGGGCTACGCAACGCACGCGCGCGCGGCGCGGCTTGCGGTGCGCGTTGCGACGCTGCTTGCCGACGACGAGGTGCCGGTGGACGGCCTGCGCGGCTGGCTGCGCCAGGCGGTGCGCGCCGCCGAAGAACTTCCGGCGCCCGACGACGCGGCGCGCATCGCGCGGCTCGAGTTGGTCAACGCCGCGCTGAAAGCAGCGCTGGCTGCGGAGCAGAATCCCGGTGGCGGCGAAGGCGGCCGGCTTGCCTGGCAATTCCAGCGGCAGTTCCTGCCGGAGACCTCCCCCGGCGCGCCTTGGGAGCGCTCTCTGCTGTGGCGCAGCGCGGGCTACGAGTCCGCCTGGTTCCAGGACCGCAAGGACGGCTGGGCGCGCTCGCGCGCGGCCCTCGTGGCGATCGCGCGCGAACTGGAATCGCGGTGACGGAGTTTTAGAACCAGACGAGGGCCTGCACGAAAGCCCAGAACTGGTCATCGCCGTCCGCGATCGCGTCTCCGGCGAAGAACTGAGCGCCGCCGAGAACCAGATCAAGTTGCTGCATCAGACGGCCGCTCAACCAGACGTCCAACTCCGATCCCAAGTTGGACTCCCCCACGATGCCGGTGGCGCCCGCGATGGGCGGCAGGCCGTTGTCCTGCGCCAGGCGCAGGAAATGCAACGCGGCCCCGAGTGTCCAGTTGCCATCCACGTCATAGCCGGCGTCGGCATAGACGTCGAGCACGTTGGTGAGGGACACGAGGTCCTGCAGGCCGAGGATCGCATGGCTCTCTTCGTAGAGCGGCGCGAAGGCTTCGTCGTCGGCGTCGGCGGGGTCGTCGTCGCCGCTCGCGTAGAGCAGGCCCGCGCCGGCGCGGAACGCTCCAGCATGCGGCAACCCGCCGCGCAGCGCGGCCAGCAGCCCGCCGGCGTCGGCAGGGCCGTGATCGCCGAACTGCACCGCGGTTTCGGCCGACCAGGTCCAGCCCGGGGCCGCGCCGCCGCGCACGCGTGCTCCGACTGTGGTGTCCGCAAGATCCGTCGTGCTCGCCGAGTTGTCATTGCGCGCGAGGCCGTAAACCTCGATCGCCAGCGGCGCGCGCGGGAACTCGACCCACACGCCGCCGAAGGACTGATCCACACCCTCCGCCACCGCCTGATCCTCCACCGGCTGAGTCCAGAAGAGATCGGCGCGATAGGTCCTGCCGCGGCACATCAGGCGCACGCCGTCGAAGGCGCGGCCGGTCGGCGACCAGTCGTCGGCTCCCACCAGCAGGCCGGAGCCGTAGGCCATCTCGAAGCGTCCGACCTCGAGGTCGGCCAGGTCCGCGATCGCGCTCCACGCCAGCACCGCCAAGTGAACGAAATCCTCGGAGTCCTCACCCTCGTCGAGCACGCTCTTCTGGAACTGCACGATGGCGGCGAGATTCTCGCCGACCTCGCCGCGGAAACCGAGCCGGAAGCGTCCGCTCGACGCACTCTCGCGATCCACGCCGGCGAGCGGAAACTCGGGATCGCGGCTCTCCGCGCGCAGACGGAACTCGCCGTCCAACGTCACGCGCGATTCGCCGCGCGTCAGCACGACCCCGGAGGCGGGCGGATCCGCCGGATCCTGGGCCGGCGCAAGGAGTCCGAGAAGTGCGAGGTGCAGCACGCAATCAGAAGGAGAGGCCGAGGCTGGCGAAGAGCCAGATTTGATCCGCGTCGGTGGGCATCGCGCTGCCGGCGAGGAACAGAGCGCCGCCGAACTCGAGCCAGAATCCGTCGCGGATGCGGCCTTCGGCGTAGAGATCGAGTTCCTGACCGAGCGAGGTTGACGATCCGGTGACCCCATAAGGAACCAACGTGTACGCAGCGTAGGCGTCGTCAAAGCGCGATTGACGCGCGAAATGGTGCAGGTCGGCGTGCAAGGACCAGCGCTCGTTCCACGCGAGCGCGTAGAGCAGCGCCACGTCAATCAGGTTCGCGAAAGCGAAGATGTCGGCGCGTCCGTTGTAACGATGCTGATCCACGTAGACCGGCGTGAAGCGCTGGAAGTCGCCCGGGCGATCGTCGTTGCCGGTCGCGACGCCGATCTCGAGCCCGAGGCGATGCCCGTAATCCAGTTCCTTGCCGAGCGTCACGACAGCCGCCTGCGCCCAGGTTTCGCGCCCGTCTATCTGACTGCCGTCCTGCGCCGCGCCGAACGCGCTCCACTCGAGCCCATGCGCGGTGCGCCCATGCCAGCGCCCGGCAAGGGTGAACTCCTCGATGTCGCCGACTTCCTGGCGGCGCAGCAGCGCATAGGCCTCCGCTGCCGAGGCTTTGCCGATTTTCCAGTCGGCGAAGAAACCGCCGAAGGAATCGTCGGTCAGGTCGGCGGGGCCGTTGGCGGCCTTGGTCAGCCAAGCGCTCCAGCGGAACACCGGGCTGGTCTGATCGCCGCTGACCAGCAGACCGTCGAATGAGTTCGGTTCGAAGAGCCACGAACGATTGGAAGACACCAGGCGCCCGTCGCCGAAGTCGAGTTCGGTGCGGCCCGCACGCAGGTCCCAGTCGCCCAGCGGCCGGTGCAGGTCGAGATAGAACTGCTGAAGGTCCTCGGTGGTGCTCTCGCCGGTGTCTCCCCACGAAGCGAGAATCTCGGCGTAGCCGCGCAAGTAGGCGCCGTAGTCCGCCGCAAGGCCGACGCTGACGCGCGCGCGCATCGGGTCGGCGGTCTCGCCGCCGGCAGTCGTCAGGTCCGCGTCGTCCCGCACTTCGACGCGGCCCATCACTTCACCGCCGAGCGTGAGCGTCGCGTCGCCGACCTGGCGGGTGAGCGGTTCCTGCGGAGCCGCGAGGAGGAGGAGGAGGTGCGGCAGCAATGCTTTGCTCGCGGGAAAACGCGAGGGCCGCGCATCTTCGCAGAGCCGCGCAGGTCGCGGAAGACGCTCAGCCGCGCGCGGCCAGCAAGCGCGCGACGTGCTTGGCGATCAGATCGGCCTCCAGGTTCACCGCTTGGCCCGGCTGCACGACGCCCAGCGTGGTCCGCGCGAGCGTTTCCGGAATCAGCGCAGCGGTGAATCCAACGGGCGTCAAGGAGGCGATCGTCAGGCTCACGCCGTCTACGCTGATCGAGCCTTTTTGCGCCAGCAGACAACGCAGCGGGGCCGGGGCTTCCACTTCGAGCGTAAGGAAGCCGGCCTCCGGTCGCGCAGCGAGCACCCTTCCGACCGCGTCCACATGGCCCGTGACGAAGTGCCCGCCGAGCCGGTCACCCATTCGTAAACTCCTTTCCAGATTGTACTTACGTCCGATCTCTGCCTGCTCCAGGATGCTCTTCTGGATGGACTCCGGGGACACATCGAAAGCGGCCAAGGCTCCGCGCACTTCCACCACAGTGAGACAAACGCCCGATACTGCCACCGAATCTCCAGGCTGCACCCCCTCCGCGCACGCGCCCAGGTCCACCTCCAGGCGCAGGCCAGCGGCCCCGCGCCGCACGCTCCGGACGGCTCCGATCCCCTCGACGATCCCGGTGAACACGGCCAGATCCTAGGTCTAATTCTTGCCGGGGCAAGGGCCATGGGGTATCTTGTGCGGCCCAATTCCCGGGGGTTCCGGGATGCTTGAAGTCCATCTGCTGACCTTGTTCCCGGAGGCCCTGGAGGGCTACCTCCAAGCCTCCATCCTGGGACGGGCCCAGCGGGCGGGCGTGCTCCGTGTCCATCTGCTCGACTTCCGTCGCTTCGCGCCGGACCGTCACCAGCACGTGGACGACCGCCCCTACGGGGGTGGTCCGGGCATGGTTCTGAAGCCCGAGCCGATCTTTGCCGCGGTCGAGTGGGTCGAGAAGGAGTTCGGCCCCTGCCGCCGCATCCTCCTGACCCCGGACGGATCGCCGTTCACCCAAGCCCATGCGCGCGAGTTCGCGCAGCAGGAGCGCCTGCTGCTCTTGTGCGGGCGTTACGAGGGCTTCGACGAGCGCATCCGGATCGGGATGGAGTGGACCGAAGTCTCGCTGGGAGACTTCGTGCTGTGCGGTGGCGAACTACCCGCGCTCTGCGTCCTCGAAGCGGCGGCCCGGCTGTTGCCCGGCGCCCTCGGCGACGAGCAGAGCGCGGCCTCCGAATCCTTTCAAGACCCGCGGCTGCTCGAACACCCTCACTTCACACGTCCGCCGGAATTCCGAGGCATGCAAGTCCCGGAAGTCCTGCGCGGCGGCAACCACCCGGAGGTGGCCCGCTGGCGCGAGGAACAGGCCCGTGCGCGCACGCGCGCGCGCCGGCCCGACCTCGGCGACGACCCCCGACCGCACGATTCCCCTTCCCCGCCTCAGCCCGCCTGAACCTGCCATGGATCACGTCGTCCGCGAAGCCCAGAAGAAGTCCCTCAAGAAGGACCTGCCGACCTTCAAGGTCGGCGACATCGTCCGCGTGGACTACCTGATCCGCGAAGGCAAGAACGAGCGCGTGCAGCCTTTCGTCGGACAGGTCATCACGCACAAAGGCAGCGGCGTGTCGCGCACCTTCACGGTGCGGCGCATCGTGCAGGGCGAGGGCGTGGAGCGCACCTTTCCGCTGCACAGCCCGCTGGTGGTCAACGTCACCGTCGAGCGCGGACCGATCAAGCGCCCGCGCCGCGCGAAGTTGTTCTACCTGCGCGACCGCAGCGGCCGGGGCGCGCAACTCTAGGCCATGATCAAGAATTACGGACGCAAAATCGCGGGGATCGTTTTTTTCTCCGCGCTCGCCGCCATCGCGCTGTTCGTCTACCCGCTGAACCTCGGACTCGACCTCGAGGGCGGCGCGCGGCTGGTCTACGCCTTCGACTTCCAGAAGGCCGTCGAGCGCGGGGAACTGCACCCGGATGAACTCATCGACCAGGACGCCCTGCTCGATCAGTTGGCCAGCGTGTTCAACGCACGCGTGGACGCGTCGGGAGTCAAGGACATCCCGGTGACCCCGCTGGGCACGAACCAGATCGTGATCGAGGTGCCCGGGAAGAATCATGCGGAACTGGAGCGAATTCGCAGCCTGATGCTCAACCAGGGCCTGCTGGATTTCCGCATCATCGCGGGCGACACCGACGACGTCGGCCTCTCGGCGGAGAGTGCCAAGTTCGCCGCCTGGGTCGCCGCGCATCCGGAGATCATCAAGCGCGCGGACCGGCTGGATTTCAACAAGGTCGCCGAGGCCGACGGAGGTCCGCGCCCGGAGATCCGCTGGTACCCGCTGTCGGACAAGGAACTGGAGCGCGAGGCGTCCTACGGCGGCTCTCACGGCTGCGTGCCGGTGCTCGTCCAGTCCGCGCTGCGCCCGAACCTGACTGGGCCGGATTCCTGGGACTTCACCGGCGCCGAGTTGAGTTACGTGGGACCGGCGGTGGACAACGCCGGCCTGCCGGTGGTGGCCTTCGAGTTCCAGGAGCACCGCAAGTCGGCCTTCGCCGACTTCACCGACGAGTACACCGGGCGCCTGATGGCGATCGTGGTCAACAACGAGTTGTTCAGCGCGCCCACCATCCAGGACACACTGCCCGGCGAGGGCGTCATCACCGGCGGCGACCGCGGCTTCGACCTGGAGGAGCGCAGCAAACTGATCATCGCGCTGCGCACCGGCTCGCTGCGCGTGCTGCCCGAACTGCAGAGCCAGACGGTGATCGGCCCCTCGCTCGGCGCCGACTCGATTGACGCGGGCATCAAGTCCTCGTTGATCGGCGCGGCGATCGTGATCGCGTTCATGCTGCTGTATTACCGGCTGAACGGCCTCGTCGCCGCGCTGTCGCTCGGGTTCAACGGCTTCCTGCTGATGGGCGCGATGCACTTCACGGGCGCGACGCTGACGCTGCCCGGCATCGCCGGCCTGGTGCTGACAATCGGCATGGCGGTGGACGCCAACATCCTGATCTACGAGCGCCTGCGCGAGGAAATCGCGCGCGGCCGCGACCTGGCGCAGGCCTACAAGAACGGCTTCGAAAACGCGTTCTCCGCGATCGTGGACTCGAACCTGACCACGCTGATCGCGGCGGCGGTGCTGTACGGCATCGGCACGGGCCCGGTGCGCGGTTTCGCCGCGACGCTCGCGATCGGCATCATGACCACGATGTTCAGCGTGCTGGTGTTCAGCAAGGTCGTGCTGCACCACCTGGTCTTCGTCTCCAAGTCGGTGAAGAAGGTCAGGATGATGAGCGTGCTGGCGCGCGAGACGAAGATCCGCTTCCTGGACAAGCGCTGGCTGGCGGCCGCGTTCTCGGTGCTGACGATCGGTGGCGGGCTGATTCTCTTCGCGAGCCGCAGCCAGGGCATGCTCGGCATTGACTTCGCGGGCGGCACCACCGCGCGCGTCAGCCTCGCTGCGCCGCAGGACATCACGGCGATGCGCGACCGGCTGCAGGGCTACGCGGTGGTCGGCATCGGCGCCAGTTCCGAGGGCGGCGGCCTCTACCGGGAGTACCAGGTCAAGAAGACGCTGACGCCGGAGCAGCGCGCGGCGGAAAAAGCCTCCGACGCGGTGCAGACCGGCACGGACCCCGTCGTCGAGATGATCGCCGACCTGAAGACGCGGCTCGCCGGCTGGCTGCCGCTCGGTGCCGACAGCCAGGTCAACGACCTTGCGGCCTTCCCCGAGCGCAACTCGGTCCACGCGCGCGTGAGCGGCGAGATCCAGACCAAGGCGGTGCGCGCGATCCTGCTCTCGCTGATCCTGACGATCATCTACATCTCCTTCCGCTTCAAGGAATACCGCTACGGCTTCGCGGCGGTGGTGGCGGTGCTGCACGACGTGCTGTTCACTCTGGGGGCTCTCGCCGCGGCCGACGCGCTGGGCATCGTGGAGGTCGAGATCTCGCTGGAGATCATCGCGGCCTTCCTGACGATCATCGGCTACTCGCTGAACGACACGATCGTGATCTTCGACCGGATCCGGGAGAACCTCCCGAAGATGCCGAACCGGAGTTACAAGGAAGTAATTGACCTGTCCATCAACCAGTGCCTGGGCCGGACGATCCTCACCTCGCTGACCGTGTTCTTCGTGGTGTTGGTGCTGTTCTTCACGAACCGCCCCTTCCACAACGTGCTGGAGGGCTTCTCCTTCGCGATGATCATCGGCGTGGTGATCGGCACCTACTCGACGATGTTCATCGCGACGCCGCTGCTGATCGGCTTCGACCGCTGGTCGCGCAAGCACCGCGTCGAGGATGAGCCGCCCGCCGCGGTCTGAGGATCAAAGCACGATCGAATTCGAGACGGTGCAGGTCGTCAAGTCCACGGCCTGCACCGTGAGCCCGCAGACCGGCCCGGAGCCGTTGAGCATCGCCTGCGGCGACCCGGCGCGCAGGATCCCGCCCAGCCAGGGCCGGTCCAACTGCAGCGCGACGCCCAGGCAGGGCTGGCCCGGATCGGCCTGCACGAAGGCGCCGGCGGCTCCGTAGAGCAGCGCAACGTCGCCGCTGTGACCGCTGACGCGCAAGGTCAGCAGGCCGGGACAGGTTCCGGACTTGACCAGCAGCAGGCTGCCGCAGCCCTCGTTCAGTTCGAAGTCGTCCGCGCTTGCGCCGCCATACAGGCCCAGGCCGACGCTCGTCCCCAGCGCGGAGGCGAAGCCGCGCACCCCGGAGCAACGGAAGACAGCGGCTGCGCCGGTGAACTCGTCCTCGATCTCCAGCACCGCGGTGTTGCCCTCGTCCTCGAAAGAGAGGCGCATCACTCCACCCGTCGTCGGCGCCGCCAGCGCGAAGGTGTACTGCGTGGACCACGGGTTGTTGTCGCCGCGGTAGAAGAACACGCGATCGAATGCGCCGTCGAAATCGTTGTCCTGCACCTTGGCGAACACGCAGTCGTCCGGCCCGGCGTATCCGGCGACCACTGCGACGTAGAACAGGACGCCGCTTTGCTGCTTGAACCGCGCAGTGACGCGCGCGTCCGCATAGGGACTGCCGGCGCGCGCGTGAGTCATCAGCGCCACACCCGGCATGCACCTGGCCGAGCCGCCGGCGAGGAACGTGTCCCCCTCTCGCTCCACCCAGTCCGGACCGAGGTCGCTCGAGTCCGCGCGGTTGAAGGAGTCGCAGGCCGTGCTCAAGCCTTCGTTGGTCGGCCCGCGCGGGTCCGCAGGCGGCGGTGCAGCCTGCGCCGCAGGAAACCGCGTGGCGTCGGCCACGGCTTGGGGCGCGAGGGAAGTCAGCCCGGCGAGGAGGAGGGAAAGGATCATGGCAAGCGGTACTCCGGCCACAGGGGATAACGCACTTGCAGCGCGGCAGTTCAGCCTTTAGGCTGCCTGGAATGCGTCTTCTGCTGATCCTGACCGCGCTCATGCTGGCCATTGCCGCCGGCGTCTGGTGGAAAACGACCCGCGCCGACGCCGGAGATCCGGAGGGCGCGTTGCAGACCGATCCGAACTGGGGCGTCGCCACTTTCGGCGCCGCGTCGGAGACCCCGCGCGCACAGCCGGAGGCTGTCGCCGAGCCGGCCGCTGCGAAGGAGAACCTTGCGGTACCGGCCGAGGCGGTGCTGCGGAATTCGCACGAGAAGGCGACGCAGGGCGATCCGAAGGAGCCGCCGCTCGCAGCCAACGAGACGAAGCCCGCCGCGCCTGCGCCGGCCGCGGTGACCGACGCTCGCTATACCGTCAAGAGTGGCGAGACGCTTTATCGCATCGTGATGCGCGCCTACGGCGCCGCGCCCGCCGAACTGGTCGCGGAAGTCGCGAAGGCCAACGGGCTGAAGGATCCCGGCGCGCTGAAGGTCGGGCAGAAACTGAAACTGCCTTCGATTGCGGGATGGCCGGCGCCCAAGCCGCTGTGAGCGGAGCGGGCCTCGCGCCGCCGTCCTGCTAGAAGAGCAGCGCGTCCGGCGACGAATTCGTGACCCGCCAGCGGCCTCCGCACTGCTCGAGATCCGCGCGCAGCGCCTGCCAGGGCCGCGGCGGCAGCACCAGTTGCGCCGCCCAATTCTCGCCTTGCCACTCCTCGCGCACCACGCGCGCGACGCTGCGCAGGCCCGCGAGCAGTTTGCCGGCGGCGGCCGGAACTTCGACCGTCAGGCGCAGGGACCAGGCATCGAGGCGCCGCGCGACCTCGGCGTCGAGGTCCTCCATGCCGTCGCCGTCCTCCGTGGAGGTGAAGATCGCATCGGGATGCGCGCGCGACAGCAGCAGGCGGCTCTCGCCGTCCAGGCGGTCGGATTTGTTGAGCACCAGCAACCGCGGGATCTGCTCCGCGCCGAGGTCGGCCAGCACTTTCGCGACCGCGGCCAGATGGCTCTCCAGCAGCGGATCGCTGGCGTCCGCGACCTGCAACAACAGGTCGGCGTTGAGCGTCTCCTCCAGCGTGGCGTGGAAGGAGGCGATCAGATGGTGCGGCAGATCACGCACGAAGCCGACCGTGTCGGCGAGCAACACGCGGCGGCGGTCGCGCAAGCGCCACGCGCGCACCCGCGTGTCGAGCGTTGCGAAGAGTCGGTCGGCGACGTAGACCTCCGCGCCGGTGAGCGCGCGCATCAGCGAGGACTTGCCGGCGTTGGTGTATCCGACCAGCGAGATCATTTCCGGGTGCTCGCGCGCGAGCGCTTCGCGATGGCGCCGCGCTTCGATCTCTTTCAGTCTGGCCCGCAGTTCCGTGATCTTCTGGTCAATCAGCCGGCGATCGCTCTCCAATTGCGTCTCGCCCGGTCCGCGCGTGCCGATCGCGCCCTCGGTCCGCTCGAGGTGCGTCCACATGCGGCGCAGGCGCGTGCGCAGGTAGGTGAGTTGCGCGAGTTCAACCTGCAGTTTCGCCTGCCGGGACTGCGCGCGATTCGCGAAGATATCGAGGATCAGTTCGGTGCGGTCCACGACGCGGCAGCCGAGATCCTCCTCCAGATGGCGGCCCTGGCTGGGCGAGAGGTCGAAGTCCACGACCACCAGGTCGGCGGCGAGACCGGCCGCCATCTCCTTCAGTTCGCCGATCTTGCCCGCGCCGAAGGCGGCGCGCGCCTGCGGGTGCGCCAGTCTTTGCATACCGCCGCCAACCACCTCCGCTCCGGCGGCCCGCGCCAGGCCGGTGATCTCGGCCAGCGGGTCCGCGAGCAAGCCGGCATCGCTCTCGGGCAGCAGGATGGCCGCCACCAGCGCGCGCTCGCGCGGTGCCCGCGTCGGCCGCCCGGCGCGCTTTTCCCCCCCCCTGTGCGAGGCGCCGCTCATCCGCGCGCGCGCCGAGTCTCGCCGGCGCGGGCGCCGGCGGCGAGCGGCTTCTGCGAGAGGCGCACCCCGTCCTCGGTCGGGTGGACCAGCGTGTGTGCTTCCCATGCAGGGGATACCCCTGGGAAATCGGTGCGGAAATGCGCGCCGCGCGACTCCTCGCGGAAGAGGGCCGAGCGCGTGAGCGCCTGCGCCACGTGCACCATGTTCGCGGTCTCCGCGCCCTCGGGTGAAAAAGGCCCGAGGCGCGCCAGGTACCCGGACCACCCATCGAGACGCTCGATCGCGTCCGCCAGGCCGGAGGCCTGCCGCTCGATGCCGACCTGCCGCGTCATCAGGGACTTCAGCGAGTAGGTGATGTCCAGAAGGTTCAGATCGGCGCCGGGCGGTCGCGGCTGCATAGCACCCGCAAGGGCAGGCGAGAGCCAACGCCGCACGCGCGGGCGCAGGTCCTCGGCAGCCCGCTCGCCGGCGCGACGGCCCTGCACCAATCCTTCCAGCAGCGAGTTCGATCCCATGCGGTTGGCGCCGTGGAAGCCGTTGTTCGCGCACTCGCCGGCGGCCCACAGCCGCGGCAGCGAGGTGCGGCCATCGGCGTCGGCCGCGATGCCGCCGACGAAGTAATGCACCGCGGGACGCACCGGGATCGGCGCGCGCTGCAGGTCGAGGCCGAAGATGCCGCACACGCGCGCCAGGCTCGGGAAACGCGAGCCCGCATCCGCCACCGCAGTCAAGTCGAGGAAAACGTGCGTGTCGCCGGTCTCGACCATGCGGCGGAAGATCGCGCGGCTGACCACGTCGCGCGGCGCGAGATCGGCGTCGAGATGCACCTCCGCCATGAAAGCGAGGCCCTGCCGGTCGCGCAGCACCCCGCCGGCGCCGCGCGTGACCTCGCTGATCAGGTGGCGCGCGGCACCGGCGAGGTACAAGATCGTCGGGTGGAACTGCACGAACTCGAGGTTTTGCAGGTCCGCGCCGGCGCGCAGCGCGAGCGCCAGGCCGTCCGCGGTCGCGGACTGCGGGTTGGTCGTCTCGCGGAAGATCTGACCGCCGCCGCCCGTGGCCAGGATGATCTGCGCGGCCTCGAACACGAGCGGCTCCCATGGCGCCGAGGACTCGGCGCGCACCAGCGAGACCAGCGCGCTCGCCTCGCCTTCGGCGTCGCGCAGCAGGTCCACCGCGAACGCGTGCTCGTAGATGTCAATCCCCGCGTGGCGGCGCGCGTGCTGCGTCAGCGCGCGCTGCAGTTCGCGCCCGGTCGCGGTGCCGCCGGCGTGCAGAATGCGAGCGGCGCGGTGACCGCCCTCCTGGCCGAGCGCCAGCGAGCCGTCCGGCTCGCGGTCGAACTGCATGCCGATGCGCTGCAACCACGCGATCGCCTCGGGTGCCGCGGCAGTGATGGACTCGACCAGCGCAGATTCGTTGAGCCCGTAACCGAGGCGCAGCGTGTCGGCGGCGTGCAGGTCGGGGTGGTCGTCGCGGCCGAGCGCGGCGGCGATCCCGCCCTGGGCCCACTCCGTGTTGGTGTCCGTCAGGCGGCCCTTGCTCAACAGCATCACGTGCGCGCCGTGCTCGGCCGCGGCGATCGCCGCACTCAAGCCTGCTACCCCGCTGCCCACCACGAGGACATCGCAGCGCAGCACCGGCAAGCGCCGGAGGGCGAAAGGCATCCGCGCGAGCGGGGAGACCGGGGAAGGCCCGCAGGCAGGACTCATCTAGGGGTCGCTCGCACGTGCAGCGATCATCCTACACGATTCGGAGCCTGGTGTTACCTGCCACTGCGATCCTAACATCATATAAACAAGGCACTTGCGAGCGCGACGGGCGAGTTGGCCGGCAGCCTGTCGATTTTCCAGGAAAATCCGAGAATGTTAGGGTTTTGTATGCCGATAGGACCATTGTAGGCTTTTGTTCGCCCCCAGCCTCGTGCGGACCGAGCAGGAGCCGCTACCCGACCGACGATGAAAAACACCACCACCCCGATCCGGCGTCAGGACCTCAACGCGGCGCTGCTGGTTTCCGTGATGCTCACACTGCTGATCCTCGTCTGAACCTGGAGCGCCGGCTCGTCCCCCCCCTCATGCGCCCGCTGACCCGCAAACAATGGGCGGTGCTCACGTCCATCCAGGAGCATCAGCACGAGAACGGACTGAGCCCGACTCTCCAGGAACTCGGGCAGCGGCTGACGGTCAACCGTGTGACCATCTACGGGCACGTTCAGGCGCTGCTGCAGAAGGGTTTCCTCGAGAATCTGGAACCGGGCGCTTCACGCGGGCTCGAGTTGACCGACCTCGGACGCACCGCACTGACTCGGCGAGGCGGCGCAGTCACTGACAACTCGACTCCGATGCTGCCCGGGTTCCGCGCCACGACCCAGATGCCGCCGAACTGGGATCTGCCGCTGCCGCTGTGCGGGCGGATCGCCGCGGGCGCGGCGATCGAGGCGATCGAGACGCGAGAAGAGATCCGGATGGCGGACCTGCTGCACGTGCGCGAGGACACCTACCTGCTCGAGGTGCGCGGCGACTCGATGATCGAGGAGCAGATCCGCAGCGGCGATTTCGTCGTGGTGCAACGCGAGCGCCGGCCCAAGGCCGGCGACATTGTGGTGGCGATCCTGGAGGACGAGTCGGCCACGTTGAAGAAATACTTCCCGCAGCCGGACGGAAGCGTGATCCTGCAGCCCGCCAACCGTGCGCTGGCGCCCATTCACGCCCCGTGCATCACGGTCCGCGGGGTGGTCACCGGGGTGATACGGCGATTCTGACCAGAAAGGGGCAACGGGATCCACCAACGGACGGGGCCGATCTCGGTAGATTGGCCCCATGATTCGGCGCCTCCTTGCAGCCGGTCTCGCCGCTGCGGCCAGCGCGGCGGCCGTCGCCATCCCCAGCCAGGAGCCCGCCGCAGCAAGCCCTTCCTATGAGCAGGAGGTTCTCCCGCTGCTCGAGCGCTACTGTTCCTTCTGCCACGAAGGACCGGAAGCGGAGGCCGACCTCGACTTGGTCCGCTTCGCCAGCGAGGGCGAGGCAGCCACCGCCACCGAGCAATGGCAGCGGGTCCATCTGCAGGTCGGCGGCGGACTGATGCCGCCGGACGATGCCAAGCGCCATCCCAACGAGCACGAACGCGCCACGCTGCTGCGCTGGATCGAGTCGGTGTGCGACCCGCGCACGGCGGCCGGCGCCGCGGTTCCGCACGCACCGGTGCTGCGCCGACTCAACCGCTTCGAGTACCGCAATTCGATTCGCGACCTCCTCGACCTGGATTTTCCCGCCGAGGAATTCTTTCCGGCCGACGGCGTCGCGCTCGGTTTCGATCACCTTGGCAGCGCGTTGACGACATCCGAGGCCCTGGTCGAGAAATTCGTGGCGGCGGCGGAGCGCATCGCGGACCAGGCGATCAACGTCGAGGACCCGCTCTCGCCCGAGATGCGGCGTTTCGGCGCGGACGAACTGCGCGGCGGCAACGCCGCCGACGGCAGCGCCGCGCTTTATTCGGAAGGCGCGCTCGCGGTGCGACTCGCCTTGCCCCGCGCGGGCGAGTACCGCGTGCGCGCGCAGGTCTGGGGTCAGCAGGCCGGGCCGGTCGCGTGCAGCGCCAGCATCGCGCTGGGCGGCGCGCGCTCGGCGGAGATCGCGGTCGCGGCGCTGCGCGACGCACCGCAGGTGATCGAGTTCAGCGCGCACGCCGCAGGCGGGCCCGCGAGCGCCTCCATCTCCTTCCTCAACGACTACTACCGCCCGCAGGATCCCGACCCCGCGCAGCGCGATCGCAACTTCTTCGTGGACTGGGTGGAGGTCGCCGGCCCTCTCGATACCCCCCCCCTTGGATCCTTCCAGACCGCTTTGTTCCGTCGCTTCGAGCCGGACCTCGGGCCCAGGCGCGAGCGCGCGATGATCGGCTGGATCGCGCGGCGCGCCTGGCGCCGGCCTCCCACGCGCGACGAGATCGCGCGCCTCGACGACTTGAGCCTGCCCTCGGAGCGGCTGGAAGTCGCCCTGCGCACCACCCTGACCGCCGTGATCGCCTCGCCGAATTTTCTCTTCCGCGTCGAGCCGAACCCGACGCGCGGCGCGGACGGCGACGCGCCGGTGCGCGACCTCAACGCCCACGAACTCGCCGCGCGCATGTCCTATTTCCTCTGGAGCAGCCTGCCGGACGAGGAACTCGACCGCGCCGCCGACGACGGCACGCTGCTGCAGCCCGCGGTGATGGAGGCGCAGGCGCGGCGGATGCTCGCGAACGCGCGCGCGCAGGCGCTCGCCACCTCCTTCGCCGCGCAGTGGCTCCAGGTCCGCAATCTCGAGCGCGCGGCCCCGGATCCGGACCTGTTCCCGGCCTTCACACCCAGCCTGCGCGAGGCGATGCGCGCCGAGACGCTGCGCTTCTTCGAGTACGTGCTGCGCGAGGATCGCGACATCTGGGAACTGCTCGAGGCGGATTACACCTTCCTGAATGAAGAACTGGCCGCTCATTACGGCATCGCAGATGTGCAAGGCACGCACCTGCGCCGCGTGCCGCTCGGCGAGGCGCCGCGCCGCGGGATCCTCGGCCACGCGAGCGTGCTGACGGTGACCAGCACGCCGGTGCGTTCCGCGCCGGTGAAGCGTGGCAAGTTCATTCTCGAGAACCTGCTCGGCCAGCCGCTGCCGCCGCCGCCGCCCGGAGTGGACAGCCTCGCGGAAGACGAGGCGGCCACGCGCGAGGCCTCGTTGCGCGAGCGCCTCGCTCGCCACCGCGCCGACCCGGCCTGCGGAGTCTGCCACGCGGTGATGGACCCGCTCGGCTTCGCCCTCGAGAACTACGATCCGGTGGGCCATTGGCGCGAGAGCGCGAACGGCCATCCGGTGGACGCTTCCGGCGCCTTGCCGGACGGCCGCTCCTTCTCCGGACCCGTCGAACTCGTGCGCGCGCTGCGCGCCGACGACGCCTTCCTGCGCTGCCTGACGGACAAACTGCTGATCTACGCCTTGGGGCGCGCGCCGCAGATCGGCGACGCGGCGGCCGCCGAGGCCATCCTCGCCACGCTGGACCCGGACCATCCCACACTGTCGGCGATCGTGCTGGGTATCATCGAATCACCGCTGTTCCAGCAACGCACGCTGCTGCGCCGTTGACAAATCCGCCGCTCCTGACCTTCTCGCGCCGCGCGCTGTTGCGCGGTTTTGGGACCGTTTGCGCGTTGCCGTGGCTTGAGTCGTTGCTGCCGCGCGCCGCGCGGCACGGTCTGGCCGCGGGCGACGAGCCGCTGCGCCTGCTCTATCTTTACGTCCCGAACGGCGTGCACATGGCCGACTGGACCCCGGCGCAGGAGGGCCGCGGCTTCGACCTGCCCTGGATCCTCGAGCCGCTCGAGCCGGTGCGCGGCCACTTCTCGGTGGTCAGCGGCCTGGTCCACGACAAGTCGCGTCCGAACGGCGACGGTCCCGGCGACCACGCGCGCGCCGCGGCCGTGTTCCTGACCGGCGTGCAGCCGCTGAAGAAGGACGGACAGGTGAGCCTCGGACCGTCCGCGGATCAAGTCGCCGCGCAGGCCGTCGGCCAGCGCACGCGTTTCCGCTCGCTCGAACTCGGCGTGGATCCCAGCGGCAACTCCGGCCAGTGCGACAGCGGCTATGCCTGCGCCTATTCGAGCAATCTGTCATGGCAGAGCGCAACGACCCCCGCCGACAAGGAAGTCAACCCGCGCCTGCTGTTCGACCGCCTGTTCCGCGGCGGCGCCGACGGCGAAGCGGCAGCCGCAGGGGCGGAGCGCGCGCAGCGGCGCCGGTCGGTGCTGGATTACGTGCAGGAGGACGCGCAGCGCCTGCGCGCGCGCCTCTCCAACGCTGACAAGGCTAAACTCGAGGAGTACGCCGACGGCCTGCGGGAACTCGAGCGGCGGCTGGAGCAACCCGAGGACGGCATCGTCGCGGAAGTGAGCGACGATCTGCGGCCCGCGGGCGTGCCGCGCGACTACGGCGAACACCTCACGCTGCTGCTCGATCTGCTGGCGCTCGCTCTGAAGACGGACAGCACGCGCATCGCAACGATGATGTTCGCGAACGAGGGCAGCGAGCGGGCGTATCGCGCCATCGAGGTCACGGAGGGGCACCACAGCCTCTCGCACCACGGCCGAGACGCGCGCAAGCAGGAGCAGATCCGCAAGATCAATCGCTTCCACGTCGGCCATCTCGCGGCCTTCCTGCAACAACTGGCTGCGGAACGCGAAGGCGGCGGCTCGCTGCTGGATCGCACGCTGATCGTCTATGGCAGCGGAATCTCGGACGGCGACCGCCATAACCACGACGAGTTGCCGGTGCTCGTGTGCGGGCACGGCGGCGGTCTGGTGCCGGGACGGCACCTGCGGACGCCGCCCGAGACACCGATGATGAACCTTCATCTGGACTTGTTGTCGCGCATGGGAGTCCACGCGGAGGCACTGGGCGACTCCACCGGCAGATGGGAGGGGCTTGGGTGACGTTTCACCGATACTCGTCCGATTTCGCCGGCTATACTCGCTAGCCGTGAGCCCCCTGCCGCACCTTCTCCTGCTCTGTGCGGCCCAGACACCCGCGCAGGATGAGGAAGGCCTGCGCTTGTTCGAGCGCGAGGTGCGACCTCTGCTCTCCGCGAGGTGCTTCGAGTGCCATGGCCCGGAGACCCGACGGCCCAAGGCCGGACTCCGGCTCGACCGCGCGGAGGGCTGGCTGCTCGGCGGCAGGGACGGACCTGCCATCGTGCCGGGAGATCCGGCGCACAGCCTGCTGGTGGAGCGGATCCGCAGCGCGGACGAGGAGGAGCGAATGCCGCCCAAGCAGGCGTTGAGCGCGGCCGAGATCGCAGTGCTGGTTCGGTGGATCGAACTCGGCGCTCCGGCGCCGCTCGCGGCGCCGCCAACGGCGGCGGAGGTGGACTGGGACGCGGCGCGCGCCTTCTGGGCCTTCCGCCCCGTCGCGGCGCTCCCCCCCCCTCGCGTCGCAGCCGAGGCTTGGTGCGCCACCGACGTGGACCGTTTCGTGCTCGCGGAACTCGAGGCAGCCGGCCTGCAACCCGCTCCGCAGGCCGATCGGCGCACGCTGATCCGGCGCGCCTCGATCATCCTGACCGGCCTGCCGCCGACTCCGGAGGAAGTGGACGCCTTCGTGCGCGACGGCGCGCCGGGCGCCTGGGAGCGCGTCGTCGAGCGGCTGCTCGCTTCGCCGCACTACGGGGAGCAATGGGGCCGCCACTGGCTGGACCTGGCTCGCTACTCCGACAGCAACGGCCTCGACGAGAACCTGACCTATGGCCACGCGTGGCGTTACCGCGATTATGTGGTGCGGGCCTTCAATGAGGACCGCCCGTACGACCGCTTCGCGATCGAGCAGATCGCCGGCGACCTGCTGCCGGATCCCGGCGTCGAGAATGTGCGCGCGGAGCAACTGACCGGACCCACCTTCCTCGCCATGAGCCCGCGGATGCTCGCGGAGCAGGACAAGGAGAAACTGGTATTCGACACCGTGGACGAGTAGATTGACGTCTGGTCCCGCACCTTCCTCGGGCTCACCGTTGCGTGCGCGCGCTGCCACGATCACAAATTCGACCCGATCCCGGCGGAGGACTACACCGCGCTCGCCGGCATCTTCAAGAGCGCCACCGCCTTCGCGCACCAGGAGCACGTCTCGGGCTGGGCCGAGCGCGAGATCGGCAGCGCCGAGGAAGTCCTGCGCGCCAAGGAGTTCGCCGCGCAACTTCAGAAATCTGCCGCAGCGGTCCAACGCGCGGAAACCGCGGGCCGCGAGGCGGCGGACCGCGGATTGCGCGACGGAACCGCTGCGGCGCTCGCCGACAGCCTGCGCCTGCTTGCGGAAGCAGTCGTGATCGAGGCCACAACCGCGATCTCCACCAATCTGCAAGCGGATCGCGAGCAATGGGGAACCGATCTGGATCCGATCCTCCACACCGCGCGGCCGGGCACGCAGTTCGCGGAGTACGCGCTGACGCTGCCCCGCGCGGGCCGCTGGCGCCTCGAGATCCGCTACGCCTCCGAGCAAGCGCGCCCGCTGCGCGTGCTGTGGGACGGCGGCACACTGGCCGAGTCCGCGCTGGGCGAGGAGACCGGCGGCTTCAAGTCCGAGCACCAGCGCTGGTTTCCAGTCGGCGAGTGGGAAGCGGGCGCTGGCCTGCACACGCTGCGCCTTGAGGGCGATTCCGACGTTCCACACGTCAGCAGACTCCTGATCCTGCCCGCGGACCGTGCCATGGCGGACCTCGACCTGGGTGCGCTCCTGGCGGCGGGCGATGTGCGCGCCTACGCGGCCGTGACCGCGCGTGCCGGCGACGACGACGCGCTGTGGGCTCCTTGGCGCGCCGCGTCCCTGCGGGGACTGGCCGCGCTGAACGAATTGCGCGCGCGGCTCGCTGCCGACACGCTCGCGCTGAATCCCGCTGCTGCGGCCGTGCTGCTCGCGCCGCAGCCGGACTCCCTGGAGGAACTCGCGGCGCGCTATCAGGTCGCCCTCGCCGCGACGGCGTGCCTGCCAATTCCGGTTTCCGACGCCGAACGACAGGATCTGGTGCCGGCGTCGCTGCGCGCGGACCTTGCCGCCGCGCACGAATCGCGGGCGGCGCTCGAACGCGGCGCGCCGGCACCCTTGCCGCGCGTGATGACGGTCATCGAAACCGGAGCGCCGCAGGATCTGCGGATCCTGCACCGGGGCGACCACCTGACACCGCGCGGCGCACCCGTGCCGCGCTCCGCGCCGCGGGCAGCCTCCTTCGAGGTCGCGATGGCTCCGGCCCCGGCCGGCGCCAGCGGCCGGCTCGAACTCGCGCGTTGGACCGTGGATCCGCGCAACCCTCTGGCCGCGCGCGTGATGGTGAATAGGATCTGGCAGCACCACTTCGGCCGCGGCCTGGTGGCGACGGCCTCGAACTTCGGCGCGCGCGGCGAGGCTCCCACCCACTTGGCGCTCCTCGATCGTCTGGCGACGGAATTCGTCGCCTCCGGCTGGTCGGTCAAGGAGATGCACCGGCTGCTGCTCCGCTCGAGCGTCTGGCGGATGTCCTGCGCGTGGGATGCGGGCGCAGCCGCCGCAGATCCCGCGAACCGTCTGCTGTGGCGCCGCGAAGCGCGCCGGCTCGACGCGGAGGAAGTGCGCGATGCGCTGCTGCTCGTCAGCGGCCGGCTCGACCGCACGATGGGAGGCAGCCTGCTGCTGACGAAGAACGGCGAGTACGTCAACAACGACCAGTCCGCGAACCTCGTGGATTACGCGCAGCCGCGGCGCAGCATCTACCTGCCGGTCGTGCGCAACGCGATCTTCGAGGTGTTCTCGATCTTCGACTTCAACGATCCCAGCACCCCGATCGAGGCGCGGCCGCGCACCACGGTCGCGCACCAGGCGCTGTTCGCCGCCAACGCGCCGCTGGTGCGCGAGTGCGCGGCGGCGCTGGCGTTGCGCGCGCGCGCGTCGGAGACGGCAGGCGCCGGCCTCGCCGACGGCGCGGCGCCGCCTGCGCACGGAGCGCTGACGTCGGCCTTCCGCGCCGCTTGGCAGCGCGACCCGCGCCCGCACGAGATCGCCGCTGCGGGGGCCTGGCTCACGGAGGAGGCCGCGCGCTCCGGCGAGGATGAAGCCTGGATCCGCTTTGCGCAGGCGCTCCTGATGGCCAACGAGTTCTACATGCTGGACTGACCGTGAACCCGCGCTCCTGCTCCCGACGCCGCATGCTCGAGGCCACCGGCCTCGGCTTCGCGGGCCTCGCGCTGAACGGCCTCTTCGCGGCGCCGGCGCGCGCCGCCGGTGCGCTCCGCCCGCAGGATCCGGCGGGCAACCCGCTGGCGCCGCGCCCGCCGCACTTCCCGGCGCGGGCCAAGCGCGTGATCTTCCTTTTCATGCACGGCGGCCCTTCGCAGGTGGACACCTTCGATTGGAAACCGCTGCTGGCGCGCGACGACGGGCTGCCGTGTCCGCTCCCGTCGCCGCGCGTGACCTTCTCCGAGAATCGCGGCGCGCTGCTCAAGTCGCCATGGGAGTTCACGCAGCACGGCCAGTGCGGCGCCTGGGTCAGCGAACTCTTCCCGCAGGTCGCGCAGCGCGTGGACGATCTGTGCTTCGTCAAATCGCTGCACGGCAGCAACGACGCGCACGGCGGCGCGCTGCTGAAGATGCACACCGGGTCGGACACCTTCGTCCGGCCGAGCATGGGCTCCTGGGTGCTGTATGGGCTCGGATCCGAGAATCGGAACCTTCCGGGCTTCATCACGATCTGCCCGACGCTCGGCCACGGCGGCGTGACGAACTGGTCGAGCGCGTTCTTGCCTGCGGCCTACCAAGGCACGCCAATCGGCAACGCGAGCGTTCCGGCCAAGGATGCGGTGATCCGCTTCCTCGAGAACGCGGAAATGAGCCGCGAGGAGCAGCGCCGGCAACTCGATCTGGTGCAGGACTTCAACCGGCGCCACCGCGAGGAGCGGCCGGGAGAAGGTGCCGCCGAGGACGCGCTCGACGCGCGCATCGAAGCCGCGGAACTGGCCTTCCGCATGCAGTTGGAGGCGCCCGAGGTGCTGTCCATCGAGGGCGAGAGCGCCGAGACCCGGAAACTCTACGGCGTGGACGAGATGCCGACCGACAACTTCGGCCGGCAGTGCCTGATGGCGCGCCGCATGTCGGCTGCCGGCGTGCGCTTCGTGCAGTGCACGCACTCCTACAAATGGGATCAGCACGGCAACCTGAAGGCTGACCATGCCAAGAACGCCGCCGAAGTGGACAAGCCGATCGCCGGCCTGCTGACCGACCTCAAGGCGCGCGGAATGTGGCAGGACACCCTGGTGCTGTGGGGCGGAGAGTTCGGCCGCACGCCGGTGTCGGAGGGCGGGCGCGACGGGCGCGACCACAACCCGCACGGTTTCACGGTCTGGATGGCCGGCGGCGCGGTCAAGAACGGCTTCGCCTACGGCGAGACCGATGATTACGGCTTCTACGCCGCGGTGGACAAGGTCCACGTGCACGACCTGCACGCGACGCTGCTGCACATCCTCGGCCTCGATCACGAGCGGCTGACCTACCGCTACGCGGGCCGCGACTTCCGGCTGACCGACGTGCACGGCCGCGTGGTGAAGGAAATCTTGGCGTAGCACGGGAACCCCTGCGTAAACTGCCGGGACCATGCCCGTCCGCAGGGTCATCGAGGGTGGGCTTGTCCCGGTCAAGATCTGGACCGACGATGTCGAGCCCGAGGCCGTCGCGCAACTTGCGCGCACGGCGCGGCTGCCGTTCGTGCACGCGCACGTGGCGGCGATGCCTGACGTGCATCTGGGCATCGGCGCGACGATCGGCGTAGTGATTCCGATGCGCGGCGCGATCGTGCCGGCCGCGGTCGGCGTGGACCTCGGCTGCGGGATGATGGCGCAGCGCCTCGATCTGCGCGCCGAGGACCTGCCCGACGGGCTGGAGCAAGTGCGGCACGCGATCGAGAGGGCGGTGCCGCACGGGCGCACCGGCCACGGCGGCCGCAATGACCGCGGCGCGTGGGGCGAAACGCCGGAGGAAATCCTGCGTCTGTGGAGCCGTCGCAGCCTCGAGAAGATGCTGCCGGAGGTGCTGGCGCGCCACCCGAAAATGGTCGGCAGCCAGACCAACACGCACCGGCATCTCGGTACGCTCGGAACCGGCAACCACTTCATCGAGATCTGCCTCGATGAGAGTGGCGGCGCGTGGGTGATGTTGCACTCGGGTTCGCGCGGCATCGGCAACCGCATCGGCACCTACTTCATCGAACGCGCGAAGGAACACCTCGCGCGCCGCGGTGTCACGCTCGAGGACGCCGATCTCGCGTGGTTCGAGGAGGGCGAGCCGCTGTTCGAGGATTACCTTGCGGCGGTGTCGTGGGCCCAGGACTTCGCGCGCTGGAACCGCGAGATCATGATGGATAGGGCGATCCATGCGGTCGGCAAGGCGCTGCAGCGCCCGCTGGTGCCGCTCGAACGCGCGGTGCAGTGCCACCACAACTACGTGGCGCGCGAGGAGCACTTCGGCGCCGAGGTGTGGATCACGCGCAAAGGCGCGATCCGCGCCGGCGCGGGCGAACTGGGAATCATTCCCGGGTCAATGGGCGCGCGCTCCTACATCGTGCGCGGCAAGGGCAGTCCGGAGTCGTTTCAGTCCTGCGCGCACGGCGCCGGACGCAGGATGAGCCGCGGCGAGGCGCGCCGACGCTTCAGTGAGGCGGACCTGGCCGAGCAAACCGCGGGAATCGAGTGCCGCAAGGACGCAGGAGTGTTGGACGAGATCCCGGGCGCCTACAAGCCGATTGACGTGGTGATGGCCAACCAGGCCGACCTCGTCGAGGTGGTGCATGAACTGCGTCAGGTCGTGAACGTCAAGGGCTAGGCGGGGCCGGCTGTGCGCAGTCCGGGCCGTCGTGGCGCGGGTTGTTGACGCGCGCAGAGACCGGGATCCGCTCCCACGGGAGATCGGCGCCGGGTGCGAGCAGACCTTTGAGATCGTCGGCGCGATCTTCGGGCGTGTCGAGCCAGCGCGCGAAATCAGCCGGCTCGAGCACCACCGGCATGCGCTCGTGGACGTCGGCGAGCGCGGGCGCGGCGGCCGTCGTCAGAATGGTGAAGGTTGCGAGCGGCGAGCCGCCCACGGGGTCGCGCCAGGCTTCCCACAGGCCGGCGAAGGGCGTGAACTCCGCGCCCGCGCGCCGCAGCAGCCAGGGTTGCTTGCGCGGGACCACGCGCTGCCACTCGTACCAGCCGGTGGCCGGCACGAGGCAGCGCCGTGTGCGGAAGGCGGCGCGAAACGACGGCTTCTCGCGCGCGGTCTCGGCGCGCGCGTTGATCATGCGCGAGCCAATCGCCGCTTCCTTGGCCCACGCGGGCACCAGCCCCCAGCGCAGCCGCGCCAGGACGCGACCTCCGCTCGCGGTGCGCAGCACGATCGGCGCGTCTTGCGTCGGCGCAACGTTCCACCGCGGCTCCCACTCCTGCTCCGCCTCCAGCTCGAAAAAGCTGCGCACGACCTGCGGGTCGCGCGGTTCAAGCAGGAAGCGTCCGCACATGGTTTTCTTCAGGATAGCGGTCGTGTGGCGCCGGGTCCGGGGTCGGCCCGAGCCGGCGCCGTAAGGCACACTCCTCTCCCCCGCTTCGCCAACTGGCGGTGCTTGGCCACCACGCGTCGGTCCGTGCGAACCTGAAGGATCATGCGCCGAGTTGCCGTCGCCGTAATTCTTGCTCTCGGCGGCGGCCGCATGGGCGCCGACGGGCCGGGTCCGCGCGAGCGGGCATTGCGGAGCGCGGCGCGCCCGCGCTCGGTCTTGCGCCGGTCCGTGGTCTGCGCGCGAACGGCGCCCGCGCGCACGGAGCCCGGCCCGGAGGCGCAGAAGAACCACCACCACAAAAAAAATACCGCGGGGGTTTAACCCCGCGGTATCAATTTAAAGTCCGGCACTGACCTACTTTCGCGCCGAAGCACTATCATCGGCGGCCACTGCTTGACGACCGAGTTCGGAATGGGATCGGGTATGGCCAGTAGCCTATGGGCACCGGACGATTGGAAGCAGGAAGCGTTTGTCTATGAATCGGAGCGAATCCCTTCCGGGCCGCGCTTGCGCGCGAATCGGAAGGGGAACCAAGCCAATCGGGCGATTAGTACGGCTCGCCTGAACACGTTGCCGTGCTTACAGCTACCGCCTATCAACGTGGTCGTCTCCCACGGCCCTAGTTGGGACACCTAGTCTTGGAGAAGGCTTCGCGCTTAGATGCTTTCAGCGCTTATCCGTTCCGAAGTTAGCTACCCTGCCATGCCTCGAGCGAGACAACAGGTGCACCAGAGCTTCGTCCTTCCCAATCCTCTCGTACTAGGGAAAGGGCTCCGCAAGTGTCCTACAGCCACACCAGATAGGGACCGACCTGTCTCACGACGGTCTGAACCCAGCTCGCGTACCGCTTTAATTGGCGAACAGCCAAACCCTTGGGACCTTCTCCAGCCCCAGGATGCGATGAGCCGACATCGAGGTGCCAAACCTCCCCGTCGAT